>JAAUYE010095566.1_pt1 | contig 20848 bp, 19 predicted proteins | sample 7278081 | NCBI WGS metagenome assembly JAAUYE01 (sample SAMN14350131, study PRJNA611818) | marine sediment metagenome | isolation source: surface marine sediment (0.6m) | place: French Polynesia: Moorea | collected 2018-08
CGGAATCCATAACGACGAATGGATTCGATCAACTTAGTCGTATCGTGCTTTTTGCTATTGCCCAAAAGAAAAGTAGATTCCAGGTCGTCTAGGGCAACATAGTGGATCGCGATCGCGTCTCCAGTTTGTTTGGCTATTTCTGTTAATTTCATTACCTATTACCTATTACCTTTTTTTAGTTAATCCCATATCACTGTAATCATAAACAGGAATCGATTTAAGCAGCGCGATCGCGCCGTCCAAAGAATCAACAATATCATTAGTAAGAGGCTGGGGCGAACCGTCAAAACCGCTAACAGCATTGAGAAATTTATCGTTCCAACTAGCTCTTAATAATTTTACTTTGCCCTCAGCAGCAGCATTGGCGATAGGAATAGCGCGAGTAACTTTGTCGCCTAATGGTTTTTCTGCCTTCGCATCTATACTCGGTATGGCAGCAAGTAACTTGTCAATTAATTGTTGTTCGTATAATTTCCCCGCACTACCTCCTTCTAATTCCCAACGTACCTTGACTTCTTGAGAATCTTGAGCAGCGATCGCTATAATTAATTGGTCTAGTTCTCCAGGGCTGCGTTGTTCCGTCACCAAATCTAAAACATAAAATATGCCGTTTGCCATACCGACTTTACAACCAGCCGAATAAAAAGAGGTCGAGCGAGCTACTTCTTTGGCTGTTGCTGCTAAATCCCAAAAGCGAATTACCATAATAAAGTTTTCAGGAATTGTATCGACTACCTCAAACCAAGTTCGATTAAAGATCGTTCCCGCTTCATACCTAATCTTCCAATTACCTTCTAGTAACCTCGCTCTCTCGACTGGATGTAACGCCATCAGATTAGCTAAATAACCAGGGTCTTTTTCTAACAGGATGGGATTATCTTTAATTAAAGCAGGAATAAAAGTAAAGGATTTGGGGATAGAGTTAGGGTATTTTTCTGTTAATTCTTTAGGGGCATCTGCCCAAATTAATTCTTTATTTATCCTGACAAACCAGCGTAATTTTCCCGCTCGATCGTCTCTAGGAAAACCAGCATCATCAATATACCATTCAACTAATTTAGCTACCCAACTATCTGCATCGGGGTTACAAGTTGCCCTTACTTGTGGCTTAATACCAGAGGTCGAGCGATTACGAGACAGGAGGTAAAAAAACTGTTCTTCGGTAAATGCCGTTACCTCATCAAAAGCCAATCTCGTTATCTGCGAACCCTGGTATTCATATTTAGTTTTTTCATACTGTAAGTGACGAAAGGCTATTTTTGCCCCGCTTTTAAACTTCCACTCCAAGGGATTTAAAGTTAAATCTCCCGCGAGCGCATGGTAGAGATTTTGAGATTCATCTAATATTCCTCCAGGGTTTTTAATCTCTGGATAGGTGCGCCGAAAAATTACTCCATTGTATGCTGAATTGGCAATAAAGTTTGGTCTGGCAAAGTCTAGTAGTATGCTAAAGCTTTTCCCCGAACCTGCGCCACCGCCAAACAACACTATGTCTGCGCCACAATTGTAAAACTCCGTTTGACTGCCAGAGAGAGGAGTAGGCAGGGTAGAGCGATCGACCTTCTGAGCTTTCGAGTAATACTCGAGCGAGTTTTGCTTGATTTTGGTTTTATACTTGGGGTGTAGCTTCATGAGGTACGCACCAACTCGGCTTTACCCCCTGTCAGATTCTCCCACCTCTCGATAGTTACATCACAGTAGTTTTCACTTAGTTCTACACCATAGCAAGTGCGATCGCACTGTTCGGCAGCAATTAATGTCGTTCCAGAACCAAGAAAAGCATCAAATACAATCTCTTTTCCTCTACTACTATTTTCCATTGCATAGGCAATCAATTTCACGGGCTTCATAGTTGGGTGTAGATCGTTAACTAGTGGTTTATCAAATTCCCATACAGATGTTTCACTTCTGCTATCTATAAAATAATGTCCTGCCCCTGGTTTCCATCCATATAATGCTGGTTCATGCTTATAGTGATAATCTGCTCCTCCTAAAACATGATTATTTTTAACCCAAATCAGAGAATGCTTAAGTAGCCAGCCAGCTTTCTGGAGCATCATCATCATCATCATCATCAATTCCCCTCCTTGAGGAGAAAAGACATAATATGGACATCCAGGCTTGGCGATCGCGTACATCACCTTAAAAACTGGCAACCAAAGTTCATCGGCAATAGTTTCAGGTGTTAAATGATCGTTTTCAATCGGTGTTTGAATGTGGTTTCCAGAAGAAATCGCATTCAAACGCTTATTCTTGTCTGCATAGCTAACCCCATAAGGAGGATCGGTTATCAATAGATCGATGACACGATCGCCCAAAAACTCTTTAATCTTCTCCTCATCTGTCGAGTCACCACAGTAGAGGTAGTGCCTTCCTAGCTTCCAAACCTCACCACGCTTAACCCTCGGCTCAACTTCGTCGGGGTCGGGGACTTCATCCTCGCCTACTCGCTCGTCACTACCAGAGCCACCATTAATACTCTCTTGTAGCTGCTCCATCAATTCGTCTAAGTCTTCCCCTACGCTCATGGGTAGACTACCAGCCTCGCTCAATTCTTCTAGTTGAGCAGCTAAAGCAGCATCATCAAACAAACTAGCAGCTTCCAAGGTTTCTAAATCGCTTCCCCACAGCACAGACCAGTTATGTTCGATTGAGTAGGCGATTGCTTCCTGCTCTGTAACAGCATTTACCCCAAAGAGAACGGGAATCATCCATTTTCCTTTCTCCTCAATTATTCCTCTAGGACAATTCATCGCCCTTTCCTTCATTTGCGCGATCGCCTCTAGTCTGCCATTACCTTCTACTATCCCTCCTTCTCCCTCGTTCAGACTAGGATCGAATGTCATTGGGTCGCGGAATCCGTATCTGCGAATAGATTCAATTATTTTAGCAGCATCGTGTTTTTTAGAATTCCCCTCAAGAAAGCGATTTCTCAAGTCTTCCAAATCGACATAATGAATTTCAATCTTGTCTTGGGCAGAGTCAGCTATCTGATTCAAACTTCTCTCTTTCTGTTGGGTCGAAGATTTCATATCCTGCCTTGACTAACACTTCATACGCTAAGTTTATATCTTGCTCGTATGCCATGCCAGTTACTAGTCTTTCCCCCATAACAATTTTGTCGTAGCTATTAACAAATCTCTGAAAATCTGTCGCGTTTAAATCCTCGATCGCTCTATCTTCTCCCACTCGTTTTTTATTTCGATGGACTTTGGCAAATTTCATCAAGCAGATACTTCGAGCGGATTTGTAACCGATTAAATGCTCCTCTGCCAACTGAGCATATCGCTCGCTCAATCGCTCACTTGTCTTCTCGATCGTTTTAGCTTGAGTTTTTGCGCACAATTCGCGCACATATCGCTCACGTTGCTGCACCCAGTTATCCTCTCTACACCAACGAGCGATTACTGTTGGCTGTCTGCCAGACTGCTCACTTAATGCCCTCTGTCCGATTCTTTCTCCTTCGACATATCGTCTTCGGCACTCTTCTTTTGTCCATTGTTTTTTCTTCTTCTTAGCCAAGAGTCTAATTTAGTTATGGTTTAACGCAATTAATAATTACTAATTACTGATTACTGATTAATTTAATAATAACTTTACATTTTGCCCGTTAAAAGTATTGTCTTCTTCTCTATTTCGATTAACTTAACGGTACTTAAACAATTTGAAAAGCAAAAACAAGGTATGATTGTTATTGTATAAGCCTTTTACATCACTATCAGTCGCGATCGCTAATTATGAAAGAAACCACTCCCGCAGCTATGCCACCCTGCTTCGATAGATGGTGTAAAAAGTTCGATGATTTACTGAGAACTAAAGCTCAAAAAAGAGAGTTCAGACACTATTTAGGGGGATTATTAGGAGAAAGTGAGAGAAAGAATGTATCTCAAATGGCTAGAGACGCAGTAGAGGTGACATATCACAAATTACACCATTTCTTGACTGAAGCAACTTGGTCTGCCGAGAAGATCAATGAGCGTCGTTTAGAAGTCATGAATAAATGCAACCAAACTAGAATAAGTTTGGGATTCAGTCTCATTGTTGATGATAGTGGACACAGAAAAAGTGGCAACTTTACCGCAGGGGTAGGTCGTCAATATATTGGTGAAATCGGCAAAACAGATAATGGTAATGTAGTAGTCACAACTCATCTCTATGATGGAAAAAAAAGCTTACCTTTAGACATCGAATTATACCAACACGCGACATCTTTAGCTGAAGGGAAACAAGACCCAGAGTTTAAGAAAAAACCCACCTTAGCCTTAGAACTAATCGATAAAGGTTTGAGACGAGGATATAGACCAGGAATAGTGTTAATAGATTCATCCTATGGTAACAACACATCTTTTTTAAAGGAACTAGAAGAAAGGAAATTAAAGTATATAGGAGGAGTCGCTCTTAATCGTAACATTTTAATTAAAGACCGCTCAGGAAAAACAGAAGCAATCAGAATAGATGAATATGCTCAATGGATATCGGATGAGGAATTTAAGAAAATTCAAATAGGAGGTGAAAAACCTAGAACTGTATGGGTAGCAATACTATCCGCTGAAATATCTCAACTCAAAGGAATGAGAAAAATAGCTATCGTCATGAACGCTCCAGCCTTTGAAGATGCAGAAGATATTGACTACTTAATCACAAATGTTGAGGGAGAAATTGTAACTGAACAATGGATAGTTGATACTTATGGTCAGAGAAACTGGGTAGAAGTTTTCTATCGAGAAGCCAAAGGGTGGTTAGGATTAAAAGAATATCAAGTCAGAGAGAAAAAGAGTTTAGAAAGGCATTTTATTCTGGTCTTTTGTGCCTATACTTTTATACTTTGGCATCAGCTAACTGGGGGATTAAGAAGGCGTTGGGCAAATAAACCTTTGAACACCTTTCCTGAAGCTTTGGAGGCATTTCGTACAGCTATATCTTATCGTTTTGTTGAATGGCTCAACCAGAATCGCGACGTATTCATAGCTTATAAAGCCAGCTTAGGGCTTGTTTGGGCTTAATTTTTGTTTAAGTACCGTTAATTGACGAGCGACCCCGCGTTATGCGAAGCGGTATCCTTTAGGACGGCGCAAGCGGTGCGACCCTGCGGAATTTTTAATCCGCAAAGGAACACGCACCGAGCAAGGGAACGCGCGAGTTTGACTATAACAAAAAGTGTGTATATAATAGTAATTGAAAACAAAACAAATAACATCAATTATCATCATGAATGACAATAACGAATTCAGCCAAATATTATCACTATTAAACAAGCTAGATACTGATATTAGAGCGACTAACGAAAAATTAGAAAAAGAGATAGAAGCAAACAAAGTTAAGTTTGAAGAAACCAAAGAACAATTTAAAAAATGGGATGAACGCTATTTTAACCTAGTTAAAGAACAAGGAAGCACCGCGAGAACTATCATCATTGCTGCTGCTTCAGTAGTAGTTCTATCTCCTGTATTAGGAGCAGTTACAGATTTAGTGGTCAATCACTTTTTGCCTCGTTAAAGTTGTCTTTCCCCGCATAGTTGTGATATGCGGGGCATCACCAAGAAAACAAGAGGGCATCACCCCTCAAAAATTGGTGATTCTCATATTTTATGGATTTTTTGGGAAAACTCAAATGCAATGCCCTAAATGCTCATCAGCTAACTACCGTACTAACGGAAAAACCAAGAAAGGTACTGTTAGATATTTCTGTAAAGACTGTCGAAAATCTTGGAGCGATCGACCTATTGGTAGACCACCAAAAGGTCTAGTAGCCATGACCAATGCGGAGAGACAGAGATTATTCAGGCAAAAAAACAAAGGCTTGACTTCTAAAATAAAAAATAAAGAAAATGAACAATCCAAAAATTGAAGTTGATATTGCCGAAATATTGAGAGAAATCAAGAGCGAACTTAAAACAACAAACGATCGCTTAAATAGTATCGATACGAGATTAGTGGCGATCGAGACAAGAATCGATGAACAGAAAAGCTCCATTGGCAAAATTCCCGATCTGGCTGAAAAAGTAGGGAAGATTAAGCTGATTTCAAATCTTCAATTAATCCTTCCCTGGCAGCTTTTTCGGCGATCGCTTCTCTAATAAACTTGGAGCGATTAGGAAGTGATTTGACTAATTTGTCCAAGTCTTCTGGGAGTTTGACGCTCACTGGTCTTTGGTTGTTTTTTATCCCTATTCCCTCAGATTTAAAATGGGTTCGACCTGTGTTCTTCATAAAAATAAGGTATACCTGATATTCCTATCCAATATTGTGATATTATTCCAACAGAGAAGGAGGTCTGGAGAACTTTTCTTCTCTGTTGTTTATTCGGATTCATTAAAAATGAACTTACCTAAAAGTATACCTGATATTTCCTTCGATCCTATAGCCTTCGAGCTTAAACACGAAGCCGACTTCTTCGCAGCCCAAGCCCAGGAACAATTCAACAATACCTATGCGGACGGTTCTTGGGACGGGCATCTGCTCAACCAACCCGAAGCTTACCAGTGGCAAACTCCAGAGTACAGGCGAGGTTATTTGAAAGGTATTGAAGAAAAATTCGATACCAAGTTTGCAGCTTAAAATCATTCATTTACCGCCCTCTACACAGAGGGCTGTTCAGCATGGGGAAAAGAAAGAATAAATTTAAATCGACTTGGAAAAACCAAAAAGAATTGGGTCTGATCTATGGCAAAAGTGCAATCGCTATAGGTAAAGCCTTAGTCGAGTTAGGACTTAAAGACTCAGACAGCAAAGAAGCGACTCAAGTAGCCCTAGATGAAGGACTAGCTAAATCTACTCCTTTAGCAGATGGTACTCCCTTTTTCCTCTGGCACAAGCAAAAAGTTTGTCAGGAATTAGATAATCTTAAGGGTTGGAGCAGACAGTCTCAAGAAGACAGGGACTTGCAGAAATGGACATCCGAGTATATTTCTTGGGTGAAAAAAGCCTTAAAAGCTGACGAAAAAGGCGAGCATCACGTTGTTGTAGATGGCTTATATGACGAAGCTCTTTCTTATGCCAAACGGATTAAAAAACGCGGTACAGAATTTGTCGAGAGAGCCAATCAACTAATTGCCAAGAAATTAGACAATTCTTATCTGATCCAAATCAAAGATTAGTCTTATCCCTGCCTGTTCGGGCAGGGTTTCATTATGCTCAAACTCAAAGATCCATATAAAAAAGACCGCTCTTTCTTAACCCCTCCCACCCAGTCTTTGTATCAAGATCACGATCTAGAAATCTCTCAACTCGACTGGATACAAGACTTGTTGGAAGATGCGGTAGAGCTTGACAATAAGATATCTGGAGACTTCGATCTCGATTACTTGAAGTTTCGGATATATAGCAACGAGTATGCATTTATACGCACTGGCTTAATCGCTTTTAAGATCAAGGCATTGAAACTTTATCGAGGGGTTGCCAAGAGCTTCAAAAGGTTTTGTGAAGACTATTTACACAAAACTCATTGGATGGTCGATCGCTTAATTAGGAGTGCAAAAATCTGTATAGACCTGATTGTAGCAGGGTTTGAGGTCATACCTAGAAATGAAGGACAAGCGCGATCGCTAATGGCTCATTGTGAAGGAGATTTGGTTTTAGCCTGGCAGCAAGTCTTGGATGACCATGAAGGTCAACTGCACAAGATAACAGCTAAAAGTATCAAGCGCAGTCTGAAAGGGGAAGAAGAAGCACCGAAGATGGAGACTTTGGTTGTAACAGCCATGCTCTATGCAGCTATTTGGAAAGCAGCGCAACTCCAGGGAATGAAGCCGATCGAGTACCTAGAAGAGCTTTTTTTGGGCAAGCAAAACTGTGACAATTTTGCTCACAAAATTAAACAGAAAAAATGGGAGGAAGATCTAGAAAATTTGGTGGATTCTGCATAAATTGATAAAAACTCAATAACTTTTTCGAGCAAATGAGAAATTTTGCTCATTTTGTATATTTAAAGAACAGTTATTGCCTTTTTAAAATTAAATGGATGTAAAATAAAAAATGAATAATCCAAAAATTGAAGTCGATCTTGCAGAATTGTTAAACAAGTTAGATAGCAAGCTAGATACTTCTTTGACAAAACTAGATAACAAGATAGATAAATATCAAAACGAGATTAAAGAAGAATTTAAAGCTACAAATGCTCGCCTTGAAAAAATAGATGGAAAAGTTGACAATATTGATAAAAGACTGGCGATAGTAGAAACCAATCAAGGCAATATGAAAGAGCAGATATCTAAGATTGAAAATACTCAGAAGAATCAAATTTGGGCATTGATTGGATTGCTAGGGACTGCCGTACTTAGCACATTGGCAAAAGTTTTGTTTTTTATGCCCAAGCTTTAAAAGAACAGTGCTTGAAATCGCTCAGGCAGGTTTTACCAAATATTCGTTGGTTTACTGCGATCGCCGAAACGAAGGTGACGATCATAAAAAAGCAGATCGGCTTGCTTTTAACGAAGCTTATGATTTTATGTCTTTGAGTGCTTATCGATACCAATCGGGAATTACAGTTGTTTTGAGTAGTCAAAATACAGATATTGTTTTAGAAGGGATGGAAGTTTACGCAAAAAAGAGATGCCCTCAGTACTTTTAAAATTCTTCAGCTACACTTCTAACTCCTTCAGCCATTTCTGATCGAACTCTCCTAATTAATTCATCGGTATTGCTCTTGTCATACTTATTGATAAACTGATTGTCATTGTGGACATTAATTACTTTAGACTCACCTACTTTCGATTCAATCTTCTGCAAAGTCTTGAGAATCATATTACTCTCGTTCAAACTTCCCTTAGTCTTACCAATCACCCCAACTTCTAGTGGTACATCAGTTTTGAATTTCGGCACTACTGGCACAGTGAAAGGTTTACCATTACGGATAGCATCGAGTATTTCTGGGGGAGCTTCAATCCCAAACCCAGGCGATCCACGAAGAGATTTCTTAACATTAAACTCCTGATTTCTTTCTCTCTGCCGATATTGACGTTCTAATTTTTTTCTCAAAGCAGCTTCATCTTCGGAGGTAAACTCTCCGCCTTTACTTGCTACTTGCTCCTTCCTACTTTCTACTTCCTCTTCAATCCTCTCATTCCTTGACAAACCCCCTCGAAGCTGATTCCTTTCCTGCTCCCGATCGAACTCTTCATCTGTCGTAGTACCTTTCAATTCAGCCCGTGCTATAGCTTGACTTAATGCCAAATTTTCCTTTTTCCGTTTAACAATATTATCTAACTCATTCAGTTGTTCTTTCGACGCGATCGCTTCTAAATTGGCGATGTCCAGATTTAACTTAGCTAACTCATATAACTTGTTAGCTGTTTCCAACTCCTCATCAGTTTCCGCAGACAAAACAGCTTGCTCTGCCGAAATCAGTTCCTTCTTTGCCTCACGTTGACCTTTCTCCGCTTCTAACTTAGCAGTTTTGACTGCCAGTATATATTTCTGATTTTCCAGGTCTAATTTAGCCTGTTCTGCTTGCTGCTGTTTCTCTAGATTATCCAACTTGAATTGAGCTAATTTTTTCTCCCGATCCTCAATACGATCGAGCAAAGATAGTTCATCTGTTCTGCCATCAATACCAATGCTATGGAGTTGGCGTAAGGCAGTTTGTCTTTCTCTGGCATTGAGGTCCCCACTATTTAATTGCTTTCTTAACTCTAATGCCTGACGCAGTTTAGCAATTTGCAGATCGGCTAATTTCTCTTGAGCAGTAGCGCGATCGCTTGCCAGACTCGTTTCAGTTTGCTGTAATTGCTCAAGACGAGAGAGGTGTTTTTCTAAAGTCGAGAAGGCATCATTGCGAGCTTTAGCTATGTCGGCAATAGTTTTTTCTTCTGCCTCTTTTTCTTGTTGTAATAACTGTAGAGTTAAGTCGAGAAGCTTTTGACGAGATGCCATAATATCAGCGTCTCGTTTTTCTTGTACTTCGACTTCAGACGAGGTAAACTTTTTAAGTTCGCGTAATTTACTTTTCTCTTGTTCTAATTGAGAGGTTATCCTGCGCTTTGTAGATTCAGCTTTTAATTCCTCTGCCCGTTCAGTAGAGATAACCTCCTCATTTACTAATTGTTGGATATCGATTAATCTTTCCTTCTCGGCAATGGTTGCAGTCTCCTCTGCTCTTTGCCGTCTGTCTTCTACTTCTTCTAAAAACTCATCATAGATGCGAAGCTTGGTTGCTACCTCTTCTTCAGCTAAAGATACTTTAGATTCAACCGCCTCTCGTTCTAAAGCTATTACACGATCGCGCCTTTTAGCATAAGCCTCTATTTCTTTGTCTGACAATCCTTTAAGAAATCCCGAATCGGGGTCGATGCCAGTATATTCTTCTTTAATTTCAGCTATACCTTGGGCTAAAGCTTCAGCAGAAATTGCCCCATTATCAAATTGCTCTTGTAGCTTACTTGTCTCTTCATTTACTTTTTCTAAGTTGCGTTTTTCGACTATCGATTCAAACTCGGCTAAAGCTTGTTTCTCAGCGTTAAGTTCGGCAGTAATGCGAGCTTCGGTAATTCTAAGTTGATCGAGTTCCACATCTCGTTTTAAATCTCCCGATTTTAAAATAGCGCGATCGATCTGGTTTAAGGCTTCAACTTCAGTTTCAGTGGCTTCGTCTACTGCTTTTCTGCGCTTAACTTCAACTTCAGCTAGAGTTCTTTCTAGTCCATTACGACGTTTTAATTCATCGTTATACTCTTTGAGCTTATCGTTTTGCTGTTGTATGGCTTCGTTTCGCGCTTGTAGAGTTTCGATAGTAGTAGGGTCTTGAGCTTCTAAACTAGCTATATTGTCATTGATGGTATCAATTGCGTTTTGCAGATCTTTAGTTTCAACCTCTTTGATATCTGTACCAATTTTAAGGGGAATATTAGCTAGATTTTCGTTAGCTTTTTCAATGGCTTCTTCAGTCTCTGAGTTAGCTTCGTCGATCGCAGCTTCGGCAAAAGTGCGAGCTGCTCGCCTTCCAAATTCAGGCAAATCCTGACTATCATCGCCAAAAATCTTTCTTTGGAACTGCTTGGCTCGATCTAAAAACTTAGCCGTACCGCTTAACTCGCTCTTGATTCTTTCAATATTCCCCTGTACGATATCTTCTTGGAGGGCAGGACTACTAGGACGATTCTTAGCCAAGTTCTCTAAGAATCTTTGGTAGGCAGCATCTAAATCTTTAACCGCATCCCTAGCTTCGCGGTTGATCGAGTTGAGGTTTTGAGTAAGCGCGATCGCCTGAGATATAGCTTCAACTACAACAAAAGCTCCCAAGGCAGCACCAGCAACTCTGGCTACTTTCCCCATAGTAGTTAGAGCAGCGTTATTGGCGACAAGGAGATTGAGTAATTTATCAAAGTTACCAACAATAACTCCTTTAAGCAGCGAACCTAAAGAGACGATCGCGGGAAGAAATAAAGTGATTAAAGTGGCAGTAAGGATTTTAAAGGCAGGAAGAAGGATACCTAAGTTGTCTTTGGCTAAGATCAGTGCATCAGCCAAGGTAGTAAATAAAGCAATTTGAGCAGGTTTGGTAGTTTTAGCTATTTCGAGTTGGAACTGAGTATAAGAACTTCTCAGTTCTTGTAAAGCTGCGCCCGTGGTTTGAATTGCACCCGTAACACCACCACGGGTTTCCGATTCTAACTGACGGGCAAATTTTGGCAAAAATTCTTCGGCTGTAACTTGTCCTGTTTCTAATAGCTTTCCTAATTCTTGAGTTGTCACATTCATGGCGCGAGCTGCAATCTGAAATGCCCCAGGAATCCTCTCTCCTAACTGTCCTCGCAATTCTTCAGCTTGAACACTACCTTTTGAAATCATTTGCGTTACAGCCAAGATCGCTCCTTCTGTCTGCTCCGCGCTCAAACCAAACACCCGTGAAGCTTGAGCTACAGAAGTAAAAATGCGCTCGGTTTCTGATTCTAATCCCGTATTTCTGGCTGCTGCTGCTAATTGTTTATATCCTTCAGTGGCTACAGCTAAATCTATTCGTAGTTTTCTCGCTGTCTGCCCGACAAACTCTAAAGCTTTCGCCCCTTCCTCTGCCGAACCTGCCACAAATTCAATACTAGTTTCTAACTGCTCGAATTGAACTTGAGTCTCGATCGACTGTCTAATAATATCTTCAAAATACATACTGAGGTTTGAAGATATTTGCAGAACGCCAAACCCAATCAAGGCTTTAAGCGCATTCTTGGCAGTTTTACGAACACTTTCTAAGTTTCTGTCTAAACGATTTAACCGTTGGTCGCTCCTGCCTGTATCGGCTTCAACATCTAAATTTATCCCGTCAGGAATACTACCCAAGAAATCAGTTAACTCACTATCATCAACTGCTGCTTCGGCATCTATATCTAGGCTATCGGGAACGCTGTCTAAGAAATCAGTTAATTCACTATCATCAACTGCTGCTTCGGCATCTATATCTAGGCTATCGGGAACACTGTCTAAGAAATCAGTTAATTCACTATCATCAACTGCTGCTTCGGCATCTATATCTAGGCTACCAGGAACACTGTCTAAGAAATCAGTTAATTCGCTATCATCAACTGCTGCTTCGGCATCTATATCTAGGCTATCAGGAACGCTATCTAAGAGATCGGTTAATTCACTATCATCAACTGCTGCTTCGGCATCTATATCTAGGCTATCAGGAACGCTATCTAAGAGATCAGTTAACTCGCTATCATCAACTGCTGCTTCTACTTCTAAACTAATCTCTTTATTTTCCTGAACTTCATAAAAAGCAGCAAGTGCATCGGCTGCTGCTTGAATTTCTGATTCTAATTGATTAATTTGAGCTAATTGCTCTGAGATATCACTATCAGGAAAATCAAAGGCTTGTTGATAAGTAGAGGATTGTAAACTACCTTTGCGTTGAATCAAATCCTCAAGATTAAATAATAAATCTTTGTAGTCAGCCAAGCCCAGTTTTGAGCCATCAAACAAGTCTTGTCCGATATCTTCTCCAGCTTGGCGAATACGATCGCGCTCTTTCATTCTTCCTTCAACAATACCTGCTGCCACGTCAGACATTTGCTTGCTGAATTTACCAGATGGTGACTTGATCTCTAGTTCTTGTTTGAACCCATCTAACAATTCAATACCTAGAGTTCGTCCTTGAATAAATACAGTTGCTAACTTTTGGTTAGTTCCTTTGAGAATCCCATTGATAACTTCATCTCCAGCTTTAACAGCATCTGCTTGAGCAGGAATTTTGCCAGCCAAAGTTTTACTAACCCCAGATAACGATCGAGCCTCGCGAGAAAAGCCTGGACGCTGTTTTAAACTTGTAGCTAAAGCCTCACCTCTTCTTGCCAATTCTGCACCAGCTTGAAAATCTGAATCAACAGCAGTATCATCAAGAATCTTTTTCTCTAATTTCTTGCGATGCTTGATGATTTCGTCCTTGTAAGCAGCGATCGCTTTCTTGAGCGTCTTTTTGGTAATATTTTTGTCATTAATTGGTTCTATTTCTACATCAAAAATACTTTCAACGGTATTAGAAATCTTAGTACCGACATTATTTAAAGCTTTGCGAATACCTTTTTGAATACCTTTAAGCTCGGCTATGCGATCGCGTGTCCGTTTTAAAGCTGCTTTGCTACTAGAACCGACTGCTGTTTCTAATTCTTGTATTTCCTCATCTAATTGTTGGTAGCCAGCCAATAATTTTTGCGTCCCTTCTGTCGCACCACCAGCTTTGAGGGCAGCTATTTCTTTATTTAAACCACCAGCTAATTGTTTAATCTCAGCCTGTCTGGTAGCAACCAAGGCATCAAAGGCGGTAATAGCTTCGGGGGTAATTCTATCCTTAAGAGATTCGGGCAGAGCTTCAAAAGTTTTACGTCCAGCCAATTTCGCTCCAGCTTTAGCGATCGCGCCAGCACCACCACCTAATGCACCATAAGCAGTTATCGCTCCTGCTCCTTGAGCTACTTGGGCATTAAGGGCAGAATTATTGAGCAAAAATTGAATAGCTGCCCTAGCTCCTCCTCCAATACCAGGGATATTACTGACTGCCTCTCCTGCCAAACCTGCCACTCCCGATCGAGCAGCCATTAACAATGGTTCGAGGACAGTAGCTAGCTCATGAGCCGACATCTTAGCCAGTGCAGCAAGTTCAGGGGATTGAGAGGCGATCGCTACACCTCCGATTACTGGAGCAGCAGTTTGAGCTATACCCTTGCCAGTTTTGAGTAAAGGAATAACATCAAATACAGCTTGCTCTATCTTTTGGAGCGCACCATAAGTATTTTTACCTGTCACTACCAAGTCAGCGATCGCTCTAATAGCCAAGGCTTCCCCTGTTCCTTTAACTATTCCCCCAGGAGTAGCCTTGGTAATTTCTCCTTTGCCTGAGGGGGCGAGTGCGGAGGTTTCCTCCGCACCTTGAGAACCCCGTGATAGTAAAGGAGTATCTTCTCCTGCTCCTGGTAAAGCTTTGGACTTGACTATTTCTACTGCTTCAAGTAGGCGGTCTTTGAAGTCTTCCACAAAGTTGTCAACAGCTTGGTTTGCTTTAGTGGCTAATTCTTGAGCTACGGATAGAGATTTTTTCTTAGCTGCTTCCTTGGCTTTAGCCAGAGATGAGTCTTTGATTATCTTGAGATATTCGCCAGGGTTTTTGATTAATTCTTTAAAATCAAACTCAACTGCTAACAAGGCTAATTTTCGAGCTGACTTGATAGTTTTGAGTTGATTTTCTAAAGCAGCTTGTACCTTTTGCTTATCTGCACTATTATCTAGTTCGCGTATTTTGGCTAAATACTCTTTAATAGTTGGTTCAATGTCGGTAATAGTTGCAATCGCTTCTTCTGGTTCTAGGTCAGAAACAGTATTTAAAATGTCATCGGTTTTACGCCTGATATAATCCCCTTTTAACAACTCTGGCGATTGAAAATGAGGGATTGACTGTTCTAAATCCGTCAAATCTTGTTCGAGTTTATCAATTACTTGTTGGGTAATCTTAGAGGAATCTAACCCCATTTTCTGTAGAGCAATTCTAATTTTGGGGACATCAGCTAAAGTGTTTCTGAAGAAATTTACATTACCTTCATAAGCTGCTTCATCGAACCCAGATAAAGTTTTTTGCATTCCCAATTCATATTGTTTTAGTTGAGAGAGGATACCTTTATCTACATCAGTTTGAAACTCTTGAATATCCTGTTTTAACCTCTCAAATGGTTGCAAGGCATTTCCTGTAATGCGAGTATTCTTTTCAAACTCTTCCAACCCTTTAATTACATCTGAAGCTGCACCTTTAATAGCTAGCTCAACAGCTTGCTCTCTAATTTCTTTGATTTTCTTAGCTGAAGCTCTAACTTGTTTTCTGCCATCATCTTCATCGAGAACAAAGGAGCGAAATTCAGCTAGATCGAAATAGTTTTCTAATGGATGACCTTCTAATCCTTTTAAATCCTGAGAGACTTTAGGGTTTTTGCGAGTAACACTGGGGTCTACAAAGCCTAATTTAGAGTAGAAGTTTTTAACTTCATTTCCCAAAGTCTCTTCTGCATTCACTCCCAAGTAAGGAGTAAAATTCTGTGGGTTGCTAGCCTTAGCTTTAAAACTAGGCGTACCAAAACCAGCTCCACGGACTCGATCGCCAAACCCTAGTTTGTTGAGAATCTGAATAGCTTCTTCAACGGCAAACCCACCACCTGATTCGCCAACTAACTTAACTTTAAGATCGGCATTTTTAGTTAAAGCTGCGATCGCCTGTGCTGCTATCTCTTCCGCATCGCGAGAATACCCTCTGATATTAGGACGAGCGATCGCGCTGGCTACAGCTAAGTTTTTAGGCAGTTTTCCTTTAAAAGTATCGGGGTTTTGGATGCCAACAGCTATCGACTTCCCTAGTTTTTGAGCGTCTTTTAATTGGTCATTAATTTGGGCTGCTCTACCCAATCCTGATTTAGCAGAATCGGCATAACCGCCAATAATCAACAGCAATTCTTCAAGTTGCTCGTCAACTGCTGCCAGTGCATTTTTACTGCTAAAAGCTGCTTTTTTCCCTAGCTTTGCCGATTGTTTGTCTAACTGCTTGACTGGCTGATTAATTAATTCTTCGGCGCGAGCAAGAACATTTCCCAATCTTTCAGTTTGAATGCGCTCTTTTCTTTCTGCTAAAGGTTTGTCTAAAGCCCTACTCAAGCTCCTAGCTGTTGATCGACCTGTTTGAGTGTCGATTAAAGTTTTGAGATATTGGTCACTAGACAAACCCAAAGCTTTTAAGACTGACTCTAAGCTTGATAATTTTTGCTTTGACTGTTCGAGTTCCCCCGCAAAAGTACCAAAGCTTTCGGTGGCTGTTTTTTTAAACTTAGTGGCAATATCTTCAATACTGTCTGCCCCTGCTGTAGCATCGGCAAATCCTACTAACAGTTCTGATACTAATTTTTTAGCAGCTTTTCCTGTACCGCTAAACTCTGTTAACTTGTCGGCAAAATCTTTAATATCTCCTGCCACAATTTTAGTAGAAGGGAGTATTTTTTTGAGAGTCTTTTCTAATAGTTTGAGATCGATATTGAACTCTTCTACTGCTACATCTTTAGCAACTCTTAGAGCAGATTCGGCTAATCTCCCTTTGATTAAATTTGCCAGACTAGTAGACGATTCCGCTTTAATAGTTGCTTGAGTATTTCTTTGTTCTTCGGTTATTACTTCTAATTGTTTGATTTGCTCTTTGGCGATCGACACTAGTTCTTCACCTGAAAAATCGATAGAAGGAATACTAGAATCGGCTTGAGATGCTGGCGGTACAAAACGAGAGGTGAGCCAGTACTGCGGACGGGTTTCCCTCCGCAGGTAACTGGCGGTAAAAGATTGGAGGTTTTCTCTACCGATACCTTGAGTCCTTGGATTTATATCGATTTGTGAGGTGCGATATAATTGCTCAAAATCTTTTTTTAGCTTCTCAACTTCGGTAAAATCTACCTTGGTCGCTATGTCAATATTAGCAAGACTCTTAATTTGCTCGATATTCCTTTGAAGCCGAGTAAGATCCTCAAATTCAAGCTCAGGAGTAATTTTAAACTTTGAGTCAGCCTGAATTTCTCCGATTATTTCTTGAAGATGGTCGATCGCCTTCATCTCGACTTGAGGAGCAAAAACCCAATCAAAAGTAACTTTTTTGAGTTCGGCAACTTTTCGTTCGATTTCTGCACTCTCAAAGCTTACTGGTACAGAGACAGGTTTTACGCCACTGACAATATTTTGTAGCTGTTTTTCTGCTTTGGTAGTATTTAAAGTAAGGGTTGAATCAATCTGTATTCCAGTAGGCATAAGTCAACAATCAGTAATCAGTAATAAATCAAAGGATTTGGCGTTTTAACTCTTCAATTTTGGCTAAAACAGTTTGCCTCTCTTCTTCGGTCATATTTTGTTGGTCTTGCAGTTTTTTCTGCTTCTGTTCAAACTTGGCTGCTCGCTCGTTATCGCCTCGATCGCGTGAAAGTTTTACTCCTCTTTCTGCATGAAGCTTGGCTAGATCGGTTGCCAATTGAGATAACTCATCAATATCTAATAACAAGATGCAGTTACCCGACTTGGTAATTTTAATTATGTCTGCTGGCAAATCCTCAAAAATAACTTCTTTGAGCAAAAAACCTACTTGGAATTGTTGCTCTAAGTCTAAATGCAGTGAAGTTATATTGCTTAAAATGCTGAGAATAGGAGCTAATTGAAGATCGCTAAAGGCTTGAGCTTGATACTCTTTGCCTCTGATCGTGATCGTATCTTTCATAAGGAGAGAGAAAAAACGCTGGACATCTCGCCCATTTTAACTGCTGACCGATCAAGTGAAATTACTGATGCCAAAAGCTTATAGCTTATAGCTCATAGCTCATAGCTTTTTAAGTTTATCCGCGATCTCTTTTTCTGCTCGTTCAAGCCTTCCCCCAGGAATTCTCTTTCCTCTGTGGTCAATTCCTACCCAGTTATCTTTAGCCTTAAATCGCTCTGTCCCTTCGTTCATAATTTTACGACGGATAGCAAAAGCAATTCCGCGAGCTTTCTTAGGATTAGTGGCAATACCTTTAGCCATTACCCAAGGTAGCAAGCCTTCTTTACCTCCTACTTCCCCGATTGGTGGAGGTGTTCCCCCAGGACGACCCCCAATTCTGTTACGGGCGTTAGGGGCTGTATTTACAATTGAAGCGTTGATGTCAAAAGTTACACTTTCTTTGCGAGGACTGGTAATATCCCATCCTTCAATTAATTGTCTACTTGCTCCAATGGGCGACTTTTCTTGAAACTCTTGAGTTACTTCTAAGAGCGAATCTATATATGCATCATACAGACCTTTTTTCATTACTTGTGATGCAAGTCTGCCAGGGTTGACAGTAACTCGCATTCTCAATTCACCACCAATTGCCATAAATATACAAAATATTTATTCAAGTCTAGCATCGAGGTCAGGAGGTACATCTTGCCAAGTTTTATTCTTGACGATGCTTTTTATCACGCCATAAGATACTTTTAGGTGATTAGCTATTTCTGTGATGCCGATACCTTTTAGATACAAACCTTTTGCTAAAGCAGCGATTTTTTCATTGGCAACAGTGGTAGAACGATTGCGTGACTGTTGACTAATTGTTGCCCATCTACAATTTTCAGGTTCATAGTTTCCATCATTATCAATTCTGTCAATACTATGATTTATTGAAGGGCGTTCGCCCATGTCTTCTAAAAAATCATCATAAGAATTGAGCCAGCGATCGCATACTTTAATACCTCTACCACCGTATCTAGAATACTTTTCATTGGTTGTATGCAGACATCTTTCTTTCATCCTTAACCAAGATTGAAATGTTTTTTTGTCCCTGTTTTTCACTGGCACTTTTGATTTTCGGCTAAGGCAACCACAAGATTTTTATAATTTTACCATTAAAAGAATCCGAAGCGATCGCCTAAGTTAATATTGACTCGTACTAGAGTGGCGGAAGCCCTTGGCTTTTCAAGCCAAGGGACGCGCCACCTTTAACTTTAATTGCCATTTTGCTTTATCTTGATTCTAATCGCAATTATCACATCATCAAATCATGCCCGATCGTCTACTTGGCAGATTTACAGTTATGCTTTGAGAGATTAGCGCAAATAGAAGATATAAATTCTCAAACTGGAGCATCTTTATTAGGGCATATTTCAAGGTTAAGTGGAGTAGCGATCGAGTTAATTGCTGACGACGTTGAAGGGGTATTGAGCGCGATCGCTCAAGTTAACTTTAAAACCGCGGAATGCGGTGACAGGCAAGCCCCTGAATTGAATTCAGGGGAACCTGTCACACAGAAACACGACTCTACGAGCGCACCTACACAAGAAAAGGAAACAGAAGAACCAATCACTCTACAAGACTATCAATATCAATTGGTAACATCAATCGTCAATGCAGAATTAGCTATCGATCTAGAATCAGCAGTAAAAATAGCCTCCGAATTACCTTATAAAGACATTGAAGGCTACTTGAAAGCCAGGATTAAGTTTTTAAACCGCCACGCCGAAAAAGAAGCTGAAGAAAAAAAAGAGTTAGAGCAAGCTAGCAGCAAACTAGTTGAAGAATTAGAAAGTGGTGACTTTTTCGGTGACGATTTTTTTGGACAAGAAATCAGCTAGCAAAACCCCAAACGATATAAGGAACAACAAAGCCTAGTTCCGTAGGAACGAGAGCTTTATACTCACGATCGAAGTTATCAGCACTTGGATCGAGATTCATCCCAGAAAGAGAGGTACAAGAAGGGAATAAAATTTTCATGCCATTAAATCTAGTCCCGCAAACCTTCCCTGCGATTTGGATTTTTTTGTAAGGATCGTAATACTCCCCACCAAGAGTTTTGATATTGGTGTAAGACTTCAGGTAGCGATAGGCAATGGTTTTCCCTTCTAAAGAAGCATCAAAAGTTAGCTGACCTGCTGCTACTTCAAAAATATTGCCAGTTACCCCTGTTCCAGAAGCTTGCCTGGTTAAAGGGATGTTACCTGGGGCTAAATCACTAATAACTGTAGCTTGCACTCTTTGATCTACGGTCAGATCGGCATCGACAACCGCACCTCCAGTAATGACTCCTCGCTTGTATTCGGGTAAAGGAATTGAGGCTGTTGTTCTAAATTTGTTATTGAACAACAAGAAAGATATGGCTTGCTCGTCTAAAGAAGGAGAACCGATCGTCACCGTCATTGATGATTGTTTTTCAGCAATGTCAACGTCTGACATCGGAGCGCAATCAAACAACGGATAAGCTTTAACTTCGTCAAATTCTTTTTCCTCTGAAGCTGTAAAAGTAGCGACTCGAAGAACGTTGAGGGTATCGGTTTCTAGATCGACTTGATAAGCAGCACCGACCCCAGTGATGTTATTAGGCATATTGGTTAAGAAATAAATCTTGCTTGAATACCTACTCAAACTAACTGGCGATCGAATAAAATAGCACTAAAATGTGCCATGTCTCCACAGTCTGTGTTAAATCGTCACTTAATTGGCAATCGGGTTAAGATTACCAGGGTGAGCAAAGGACTTTCTCAGTTAGAATTGGCAAATTTATTAAACTGCGATCGAACAACCATTTCTCGCTATGAGACAGGTAAGCAAGAAATTCCTGCCTCTATTTTGTTTGAGATAGGCAGAATACTTGGATGCTCGATCGAGCTTTTCAATCCCTATACCAAAGCTATTGCTAGCTCTCAATTTTTTGCCGACTTCGATTAAAAATTAAATAGATGTTGAGTCGATAAACTACTCCCACCTATCAGCAAACCTGCGGTTTAGCTGATGAGGAAGGAGTTTTCAGTAGCCCTAGATCTTCGCTGAATAGACTAAGCTGGAAATACTTTACATCTCCAAGCTGTAGCTTACAGGCGAGATCTGAGCCTCCAGGCGAGTTTATAG
>JAAUYE010024426.1_pt1 | contig 20814 bp, 18 predicted proteins | sample 7278081 | NCBI WGS metagenome assembly JAAUYE01 (sample SAMN14350131, study PRJNA611818) | marine sediment metagenome | isolation source: surface marine sediment (0.6m) | place: French Polynesia: Moorea | collected 2018-08
GCACTGGACCGCCCGCTGCACGACCTGCGGATATCGCTGCTCGACCGCTGCAATTTCCGCTGTCCGTATTGCATGCCCGAGTCCGAGTTCCACGAGGACTACCAGTTCCTGACGAAGTCGCAACGACTGACCCACGACGAGATTCTCAAGGTCGCCCGCGTGGCAACCTCACTGGGCGTGTCGAAACTGCGGCTGACAGGTGGCGAGCCCCTGCTCGACAAGAAGCTGCCGTCGCTCGTCAGGGGACTCGCCGAACTGCCTGGCGTCGACGACCTCGCGCTGACGACCAACGGCATGCTGCTGGCGCCGGTGGCGGAGGAGCTGGCCGGCGCGGGGCTGCAACGTGTCACGATCAGCCTCGACAGCCTCGACGAAGCGGTATTTCGCCAGATGAGCGGCGGCCGCGGTGACCTGGAGACCGTGATGCAGGCGATCGATGCGGCGGCCGCGGCCGGGCTCGCGCCGATCAAGATCAATGTCGTCGTCGAACGCGCCGTCAACGATCACACGGTGCTGGATCTGCTCGATCATTTCCGCGGCACCGGCCATATCGTGCGCCTGATCGAGTACATGGACGTGGGCAACCGCAACGGCTGGCGCATGGATCAGGTCGTGCCTTCGCGGGAGCTGCTCGAGCAAGTCGAAGGCCGGTGGCCGCTGCGCCGAATCGATCGCAATTACGCGGGCGAAGTGGCGCGCCGCTACGAATACGCGGATGGACAGGGCGAGATCGGCTTTATATCGTCCGTCACCGAGCCGTTCTGCGGTAGTTGCAGCCGCGCGCGGCTGTCCTCCGACGGCATGCTTTATACTTGCCTGTTCGCAAACCGGGGAACGGACCTGCGCGAGCCGCTGCGCAATAACGCCGACGACGATGAGCTCGCTGATATCCTGTCGCGCATCTGGTTGCAGCGCGCGGATCGTTACAGCGAACTACGGCGCCCCGATGTTGCCGAACACCATGCACTGAGCAAGGTGGAGATGTACCGAATTGGTGGATAGATGGGCAAGCTGAGCCATATTGACGAGCACAACCGGCCGACGATGGTCGACGTCGGCGATAAGGCCGCGACCGAGCGGACGGCGCATGCGCGGACGCTCGTCGAGCTGCCCGCCGAGGTGCTGTCCGAACTGGACAGCGGCGAAATTGCGACGAAGAAAGGGCCCGTGTTCGCGACGGCGATCATTGCGGGCGTGATGGCGGCCAAGAAGACCCACGAACTGATCCCGTTCTGTCATCCGCTGGGTCTCGAGAGCTGCAAGATTTCGATCGAAGTCGAGGGCGCACGCGCCGTCGTCGATTGCCACTGCAAAGTGCACCACAAGACCGGTGTCGAGATGGAGGCCCTGACGGGCGCATCGGTCGCAGCGCTGACCATTTACGACATGTGCAAGGCGCTGTCGCACGACATCGTCATCGGGCCGACCCGGCTCATGCGCAAGACCGGCGGCAAACAGGACTTCGTTCGTGACGAGTGACACGCTGTACGGCCTGGTGCTCGCTGGCGGGCAGAGCCGCCGCATGGGGCAGGACAAGGCGCTGCTCCAGCGCGAGGGACAAAGCCAGCTGAGCTACATTGCAGCTCTGCTGGAGCGGGTGACCGGACAAGTATTCGTGTCCGCACGGCGCGATCAGCAGGACGACCCGGAACGCGGCCGCTTCGCGACCATCGTCGATCGTTACGACGACATGGGGCCCGTCGCCGGCATCCTGTCTGCCATGGACGAACATCCGGACGCTGACTGGCTGGTCGTGGCCTGCGACCTGCCCAACATCGACGCGGAGACGCTGGAGTACCTCGTCGCGCATCGGGGAGACGAGCCGTTTACGGCCTACCGCAGCAGCTATGGCGGGCTCCCCGAGCCGCTGTGCGCGATTTACGCCGCGGGCAGCGGTGCGCTGTTGCGCCGCTTTGTCGAGGACGGCATCCATTGCCCGCGCAAGATGCTGATCAATTCCGACACGTTACTGCTGGAGCAGCCGAACCCGGCGGCGCTCGACAATATCAACACGCCCGACGATCTTGCGGACAGCGTACTCGAGGCCGCCTCATGAAGACGATCACCGTGCGTTACTTCGCGATGTTCCGTGAGCATGCCGGTGTTGGTGAGGAAACCCTGTCGGTCGATGCCGAGACCGCGGCCGACGTATTCCACGCCACGCAGGACCGGCACCGCTCCACCGAGCCGAGCGGCCACTGCAAGGTCGCGATCAACGATGTCATGGCGGACTGGGACTCGCCCGTCAGCGAGGGCGACACGGTGTTGCTGTTCCCGCCGGTGGCGGGAGGCTGACATGATCGAGATGACGACGGCCGAGATTCGCCCGGATGAACTTCGCCGCCAGCTGTTCGACCCGGCGGCCGGCGCCTATTGCGGCTTCGAAGGCTGGATTCGCAACCACAACGAGGGGCACGACGTAACGCGCCTCGAGTACGAGGCCTACGAGCCGGTCGCGATCACTGAGGGTGAAAAGATCCTCGCGGAGGCGCGCGAGCGCTATCCACACCTGAAGGCGCATTGCGTGCACCGTACCGGCATGCTCGAGATCGGCGAATGCGCAGTATGGGTCGGGGTGTCGTCACCACACCGCGACGAGGCGTTTCACGCGTGCCGGTACATCATCGATCAGCTCAAGGTGCGGCTGCCCATCTGGAAGAAAGAGCATTACGCGGACGGCCACTCCGGCTGGGTCAATTGCGAACGCTGCGCGAAATCTGCCTGAGGTCTTCGGGCACGTCGACATCGAGCGCCGCCGCTTCGCAAGCAACGGTCGTTACGCGAAATCTTTCGTCGTCCAGCAAGTGACGTCCGCCGCGGTCCCCGTCGAGCGCTTCGAGGTCCGCAAAGCACCCGCGCGGAAACAGCACGGGTGGTCCCCGCGTCCCGTCGTAGGATGATGCGATGATCTCATCGTCGTCACCGCTCCAGCCCGCGAGAATCGCTTGCAGATGCTGCTCGGGGACCAGCGGTTGATCTGCCAGAAGCAGCAGGACCGCCGACGCCTGATCTGGCAGCGCCCTGACGGCATGCGCAATACTGCTGCCGATCCCGCGGGAAAAGTCGCCGTTGACGGTCACGAAACCGGGCAGGCCGGCGCAAGCGGCGGCAACGGCCGTACTGTCGTGACCCGTGACCAGCAGCGCACGATCGCCGCAAGCGGCGGTCGCTCTTTCGACCGCGAGCCTGGCCATCGGGCGCCCGTCGATATCGGCCAGTTGCTTGGTGCTTCCGAACCGCGATGCACTGCCGGCAGCGAGCACGACTGCGAATATTCCCTGTCCCATGAGTGGCTTCTAGCAAAATTAAAACGGACTCGAAACTTGCGAGGCCCCGAGCATGTGTGTATTTAGACAGGCAATATGTTGCTCATCAAGTCATTAGAAGACGCCAAGGCGCTCGAGGGCCAGGAAGTTGGCCTTTCCGATTGGGTCATTGTGGACCAGCATCGGATCGACCAGTTTGCCGAGGCGACCGCCGACCACCAGTGGATCCATGTCGATACCGAGCGAGCCGCGACCGAGATGCCCGCAGGCAAGACGATCGCGCACGGCTACCTGACCCTGTCACTGATCCCCGCGCTCACGGTCGGCTTCCTCGAGTTTGAAAACCTCGAGCGCGCCATCAACTTCGGCACGAACAAGGTGCGATTCATGGCGCCCGTACCCGAAGGTTCACGTGTGCGCGCACGTGGCAAGGTCCTCCAGGCGCGGCGGCGGGCCGGCGCTCTGCTCCTGACATCGGAGGTGCGTATAGAGATCGAGGGAGAGCGCAAGCCGGCCTGCATCGCCGAGACGCTCGGCATGTACTTCTTCGCGGACTCAGCAGGCGCCTAACGGCTGTGTAACCAACCGGGCAGGAACGAGTAAGGATCGGTATCGACCTGCTTGTTCCAGTTGACGCCGTTCTGCTCGAGCAATTCCTGGAAATTGCCGCCGCGGACGGCGTCAAAGGTCTCCGAGGCGCCGCCGATGTGCTGCCCGCCGACGTAGATCTGCGGAATGGTCTTCAGGCCGGTCCGCTGTTCGATGACCTTGCGAATCTTGCCGCCCCGATTGTCCTCCTGGTAGGCGACGGAATCGAGGTCGATCGAGCGGTAAGGAATATCGTACTCTGCGAACATCTTGCGCACCGACCAGCAGAACTCACACCATTCGAGCGCAAACAGCACGACCGGGTTGTCCGCGTCGTTCGTGACCTCATCGAAAAACTCGACGGCGTCGGCGGCGACTTCAACAGTCGGTTCTTCTTCGTCTTCCGCCGGCGGCGGTGGCGGTGCCGAGTCAAAGCGATAGTTGGGCGTCGACGTCGAAATCTCCATCTCCTCGGCGGTCATGTCCTCGGTGATGCCGTCAAACATCGGTGTTGTGAGATAGCGCTCGCCCGTGTCGGGGAGCATGCAAAGAACGTTCGATCCCGGCTCTGCCTTCTCGGCGACGGCAAGTGCACCCGCCAGGGTCGCGCCGGCGGAAACGCCGACGAATATGCCTTCTTCGCGCGCCAGTTCCCTGCACAGGCGCAACGCGTCGTCGCCCGCGATGGGGAGAATGTCGTCGATCAGCTCGGCCTCGACGACGTCCTCGGTCAGCTTCGGTATGAAATCCGGGCTCCAGCCCTGCATCAGGTGTGGCCGGAACAGCGGATGGCTTTCTGCCACGGAGCCGTCGGCGTTACGTTGCTGTGGTATGCCACTGCCCAGGATCGCCGAGTTATCGGGCTCACAGACGACGATCTTCGTGTGCGGACTCTCTTTCTTGAGAACCCTCGAAACGCCCTTGAGCGTACCGCCGGTCCCGAAGCCCGTGACCCAGTAGTCGAGCCTGTCGTCGGCGAAAGCGGCCAGGATCTCGGGCGCCGTGGTCCGCGAGTGCGCGTTGGCGTTGGCCTCGTTCTCGAACTGCCGCACGAGAAACCAGTCGTGTGCCGCGGCCAGTTCGATTGCCTTGGCGAGCATGCCGCTGCCCTTGAGCGCCGCAGGGGTCAGGACAACCTTGGCACCGAGGAAGCGCATCATCTTGCGGCGCTCCAGGCTGAAGCTCTCGGCCATCGTGACAACGAGCGGGTAGCCCTTCTGTGCGCACACCATGGCCAGCCCGATGCCCGTGTTGCCGCTCGTGGCCTCGATCACGGTCTGGCCCGGTTTCAATTCGCCCGAGGCTTCCGCTTCCTCGATGACGTTCAGCGCCAGCCGGTCCTTGACCGAGCCCATCGGATTGAAGGACTCGATCTTCACCCAGACATTGACGCCCTCGGGCGCGAGTTTGTTGAGTTTCACGATCGGCGTGTCGCCGATCGTTTGCAGGATGTTGTCGTAACGTCGCGTCATTGTTTTGCGCTCAATCGTCGAACTCGGCTGTCGCCTGGCGTTTGCGGTCTACGACGAGCCTCGTAACGTCGGGTCGTGAATAGTGACCCGCCACGTCCAGGTTATGCCTTTCTTCCAATACTAGACGATGATCAATGGTCGCGACGCGCAGCGACTCGACGCCGGTCTCGGGTTCCAGCAGCCACTCGCCCGTGGGTGCCGCGAGACAGGAACCGCCATCGGCCATGACGTCGTCGGCCGACTCCCGGAGCAGCGCGGCATGCGGGATGTCATCGCCGATGTCCTGACGGCGCATGATTCCCGAGACCGACACAACGAACGAGCGGCTCTCCCGCGCAATGAAGCGCGTGATGTCCTCGGTATTGCGCCGATTGCCCGGCCAGATGGCGACGTGCAGGTCTTCACCCAGTGCATACAGGGCGCTGCGCGCGAGTGGCAGCCAGTTCTCCCAGCAGTTGAGGCCGCCGACCGTGAACGCACCGAGCTTGTGGGTCCTGAGCCCGTGGCCGTCGCCGATAGCCCAGACCAGCCGCTCTTCGTAGGTCGGCATCAGCTTGCGGTGCACGGAGGCAACGTGGCCCTGCGCGTCAACGAAGACCATTGAACAGTAGAGACTGTGGCCGCCGCGGTTGGCGGCGCGCTCCATGGTGCCGAGATACACGGCCATGCCGTGGCGGGCGGCGGCTTTGCACACTGGGTCCAGGTGACCGTCGTCGATCGAGACGCCCTGGTCGAGGTAGTGGGCGTAGAGTTCTTTCTGCAGCGCGGAGTCGAAGCGGGCGCCGTCGGTGCGTTCTACCCAGAACGGGTAGCCAGGGACCAGGGCTTCGCCGAACACGACCAGGTCACAGCGCTGGGCTGCGGCCTCGTCGATGCGCTCGACGACCCTCGCAATGGTGGCATCGCGCCGGAGCCAGATCGGTGCGATCTGGCCCAGCGCGATGGTGAGGTTGTTGCCCGAGATGGTCCTAGTCGAAATTCGAGACCCAGGTCACGCCATAAGTCGCGGGCTCTGCCGGGTACGAGTTCATGCGCCCGAGGCCAATCGGCTGATCAAACGAGCCGTGGTACCAGCGCTCGTCGGTGATGTTGCGACCCCACAGCGTCAACTCGGAGTTGATGCTGTTGAACGCGAAACCGAGGCGTACGTTGACCATCTCGACGCTGTCCTGCTTGGTGAACGGGTCGAGGTCGCCGTCAGTCCATTGCGACGAGGCATAGGTGTACTCGCCGCGCATGAACATCTGCGTGTTGGCGCCCAGGTCGACGGTCTGCGCCAGGGCGAGGAACGCACGATCTTCGGGGTTGTATGGCAGCGGGAAGCCCGTGCGGTCACAGACTTCGGCATCCGGGTCGCCGCCACTGCCGGGGTCCGACCCACCCTGGTGGAACAGGTAGGTATCCCAGCAGGTGCCGCCCGTGAACTCGTCGTACTCGCCCTCGTTGTGCGCGTAGTGCGCCTGGATTTCGGTCGAGTCGGTTGGACGCCAGAGCATCTCGAGTTCGACGCCTTCGGTGCTGAGCTTACCGGCGTTCTGCAGGTTGAAGCCCGTGCCCGTAAACGTATTGGCCTGGAAGTCGTCGTAGTCTACTACGTAGATCGCGGCCTTCAGCTGCACCGCACCGAACTCGCCCTTGAATCCGATCTCATGGGCTTCCGACGTCTCGGCGTCGAAGATCGGGTCGAAGGCTGGAGAGATACGGTCGACGTTGGTGCCGCCCGATTTGAAGCCCGTCGCGAACGAGTAGTAGAGCAGGGACGTGTCCGACGGGAACCAGCTCATCTTGAACGTGCCCGTGAACTGGTCGTCGGTCAGCTCGTCGTTCAGGTCGGGACGCGGCGCCAGCGGCGGGAATTCGTACGAGCCCCATCCGTCGAAGCCGAACGGGATGAACACGGCCAGCGTATTCGGGTCCGCGAAGTTCGGCGGCTGCTGCAACGCCGGCGGCAGCGTCGCGAAACACCCCGGCGGCTGGTCGAGCTGGCAGCCGATCAGGGCCAGCGCGTCCAGATCGGGCGGCGGGCCCTGCGCCGTCTGGATATAGGTCGCGTCGATCTTCTTGGTTTCGTCCGTGAAGCGGCCACCGAGCGTGATCATGAACTTGTCGGTCAGCGAGATATCGAACTGGGTGAACACCGCCCAGCCGTCCTGGTCCTGGTTGACCGTGTCCTCGGCGAACACTCCGGCCGGGAACGCCTCGCCGGCAGGCGGATACGGTGCGCCTACCAGCTGGTTGACCGTGTTGACCAGGGTGGTCGCGAGGCCAACTTCAGGCGTCGTGATGCCGATGTACTGACCGAGCAGGCCGGCCGGGCCCGACGGGTCGCCCGTAAACGTCAGGCTGTCGATTTCCTGGCCGAAGTAATAGCCGCCGGCCACGTAGTTGATGTTCTCACCGATGCTGCCGGTCAGGCGAATCTCCTGCGACAGTGACTCGATCTCGGCGTCATTGGTGCGCGAAATCAAAGGCACGCTCGTGAAGTCGGCGTCGATCGTGTCGAACGTGTCGAAAGTCCTGTAAGCGGTGATGGACGTCAACGTCGCGTTGTCGCCGACCGCCCAGTTCAACTCGGCCGAGAGTCCGGCGTCTTCGTTGGTAGAGCGGGGAATCGAGTCGTAGGCGACGAGATACTCGTCAAAACCAACGCCTTGCCGGATGTCGAGCTGGGGAGGGAATACGCCCGGAGGATACGGATAGTCCGTGAAGATCGTGCCGCCTAGGGCCGCGACAGCGGAGTCCGAACCGAAGACCGGTACGCCGGTCGGGAGGCTCGTCTGCGACACAAGGCCGTCAACGCGGGCGACCGCTACGCAGCAGACCTCGTCGATCTCGGCGTAGTCGAAAATAATGCGCGCGTTGAAATCGTCGCCCGGCTCGTTAAAGGCGAACTGCAGGCGGCCACCGAAACGATCGCGATCGTTGTAGTAGTCTTCGCCCCGAACCAGGTCGTCGACATAGCCGTCGCGCTGCGACGCGAACACGGTCGCGCGCATGGCTGAATTCTCGCCCAGCGAGAAATTCGACGCGGCGCCGAACCTGACCAGGCCGTAGTCACCTGCCGTTACCTCGACATAGGCGTCGCGTTCCTGGCTTGGCGCCTTCGTGCGAACGATGATCGCGCCCGACGCCGTATTCTTGCCGAACAGCGTGCCCTGCGGGCCGCGCGCGACTTCGACCGACTCGATATCGGCGAGGTCGTTGACCAGCGAACTCTGGCGCGAACGGTAAACGCCGTCGACGTAAAGGCCGACCGACGACTCGACGCCAAAGTTGTTCGAGGTCGAACCGATGCCGCGAATCGAGAAGTTGGTCGACGTCGAAGTCTGGCTCTGGCCGACGATGAGACCAACGACGTTCTGCTGCAGGTCCCACATGTCCTTGATGCCCGCGGCCTGAATCTCGGCGCCAGAGAGTGCGCTAACGGCGACCGGAACATCCATAATGCTCTGTTCGCGTCGTTGTACAGTGACGACGATCTCTTCGAAGATCGCTGCGTCTTCCTGGGCAAATGTGGCCGGACTAAAAGCGATTCCGGCAGCGGTCAGCGGCAACAATGTGCCGAGACGCAGAAGTGAAGAAATTCGGATGCTCATCGGTCCCCCTTCCAAGCATTTACTGAGGTTGCATTACCGTCGCGAAGGATAACACGAATTGCCCGAACTGGAGCAAAATCAATAGCTTCGGAATGTGCTTATGCAAAACCGTTGAAGTGCCATTTCTGTTAAATTAGCCACCCTCGCAACAGGGGAATAAACCACGATGCTCGGACTCATGATGAACACGCCGCTATTGATTTCTTCGATAGCGGAACACGGTGCGAATTACCACGGCGATCGCGAGATTGTGTCGGTGACAGTCGACAATCCGCGCCACCGGTACACGTACCGCGAATGCATTGATCGGTCCAAGCAACTGGCCAACGCGCTGGCAGGCCTGGGCGCCAGTCACGGCGACCGAGTTGCGACGCTGGCCTGGAACGACTACCGGCATATCGAGGCCTATTACGGGATCAGCGGCGCCGGCTACGTCTGCCACACGATCAACCCGCGGCTATTCCCCGAGCAACTCGTGTTCATCATCAATCATGCCGAGGATCGCTGGGTCTTCACCGACGTGATGTTCGTGCCGCTGCTCGAGGCAATCGCCGACATGATCCCGAACGTGGAGGGCTTCGTGATCATGACCGACGAGCAGCACATGCCTGACACAAAGCTCAAGAACGTAATGTGCTACGAGACGCTGATTGGCAACGAATCCAGCGACTTCGAATGGCCCGACCTGGACGAGCGCTCGGCCTCGGCGCTGTGCTACACCTCGGGGACGACCGGCGATCCCAAGGGTGTGCTTTATGACCATCGGTCGACCGTGTTGCACGCCTATGCCGCCGTGACGCCCGACGTCATGGCCATGTCGAGCCGCGACACCGTGTTGCCGGTGGTGCCGCTGTTCCACGTCAATGCGTGGGGCGTGCCGTATGCGACGCTGATGGTTGGCGCCAAGCTGGTCATGCCCGGCCCCAAGATGGGTGACGGCGAGGCTCTGTGCGAACTGCTCGACAGCGAGGATGTCACCCTGGCGCTGGGCGTTCCGACCGTGTGGCTGGCCCTGTTGCAGTATTGCCAGGCAGCGGGCAAGCGCCTCGACAAGCTGGAGCGTACCGTGATCGGTGGCGCCGCTGTGCCGCGATCGATGATCCAGGAATTTCGCGACCAGCACGGCGTGGAAGCACGCCAGGGGTGGGGCATGACCGAAATGAGCCCGCTCGGAGTCGTCAATACGCTCAGGGCCGGTCTTGAGGGATTGTCGGACGACGAGCAGCTGGATCTGGCGGCCAAGGCAGGCCGCGGCATCTACGGTTGCGAAATGCGTATCGTCAACGATGAGGGAGAGATCCTGCCTTGGGACGGCGAGGCCTACGGCGCGCTGCAGGTACGTGGTCCCTGGATTTGCAGCGACTATTTCAAGCTCGAGGGGGCTGCCGGTTCGCACACCGATGATGGCTGGTTCGACACGGGTGACGTCGCGACGATCGACCCCAATGGGTACATGGCGATTACCGACCGGACCAAGGACGTCATCAAGTCCGGTGGCGAATGGATCAGCTCGATCGAACTCGAGAACACGATCATGGCGCATCCGGCCGTCGCCGAGGCCGCGGTCATCGGCGTCGCCCACCCGAAGTGGACCGAAAGGCCGCTGCTGGTCGTGGTAAAGGCCGAAGGCCAGGACGCCTCCGGCGAGGAACTGCTGGAATACTACGAGGGCAGGGTCGCGAAGTGGTGGATCCCGACGGACGTGGAGTTCGTCGAGGAGTTGCCACACACGGCAACAGGGAAGGTCAAGAAGATTGAATTGCGCCAGCAATTCAAAGACTATGAGTGGTCCGCCTAGCGGCGGACACTAACTTCGCTGGAGCGAGCATGGCAGATCCCCTTCGTCTTTACGGCCTGAGGGCGCTGGTGACAAGTGGTGCGAGTGGCATTGGTGAGGCCATCGCGCGAACACTCGTCAAACACGGCGCCAAGGTGCTGGCGGTCGACACGGTCAACAGCGGTGTCGAGCATCACTTCCGTTCGGTCAAGGGTATCGACGGCATGACCGCGAATCTGCTCGACCCGTCCAGGCTGCAAGGCCTGATCGAGGACGCGGCCAGCAAACTGGGCGGCATCGATATCCTGGTCGCAGAGTTTCCCCTGCAGGTCAAAACGCCGCTGGGCGAAGGCGACAAGGAACTGGCCGAGTTACTGGAGCGGCGATCGGCACTGCTCGGCCAGGTCTGTGACGCGGCCATGCCGCATCTCAAGAAGAGCCCGGCGGGGCGCATCATCAGTATCGGCTTCCTGCGGAGCCTGTTCGCCGAGGACGGCGCCGGCGCCTTTGCAGACGCGGAAGAGGATCTCGCGACACTGACGAAGCAGCTTGCAGGGAAGACCGGTGAGTTCGGTATCACGGCAAACTATATCCAGCCCGGCGCGATCATGACGCCGGCCAGCCGCGAGGTGTTCCGCAAGAACATGGCGCTGCGCGATTTCTGCATCAAGCAATCGGCCGCCCGCCGTCTCGGCGAGCCCGTCGACATCGCCAAGGTTGCCCTGTTTCTTGCCAGTGACGACTCGGCGTTTGTCAGCGGCACGGGGATACTCGTCGACGGTGGCAGCAGCAGCTGACTTCTCATGCACACGGTTCTCGATGACCTGATCGATCTGCTCAAGCTGGAGCGGATCGAAGACAACATTTTTCGCGGTGACAGTCGCGACATCGGCAGTGCGCAGGTCTTCGGCGGCCAGGTACTGGGGCAGGCGTTGTCCGCCGCGCAGCACACGGTCGAAGAAAGGGTCGCACATTCGCTGCATGCCTATTTTCTGCGCCGCGGCGACATGAACGCGCCGATCATCTACGAAGTCGATCGCGCCCGTGACGGTGGCAGCTTCTCGACGCGGCGCGTCGTCGCCATTCAGCATGGCCGGCCGATCTTCAACCTGGCGGCGTCGTTCCAGAATCCGGAGCCCGGACTGAATCACCAGGCGGACAAGCCCGACGTGCCGGGTCCCGAAGGCCTCGAGGACCTCGGCGACGTGGCGCGCGCGCACCTCGAGAAACTCCCGGAGAAGCTGCGCCGCTTCATGACCGAGAAACGGCCGTTCGAGTTTCGCCCGGTCGAGCCGGTGTCTCTCGGAATTCCGGACCCGCAACCGCCCGTCAAGCACGTCTGGATCAAGGCGGTCGAGTCGTTGCCCGATGACCTGGCATTGCACCAGAACCTGCTGGCCTATGTGTCCGATTTCGAATTGCTTGGCACGAGCACGCTGCCGCACGGCCTGCCGTTCGGGCAGGGCAAGGTCATCATGGCGAGCCTCGATCATGCTCTCTGGTTTCACCGCGAGTTTCGCATCGATGAATGGCTGCTCTACGCGATGGACAGTCCCAACGCGGCCGGCGCACGTGGCTTCGCGCGCGGCCAGTTGTTTACCGAAGACGGCACACTCGTCGCATCGACGGCACAGGAAGGCCTGATTCGCGTCGTCGACGAACCGCGCGCGACGCGCACGGATCCGCGCCTCCAGGTCTAATAGCCGTCATTGCGAGCCCGAAGGGCGAAGCAATCTCCGAATTAGCCACACACATCTTCGTAAAGGTCGCGCCAGTTTGGGTTTTGAGCCCTGATCAGGTCGAGCTTCTTCTTTCTCGAACCTGCCTTGATCTGCTTCTCGCGCGAAATTGCGTCGTACATCGTGTCAAAGAGCTCGAAGTAGACGAGTTTTGATACTCGGTACTTCGCTGTGAATCCACCCGATATCTTGTTCTTGTGTTGCCAGATTCGCTTGGGCAGGTTGCTCGTGACGCCCGTGTAAAGGGTCCCGTAGCGCCTGTTGGTCAGAATATAAACCGCCGGTTGTATATCGGACATGCGCCGACGTTGGCTGATGTTGCGGAGCAGGGGTAGCAGCGAATCTCTGGGCAATAGGCAAATTGGAGATTGCTTCGTCGCTGCGCTCCTCGCAATGACGGGCGGGGGATTGCTTCGTCGCTGCGCTCCTCGCAAGGACGGCGGGGGATTGCTTCGTCGCTGCGCTCCTCGCAATGACGGCGGGAGATTGCTTCGTCGCTGCGCTCCTCGCAATGACGGCGGGAGATTGCTTCGTCGCTGCGCTCCTCGCAATGACGAGAGGGTTACGCTTCCCGCAATGACGTGCTGAAGCGGGCGGCGTTGGTCACGTAGTGGCGCGCGGACTCGGTCATTCCGGCGATCTCTTCATCGGACAGTTCGCGAACGACCCTGGCCGGCGAACCGAGAATCAGCGAACCGTCGGGAAACGACTTGCCCTCGGTGACGAGCGAGTGCGCGCCGACCATACAGTTCCTGCCGATCGCTGCACCATTGAGAATTGTGCTGCCAATGCCGATCAGGGAATTGTCGCCAATTGTGCAGCCATGCAGCATGACCTTGTGACCGACAGTGACTCCCGTGCCTATCGTCAACGGGAAGCCCGGATCGGTATGCAGGACGCAGCCGTCCTGCACGTTGCTGCCGGCGCCCACCTCGATGGAATCGTTGTCGCCGCGCAGCACACAGCTAAACCAGACGCTCGCTTCGGGCAACAGTCGCACGTTACCGACGATGGTCGCGTTGGCCGCGACGAAGTGACCCTCCCCAACGAGTTCCGGGGAGCGGTCGCCGAGCGCGTAGATCACTGCGCCTTGCCTTGGGCAGCGACGGCGGCGGCCGCTTTTGCAACGGCCTCGGGGTCGCCGAGAAACTCCCGGGAGACCGGTTTGAGATCGTCGTCCAGTTCGTACGCGAGCGGGATGCCGGTCGGAATATTGAAGCCCGTAATCTCCTCGTCAGAAACCTCGTCGAGCATCTTCACGAGTGCCCGCAGGCTGTTGCCGTGCGCCGCGACCAGAACATCCTTGCCGGCCCGCAGTTCGGGCGCGATCAGCTCTTCCCAGCAGGGCTTTACGCGTTCGAGCGTAATGGCCAGCGATTCGGTTGCCGGGAGATTGTCGATGCCTGCGTAACGCGGGTCGTGTGCCGGGTGGCGCTCGTCGGAGGCCTCCAGTTCCGGCGGCGGAATATCGTAACTGCGACGCCAGATATGGACCTGTTCGTCGCCATACTTGGCAGCCGTCTCGGCCTTGTTGAGGCCCTGCAGTGCGCCATAGTGGCGTTCGTTGAGGCGCCAGTCCCGGACGACCGGAATCCACATCTGGTCCATCTCGTCGAGCATTAGCCACAGGGTACGTATAGCGCGTTTGAGGACCGACGTGAACGCGATGTCGAACTCATAGCCCATCTCGCCCAGCAACTTGCCGGCGTCGACGGCCTCCCGGATGCCCTGTTCGGTGAGGTCGACGTCCTTCCACCCCGTGAACAGGTTCTTGAGGTTCCAGTCACTCTGGCCGTGACGACAAAGTACGAGCTTGCCCGCCATGTTATCTCCGTATGTCAAAAAGTCAGGTTGAAATCAGGTCGCGGAACTCCCGCGCGGCGACCGAGAGCGTAGCAAAGTCGATTTCCGGACGGAGCTTCATTTCCTCGATCAGTTGTTTGAAACGTTCTACCTCGGTGCTGCGGGCCGCCAGCCAGCGGTCGACAGCCTCCGGAATTTCATGCCGCCCGCGGCGTCGCAGGATTTGCTCAGCCAGTTCGCGCCGCATCCTGAAGAAGTCGTCACGCAACTTGCCCCTGGCCACGGCCGTCCAGCGGTCGTTCCACTTGAGGTCCTCGGCCGCCACGTGCAGCCAGTAGATGCCCAGCTTGTCGTTGGTTGCCGCATACAGCCGCGCAAGATCGATGACGTCCGGTTTGTACGATGCTGCGAGGTCGGACATGTCCAGGGCCGGGCGGGTCAGCAGCAGCGCCGACATCTGGTTGGCGAGCTTTTCCGGAACGCCCTTCTCGATGTACATGTGCGCCGCGTTCTGATGACGAATGAGCGCCGCTTTCGACATGATCGAGCCCGTGCGACTGTAAACCGCGGCCATGTTGTCCTTGAGCCGATCGACGACCGACTTAATGGCGAGGTCGTCGCCGAAACGCTCGATGAGCCAGTAGCATGCATGACGCAGTGATCGGCTCACCTCGAACAACAACAGCACCTGCACCTCCGCGGGAAGTTCGTTGTCCAGTCCCTCGATGGTCTTATACAGGGGGCCGGCCTGACAGAGCTGCCGCGCTACCGTATAGGCCCGCGCGACCGTTACGACGTCTGCACCGGTGTCGCCCTGAACGCGCTTGACGAACGACGGTCCCATGCGGTTGATCAGGTCATTGGCGATCAGCGTGGCGAGAATTTCCCGGCTCAGACGATGCCCGGGAAGGTAGTCTGCATACCGCTTGCGCAACACGGCAGGGAAGTACCGCAGGGGATCTACGACCAGGAAGTCTTCCAGCGTCTGCCCGGAATCGATCAGTCCGTCATAGAGGTCGATCTTGGCGTAACTCAGGATTACGGCAAGTTCGGGGCGTGTGAAGCCTTGCTTGCGCAGCCGCCGATCCTCGATCTCGGCCTCATCCGGGAGAAATTCGAGTTCCCGATCGAGCAGGCCCGTCTTCTCGAGGTTGGTGATCAGGCGTGCCATCTCGTCGATGCGCTCCACCGAGCGTACTTCGCTCATGCTGATGGCCTGGGTCTGGAGATAGTTGTTGCGCAGAACGAGATCGGCGACCTCGTCGGTCATCGACGCCAGCAACTGGTTGCGTCTGTCGCGAGTCATCCGGGTCTTCGCGCCGACGTCGCTCAGCAGGATCTTGATGTTGACCTCGCGGTCGGAGCTGTCCACGCCGCCGGAGTTGTCGATGAAGTCGGTGTTGATGCGACCCCCGCATTGCGCAAACTCGATGCGCGCGCGTTGCGTCAGGCCAAGGTTGCCGCCTTCGCCTATCACCTTGCAGCGCAGGTCGTCGGCATTGACCCGCACGCCGTCATTCGTGAGATCGCCGACGTCACTGTGGCCCTCGCTGCTCGCCTTGACGTACGTACCGATGCCGCCATTCCAGAGCAGGTCCACTTTCATCTTCAGGATTGCGCGGATGAGCTGGTCGGGCTGCATGGTGAGCTCGCTGGTGCCGAGCATACGACGGGCCTCGGCGCTGAGACGAATCGTCTTGGCCTGGCGCGAGAAAACGCCGCCACCCTTGGAGATCACGCTGTCGTCATAGTCGGCCCAGCCGGAGCGGGGCTTCCTGAACAACCGTTGCCGCTCCCGGAAGCTGGCCGCCGTATCCGGGTCCGGGTCGAGGAAGATGTGCAGGTGATTGAACGCGGCCAGGAGGCGGATCTTGCGCGATAGCAACATGCCATTGCCGAAGACATCGCCACTCATATCGCCGATGCCGGCAACGGTGAACGGTTCCTTCTGCGTATTGACGCCGAGCTCGCGGAAATGGCGCTTGACGGCTTCCCAGCCGCCCCTGGCCGTGATGCCCATCTTCTTGTGGTCATATCCCGCCGAGCCGCCGGACGCGAACGCGTCGTCCAGCCAGAAGTTGTAGCTCGCGGAGATTTCGTTGGCGATATCCGAGAAACTCGCCGTACCCTTGTCGGCAGCAACGACGAGGTACGGGTCGTCGCTGTCGCGCCGCACCACGTTCTTCGGCGGTACGATCTGCCCCTCTACGACGTTGTCGGTGATGTCCAGCAGTCCGCTGACAAACGTCTTGTAACACTGGATGCCGTTCTGCATGACGGCGTCCCGGTCGCCGGCAGGGGGGCGTTTCGGGAAGAAGCCACCCTTGGCGCCCGTGGGCACGATCACGGTGTTTTTGACCACCTGCGCTTTCATGAGGCCGAGGATCTCGGTGCGGAAATCTTCCCGGCGATCCGACCAGCGCAGACCGCCACGGGCTACGTCGCCGCCGCGCAGGTGCACGCCCTCGACATCGGGCGAGTAAACAAAGATCTCGTACTTCGGTCGCGGCAACGGCATTTCGCGAATGCCGGACGGGTCAAGCTTGATCGAGATGCAGGCTTTCCGATCGCCATTCTCGTCGTGCTGGAAGTAGTTGGTTCGCAGCGTGGCGCCGATCGCGCCGGCAAAGGCTGACAGGATGCGGTCCTCATCGACATTGCGCGCCCGCGCAACGGCGCGTTTGACGGCCTGCGCCTGGTCGGCGAGGCCGGCCTTGCGTTTGGCGGCGGGGATCGACGGGTCGAACTGCATTTCGAACAGGTCGACCAGCCCCTTGGCAAGCGCCGGATGCGCGCCCAGCACGTCTTCCATGTAGGTCTGACTGAACGGTAGTCCCAGCTGCAGCAGGTACTTCATGTAGCAGCGCAGCAGCATCGTCTGTCGAGCGTTGAGCTTGGCGCAAAGGATCAGCCGGTTGAGACCGTCGCTTTCGACGGTACCTGCGAGCGCCTCCATGAAACACTCTTCGAATCGCGGCGCGACGACGTTGCGATCGAGCTGGCCGCCACCCTTGTTGCGCAGGTGAAAGTCCTGGATCCAGAATGACTGCCCGGTGTTCAGCGTGAGTTCGTACGGGTGCTCCGTGTACACGTCGACGCCCATGTCTTCGAGTACCGGGAATGCATCCGCGAGCAGCAGCGGCTGGTCGAAACTGTAAATCATGAAGTGCATATGCCCGGGCTCACAGCCCTCGGGCTCATACAGTTCGACGGTCCGCAGGGCACCCGAAGCAATCATCTCCTCGATCCGATTGACGTCGGAGCAGGCCTCGTGCGGTGTGACATCGGCCTGGTAGCCCGGCGGGAACGAGTCGCGATACTTGCGATGCAGCTCGGGTCCTGTGTCGATGCCGACCTCTTCCGCAAGCTGGTTGCGCAGCCGGTCCGACCAGGTCACGACCACATCGGCGATCATCTTCTCTATGGCCTTGATGCTGATGCGCGGTCGCTCGCCGGACGGTGTGTGGACGACGATGTGAACCCTGGCCAGCGCCGAGTCGGAGATTTGCACGCTCGAGTCGATCGAGGTGCCGTCGAAGGCGTCTTTCAGTATTTCCTGGATCTCGTGGCGTACGCGTGTCGTGTACTTTTCTCTTGGCACGTAGACGAGGCAGGAGAAGAAGCGATGGAACGTATCCCTGCGCAGGAAGAAGCGGACCCGCTGACGGTCCTGCAGGTTCAGGATGCCAAACGTCGTCCTGGCGAGATCCTGAACGGAGGCGTGGAACAGCTCGTCGCGCGGGTAGGTGTTGATGATGTGCAGCAGCGCCTTGCCGCGATGACCGATGGGTTCGAGACCCGCGCGCTCGAAGACCTTGTCGATCTTGTGGCGCAGCAAGGGTATGTCGCGCGGCGTCTCGATATAAGCCGCCGATGCGAAGAGGCCGATAAACCGGCGTTCGCCACAAACCTTGCCATCGGCGTCGAAGATCTTGATGCCGATGTAGTCGAGATAGGCATTGCGGTGCACGGTCGAGCGGGAGTTGGCCTTGGTGAGAATCAGCCAGTCCTTGCTGCGTCGTAGCCGCCGCATCTCCTCGGTGAGCTCGATCGCCTGCCCCTTGCGGCTCTTGCGCGACAGCAGCCCGAGCGCGGTGTCCTCGCGGGGAGAAAGGAAGATCTTGTTCTTGCGTTCGTCAAGCCGGTATTCGCGATAACCCAGGAACGTGAAGTGATCGTCGATAAGCCACTGCAGGAAGGCGCGGCTCTCGTCGCGCAGCGTGGGATCCGCTCGACGCGGGCCCGACTCCAGTGTGCCGATTGCCTCGACCATCTTGTCGCGCATCTTTTCCCAGTCGCGCACGGCAAGCCGAATGTCGGAGAGCACGGTGCGCAGTTCCGATTCGAGGGACCGCAGCCGCTTCGGGTTGACTTCGCGATCGACGGCCAGGCGGATATAGGACTCGGGTTGACCGCTGTGGTCGCCGGCCTTGCAGACCGACTGCAGCTGGCCTTTCGAATCACGGTGCACCCGAATGATCGGGTGCACCGTGATATGCACCGACAGGTTGCGCCGATTGACCGCCGCCGTGATCGAATTGACCAGGAACGGCATGTCGTCATTGACCAGCTCGATAAACGTGAAGGCCGATCGGTAACCGTGCTCATCTTCGGTCGGGTTATAGATACGAACCTTGACCTGGCCCTTGCGGCGCGTCGCACCGAATTCGAGGTGGTCAAGCGCGATCCGCGCCATGATTTCCGTTGAGCGTCCCTCGAGGTCTTCGATCGGGACGTCGGCCACGTACTGGCCGAGGAATTCGCGGATCTGGGCGCGGCTCTTGAGATGCGCGGAGTCCGTGCGCGTCGCGAGAATCTCGCTGACGATGTTGCTCTTCCGGTCGCTGCCGCGGCGGGCTGGTTTACGGGTCACTTAGAGGTCTCCGTGCCTGTTAGTTACCTAACTGACGGGCCTTGTCGAGCAGCTGCTCGAGGATGGCGTTGAATGTCTCGTAGTCGTCTTCGCTAATGTCTGCGACGAGCTGGTGTTCAAATTCCAATGCGAGCGGCGCAATCTCGTTATGCACCTTCTGGCCTTCCTCGGACAGGTTCAGGATAGACCGGCGCCGATCAGCATCGGCGAACTGCCGGTCGATACGGCCGTTCTTGATCAGCTTTGTTACAGCGCGGCTGACGGCAACCTTGTCCAGGAATGTGCGCTCGGCGACCTCTACCGCCGACAGCCCAGGGAATCGCCCGAGAATAGCGATGACTCGCCACTCCGGGATCGAGACGCCGAAGCGCTTCTCGTAGACCCGCGCGATATTCGTGCTGACAGTATGAGAGGTGATGGACAGCCGGTAGGGAAGGAAGTCCTCGAGGATCAATTCGTCTTTCATGATAGTCATTTGTTGCGAATGAAACCGGTCAGACGCGCAGTTTACGCCAGGTGGGGTGCTGCCAGGTAGTCGGTCGATTGCATTTCTATGAGGCGGCTGACCGTGCGCTCGAATTCGAACGCGAGCCTGTCGCCCGTGTAGAGCGAATCGACCGGCGCCGCGGCCGACAGCATCAGCTTGACACGGCGGTCGTAGAACTCATCGACGAGGGCGACAAAGCGCCGCGCCTGGTCATTAGTGCGGGAATCCATCGCCGGCACGCCCGACACGATCACGGTCGGATACCAGCGCGCGAGTTCGATGTAGTCGTTCTGGCTGCGCGGTCCGTCGCACAGTTCCCGAAAGTCGAACCAGGCAATGCCCTTGGCGCACACGCGCGCACGGATTTCGCGGCTGTTCACGTCCAGGGCGGCATCCGACCTGATCTGGCTGGAGGCCGATTCGTTGAAGAACTGCTGTAGCCGCCGCCGCGCCGCATCATCGTCCGGGGTGATGTAGGTGCCGGCCTGTTGCAACATTCGCAGTCGGTAGTCCACGCCACCATCCATTTCGACGACATCCGTGTGTTCGCACAGCAAGTCGATGGCGGGCGTGAAGCGCTGGCGTTGCAGGCCGTCTTTATAAAGGTCGGCGGGATGCGAATTGGAGGTGGCGACGAGCGTCACCCCGCGCTCGAACAGCCCGGCGAGGAGCCGACCCAGGATCATTGCGTCGCCGATATCGTTAACGAAGAACTCGTCAAAGCACAGCACCCGGGTCTCCCGGGCGATATCCGTTGCGACCGTCTCGAGCGGATCCGCGACTTTCCCGAGTGCTTTCAGGCGCGCATGAACGTCGTGCATCATGCGGTGAAAATGGATGCGGCTTTTGCCGTCGATGGCCAGAACGTCGAAGAACAGGTCCATCAGAAAGGTCTTGCCGCGCCCGACGCCACCCCAGAGATACATTCCCTTGATAGTGTCGCCGGCCCGTTGGTCGCCGCCGAACCAGCGCCGCAGCCCGCGACGGGTCCGCTGCGCCTCCAGTCGCAGCCGCAGCTCATCGAGCCGCGCGATCACATCGAGCTGTGCCGCGTCCTGCTCGTGCCCATGGGCCTTAAGGCTTGCCTCGTACGCCTCGCGAATACTCAAGATACCGGTTATCCTTTTTGCGCAGCGGCGGTACTTTCACCGGCCGCAATTCTATCTCTGAGTCAGGGGAATATGACAGAAGCAATCGAACGCGAAGCCATGGA
>JAAUYE010213682.1_pt1 | contig 20668 bp, 13 predicted proteins | sample 7278081 | NCBI WGS metagenome assembly JAAUYE01 (sample SAMN14350131, study PRJNA611818) | marine sediment metagenome | isolation source: surface marine sediment (0.6m) | place: French Polynesia: Moorea | collected 2018-08
CCGTTCATGCCCGCCCTCCCTTCGAGCCGACCGACCTGAGGACGCCGGCGTGGCCGAAGACCCGCTGCTGGTCGACCCGCTCCAGGAGCGGCGTGGCCGCGTTCATCAGCAGGATGGCGTACATGACGCCCTCGGGCAGGCCGCCGAATACGCGAATCAGCATCACCAGCACGCCCGTACCGATGCCGAATATCCACGCGCCCCGCGGCGTGACGGGGGAGGTCACCGGGTCGGTTGCCATGTAGATCGCGCCCAGCAGCAGGCCGCCCGAGAAGACCGAGAACAGCGGCGACGGGAAACGCTCGGCGTCGAAGAGCCCGAGTACCGCGGAGAACAGGATGACCGTGCCCAGGATGCTCACCGGGATACGCCAGTCGAGGTCGCGCCGCAGCCACAGGTAGACGCCGCCGAGGATCAGCAGCAGGCCGCTGGTCTCGCCGAGCGAACCGCCGATCCTGCCGATCATCAGGTCGCCCAGCGGCGTGGCCTCCTGCTGGAACTTGAACAGGCCGAGGGGCGTGGCCGAGGTCACGCCGTCGACGGGGGCCTGCATGAACGGCAGCGCGAGATTGCTCGAGTACACGTCGAAGAAGCCGCCTTGCGGAAAGACCGATACCCACGTGGTCATGGCAATGGGGAACGTGGCGAGCAGGAACGCCCGGCCGAGGAGCGCCGGGTTGAAAAGGTTATGGCCGAGGCCGCCCCAGATCACCTTGCCCAGCGCGATGCCGATGAAGCCGCCGAGGAAGGCCATCCACAGCGGCAGGCCGGGCGGCAGCGTCAGGCCGAGCAGCAGGCCGGTCAGGATGCCGGTCGCGTCGCGCAGCGATTCGCCGCGCGTGGCCCGGTTCGCGAACAGCCATTCGGCCGCCACCGCGCCCGCGATGCTGGCGCCGAGCAACAGGGCGGCGCTCAGGCCGAAATACCATAGCGAAGCCCCCGTTGCCGGCAGCAGCGCCACGATGACGTCACGCATCGCCTTCGGCGTCGTCATGCCCTGGCGCAGCAACGGCGCGTGGTAGAGCAGCAGGTCCGGATCGCGGTCTTTCACTCTTCAGGCTCCTTGCGGTGCCTGAGATCGTCCTTGGCCGTGCGGATGAGCTGCACGATCGGGATGTTCGACGGGCAGGAGAAGGTGCAGCAGCCGCACTCGACGCAGTCGAAGACGTTGTACGCTTTCATCTCGTCGAACATGCGCGCCTTGGACAGCCGCGCGAGACGCGACGGGTTCAGGAAATAGGGGCAGGCCTCGAGGCAGCGGCCGCAGCGGATGCAGGGGTATTCCTTGCGGCGCGCGGTCTGTTCCTCGGTGAACACGAGAACGCCGGAACAACCTTTCAGCACCGGCACGTCGAGGCTCGCGATCGGCCTGCCCATCATCGGGCCGCCCATGATGATCTCCCGCGAACCGGGCTTGAGCCCGCCGCAGAACCTGACCACGTCGCGCACGGACGTGCCGAGCGGCACGATCAGGTTCGCCGGGTAGGTAACACCCGGACCCGCGACGGTCACGACGCGCTCGATCAACGGCATGCCGCGCTTGAAATAGTCCGCGATCGCGACGACGGTGCCGACATTGTTGACGTTGACTTCGACGTCGCGCGGCAGCCGGCCCGCGGGAACCTCCGTGTCGAAGACGCTCTTGATCATCATCTTCTCAGCGCCCTGCGGGTACTTGACCTTCAGCTTAACGATGCGCACCGGCTGGTCGGGGGACAGGTGCCGCGAGATCGTCTCGATGGCGTCCGGCTTGTTCGCCTCGATGCCGATGACCGTCTCCTCGGCGCCGAGCTTCTGGCGCAGAATCTCGGCACCCTCGAGCAGCGCTTCCGGGCGCTCGACCATCAGCCGGTGATCGGTAGTCAGGTACGGTTCGCATTCCGCACCGTTGATCAACAGGTGCCGGATGCGGACACCGTCAGGGACCGACAGCTTGACGTGCGACGGGAACGCGGCGCCGCCCATGCCGACGATGCCGGCCATCTGCACGGCCTCGATGAACGCGTCGAGAGAAAGGGAGCGCCAGTCGGGCGCGGCGTCGGGATCTACCTCCTGCGTCGCAAACGGGTCGGCCTCGATCGAAACCGCGGGCGCGAAGCGGCCGTCCACGCCGCGGAAGTCCCCGACCTTCTTCACGACGCCCTTGACCGGGCTGTGCAGCGCGGTCGACACGAAGCCGCCAGGCTCCGCGATCAGCTGGCCGCGCTCGACCGGGTCGCCCGCGGCAACGACCGCCCGCGACGGCACGCCGATGTGCTGCCCGAGCGGCATGATGAACTGCTTGCCGAACGGCACGCGCTGGATCGGCAGGTCCTGCGTTTGTTGCTTGTGGTGCGCCGGGTGCACCCCGTGCTCGAAGTTGCGGCGCAAAAACCGGAGAGCTTTCATCGCCGTCAGCTCCGCTTCCGCGCCGTAAGCGCGAGCAGGCGGCTGCGGATCTGTGCGGCGATCTCGGCCTGGGTCTGCTCCCGGATTTCGCGGATCTCCGCGTCCGCGGCCTGTTTCTGTGCATCGAGCTCGGCCTTGTGTTCGGCAGCGACCGCCTCGCGAATCTCTTCTTCGACGCGCTCGGTGAATGGTGTTACGACGCCGGCGAGTTCCTGCAGTGTGCGCCAGTTCGCGAGACAGCCGTCCGTGACGTCCGCCACGGGTGCCGCGACCGCTATGTTCTGCGCATCGTCGCCGTCGCCGGTGGTGATAAACGGAGTCCTGGCATTGCGCGCTTTCTCGTCGAGCCGCAGCCATTCATGGAATGCCGTCGGCGACGGTGCATCGGCCGCGAGCGGCGCGAAATGCATCGCGAAGCGATCCTGGCGTAACGCCCAGTCGGCCGTCGTCGGGACGCTGCCGTCCTCGTCTGCGGCCGCCGCGTCGTCACCGGGCGCCGGGTTGCCGTCGAGGGAGATTCGCGACCCGAACACGCCCTCGGCATCAGGGTCGTAGCGGAACAGCGGCAGCGTGCGGGTGCTGACCGCGAGCCGCGCGAGTTCCGGCGACTGCCGGGATTCGAAGCCGTGCCGCGACGGGCTCGGCGCATAGACCTGCAACAATGCGGGACCCTTGCTACGAAGGGCTTCTAGCATGCACTCGCCGAGATGCGCCGGGTGGCCGATCGACGTCTGCGCCACGTAGGCCTTGCGTTGCGCGAGGGCGAGCAGGCCGAGCCCCGCGCGCGGGTCGTTCGTCCACGACTCGCGCAGCCCGAAGTCCAGCTCACTCAACACCACCATCTTCACCGGCAGGCCGGCATTCAGCAGCCAGATCAGCTGGCCGAGGCCCTGCCCGGCGAGCATCTCGTCGCTGCCGATCAGGACGAGGGGCGGGCAGAGCTCGAGTTCGTCCTCGCCCAGGTCCTGCCAGTGCAGGTCGGCGAGCGCTGCGCGTTTCCAGTCGATACCGTCGGGCTGCTCGATCTCGAGCCGCGCCAGTCGCAACAGTCGCGCCAGTTCCGTCGTCTCGTGCAGGTGGCCCTCGACGAGGCCGGCAGCGATCTGCGCGGCATCCCCAGTCATGTCGATGACGACCGGCGCCTGGAACGGGTTGTGCGGGAACGCGCCTGCCCAGGCGGCGGTACTGCCGCCGGCGACGGCGAGGCCGTAGAGGGCGCGGCCGAGGCCGTGAGCGCCCGAGACCAGGTTATCCCGCGCCGTGTTGATGCGCTGCGACAGATCGATCAGGCGCAGCAGGTAGTCGGTGTCGACGGAATGGTCGCCGCCTGCAGCGCCGACGCTCTCGGCGAGCTCGCGCAGGTCCACGCGCGGGCTACTCGTGGTCCTTAGTCGCTCGCTCACTGCCTCGAGGTCCTCGACGGCGAGCGTGTGCGACAGGGTTTCCTCGATCAGCTTCGCCAGCGATTCGCCGGCGTCGGCGAGCGTCGCGGCGAAGTTCTGCACGAGCGGCTGCTGGTGAAACTCCGTCGCACCGAGAGCGAGCTTGACGGCGATTTTCTCGCCGGATCCCGCTTCGGCCGGGTCGCCCCCGGACATCGCGAACTGGCAGTATCGCGACAGCAGCAGCGACGACATCCTGCCGATCTCGGGATTCTCTGCGACACGTTCGATCGTCTCGGAGGCCGTGTCCGGCGCCGTGGTGAATACCGACCAGAGCGCCTGCGCCCTCGCGAGCGACGCGGCGTCCTGTTCGACCGGCTTGAGCGCTTCGGGCTCACAGCTCTGCACGCAGATCCCGCAGGACTTGCACGCGTCCGGGTTGACGACGATGGACAGGAACTCGGCACCGTCCTTCTTCAGGGCTTCCGCGTCCTGGAAGAACGGCTGCGTGACGGCGACGGGGAGGTCGCCCACTTCGCCGGCAATTGCCGCGATGCCCTCGTCGATCGCCTGCTTGCGATCCTCGTCGAGCGGCATCTTGTCCTTGAGCCAGGTGTAGGCCTCCTCGAGCAGGGCGCCGAACGCCGGCGCCGGCTCCTCGGCTTTCTTGCTTGCCGAGATGATCCGGCTTGCGAGTTTCGATGCGACAGGCCGCACGGCGTCCGCGCCGGCTTGCCGGATGCCCGCGTCGATCAGTGCGGCCGGTCCGGCGGCGACGACGCCGATTGCGCTGTCGGGGCAGTTTGTCCAGCAGCGCGCGCAGCCCGTGCACGCGGCCGGGTCGAATGCGGGCATTCGACGGCGCCCGGCGCTGGTCGAATGGAAGGTCGCGCTGAGCGGTGGCATGGTGCCGGTGGCGAGGAAGGGATCCGCGGTCAGCTGGTCGGACCGGCCGCTGGCGTAGAGCACGCCCGCCTGGTCCCAGAACCGCGGCAGGCTCGCGAACACGTCGTCGTTACGGCCGAGATGACTCACGGCCGCGGGCGCCTCACCATTCCAGGCGCCATCACTGGCGCTTGCTGCGGGGGCGGTCGCCGCCGTTTCATCGACCTGGCCGAAGCCTGACTCGAAGTCGTTCGCCAGCGCATCGCGGCGCTGCGCGCCGAGGTCATCCAGCATCGCGCGGCGGGCGGAAACGATGCGCCGCGGCTTGTGGTCGATCAGGCCCGAATCGAGCAGCGCGGCGAACAGTGCGCCGAGCAGCCACTCCGAGCGGTCGGCGTCCGCCGACGGCACGAGTTGCCAGGCACGCGCCTTGCCGTCGATCCGGATCGTGCCGGCAGAGGCGTCCAGCACGACGTCGGCCGACAGGTCGTCGCCCGGGTCGCGCAGCTCGTCGTCACCGACGACCAGTCGGTCCGTTCGTACTTCGCCCCAGCCGTCCCAGGCGACCGCCGGCCGGCTGCGCACGCGACCCTCATCCAGTTTGTGCAGCATCGCGGCTGCCGCCTCGGCGAGACCCTTGCCGAGCCGCTCGTCGTTGCGCCGGACAGCGATCGACAGCGAGCGCGGCACCGGGGAGGCCTCCATAGCGGACGACGCCCGCAGGCCGCGTGCCGCCACATCGGGATAGGCGCGGCGCAGCGCGTCCAGCAGAACTTCCCGCTTCGGTTGTGCGGCCGACGGATCGTCGAACGCGATGCCGAGGAACAGCGGTGCGGCGGCGGGCAGGTCTTGTCGCGCGCACAGCTCGACCAGGTCGGCGACGCGAAACGGCAGCCCACCGACGCCGTAGACGACGGCCTGGCAAGCGTTTTGGGGCCCCGTGCGCGATCGTTCGAGACTTGCCCGAACCTCACGCGTGAGCGGCGGGTCTTCCGACAGCGTGGAGTTCACGCGCTCGAGCACGTAAGCCTGCTGCCGCCCGCTCAGCGCCGCCCGGATCTCGGCGGCCGGGAACGGCCGCAGCACGTGGATGCCGAGGACGCCCACCTTCACCTTGTGGTTCTTGCGAATGTAGTCGGCCGCACAGCATGCGGTCTCGATGGCGGAACCCTGCACGACCAGCACGGTCGTCGCGTCCTTCAGGCGATACTGCGAGACGGCCTCGTTGCGCCTGCCGGTCTTGCTTTCGAAAACCTCGAATGCCGCCTGCAGCGACTCGCCCACGAAACTGTCGAAGAACGGTCCGCGGGCGAGCGCGCCGAGCGCGAACGTCGTCGTGTCGAACAACGCGCCCGACAGCACGGGCTCGTCCAGGTCGTGCCAGGCCGGCACGCGCCGCCGCGAGTCGCCGAACAGCAGCCGCTGCGCTTCCGTCGGCGCGTCGATGCGGTCGTCCGGGGCGCCGAGCAGGGCATTGACCTGTGCCGGCGACAGCAGCCGCACGTCCTGGGCGGCGAGGGCGGTCTGCTCGCCGTCCATGACAACCATGACGGGCACCAGGGTCTCTTCCGCGACGCGACGCGCCACGTAGGTGAAATCGACGGCCTGCTGCACGTTGGCGGCGAACAGGACGCAAAAGCCGGAGTCGGCGCCGAGGTGCACGGTCTCGTGGGCGGTGCCTGGCGCCGATCCGTGCGCCGCCGCAGCGCGCGCACCGACGTGCAACACGAGCGGTACGTGTTTGCCCGCGGCGGACACCAGCAGGTCCTGGGACGCCGCAACGTCGGGACCGGACAGGAACGCTGTCGCACGCCGGCCTGCGAGCGCGAGACCGGTTGCCGCGGCGACGATGCCGCGCGGGCCCTCGGCCGTCTGCGCGGCCAACGCCTGGCCGAACAGGTTGGTCCCGTGCGCGACCTCGCCCCGCCAGACGCTGTCACAGGCATTGACCGGCGCGGCGCCGCCGAGGACCGTGTGGGTGGCGATCCCCGCTTCGGACAGGGTGACCGCCGTGTTGCCGTCGAGCACGGTGGCGAGGCCTTCCTCGCGGATGTCCGACCCGGCCGGTGCGCCGAATACCTTGCGATACCAGCGGATCGCCGTGTTGCGTAATGCTGCCATCAGCCGACTCCCGCCTTCCTCGATTCCTGCTCCTGGAACTGTTCCCGCTCGAGCCAGACGATTGCGCGCGTGGGGCAGCGGAACACGGCGTCGGGCTTCGGTTCGCCGCCGGACGAATAGTCGACGATCGGCAGGTTGTCCTGCATCGTGACCAGGCCGGGCGCCGCGTCGGCCGCGCAACGGCCGCAGGCATCGCAGGCGACGGCGCACAGCTGCGTGGCGGCCTCGCCGGCAAGCGGGATATTGCACTGCACGTACAGGTTCTGGCTGAGCGGCACGAGCTCGAACAGGTCGCGAGGGCACGCCGCCGAGCAGTCGGGGCAGGCCGTGCACTTCTCGGTATCGACCTGCGGCAGGCCGTTCGCGTTCATGTGAATGGCGTCGAAGGTGCAGGCGCGCTCGCAGTCCGCCAGGCCGAGGCAGCCCCACGCACAGCCCTTGCCGCCGCCGGAGACCAGCGCCGCGGCCCGACAGCCCTCGAAGCCCTGGTATTCGGCAATCTGGTTCGCCTGCAGGCGGCCGCCCGCGCAGCGCAGCCGGGCGACCAGTTTCTCCTGGCTGCCGGCATCGACCTGCAGGTAGTCCGCGATCTCCTCGATGGCGTCGAGCGTACTGACCGTGCACTGGCTGGGCTGAACCTCGCCGGACACCAGCTTTTCGGCGAACGGCAGGCAGCCGGGTTGCCCGCAGGCGCCGCAGTTGGTGCCCGGCAACAGTTCGTTGGTCGCCTCGATCCGCGGATCCTCGTCAACCTTGAGAAAGCGTTGCGCGATCGCGAGGATCGTGCCGAAGAAGAGGCCGATGCCTACCATGATCGCGGGCGCTACGAGGATGCTGTTCATCAGTTAAACGGTGCCGCACGGGCCATCAGCTCCTCGAGGTTCGGCTCGGAGGGGTCCAGCGGTTTGCCGGGATGAATGCACTTGGCGGGGCAGATCTCCGCCGCCCGCACCAGGTCTTCGTAGGTGCCCGCCTTCGGGTCCGTCAGGTACGCCTGCTTGTCGTCGTTGTAGGCGAACATCATCTTGTTGATGCCCATGCAGTCGTCACAGGTCGTGCAGGCCGGCGTGTCGAGCCACGGTTCGTCGAAACTCAGTTCTTCCTCGGGCTCTTCGGCTTCTTCCGCCACGGCCTCGGTTTCAGCCTCGGCGTCGGCGGCTTCCGGCGGCGCCTCGGTTTCTGCGGGAAGCGCTGCCGGCATCGTCGCGAGCTGGCCGCCGCCGGCGACCATGCCCGAGAGATCGGCGCCCATCAGTACGTCGACCAGCTGCCCCATCGCTTCGCCGGCCGCCTCCGAGCGCGCCGTCTCCAGTGCTTCGGCGTGTTCCTTCTGGAGCTGTTCGCGCTCCGCATCCATTTCGGCGCGCTGCTCCTCGATAATGCGCTCGATGGCTTCCTCGACGTAGTAGTTCTGGACACCGGCGAGTTCCTGCAGCCCGCGCCAGTAGTTGAGTCGGTCACGGCACGCAAACACGAGTGCGCGCGACACCACGAGCCGTAACAGCACGCCGTCCTCGTCGATGCCCCAGACGAACGGAACGAGGCGATCGCGACCATCGTCGTCCGCATCCAGGTAGTCGGCGACGGTGACGAGCTGGTCCGATTCGAAGCCGACCGGCACCGTACGGAAGTGCTCGTGCAGCGCCGGCATGAGCAGCGCGTAGTCGGCGAACGTAAACGCCAGCTCCATGGTCGTTTCTTCGCCATCGGCACCCTTGTATTGCAGCGTCTCGACCGGCCAGTCGGCATCCGGTTGCGGATTGCCGTCGAAACGGACGCGCTTCGCTGCGTGGTCGCCGGCATCCGGATTGATCAGCAGGAACGGGTGAGCGCGGCTCTCGAGGGCGGCGCTCGCCACGAACCAGGGTTCGAGTATCGGCTTGCTGGTCTTCGTCTGCGTGCCCCGGTTGACGAGGTGCAGGCTGGTCCGGTTGCTGTCCAGCGCGCACTGGAATCCGGCGACCAGGTCTTCGTGTCGCGCCGCGGAGGTCTGCGCAACGACAACCTGGCGATGGCCGATGCCGAAGTTGCCCAGTTCGAAACGGTACGCGTCGAACGGGCCGTCGCCCGGCTTGACGGCCGGGTTGTCATAAGCGCGTACCCAGGTGAGCACCGCCACCGGCAGCCGGGATCCCAGCAGGTGCGAGAACGTCGGCAGTCCGTCGGTTGCGAGGTAGTCGGCCGATTCCAGCGCGACCGCGCGGGAGACAAGCTGCAGCTCGTCGTCAGAGAACGCCTGCCAGTCGAAACTTGCGAACCAGGAATCGTGCACGGGCGGGTCGTAACGGTCGTCGATCTCGAGGTCGGCGATGCGCATCGCCGCGAACAGGCGGCTGAAGCGCCCGGCGTCCTCGAGGAACAGTTCGCTCGCCGTCGCGCATGCCTCGTAGCTTTCCACGACGTCCACGTCGGCCTGTGCGGCGAACCATGGGTTGGCGACGCGGCCTGCGAAACGGATCAAAGGCGGGCTTGCGTCCCATTCCTGTAGCGCCGCGAGTGCGGCTTCGATGCGGGCTCGCCGCCCGGCGGCCATTTCCCGCGAGCCGTGCGATCGCTCGCCGAGCATGCCGGACAGCGCGTCGCTGTCCAGGTGTTGCGCCGCGGGCCCCACGCTGCTGCTGATGCTCCCGGGTTCGTTGCCTTCCGTCGACTTGGACTTCTCGACGAGGAGCAGCGACTCGAGCGCCGCGGCGCGTTTCTCGATCGCGCGTTGCAACGCTTCGCGGCGCGGCCCCAGGCGGTGGCGAGCGGCGTGCACGAAGAGGTGCAGCGGCACGTCGGCACCGTAAGCGAGGAACTGGCTATGCTCGGCGATGCCTTCCCGCAGCCCCGCGAGGCCCGACTCGAGGTTTTCCCGATTGCTGTCCTTGAGGTCGAGGTGCGCCTGCAGGGCCTCCGCAGCTTCGGCGAACAGCGACGGCGCATCGACGGGATCAGGCCCGGTCAGGTGCTGCCGAAGGTAGCGTTCGAGCCACGGGAGGTTGTCCTTCAGGATTTTCGCCTGGTCGGCGCCCGGCGCGAATGACTCGATCGTTGCGGTGAGCTGCTCGCTCAGCGGTCGCGCCAGTACCGCCTCATCATCGCCCGGCGGTACCAGGTACAGCGGGTACTGGTAACGGATGGTCGACGAATCGCGGTACGGATTCAGGAGTGCCGGCAGGATTGCCCCCGACGGTGCCGCCGTCGAGGTCGCCGCGGCGGGCTCGCCGTAATGAAACCGGCGCAGCAGGCTGATCAGCGCAGCAGCGTCTTCGATGTCGGGCTGTTTGCTTTCGGCTGCGGAGTCCATGATCGCTCCGGGTCAGATGGCAAAATGATCCAGCGCCTCGTTGAGGCCGGCGAGCTTCTCTTCCACCGTCATCTCGAGGCCCACCGCGGACATCAGGTCGTAGCGCGGCGCATCGGGGTTCTGGTACAGGATTCCGAGCGGCAGTTCGTCCGGGTTCTCGGCCAGTTCGCGCGCGGCATGGATGTCCGACGGGTCGTGCTCCGCGTGATTGGGGAAGTTCCGCAAGACCATGTCATCCACCTGCACGCCTTTCTCGTGCGTCAGCAACTTGAGCCGTGCAGGTTCGTCCTGCAGCGTCTTGCCGATCGCTTCGACGTAGACCGGGCAGCGCTGGATGATCCGCACGAAACTCGTGCCCTTGTGTTCGTGCGCCTTCCTGATCACTTCGTGGCGGAGCTGCGCATTCCAGTCCACGATCTGCGCGACGAAGGAAATGTTGGTGATGCCGAGCGTGATCGTAAGCGGATTCATCGGCGGCAGCAGGGCGCCCGCCGGGTGCGTGTTGGTCGGGACGTCGAGCGGCGTCGTCGGCGATGTCTGTTTCTTCGTCAGACCGTAGATGCCGTTGTCGAACACCAGCATCGTCAGGTCCATGTTGTAGCGCATCGCGTAGATCCAGTGTGCGGCGCCGATCGAGAAACAGTCGCCGTCTCCGGTCGCAACCCAGACATCGAGGTCCGGGCGCCGCGACTTGATGCCGCAGGCGACCGGCAGTGCACGTCCGTGGAGGCCGTGGAACCCGTAGGTGTTCATGTAGTGCGGCAGTCGGCTGGAGCAGCCGATGCCGGACACCGCCACCGTTTTCTCGGGTTTCAGTTGAGCATCGCGGCAGACGCGGTGGACCGCGGCCAGAATGCCGTGGTCGCCGCAGCCCGTGCACCAGCGCGGCTCGGCGCCGCAGTAGTCTTCGAGCGTGAAGTAGCGTTCCTTGACGTCGAGTGACCAGTCACCTTTCAAGCCGAACATCATTCTGCTCCTTCCATCTGTTCAAGGGTTTCGTTAATGACCCGACCGATGGTGGCCGGTGACAGCGGGTGGCCGGGGACCTTCGACCAGCAGTCGATATCCATCAGCGTATGCGCGCGCAGGACGTAGGCGAGCTGTGCGTAACGCCGGTTCTCGGTGCCGGACAGCGGCGCGTCGGGCGCATCGCTGTAATTGAGCTCGATCGTCTTGACCTTCCTGAATTTCGAAAAGATATCCTTGAGGCCGGGCTCCAGCGGCGACAGGAAGCGGAGGTGCACCGATGACACCCTCTTGCCTTCCGCCCGCGCCAGCTCGACGGCCTCCTCGATGGCGCCGATCGTCGAACCCCAGCCGACGATTAGCAGGTCGCCTTCCGGGTCGCCATGTACCTCGGGGGGCTTCAGCGTCGCGGCGAGCGTCGCCAGCTTGCGGCTGCGCATGTTCATGCCTTCCTGGTTCGACTGGGTGTCGTACGCGATCTTGCTGTTGCGATTGTGCGCGAGGCCAGTGAGGATGTACTCGCCGCCGCGCATACCGGGGATCGGGCGTTCCGACAGGCCGGTCTTTTCGTCCCAGTCGTACGGCGGAATGTCACGGTCCCACGGCGACTGGTCGACCGGCGGGGCGAACCAGTCTTCCGTCGCCTCGGGCCGCTCGATTGCCTGCACGCCGGTCGCCAGGTTGGCGTCGGTCAGTATCAGGACCGGCGTGCGGAAGGATTCGGCCAGCTTGCGGGCCAGGATCACGAAATGGAAACACTCCGAGATCGTGGAGGCGGCGAGTACGACCTTGGGGGCATCGCCCGGCGCGCCGAACAGGCTGGTGAGCAGGTCGCCCTGCTCGATCTTTGTCGGCAGACCCGTCGCCGGGCCGCCGCGCTGCACGTCGATGATGACCAGCGGTATCTCCGCCATGACGGCGAGGCCGATCATCTCGGTCTTGAGCGCGATGCCGGGGCCGGACGTGATCGTGCACGCGGTCTTGCCGGCATAGGAAGAACCGATCGCGAAGCCGATCGCCGCGATCTCGTCCTCCGCCTGGTGCACGAAGCCGCCGGTCAGGTGGTAGTCCTCGGCCAGGTAGTGCGACGCCGAGGTGGCCGGCGTGATGGGGTACATCGACACGAGATCGATGCCCGCCGCCATGACGCCGAGGCCGGCGGCCTGGTTGCCGTTCATGACCACGGCAGACCCGAGGCGGTCCTCGGGGGCCGTCGTGATGCTGTACTCGTAGTCGACATTGTCGCGCGCGAAGGCGTAGCCGGCGTCGAACAGGTCGTGGTTGATCTTGATGACCTTGTCGCTCTTCTTGCGGAAGGTCTTGGCGATCTCCTCCTTGGCCTTGTCCGCGTCGCGGCTGTAGATGCGACACAGCATGCCGAGCACGAACATGTTCTTGCCCTTGCGCGGGTCGGGCACGAGCTTGAGGCATTCCTGCTGGATCGGCAGCTCGTGCACGACGAGGCCGCGCTCCTTGAAGTCGGCGAGCGCTTCGGCGTATTGCTCGCGCACTTTCGGTTCGGGGTCCTCGGCCCACATGTTCTCCAGCAGCACCACTGTGCCGGGCTTGTAAGCGCCGTTCTGGATGCGCGAGTAAAGGACCTGCTCGTTGAACGCGACGACCATGTCCGCCTCGTCGCCCATGTTCGTCATGAATTTCGAGCCCATGCGCACGCGGATGCCGCTGGCGCCCTGTTGCGAACGCGCCGGTGGCTGGATCTCGGCCGGGATGATCTCGACCGTCCACACGCCATTGCCCATTTTGCCGCTGACGAGTCCCATGATCTGGCCGCATTTCTGTGCGCCCTCGCCGGAGTCGCTGACGATCTCGACGATGTGCTGGTCTACCGCCAGCGGACCGGTGCCCGACCTGGCCTTGCCTTGCTCCGCGGTTTCCGCGGCGCCGCCGGCATCGCCTTCGTCCTCGCCATCTTTACGCGCCTTGACCTTCTCGATCTCGTCGCGGAATTCCTCGATCACCGCCCAGCGCGTCTTGCGCGCGGCATCGAGGTCGCGGGTATGCAATGAGCGGCGCAGGTCGTAGCCGAGTTCGTCCCGCAATGTTCGTGGCACGGCGACCTTGACCCACCAGGTCTTATCGCGTTTGAACAAGTACCTGGTATCGCTTTCGACGCGTGTATCTGACATGCCTTACTCCTCGCCGTAGCTCCTCTCGCAGAGCTGTACCTTCGTTTGCGCGTGATTCAATCGGGGGTGTGGACGGGTGCGTCCCAAAGAACCTCGGCTGTGCTAAATACTGTCCCCTGGCTGGTGTTTCGCCATCCCCCCTAGAACAGTGTGTAGTCCATATTTATCAACTACTTATCTATGTGCCTGCCGGCCCATCTCCCCTTGGATACAGGTTGCCGAACACCCCCTGTACCTTACGGAGACTGACGTATCGCGTGGACTTCGGCTATACGCGGTATCCAGCCGTTTCTAGGTGAAAACACCGATAGACGCGCTTGCGCTCGCTCCTTAAATTCTGCGACGAGGCGGTATTGCCCTCGGCCGGCGACGGGAGGACGCGACGATGCGGAGAGAACTGATCGAGGCACTCACCTACCCGAGACTGCTGATCCTGAGAATGATCGACGCGGAGGAGTGCGAGCACGACAGCCTCTTCGACGCCACCAGCGCCCGCTGCCACCACTGTTCGATGGGCCGCGAGTGCCACTGGGCCAGTTGCCTCAACGACTTCGAGGATCTCCGCAGCAAACCGGTGCACACGCTGAATGCCTCCCTTCGCTACAGCGTGCGGCTGGTCGAGGCAATGCACAACGAGCTGCTGCACGACGCAACGTCGTGTACCTGTGAAGCATGCTCGTGGATTCGCGATTCCCAGCGTCTGATCGAGAGCTTCGAGTCCAACCTGGTGCCGAATCCGCACCGGCCGACCCACTGAGCGGGCCCGGGCCGCGCGGCCCGGTTCGTCATCGACGCTGTCAGCGGCTGGACCCGCCGCGCCGGCTCCAGCATGATCGCGGCTTATGGCCTACCTGTTACGCACAATCGCCCTCGCGCCCCTTATCGTTCCGCAGGGCATCTGGACCAACCTGCGCGTCCCGACGCTGCCGGAACCGCCCGGCGCCAGGCAGGGCAGCACGGGCGAGGGGCCGCCGCTGCGTGTCCTGATCGTCGGTGATTCGGCGGCCGCGGGCGTGGGCGTATCGCGGCAGGAGGACGCGCTGCTGGGCCAGGTGGTCTCGCGGCTCGCGAGGCACTTTCGCGTCGAGTTCGACCTGCAGGCGAAGACGGGTTTCACCACGGCCGACATCCTGCAGCGCCTCGACGACATGGCGCCCGGCGACTACGACGTCGCATTGACCTCGCTCGGCGTCAACGATGTCCTCGCACTGAGCGGTCGTTCGACATGGCTGGCCAGGCAGAAGCGGCTACGCGACCTGCTCAGGGAAAAATTCGGCGTGCGCCTGCTCGCAATCTCCGGCCTGCCGCCCGTGCACAGTTTCCCGGCTTTGCCGCAGCCGCTGCGCTGGCACCTGGGTGGCCGCGCGACCCGCTTCAACGAGGAACTCGCCACGGCCGTTGCCGGCGAACCGGACGTGCGGCTGGTCGACCTGCGCTTCGAGGCGGAGGCCGAGATGATGGCAACCGACGGCTTCCACCCCGGGGCGCCGATCTACGCGGAGTGGGCGGAGCGTGTGGTACGCAGCGTCCTGTCCTGCGACGAACTGGCGTCGAGGGTGAAAACACCTATAGCCGACCAGGCAGGCGCGGGTTAGCATCGGATCGATCGAATATTCCTCCAGCCCGCAGCCGAGGACAGCACCATGGAGAAAACGACAGACCTTGTGATTGGCTCATCGCTGGGGTCCGAGTTGTCGAACGACGAGGCCGCGGTGCTGGCCGGGCTGATGAATTATCGCGACGTTGTCGACGGCGAGTTCCTGATCGAAGAGGGCGTCTCGGACGATACCCTGCACGTGCTGCTGTCGGGCAAGCTCGAAGTCGTGAAACACACCGGCGCCGGCGAGACGGCCAGTCTCGCTATCCTGCGGCCGGGCGCACTGGCGGGGGAAATGAGCTTCGTCGACGGTGCGGTGCACACCGTGGGCCTGCGCGCCCTGAGCGATTGCCGCGTGTTGTCGCTGCGGCGCAAGGATTTCGAAGAGATCGTCGCGGAGCACCCACACCTGGTCTACAAGGTCATGCGCGCCGTGACGCGGTCCGCGCACCGCATCGTGCACCAGATGAACCACGAATTCATCGAGCTCAGTAATTACATCTTCAAGCAGCACGGCCGCTACTGAAGCGGCCGCACTGATTCGCGCTCAGTTCTGGGCGGCCACCTGGTCGAGGGCCTCGCGCGGTACTTCCGCGTAGTGGCTGAAGTCCATCGTGAAGCTGCCGTCGCCGCCCGTCAGCGACTTGAGCCGTGAGTGATAGCCCTGGATCTCCTTGAGCGGCGCCTGGCCCGTGACCACCATGCGGTTGTCCGGCAGGATCTCGGTACCCGTCACCATGCCGCGCATCGACGACAGGTCGCCGGTTACCCCGCCGGCGCAGTCCGTCGGGATCGTGAACGTCACGTCGACGATCGGTTCCATGACGATTGGGCGCGCCTTGGCGACGGCGTCCAGGAACGCCTTCTTGCCGGCCTGCACGAACGCAATTTCCTTCGAATCCACCGAGTGGTGCTTGCCGTCGTAGACCGTGACCCTGACGTCCTGCATCGGGTAGCCGTAGACGGCGCCGGTCTCCATCGCCTGCTTGACGCCGTTCTCGACGGCCGGGATGTACTGTGAGGGGATGGCGCCACCGACGACCTCGCTGGCGAATTCGAACCCGGTACCGGGCGGCAGCGGCGCGATGCGCAGATACACTTCGCCGAACTGGCCTGCGCCGCCGGTCTGCTTCTTGTGCCGGTGGTGGCCTTCGGCGGCCGAGGTAATCGTTTCGCGATACGCGATCGACGGCATCGCCGTCTGCACCTCGAGGTTGTAGCGGTCCAGTATCTCCTCGAGGACGGTCCGCAGGTGCAGCTCGCCCATGCCGCGCAGCACGATTTCGTTCAGCGCCGCGTTGTGCTCGAGCACCAGCGAGGGGTCTTCGGCGACCATCGCGTGCAGCGCGTCGGACGTACGCTGGGCATCGGCATCGTTCTTCGGCTTGATGGCCAGGCCGTACATCGGGTTCGGCAGATCGATGGACTTGAGATGGTAATGGTCCTCGTCGTGCGAATCGTGCAGCACGGCGTCGAAGTGGACCTCGTCGACGCGCGGGATCGCGCAGATGTCACCGGGCAGACCGATCTCCGCCTTGCTGTGTGTCTCGCCGTTGATCTTCAGGAGCTGGCTGACCTTGATCGGCTTGCGGGCGTCGCCGACGTACAGCTGGTTGCCGGACCTGATGGTGCCCTGGTGAATACGGAAGGTGCCCATGCGGCCCTTGAAAGGATCGATGTTGATCATGAAAACGTGGCCGATCGCGTGTGCGTCCGGATCGGGCTTGACGGTCACTTCCTCCGCGTCTTCGCCTTCGCCCTTGAGGAAGCGCGGCGGGTTGCCTTCCATCGGGTTCGGCATCAGTCGCTCGAAGATGTTCAGGAGCTGGCGCACACCGTTGCCGGTCCGCGCAGACACGAAGCACACCGGTACGAGGTGGCCGGAGCGCAGCGCTTTCTCGAAGGGATCGTGCAGTTGCTCGGGCGCAAGTTCTTCGCCCTGCTCGAGGTACAGCTCCATCAGCTCGTCGTCGACTTCGACGACCTGGTCGACGATCTGTGTGTGTGCCGTGGGGACGTCGCTGAACGCCGTCTCCGCGCCTTCGGGCTGGAAGAAGCAATCGACGACGCCGGTGCCGTCAGCGGAAGGCAGGTTCAGCGGCAGGCACTCGGGGCCGAAGGTGGCGCGGATGTCGTTGAGCAGCTTGTCGAGGTTCACGCCTTCCGCATCGATCTTGTTGATGATGATCATGCGGCACAGCCGCTGTTTTTTCGCAGCGTTCATCATGCGCTGGGCGATCATGTCGACGCCGCCGTCCGCGCTGATCACCACGGCCGCGGTCTCAGCCGCGGGCAGCACCGAGATGGCGCGGCCGTAAAAGTCGCGGTACCCGGGGGTGTCGATGAGATTGACGTGGATGCCGCCGTGATCGAGGTGGCAGAGCGAAACGTACTGGGAATGTCCGAGTTCCCGTTCGCGCGGCGTGAAGTCGGAGACCGTGTTGCCTCTTTCGACCAGCCCCTGCTCGGGGATTTTGCCGCCCGCCTGCAGCAATGCCTCGGTCAGCTGCGTCTTGCCCGCGTGACTCGGTCCCACCAGGCATACGTTACGGATATCAGTGGATTTATAGCCCATCTGCCGGATCCTCTCTTGTTCTGTTTTTCGTAATCTTAGCGCAATGCTGGCCAAAATTGCCGCGCCTTTGCCAGTCCGCAGTAATCCCTACGGCGGCGATCGCGGGAAGCAGGTAGGATAACGCCTTGTTTCCATTCGCTCGGGCCGGCACGCGAGACGATACGATGCCGGGCATCGAGCGCCTATGACGGAATTCACCTAGTGTCCTGTCCGGTCCGGGCAGGACACCAGCGGCCGCGACGCGCGGGGAGGAACCAGGACGATGGCCAGCGTGATAATGGTCTATTCAACGACGGACGGTCACACACTGAAGATTTGCAAGCGTGTGCAGGCGTTGATCGAGGAGCAAGGCCACACGGTCACGATTACCGAGCTCAAGCCGGGCGCCGGTATCGATCTCGGGCCGTACGATCGCATCGTCATCGGCGCCAGCATCCGCTACGGCAAGCACCGGCCCGAGGTGGCCGAGTTCATCGAGCGCAACGTCGAGTTGCTGCGGTCGAAACCCAGTGCGTTTTTCTCGGTCAATGCCGTCGCTCGCAAGCCGGAAAAACGCGATCCGGACACCAATCCCTACGTGCGCAAGTTCCTGCAGCGGATCAGCTGGCAGCCGCCGCTGGTTGGTGTGTTCGGCGGCAAGATCGACTACCCGAAGTACGGTTTTGTCGACAAGATGATGATCCGCTTCATTATGTGGATGACGAAGGGCCCGACCGACCCGAACTCGGTGACGGAATTTACCGACTGGGACGCTGTCGATGCCTTCGCGCGCAAGGTAGCGCTGAGCGAGGCCGGATAGGTATCAGCCACCATGCTCTCGGGCACCGCCGCATAGGATACTCGGGGTATCCTGGCTGAGCAGAGAGTTCGATGCGTCGGAACCTGCTGATCATGGGTGCTGCAGGACGCGACTTCCATGTCTTCAACTGCTGCTACCGCGACCGGTCCGAATTCCGCGTGCTCGCCTTCACGGCCGCCCAGATCCCGAACATACAGGATCGACGATATCCGCCGGAGCTGGCGGGCTCCCTGTATCCTGCCGGCATCCGGATTCACGCTGAAGCGGACCTCGATACCCTGCTCGACGCGGGCAATGTCGACGAGGTGGTGTTCGCCTATTCCGACGTAAGCTTCGACTATGTCGATTCGCGCCGCAGGCGGGTGGAGCAGCACGGCGTCGCTTTCTCCATCTTCGACATCGATGCCACGATGCTGCATGCGTCGAAGCCGGTGATCGCGGTAACCGCCGTCCGGACCGGGTGCGGAAAGAGCCAGGCGTCACGACGCATCGCGCGCATACTCGGGGAACTCGGCAGGAAGACGGTCGTGGTTCGACACCCGATGCCGTACGGCGACCTTGCACGGCAGGCCGTGCAGCGCTTTGCCAATTACGACGATCTCGACCTACACAACTGCACGATCGAGGAGCGCGAGGAATACGAGCCGCACCTCAGGAACGGCGTGGTCGTTTACGCCGGTATCGACTACGGGGCAATCCTCGAGCAGGCACAACGCGAGGCCGATGTCATCGTGTGGGACGGCGGCAACAACGACACGCCGTTCTACAAGCCGGACCTGTGGATCGCGATCGCCGATCCGCACCGGCCGGGCCACGAGCTGGCTTACTTCCCCGGCGCCGAGAATTTTGCGCGTGCCGACCTGATCGTCATCAACAAGGTCGGGTCGGCCGATCCGAGCAGCGTCAAAACGGTCGAAGCCAATGCCCGGCGCGTGAATCCTGCTGCCCGCGTTATCCGGCGCGATTCGCGGCTGAGCGTGCCCGAACCGGATCTCATTCGCGGCAAGCGTGTGCTGGTCATCGAGGACGGGCCGACGACGACGCACGGCGGCATGCCCTTCGGCGCCGGTGTGCTGGCGGCGCGCGAACACGGTGCGGCACAGATCGTGGACCCGCGTCCCTGGGCGGCCGGGGAGATTGCCACAACATTCCGCCAGTATCCCGACACCGGGGCGCTGCTGCCCGCCATGGGTTACGGTGATGCGCAGGTCCGCGACCTAGAAGCGACCGTCAACGCCGTCGACTGCGACCTGGTGCTGGTCGCGACCCCGATCGACCTGACGCGCCTGATCGATATCCGCAAGCCGCATCTGCGCATCGGTTACTTCATGCCCGACGGTGACGGCAGCATCACCAGGGCGATAAGGACTGCGCTGGACAGATGACCCCGGCAGACATCTCCGAGCTGATCTGGGCCTCGCGTTACCGGGGCATCGACAGCGACGGGAGAGCGGATGCCGATGTCGCCGATACCTGGTCGCGAGTTGCCCGCACGGTCGCAAGTGTCGAGTCGGATGCCGGCGCGTGGCGCCGGCGTTTCCGGTCCCTGCTCGAGGATTTTCGCTTCCTGCCGGGAGGCCGTATCCTGGCGGGCGCCGGGCTCGGTAAGGACGTCACGCTGTTCAACTGCTTCGTCGCGGGCAGGCTGGTCGATTCGCTCGAGGGCATCCTCGAGTCGCTGAAGGAAACCGCGCTGACAATGCAGCATGGCGGCGGTATCGGACTCGACTTTTCGCCGCTTCGGCCCTCCGGTTCGGCCGCGATCCGGACGGGAGCAACCGCGTCGGGACCCGTGTCGTTCATGCGCGTCTGGGACTCGATGTGCGAGACCTTGCTTGCGACCGGCCGGCGCCGTGGTGCGATGATGGCGACGCTGCGTTGCGATCATCCCGACATCGAGGCGTTCGTCGATGCGAAACGCGAGGCCGGCGTCCTGCAGAATTTCAATTTGTCAGTGCTGGTGACGGACGCCTTCCTCGAGGCGGTCGATGGCGATCGCCCATGGGCGCTGGGCTGTCCGCCGGGCGGCGCAACGGGTCACAAGCGGCTGCCGGCGCGCAGGCTCTGGCAACGTATCGTCGATTCGGCTTTCTCGACCGCCGAGCCGGGCGTGTTGTTTGTCGACACGATCAATCGCGAGAATAACCTGCGTTACTGCGAGTCGATCAGCGCGACCAATCCCTGCGGCGAAGTGCCGTTGCCGGCGCACGGAGCCTGCAACCTGGGGTCGATAAACCTCGCCACGGCAGTGATTGCGCCGTTTTCAGACGCCGCGTCGGTCGACCACGATCGTCTCGGTGAGCTTGCCGCCGCCGCCGTGCGCTTTCTCGACAACGTCATCGACGTGTCGCGTTATCCGCTGCAGCAGCAGGCAGAGCAGGCGCGACACACGCGGCGGATCGGTCTCGGGATTACCGGCCTAGGTGACGCGCTCGCGATGCTCGGCCTGCTGCTGCAGCGGATAACGCGACACGTCGATGACGTTGTCGAGAAAGCGCACGGCGGCGGCGGCAAGCTCA
>JAAUYE010013169.1_pt1 | contig 20646 bp, 16 predicted proteins | sample 7278081 | NCBI WGS metagenome assembly JAAUYE01 (sample SAMN14350131, study PRJNA611818) | marine sediment metagenome | isolation source: surface marine sediment (0.6m) | place: French Polynesia: Moorea | collected 2018-08
CGACTGGGCGGCGTCGGTCGAAACCACGCATTACGTGCTCGGCACCGCCTGCGGGCCGGCGCCGTTCCCGGAAATGGTTTCCTGGTTCCAGGGCATCATCAGCAAGGAAATCCGCGAACAGTCGATGCAGCAGATCGGCCGCCTGCCCGATGAAGTCGTCGCCTGCGTCGGCGGCGGCTCCAACGCGATGGGCGCCTTCGGCGATTTTCTCGACGGCGGCGAAGTCACGCTGGTCGGCGTCGAGGCCGGCGGTCTGAGCCTGGAAGACGGCCAGCACTCGGTGCGCCTGTCGCACGATACCGGCGAAACCGGTATCGCCCAGGGTTACAAGACCCTGTTCCTGCAAAACGACGACGGCCAGCTCGGCTCCAGCGTCGTCGGCGTCACCACTGGCGCGCAAACGCTGAAGGAAGCGCTCGACGAGGCGCTGCGCGACTGGGCGGCGTCGGTCGAAACCACGCATTACGTGCTCGGCACCGCCTGCGGGCCGGCACCGTTCCCGGAAATGGTTTCGTGGTTCCAGGGCGTGATCAGCAAGGAGATTCGCGAGCAGTCGATGCGGCAGATCGGACGTCTGCCCGACGAAGTCGTCGCCTGCGTCGGCGGCGGCTCCAACGCGATGGGCGCCTTCGGCGACTTTCTCGAAGACGACGCGGTCACCCTGGTCGGCGTCGAAGCCGGCGGGGTCAGCCTCGAGGACGGGCAGCACTCGGTGCGCCTGTCGCACAACACCGGCGAGACCGGCATCGCCCAGGGTTACAAGACCCTGTTCCTGCAAAACGATGACGGCCAGCTCGGCGATACGCACAGCATCGCGGCCGGGCTCGATTATGTCGGCGTGTCGCCGATCCTGGCCTACCTGTCGCAGCAGGGCCGCATCGTGCCGGAGTCGGCCACCGACGACGAGGTGACCGAGGCGTTCAGCCTGCTGATGAAAACCGAGGGCATCATCCCCGCGCTGGAATCGTCGCACGGCCTCGCCGGCGGCTTCAAGCGCGCGCGTGAAATGTCGCCCGACCAGCACGTCGTGATCAATCTCAGCGGCCGCGGCGACAAGGATATATTCAACATTGCGCGCGCGTTCCCGCAACAGGAGTGGACCGAGTTCCTGCAGCGCGAGGCGACGCGCTCGACCGAACTGCTGGCGCAGAAGCGAGGACACTGATCATGTTTCCGACACAGCACGAAGATTTACAAATCATGTCCCACGCGGTAGTGGGATTCCCGAGCCTCGAGGAAAACGAAAAGGCGATCGCCGGGCTGGCCGCGGCCGGCGTGCGGCTGATCGAGCTGCAGGTGCCGTTCAGCGACCCGGTCGCCGACGGCCATACCCTGGTCAACGCCTGCTACGAGGCGCTCAAGCACGGCGGCTCGGTGCAGGCCACGCTCGACCTCGCGGAAAAGGTGTGCGCCCGTCACCCCGAGGTGACTTTCATCCTGATGAGTTACCTGAACCCGCTTTACCGCTACGGCCTCGAGGAACTGTTCGAAAAGGCGGCCGCGGTCGGGATCAGGGGCATGATCATCCCGGACTGGCCGGTCGAGGAAATCGAGCCATGGCTGCCGAAGCTCGACGAGCTGGGGCTGTCGCCGATCCTGATGGTGACGCCCAACACCGCGCCGGAGCGCGTCAAGCGCATCACCGAGGCGTCGCGCGGCATGGTTTACGTGGTATCGAGGCTCGGCGTCACCGGCCACGAGACCCAGTGGGGCGAAAAATTTCAGGACTATATCGCGAGCATCCGCCAGCACACCGACTTGCCGCTGGCGGTCGGTTTCGGCGTGCGCACCTCGAGCGATCTCGACGCGCTTTTCGGCAAGGCCGAGGTTGCCGCGTTTTGCTCGCAGTACATCGAATGGCAGCGCGACGACGGCAGCGATATCGCCGCCGACAGGATGAAAACCATGGTCGAGGGTATCGGCGCGGGCGCGAGCTGATATCCGCTGACGCCGCTTGCAAATACGCCCCGTCTCAAGCGCGGCAATTTCGATCGATGATTTGCGGTCACTAACGCCATGCTCGATCTCGGCACCTTCTTACTGCTGATCCTGGCGGCGCTGGTCGGCACCTACTGGTGGCAAAGCGGCGTGTACAAGGGCCGCGCGCGCGAATGCGCGGTTGCGCACTGCCGCGAACTCGGCCTGCAGCTGCTCGATCAGAGCATGGTGATCGTCGGTTTCTGGCCGGTGCTCGAGCGCGGCCGAATCGCCTTTCGCCGCCGCTACCAGTTCGAATTTTCCTCCATCGGCGACCGCCGCTACCAGGGCCGGCTGGTGCTCGTCGGTATGCGCCTCGCCTCGATCGAACTCGATACCTATAAATTGCCGGGATCCGAATAGCCGCGCCCGAATGTGAACTTTTATTCAGTGCGGGTTCAGCGCTTTTTCCTATACTCCTTAACTTCAGCCAACCCTGTCATGGCTGTCTAACAAGGGAAAAGAAATGCAAAAACTGTTCGCGATTATCACGCTTAGCTGCCTCGTATTCGTTTCGGGCTGCGAAACCTTCGATCCGTACACCGGCGAGAAAAAGACCTCCAACACCGCCAAGGGCGCCGCCATCGGCGTCGGCATCGGCGCCACGCTGGCTTACCTGAGAAACAAGGACGAGCCGAGCAAGCGGCGCAAGAAGCGCATGCTCGAAGCCGCCGGCCTGTTCGGCCTCGCCGGCGCCGGCATCGGTTACTACATGGACCGCCAGGAAGCCGAGCTGCGCAAAAAGCTGCGCGATACCGGCGTCAGCGTCGAGCGCGACGGCGACAATATCAACCTGATCATGCCCGGTAACATCACCTTCGTTACCGCGAAGCACGATTTGAACGCCGATTTTCACGAAGTGCTGGATTCGGTGATCCTGGTATTGCAGGAATTCGATCAAACCATCATCGTCGTCGCCGGGCACACCGACAGCCGCGGTTCCAGCGAATACAACCAGGCCCTGTCCGAGCGCCGCGCCAACTCGGTATCGCAATACCTGCTCGGCAAGGGCGTCGTCGAGGCCCGTATCGACGCGGTCGGTTTCGGCGAGGACTACCCGATCGCGGATAACGGCACCACCGAGGGCCGCGGCCTCAACCGCCGCGCGGAGCTGTCGCTGGTACCGATCAGGCAGGACTCCTGACGCGGACCCCTCGCCGGTTTAAAGCAATTCCTCGAGCGCCCGCGCCAGTCCGCGGGCACTTTGCCAGGCGGCCTCGATGCGGCCGTGTATACACCAGTCGCCGATCGCGCCCAGGCGCGCCTCGCGGTCGAGATAAAACGGCTCGCCGCGCTGGCGTTCGATATTCGCGTAGAGCCAGCGGTGCAGGCCGACGTGATCGGCGCGCGCCGCGTCGATACCGCTCACCCTCGAAGTTTCCTGCAGCAGGTACTCGATCACCTGCTCGCGCTCCATGTCGATATTCTGTTCGGCCCAGCGGTTGGTCGAATGCACCAGCAGAGCGTAGTGCCCGGGCCGCCCCGGTTTGCTGCTGTCGTTGGAGATCCAGCTGATATCGGCATTGGCGACGAAGGCGGCCTGCCAGTCGAGCGGCGGCGCGCTTTCGAATCCGAGCATTAGCGAATAACAGGCAAGCATTTTTTTCGCCGCCAGCGCCGCGTGCGCGGCAAAGCTGCGCGGCAGCAGCCCGCGCGCCTGCGCCGCCGGGATCGCGCTGACCACCCAGTCGAATTCACCGCGGGACTGACCGGTCTCGTCCACGAGCCGCCAGCCTGTAGGCAGTTGCTGCAGGCTGGCAACGCGGGTCTCGAGCCGCAGGTCGAGGCCGGCGGCGAGCCGTTTGCCGAGCGCACTCATGCCGGGCACGGCGACGTAATGCGCCGGCCCGTCCACCCAGTTGCGGCGGCTGACGATCGACCCGCCATCGAACTCGACGAATTCCGCATCCCAGCGCGCGACCTCCCCGGCGTCGATGAACGGCTGCAAAAACTCGCCGAAATCCGCGCTTTTCGCGGTAAAAAACTGCGCGCCATGATCGAACTGCCACGGCCCGGCGCCGCGCGTGGCCATGCGGCCGCCGAATCCGCGCGATTTTTCGAACACGACGACTTCGAAACGCGCCGCTAGTTCGCGCGCGAGCGACAGGCCCGCAATGCCGGCGCCGATGACCGCGATGCGGCTCATGCCCTCGCCTCGCCGGTTTTCAGTTCGCGCTGGATCCTGCCGGCAAAGGCGAACAGCAGCGCGCAGCAAACCAGGCCGATCCAGGTCGTCGAGCCGAGGATGCCGCCCAGCGTCGGCGCGTCGACCGGCGCGCCCGGCTCGAGCTCGAGCGACAGCGCGAGCAGCAGCAGCGCGAAGAACAGCCGCTCCGTCAGGCCCTGCAGCGACAGGTAGGTCGCGCGCTGTTCACGGCCGATGCGCGGCGCGATCGCCGCGCGCACCGGCGCGTGCACCAGCGCCATCGGAAAATTGCGCGCGCAGACCAAGGACAATACCAGCGGGCTCAGGCTGATGGCCATCGCCGCGACGATGCCGAGCTGGATCGCCATCGCCGCCGCGAGCACGCCGATCAAACCGAGCTTCGCCTGCAGGCCGATGCTGGCGCGGGCGCCGATGGCGCCGCCGAACATCGAGATCGAGATCACGATTCCCGAAATCAGCGGCGCGTTGCCGGCGCCGTCCAGCAACGGCAGCTGCAGCAGCGTGATATAGGGCTGGTAAAATTCGAACACGATGTGCGCGAGCGCGTACAGCACGACGACGAAACCGAAAATCCATCCCAGCAGCGGATCGCGCAGGCGCAGAATACAGCTCCAGACGACGCTGGAGAAACTTTGCGGCAGCGTCTGCGATTCCTCGGCATGCCGCGGCTCGACGAAAAGCCAGGCCATCGCGAACATGATCAGCGCGCTGAGCAGCGAGTAAACGTAAGCCAGGCGCAGGTCGATCAGGCCGAGCACGCCGCCCGCGAGCGTCGCGATGGCGATGAATATCGAACCCCACTGCTCGGCGCGCGCCTCGCGCCCGGCGTACTCGCTCTCGCGCCCGAGCGCGCGCAGCGAATCGTAGTGGAAGGCGGTATCGGTGCCCGACTGCATCGCGATACCCATCGCGAGCAGGAACTGCCCCGCCGCGAACCACCAGAAGGCGTCGCCGACGATAAAACAGATGAAGGAAGCAACCAGGCTGGCGGCCGATAGCAGCAGCGTGACCCGCCGCCCGATGCGATCGGAGAAATACCCGGACGGCACCTCGAGCACGAACACCGACAGGTAATACAGCGCCGACAGCTCGATCACCTGGTACAGCGGCAGGTATTGATTCATGTACAGAAAAAATACCGTGATCCACGCATGCCCGTCGGCCGCGGCGCGAAACCAGGGGTACAGCCTGACGTTCAGTTCCAGCGATTTCAATCGTTCCGCTCCGCGGCGCAGCGCCGCGAGCAGTATTTTACGCGATCCCAGTTGTTGCGCCAGCGCTTGCGCCAGGTAAACGGGCGCTGGCAAACGGGACAGATTTTTTGCGGCAGGTTGGGCTTTTTATGCGCCACGCCGCGGCCTGTTACCGTCCGGGCGCACGTGGCGCTGCAATATGCGCTTCGATTCGTCCCGGACACCGTTGCGCTTGCGCCACGACCAGAGTTCGCCGCGCGCACGCCGCGACGCGGCCGCGCTGTCGACGATCGGCCGCGGGTAGTCGATTGCGTACATCGAGCGCTCCATCGCGGTGAGGCGCCAGGGCTGGTGGATCAGCGCGTCGGGCAGCGCCGCGAGCTCGGGGCACCAGCGGCGGATGAAACGGCCGTCGGGATCCTGCTCGAGGGAATGCTTGACCGGGTTGTAAATCCGGATCGTGTTGGTTCAGGTCACCCCGGCCTGCATCTGCAGCTGGGGGAAGTGGATCCCCGGCTCGAAGTCGAGAAAAACCCGCGCCAGGTGCGGCGCGCCGCGGCGCCAGTCGATCTGCAGCTGGTGACAGAGGAAGCTGACCAGCATCGCGCGCATGCGGAAATTGATGTACCCGGTCGTTTCGAGGCAGCGCATGCAGGCGTCGACCAGCGGGTAGCCGGTATTGCCGGATTCCCACGCGGCCAGGTCGCGCGCGCTCGCGGCATCGTCGCGGTACGGAAAATCGGCGTAACCGCGGTTGACCGCGCGATACTCCATCTCCGCCTCGCTTTCGAATTTCTGGATGAAGTGGCAACGCCAGTGCAGCCGCGACGACAGCGCCGACAGCGCGCGGCGCCAGCCGGGCCGGTCCCAGTGACCTAGCAGCTGCTGGTAAAACTGGCGCAGGCTGATATTGCCCCAGGCCAGGTACGGCGACAGCCGCGAGCAGCTGTCGCGGCTGTTGGCGGGGCTCGAGATATCGAGGTGGTAGCGCTGGCCGCGGCTGTCGAAAAAACCGTTCGCCACCGCCTGCGCCCGGCTTTCTCCACCGGTTTGCATGTTCGCATCCGGCTCGCGCCACGCCGCCGGCATCCGGTAGCGCACGGATTCGGGCAGGGTAACGAAACGTGCAAATTCGAGCGCGGGCCGGGCCAGCGGCGCGCGCATCACCCGTTTCCAGTGACGGTCCCAGTCGTCGCGTTGCGGCAGGCCGCGCTGCACCGCCCCGCTCGGCGATTCATGCCAGTTTATCTGCCGCGTCGCGCACCAGTCCCGCAGCTCGCGGTCGCGGCGGTAGGTTATCTCGAGGCCCACCTCTTCGTGGCTGAAGATCGAATCGATCTCGTAGTGCCCGGCGATGCGGCCGAAACACTCGCGCGCGTTACCCTCGAGCACCTGGACTCGGGTGCCGTAGCTTTCGAGCCGTCGATCGAGGTCCTCGATCGACTCGGTCACGAAACGCCAGTGGCGCAGGGAATAATGCGGATCGGCCACCACTTCGGGCTCGACCAGGTAAAGCAGCAGCAGCGGCAGGCCGCTGTCGCAGGCCGCCGCCAGCGGTGCATGGTCGGCCAGGCGCAGGTCGCGCTTGAACCAGACGATATTGATGCGTTGCCGTTCGCCGCCCACGCGCATCAGGCCGCGGGCGGCGTCAGCGGCGCGACCGCGGGGGCCCAGCGGTCGACGTAGCTGGAGTCGGGATCGTATTGCCGCGTTTGCTTGGCGATATTGAAATGCCGCCCGCCGCGCGCGTCGGCGCCGACCCCGGCGATGTACTGCCAGTTACCCCAGTTCGAGGCGACGTCGTAATCGATCAGCTGGCGCTCGAAGTAACCGGCCCCGGCGCGCCAGTCGATGCCGAGGTCATGGATCAACGCGCTGGCGGCGATCTGGCGTCCGCGGTTCGACAGGTAGCCGGTTCGGTTCAGCTGGTTCATGCAGGCATTGACCAGCGGCCAGGCGGTGTCGCCGCGGCACCAGGTCTCGAAGCGGCCGGCGTTGAAGCCGGTAGCGGGCGGCGCCGCGTCGATGCCGCCGAAATCGAACAGGCGGCGTCCGTGCTTGCGCGCGTACCATTGAAAAAATTCGCGCCACAGCAGCTCGAAGTAAAGCCAGTAGGTCGAATCGTTGGCGCCGTATTTATCCTCGTAATCCCTGATCCAGCGGTACAGGCGCCGCACCGACAGGCAGCCCGCCGCCAGCCACGGCGAAAACTTGCCCGAGTTGCGCCAGCCGTCGAGCTCGTTGCGCGTTTGCTTGTATCGCGACGGAGCCGGGCTGCCGAAATAGGATTCGAGGTGCCTGCGCGCGGCGTCTTCCCCGCCATCGAAGACCAGCGCCGGCGCTTCACTATGGCACTTCGGCGTTTGCTCCGTCCCGGCGCTGGCGACCGCGGGGGGCAGGGATATTTCGACTTCGGGCGCCGCTACCGGCAGCGCTTCGACGCGGCGCCGGAAACGGCTGAAGGTTGGCGGGAATTCTTCCGGCGGCATGACCTGGTCGATATCGAACAGCGTGTAGCCGTCTACCTCGACGAAGTCGACATCGCTGCAACGCCGCTGCAGTTCGCGCCACTGGCGATTCTCGTCGTGGCCGAAATGGCGGCTGCGCACAACCCGGCCGATGCCGTGGCGCTCGATCAAATCGCCGATCAGGCCGACCGGGTCGCCGTGCAGCCGCAGCAGGCGCTGCCCGGCCGCGGCCAGTTCCCGCGCCAGCGCGCCGACGCTGGCGTCGATGAACGCGCTGCGAATCGGGCCCTGGCGCGGCGTGCCGAAACGGTCGCTTTCGAACCTGGCCGCATCGTCGATGTAAACGCACAACAGCTGGTCGGCGCCGCAGGCCTGCGCCAGCGCCGGATTATCGTCGAGCCTCAGGTCCTGATCGAACCAGAACAGCGCGCGGTTGCTGTTGTCGGATTTCTCATTCATGGATTATTGCCACCCTGCCGGAGAGACTGAATCCGGCAGGCCCTCGTGCTTACGCTACGGCCGCGGCCGTGGATCAATCCGCCGCGCGCTCCAACAACCTTCGAAGGCAGCAGGAAAATTCTGCTTGTATTTAGTTCGATATCGTACTATATTGTTCGAAATCGAACTAAAAGGAAAAACGATGAACCTCTCTCGACGCAAGACTCTCGCGATTCTCGGTGGCGGCTTTATCGCCGCCGCCGGTCTCGGCAGCGCCGCTTTCGTCGGCACGCGCACGCCTGCCAGAGCGCTCGAACCCTGGAACAATGCCGGCGGCTACCGCGACCCGGTCAAAAACGCGCTGTCGTACGCGATCCTGGCGCCGAATCCGCACAATTTACAGCCGTGGATGGTCGCTTTACCGGCCGCCGACATCGCGGTTTTATACCGCGATCCCGAACGGGCGCTGCCGCATACCGACCCGTTTTCGCGCCAGATCACGATCGGGCTCGGCTGTTTCCTCGAGCAAATGAAAATCGCCGCGTCGCAAACCGGGCACGAGGTCGAACTCGAATTATTCCCGCAGGGCGAAACCGGCCCGGTGGCGATCGCGCGCTTCCGCGAAGGCGCCGATCCCGATCCGCTGGCCCGGCAAATCCTCGCGCGCCGCTCGTGCAAGGAGCCGTTCCGGCCCGATGCAATCGACGCGGCCGGGGTCGAATCGCTCGGTGGCTACGCCGACGTGATTACCGCCCCCGACCGGGTCGCGCGCATTCGCGATCTGACCTGGGCCGCGTGGGAAGTCGAGGCGGGTACGCCACGCACGCTGAAGGAAAGTATCGACGTAATGCGCATGGGCAAGGCCGAAATCGAGGCCAGCCCGGACGGCATCGATCTCGGCGGCCCGATGCTGGAAGCGATGATGCTGCTCGGCATGCTGACCCGCGAAGCGCAGCTCGACCCCGACAGCGAGGCATCGAAGGCGGCCACCCGGATCTATGCCGAAACCTTCGCCGCGACTCCGGCCTTCGCGGTGATCACGAGCCCGGGCAACGACCGGGTCAGCCAGATCGAGGCCGGCGCGCGCTGGCTGCGGCTAAACCTGAAGACCACCGAGCTCGGCCTCGCGCTGCACCCGGTGAGCCAGGCGCTGCAGGAGTACCCGGAGATGTCGGCCATTTACAAAGAGGCGCACGCGCTGCTTGCCGAACCCGGCCACACCGTGCAAATGCTGGGCCGACTCGGTTACGGGCCCGAGGTGCCGCCGGCGCCGCGCTGGCCGCTGGAGGCGAAGCTGCGCCATGGATAAGGACGACCTCGGGCTTTACTTCGTTTTATTCAACGAGATCGGCATCATCGAGCAGCTGGTGCGTAACCTGCTCGAGCAAAAGCTGCCGCAGGGATTCCTGATTTCGCACTTCAGCGTGCTCAACCACCTGGTGCGGGTCAAGAACGGGCAGACGCCGCTGGTCATGGCGCGCGCGTTCCAGGTGCCGAAGACGAGCCTGACGCACACGCTCGCGGTACTCGAACGCCACGGGCTGGTCGAGATGCGGCCGAATCCCGACGACCGGCGCAGCAAGTGCGTGTTCCTTACCGAGGCCGGGAGAAACTTCCGCGAGCAGGCGATCGCCGACATCGCGCCCGACCTCGAAGCGGTGCGCGCGCATTTCCCGCCCGAACGCATCGCCGCCGTGGTGCCACTGCTCGCCGACATCCGGCAGTTCCTCGACGCTTACCGGGATTAGACACCGGCGTTCTTAAACCTGCCACCTGTCTTATTCAACGCATCATCGGTCCACTCCGGGACAGGAACCATTAGAAAACCGACTTCAGGATTTTATAGTTAACGGCTGGTCGCAAGCCGCTATCGGCATTGCGAGCCCCGGCCTTCGCCGGGACAGGCTCCGCGAAGCAATCTTGCGCTGCCGCAGCAAAAAGCGAGAGATTGCTGCGTCGTCGAGCCAGCCCCGGTGCAGCCATATACGAAGTCGGCACAACGCTACCACCAGTTCTAGCGGAACCCTCAGGAGATTTTTGATCTGGGTCAATTTAAGCCTGCATTTAGCATGGGAATACCCCATTTGGGTTAAGACCCCAGGGGTTATAAGGATTAAGATGTAAGTCGATCGAATCGACATAAATCATGAGACGTGACATGAACACAGTATTTCAGATATCTCGAACTTTCATTTTGCTCGTTTTCGCATTATTTGCATCGAATGCCTTATCGGCATTGGTTCAATCTGAAACGGGTACCGCATCACTGGATGGTGCCTGGACTTTCGGCTGCGGGGATCCCGATATTGATGAAGGCAGTTTCAATTATGAAAAGGAGTTTCTCATCTACCAGGGGAATACGGTCGAATCCAGGGTTTATTTATACGCTACCGACGACACGGATTGCACCGGCGGCGTCGTGGCTGTCGAGAGCGAAGGTCCATTCGACATAATAATCCAGAACGATCCGCTGGTGCAGATAGAGGGTTGGCTCGGCGAAGACGCAGCCGGGGATCCTGTGCTCGTGGACCCACCCGCTACCCAGAACCCCAATGACGATCCTTCAGACCTGCTAAACCCGACACCCCTTGCTTCGATAGAAATTTTCGTGATTCCCGGTGAGCAGGACGAAGAGGGATGTGTATACATAGACGACACCGATACCACTCAAAATGGCCTCAACTGGTATTTGTATCGTTGCTCGGGTGAAAGCGATGTAACGTTTGATCCTTTTCTGGATACCCTCGAACCGCTGATCAAGGCAGAGCTGCCGGTTGTCAGCGCGATTCCGGTCCCGGCAGGCATCTGGTTATTCGGCACGGCATTGATCGGTTTCGTCGGATATAGCCGGCGCAGAAAAATCGGCTAATCGTAATTCGAAATAACCGCAGAAGACCCCGCCATTGCGCGGGGTCTTTTGCGTAGTAACATAACCTGTCGCAATTCGTTCAGGGAATGCCCCATGACCAGCCCCGATGACACGGTTCTCGCAGTAGAACAGAGTGACGGCCTGCTGCAGCTGACGCTGAACCGCCCGCAAAGCGCCAATGCGCTGAATCCCGATCTGACCGAGGCCCTGATCGAGGCGATAACCGGGGCACAGCAGGTCCGGCTCTGCGCGCTTCGCGGCGCGGGCCGGCATTTTTGCGCGGGATTCGATCTTTCCGACCTGGAGAATTTGAGCGACAGCGACCTGCTGTGGCGCTTTCTGCGCATAGAGACCCTGCTGCAGGCGGTGCATCACGCGCCTTTTCCGGTCGTCGCGTTCGGTCACGGGCAGCTGGTCGGCGCCGGCGCCGATCTTTATGCCGCCTGCTGGCGCCGCGTCGCCGACCCCGATGCCAGGTTCAGGATGCCGGGCTGGAATTTCGAACTGGCCCTCGGTACCCGGCGGCTGACGCATTTGATCGGACAGGATGCGGCTCGCGATCTGCTGATCGACACCAGGATGTTGTCCGCCGAGGAAAGCCTGGCTTGCGGGCTGGCGACGGATATCGCTTCCCCGGATGAATGGCCCGCACTCGCCGATGAATTGATGCAACGCGCCACCGCGCTGTCTCCGCTGGCGGTGAAACGAATGCTGGGGCTGACCGCCAACGACAGCCGCAACGACGACTACGCCGCCATCGTAACCACGGCCGGACGCCCGGGATTAAAAGAAAGAATCATGGCGTACCGCGACCGCGCGACCGCATCCGCGTCCGACTGAAGTCGGGCAATAGCCGCTCGCCGGTTCTTGCGGCACAGCGTGGCGACAATTGCATTAGCTTTAAAGAAACTGAGGCGAATGTAATAAACGGCTGCAAACGAGCCCTTATCGTCATTGCGAGGAGCGCAGCGACGAAGCAATCTTGCAACGACCATGCCGCATCTGGAGATTGCTTCGCTGCGCTCGCAATGACCTCAATTTGCCGATTCCCGTAGCTCTAGACGACAGTAATAGCGGCAGCTTTGGACAAAACGGCGCCGGACTAAAGTGATGAACAGCCGCAGGCGAATCAGGTGGGGCCCTGGATTTGCCGCTACCGCGATACTGATCTGTATCAACCCAGCACATTGACCGTTGCATTAGATTAGGATGCGTTGACGTGCCATTCAAAGAAGGTATAGCGCATTGCCTGAAACCTCTGTTTGCCCGCACCTCGGAATTATTTGCGGCGAGGACTCATGACCGACACTACGATCAAACAAGAGATCGAGGTGGCCAATCGCCATCGTGCCGAAGTTGCCGTACCCACCCTGTTATTGCTGGCGGGGGTTTACGCGGCACTGGGCGCTTCCAGTTATTTTGCCATCGAAGGCTGGCTTCCGATGTGGCTGGCCGCATTGGTCAACGCGGTCATCCTCTACGGTACGTACACGGTCGTACACGAAGGCGTGCACAACAACATCGTCCCCAGGCATGCGCGCTTCAAGTGGATCAACATGGCGGCGGCATTCCTCGCCGCCGTACCGCTATGGATATTGATTTATCCGCACCGCGCCTCTCACGTGGTGCACCACAAGAAATGCAATACGGATGACGATCCCGATATCTATGCCCGGGGCGGATTCGGCGTAGTTACCTTCTGGCGCATACCGCTGGCAATTCTGAGTCAATTCAATCCCGTCGAACAATACCGGCAATGTACCCGGTACGGGCTTACCCGATCGCAACGATACTTTTCGCTGCTCAGCTATGCCCTGTATGTCGCGATCGTCGTGGCGATCGTCGGGGCTGGCTTCGGCTATGAGCTACTGGTTCTCTGGTTCATCCCCTTTTTCATCGGCTACGCCGTGATGCTGATCTTTTTTACCTGGATTCCCCATCACCCGCACACGCTTACCGGCCGTTACCACGATACGCGCTGCTCGCTCTGGCCCGGGGGCAACCTGTTAACCCAGGGCCAGAACTACCACTTGATTCACCACATGATGCCGTGGGTTCCCTGGTACCGGTACGAGAAGGTTTTCCACGAGATACGGCCGGGGCTCGAACAGCATGGCGCCATCATCGACGGCTTCCGGCCGCGCCCGGCGCAAGATTCGATCAAAGCCGCCACCTGACCAGGCCTGGACCGACAAAGGGTATCAGGCCTTGCTTTTAACACCTGAAACACAGGATTGATCCAGGCCTTTGCCGATGAGTTCCGCTTGTGTTGTCCCGTCCCTCAGGCTCAGCAGTTCCGGGCCGGACCGAGTGCAACGTACCCTGAAGGACTGCATCCGGCGAGCGGAGAATGCGCCGGCGCCAGCTCGATCTCGGTGCGAAGCCGCCCCTCGAACCAGGCATCGAAACGAATCGAATCAGACGTAATCTCGACGGTAAAGCCGGGCTGACGCTCAGGCGTGATGCCGGCAAAGCGCAGCCCGCTGTCGGCGAGCATGAGTTGCACGGACACGCGCATCGGGTAGTAGCCGTCGAGAAATCGCCGCATGAAGGGCCCGTTGTTGACGCGGAAGCTGCCATTATCGTCGGCGGTCAGCACGAGGCTCTCCGCCTCGAGACAAAGGCTCGACTCTTTCTCGATGTTGCTAAGTTGCACGCTGGCGCCCTCGACCCAGGCTTGGCCGATGTTTTCCGATGCGGAGATATTGAGATTACGAATACGCCCCTGGCGAAACAGGATTTGCGCCCGCGCGACCTCGTCGATATTGTAATGGCATTGCCGCAGCAAGGCCCAGCCATGCTGCAGGCTTTCCGCCTCCAGCGTTATGACATTGTGATGATGGTGTACCGGTTTACGCGGAGGCTGCGCGAGGAACCGCAGCTCCCCTTCGTTGACTTCGCGCGTCAACTCCTCGAAATCGTCCTCGAACCAGTCGAGCTCATCTTCACTCGCGGTTGGCGCTGCCGCGGCCGGCAACACAACTAAAAGCACCAGTACAGATAACAGGTATGGGCGTATTGACTGCTTCTTCACGCTTGGCCTCGGAACGGGGGAAACGGATGCTATATTGAATCATACGTCAGGGTCTGGCAAACGGACCGTTTTGTTGATCGCGCCTTTACCTGCTATCAACCGCTGCCGCACGCACACGGGTGATTCAATCGGCGCGGCGGTTCGCCAAAGGGCGTCAAACCCCGTATCCAAAATCTAAAACCCGGGATTCAAGGCCTGACCTGTTTACCGCTTTAAAGGCTGGTATCCAATTGGATAAGCAAAGGCAAAAAGTATAACCTTGCCTTTGGCTTCTTTGCCTCGCCCTTTTCTCTAGCCTCTAATTCCAATGGAAGAAAAGACCCCGTCACGCAAGCTCACTACGATTTTTTACGCCGACGTTGCCGGCTACAGTCGTCTGACCGGTAACGATGAGTTGGGCACGCATCAAGCCGTGATGAATCTTCTCGATTTAACGCAAAAAACCATTCAGACGGAGGGTGGCAAGGTGCTTCGCTTTGCCGGCGACGCGATTCTGGCGGAGTTTTCGAGTGTTGTCTCCTGCGTGCAAGCAGCCATACAGGTGCAAACCATGCAGATTTCGCTGAACGAAAACGTGCCTGCAGCAAAGCAGGTATGGATTCGTATCGGTATCAATCTCGGCGAGGTCATCGAGGACCGCGGAGAGATTTATGGCGATGGCGTAAATATCGCGGCACGGCTCGAGGCGCTGGCGCCGGTCGGCGGAATCTGCATCACGGGACAGGTTGCAGAGCAGATAGCGGGCAAGGTAGACGAAGAATTCGCCAGCGCGGGCCGACACAAGTTGAAGAATATTTCGAAGTCCGTTGAAATCTGGTGCTGGCCCGCCGCCGCGGCAGGTAAACTCAAGCGCACCGCCGTGGCAAGCAGGCAAAAAGCCTTGCTCGCGGCTATCGCCGTGATAGCGTTCGTTGGCCTGACTGTTGCCATACTCCAGGATCGCGCAGAGGTCGGGATTCCGAGCGGACCGCGCGTGGCGGTGATGCCGTTTCAAAACCTGTCCGACAATCCGGAGGACGCCTTTTTCAGCGATGGCCTGACCAAGGATATCAACGCGCATTTATCCAAGTTCTCCAACCTGTTCGTCATCGCGCCCAGTTCGGTTCGTGGTTATGCCGACAACGCCGACTGCGAAGCGATTCGTAACGAGTTAGAGGCCGACTACATCCTCGAAGGCACGGTACAGCGCTCGAACGAAAACTTACGCGTTACGACGACCTTTACCGACGCCGCAAACTGTCGCCAACTCGATTCGCCGGGACCATTCGATCGTGAATTGAGCGCCGGCAATATCCTCGATATACAGCTCGAGATCGCGACCAAGGTAGTCGCCGAAGTCGGCTCGGCGGATGCGCCGCTGTTCAACGCCAGTGTACAAAGGGCGATCAAGGGAAGAGCCCCGGACAGCCTCGAAGCCTACGAATGCGTATTGCTGTCCTACTGGTTCTACGAAACTTTCGAGGCCGAGCGGCAGCGCAAGGCTCGGACCTGCCTCGAGAATGCGGTAGCCATAGACCCCGGCTACTCACTGGCCTGGTCGCGTCTTGCGTTCAGCTACATCGAGAGCAAGAAATACGCTATCGATACGCCGCCCGACTGGAGCGAACGGGCGCGCGAAGCCGCCAACCGAGCGATCGCAATCGACCCCGATAATCCCGATGCCTATTACGCGCTCGCGATCCTGACCCAGATGACCAGCCAGGATCTAACCGAGTTTCGCAACTTCTCCGACCGTACCGTCAGCCTCAATCCCAACGATGCCTTCGTGCTCGCCGACCTCGGCACCTGGATGGGTTACGCGGGCCAGTGGGATATCGCCAGGGAATGGGTGGCAAAGTCGATGCGACTCAATCCAAAACATCAAAGCTGGTTATGGCAGACCTGGCATCTGGATCACTTTCGCAAAGGCGAATACAAACGGTCGCGCGACTACGCGCTGAAAATGAACCTGCCGAACAATTACATGGTCCAGGCGAGCCTGACCGCGGCTTATGCCCTGAACGGGGAACAGGAAAAAGCAGAGGATACCCTGAGACGCGTACTCGAACTCAGACCGAGCTATCCCGAAGATCCGCGATTGCCATTTCGTGCACGCGGGATGCCGCCTGACCTGATCGAAGGCATCATGTCAGGCTTGCGCAAAGCCGGACTCGAAATAAAACCGGCGCAACCCGGGAACTAGACGCCTGATGCCTTATTAAAATCGCACATAGTTGATTAACAATTTGTGGAGTAACCTTCTTAAGATCAAAGCCTAAGCCGACGGCAGTTCCGATGAAAAACCACCTACTCTTCGAGTCCCGCCGTACGAAGATTCTCCAGAAAGCGTTCCATGAGCTCGGCGTTGACAATGGGCAAGGTCTTGCGAATGTGCGTTAACGTCATCTCGGGATGAAACATACCAAGCTGTTCGACCTCCCACTCGGCTTCGTCAGTTCGATTCTGCCCGACATAACTGGCTATGAGGAACAGCCGCGGATAGCTCGGGCTCTCGTTTCGGGCGAGAGCCTGCTCCAGGTATTCGGAAGCCTGTCGATATTGACCCAGGACGTAATGCGCACGCCCGAAGTTATAGAGATAATCCCAAGAGTAGTGGGGATTAAGTATTATCCCCTTCTCCAGAAGCCGCAAAGCATCTTCCGCCAGCCCCTGGTTATTCCTGACAAGGGCAAGCAGAGCATAAGCATCGGCGTAGCTGGGCGATAGTTCAATCGCTTTTTCCAGCGCTTCGACCGCCTCGTCGAACTGGTTGCGATACATGTAAACGTAACCCAAGGCCCAGTGTGTTTGCGGTGAATTGGGATCGAGGCGTACCGCATTTTGGGCCAGCTCCAAAGCCCTTTCCTTCGATTCGGCCGGCGTCCTGGAGTATCCCGCAAAAACCTTCCGCATCGTGGCGACGGCAAGCGCACCGTATGCGCGCCCAAAATCCGGATCGACACTAATGGCTTGCCTGAACATTTCCATCGCTCGCGACAAACCCTCTTCCGAGTAATCGGCCCTGGATTCCTGTCCATGAAGAAACAGGTCGTATGCCTCGAAACTCGAAGGCATGCCGCGCGCGATTTGCTCTTGCTCCTCGCCGGTGAGTTGAATCGATAACGCGCTGACTACGCTTTGTGTAATCTTGTCCTGAAACGAGAATAAATCGGTCAGTTTCCCGTCAAATTTATTTGCCCATAAATGTTCTCCGTTTTTGGTTTCGATCAGCTTTGCATTGACACGCAGTTGATCACCCGATCGCTGTACGCTGCCATTAAGCAGATACTGCACCCCTAGATCCCGGCCAATATCCTGGATAGTTGCCGAAGCGCCAACAGGAGAAAACGAAGAGTTGCTCGCAATTACGGAAAGTCTTTTCAATCGCGACAGGTCGGCAATAATGTCCTCCGCGATTCCATAGCTGAAATAATCCTGGGAAGACTCTCCACTCATATTTTCGAATGGCAGCACGGCAATGGAGGACACTTTCCCGTTGGCTGCTTTCGGTTGCGTCGGCAAGCTTTGCAGCCACGCGATCGCAAAGACCGAAGCGATGAGCACGGCTACCGCGGCCAGCGTCAAGTATTGCTTTCCAGGGGATGGCAGCCCAACGAGGGTCTTCTCGGGCAAGGGTATCGAACGCCCCGAGCTGAGGCTGACTTTGTAGACCTGTACCTCGTCGTCGAAGCCTTTCAACGAACGTTTGCCAAGACTCTCAAGGTGGAACGGCATGTGTTTCGGCAGCGCCTCGTGCAAAGCCGCCGTTATGCATACGCCCCCGGGATTGGATAGCTGCTCTATCCGCTGCGCCAGCACGACACCCGAGCCCGTAATCGTTTCATCGGCGACTACTACCTCGCCGATGCTGATTCCGATTCTCAGCTGTGGCTTGATATCGTCCCGGATAGCCGCGTTTTTTTCTTCGTTGGAAGACTGGAAGGCGATGGCGGCAGCTACCGCATCGGATGCGCGCTCGAATTCGGCGAGCAGCGCGTCTCCACGCAATTCGCGAGTCGATCCCTTGTAATTTATTACAGTTTTCGATAGATCCTGAAAGGCTTCCAGAATACGCTCGTGGGCAATTATTTCGTTTTGCTGGACGAGGGAGGTCGAACCGACGACATCGGCATGGAGGATAACTGCCAGCTTTCGCGATAGTCTATCCTTTTCCACGGACGGCCTTCTTGGAAGTTATTCGCGAAAGTCTAGCACATCCCTTGGGCATGCGGCATGGGCCAGCGAGTTACGGCAAATGGCCAAAACCCGACTCGAGAAGCGCGACAGTCTCAACAAGACTCCCGCTAACGAAACGTCGAATCAAAAGACCCTTGGTCAAGACCCGGGGCTCCGGGTAAGGCCTGATCCCCTGCCCTGGTTTCGCGGATGAGGACGTCGGCGGCGATGCAGGCATCCCGGGTAACCATCAGCGGGTTGACGTCGAGCTCGAGCAGGCTGCCGCGATTGGCTCCGGCGAAGTCGATCAGCTGGCGCATCGTCGCGACCACGCGGTCGAGATTGGCCGCGGGTTTGCCGCGGTAGCCGCGCAGCAGGGCGAAACAGCGCAGCCGCCGCAGCGCCTCCCGCAGCTGCGCGTCGCTCGCCGGCAGCAGCAGGGTCTGCGCGTCGCGGGTGAGCTCGACCAGCACCCCGCCGCTGGCGATGACCAGCAGCTGCCCGAACTGCGGATCGGTGTCGATGCCGAGCATCAGCTCGGCGACGACGCCGTCGATCATTTCTTCGACCAGGACCTCGCGCAGCTCGAGCGCGGGCGCGCTGCTCGCGAGCGCCTGTTGCATTGCATCGGCGGCGCGTTTCAACTCCGCCGCGTCGCGCAGGTTCAGCCGTACCGCGCCCGCCTCCGATTTATGCGCGAGCCCGGCCGCCACCGCCTTGAGCGCGACCGGGTAAGTCAGTTCGTCGGCGACCGCGTCGATCTGCTCGAGCGCCACCAGCTTCCCCGCCGGCACGTCGATACCGAATTCCCGCAGTCGCTGCTTGCCGCGCCATTCGTCGACGATGCGGGCATCGCTGCTCCCGGCAGGCGTATCGGCCAGGTCGATTTCGAGCATCGTTTCCAGGCGCAGAATCCGCTCGCGGCTGCTGCCGTAGGCGCAGGCGCCCGCGATCGCGTCGAGGCCCGCATCGAGCCCCTGCAGCGGCGCCACGCCGCCGGCGATCAGCAGTTCGCGCGACTCGCGGTCGATGTTTTCCGGCAGATCGCTGCAAACCGCGCCGGGAATGCCGACCCTGCCACAGGCCGTGATAAACGAAGCGGCGTCGGCGCGGTAGTGCCGGTTATCGGCGTGGATATGCCCCGGCGGGAAATCCTGGATCACGACCGCGGCATCGTAATCGTCCGCGATCAGGGTTTCGAACACCTGCGGCATCACCTCGGCGTTGCCCCACAGCGGCGTGGTGTAGTCGAGCGGATTGGCCGCGGTGGCGATATCGGGCAGCAGCGCTTCGAGCCTGGCGACGGCCGGCGCCGAGGGCTGCTTCAGCTCGAGGCCGATGCGCTCGCAGTAATCCGCGACCATCGCCGCATCGCCGCCGGAGCAGGTAAACGCGGCCAGGCGTTTGCCGCGCGGCGCGCCGGCGACCGAGACGAGCTTGAGCGTTTCGATCATCGCCACCGGCGATTCGACCCGGATCATCGCGTAACGCTCGAACAGCGCCTGGAAGGCGGCATCGGCGCCGGCGAGCGAACCGGTATGGGTGACCGATATCCGTTCGCCGAGTTTCGAGCGGCCGGCCTTGAGCACGACGATGGGCTTGTCGAGCCTAAGCGCCTTGATCGCGGCCGCGGCGAATTTGCCGATGTCCTTGATGCCTTCGATGTAAAGGCCGATCGCCCTGACCCCGGGCTCGTCGAGCAGGACGTCGACGTAATCCTCGATCGCGAGCACGGCCTGGTTGCCGGCCGAGACCACGTGCGTAATCGGCACCGAACGGTCGTTCATGGTCATGTTGGCCGGCAGCATGCCGCTCTGCATCACCAGCGCGACGCCCTCGTGGCAGCGCTGGTTGCCGGCGCCGAACGGCCACAGCACGGCGCCGTTGGTGAAATTGACCAGGCCGTAACAGTTGGGCCCGACCAGCGCCATGTCGCCGGCGGCTTCGACCAGTTCCGCCTCGGCGCGCTGCCCGGCCGCACCGAGCTCGCCGTAGCCGGCGGTGAAACAGGCGATGCCGCCAGCGCCGATGCGCGCGAGTTCGCGCACGGTGTCGGTGGCGGCCCCGCGCGGCGTCGCCAGGAAAACCGCGTCCGGCGCCTCGGGCAAATCGGCGACGCCGGGATAACAGGGCACGCCGCCGAGCTTTTCCCGTTTCGGATTGACCCCCCAGACCGGGCCGTCGAACTGGGCCGCGCACTGGCGCGCGGCGAAGTCGGCATCGGCGCCGCCGATGAAGGCGATGTGCCGCGGGTGCAGCAGGCGGCGCAGGTTATCGGGATTCATACCGGCGCAGCAGCGAGCGCGAAATGATGTGGCGCTGGATTTCCGAGGTGCCGTCCCAGA
>JAAUYE010008731.1_pt1 | contig 20643 bp, 21 predicted proteins | sample 7278081 | NCBI WGS metagenome assembly JAAUYE01 (sample SAMN14350131, study PRJNA611818) | marine sediment metagenome | isolation source: surface marine sediment (0.6m) | place: French Polynesia: Moorea | collected 2018-08
CGGCTGGAGCAATCCCCCGTCCGCTGTTCCCAGGCAGACCAGTCAAGGCACGCATACGCGAAGCCTGGACCTTACCGCTGTCGTTGGCGTCAGGTTCGTAACCCCAGTGTCTTTATCGACCGTTACACTCCGCCCCTCGGCTAGTCGTTGGCGTCCTGCCCGCCTACTCGGGACCCTGTGCTCAGTCGCGCGTCAGAATCAATGGTCCTTGGACGCCGATATCCTGCCCTACACTGTCAAGCCTAGCACATCCATCCAGGCTGTCAAGCAAAAAGTCGGGAACTTCGTTCGCCCTTCCCTTGCCTGACGCGCGCGGCGCTCCTTGCCGCGTACAACCTGGGAAGTCTAGCAGGCGCCACCAGGAAGTCCAATTGAAATTTCCTATCGGTTCGGCGGACGCGATAGTCGGGGCACCCCGCGTCGCGCGGCGCGTACGCGCGGGCACTCGCACTCGTACGCGGGCACCTGCGGGCGTACCTAGGCGCGTACACGTGCGTCCCGCACACGCGCTCCCGCCCGCGTTTTCGAGCGCGCGGCGCACGCGGCTGGGCGAACGCGCGCGCCCGCGAGCCCCCTAGCCCCCCTGTGGCGGGCCGGGTCGGGGGTTTATGCCACCTAGACCAACGCGGGGCAAAATCGATTCGGACAAAGCGAGCATTCAAGGGCGCTTAATGCGCCAGGAGACCGCAGGAGACGGCCCAGGCGGCGAGATCGCCTCTAGAGCCTACCTAGGGTACTAGGACCATCAGAGCGACTCGTACGTGGCTTCTCCTGCAGCCGTGCTCAGGGTGTGTAGAAGGTGTGTAGCGTCAAAAAGTTGGCGCCAGAAGCTCGTCCAGTTTCTGACGCGTCAAATAATGGGCACGAAGAAAGTCGGGAATTACGTTCCTAACCAGGGAACTTCTGGAAACTCTCTGTTGTCTAATTATATGAGAGGCACAGAAAAGTGCCAATCCAAGCGCAACGCGGGTCGCTTTGGCAGGGGGCGACACGAGGCTGGCGGTCATCGTCTTGGCGTGCCAGCGAGAGCCCCGGTAGGTACTGACCGCCGGGTGCAAGGGTAAAACGGGCTAACGTGTCAATCGGGTAAGACCGGCTGGGGGTGCCACCAGTGAAATCTCAGGCAGCCCGACAGAGCCGCTACGCGCTGGACAGACTAGCCGCTGCTCCGCTTGGGGCTGCGCAGCGTAGACGAACTACTAGTGACTAGTGGGACACGCGACTAGAGAGCAAGGTACATTGATACCTACCCCTGCCCAGAGACTAACTAGAGGAAATCCCATGAGACTGATACGCCGCTCGCGAAAAGATCGCAGACCCTGGTCGTGGTCCGGACACCAGCCGCACAACGTGCCGGACGTAGACCACAAGCCATTCGAGGTTCCTGACGTGCACGGCGAGATGCTGTTGGATCAGGGGCACTATATGCGCGTACCAGTCCGGTACGTGCGTACCGAGAAAGGAGATAACTTGCCAGTAGTTCGCACGCCGGGAGGCCGGTGGAGAGTTGAAGGGCAACGCGCCACGCACGCTACCCGTAGCGAGGCTGTGGCCCAACTGCGCGCCATTAAGGCGAGCAAATCGAAACGCAACAACAGGAGAATGAAGAAATGAGTGCATACGAACAGTTAATCGCCGATCTGGAAGATCAGGGTTACGAGTACGACGTATTCGAGTCCGAGGATGGTTTCGAGGTCGATCCGGACGAGGATCTCGTCTGGTACTTCGATGCGAAGGGTAACCTGGTAGTCGTGGAGTAAGTATGATACGCGCGCACTACAAGCAGATTGACCGGACGAAAGCGCCACCCGACAACGTTGTAATTGAATATGATGTCGATGTTGTTGGATCTGCCGGGAACGGACTCGCGCTTGTGGTGCGCGTTCGGGACAAGAAATTTCTGGAGCTTCCAGTAGAAAGCTTAAAGCAGGTCGTGTAATATGCCAATCCCTCTGAATAAAAAGCTATATCGCTACCTGTCGCTCGACGGCACTGGGCAGGGAAATCTGGCTAATGTTAATATGACGGTTGACGGATCTACTACGCCAGTCGAGTTCTACGTGCAGCCACCGCTAGGCGAGAGTTGGTATATTAAACGACTAGTAATTGGCTACAAGGATAATAACGGCTTCAGTGCTGACGAGTTTGCCTCGCTTGGTACAACTTTGACAAATGGTATCCGGATTCTGGCAAAAAGCGGCACTTCCGAGATCCTAGGCGATTTAACAGGTACTCCAGATTTTGCGATTAAGTCCAACGCGGGCTGGGCACTATTAGCCGGTACTGCGAACTCAAGTTTATTTACTTGGGGTCCAGGAAATGAGTTTATCGTCGCCGAATGGGATTTCCAGGCGGATGATGATTCACCAGACGGTCTTCCTGGCTTGGTATTAGATGGCACAAAACTTCAGCGGTTGTCTATGATCATTCAAGATAACTTGTCTGCGATGGTTGGGCCGATGGGCGCAGCGATAAGAGGACACATACTGTAATGGCCAGAGATAACTACAGAAATTCGCGTACCGATGAAGAGTTACGCAAGTTCTCACCAACAATTCATGCAGCTACGCAAATATCGAAACTAGATCGTCTATCCCAAGACAGCAAGCTATTTCGATTTTTTGATTTCGCCGGAATCGGAGCCGGTTCTAGCGTGCAGTTTCTTTTACGATCTCCGCCAGATAATACTATGCACTTAACGGAATTTAGAGTCGGCTTCGAAGGCGGAAGCGTATCGATACTGCTATATGAAAATACTGTGGTAAGTAATCCCGGTATACAGTTAAGTACTATTTGTACTAATCGAGATGTGCTTGGTGTTGCTGAATCAAGCGTATACGCAAATCCGGTTGTCACAAATAACGGTACACAAGTCATTAGCGCTGCGGTGTTTCCAAGTAATTCAACAGTAGACTACACAACTGCGGGCGAGATAATCTTAAAAAGAAATACTGATCATCTGTTTATTCTGCGAAATGATGGCACTTCTAGTCTAGAGTATTCATTTACCTTGGGCTTCTACGAACCGACCTACGAGGCATAAAGATGGCAGATGACGCCCCGAACAACTATAGAAAAGCACTTGTGAAGCGCGCCGGCAAAGACGCGCGGGGGCGTTTCGTCAAAGGACATAAGTTCGGCAAAGGCCGCCCAAAGGGCAGCAAGAATCGGGCGACCCTCGTACGCGAGCAGATGGCAGAGCACGGCACTCTAATGCTCGGACGCATGTTTCCACATCTACTTAAGAAAGCTATGGAGATGGCGCTTGCCGGCGACCGGGAGATGCTCAAAGAGATGCTAGCGCGCGGTATGCCGAAAAATCGGACAGACACCGAAGGTGTGCCAGACAGAATTGATATCGTAATCAACAACTTGATTGCAAATAAACCGGATAAAACTCCGGACATTGCAGCAGAAGTTGTAGACGCGGAGGTAGTCAACGAAACGCCGCGTCTCGAACACAAAGAGGCGGACCCCCTGTCCGTCGTAGTACGAACACGAGGCCGCGAGACGGTCCAGAGGAACTAGTATGGCAGGATTCAAAGATATTGCAAAGAGGAAGCGTAAGCGCCTCGAAGAGCTGGAGAAGTCCATGCGTCAGGCGCGAGGCGCGCGCACTGGCGGCATGCGCCGTATGGCGGAGCCAGCGAAAAAGCCGACACGCAGACGCGTAGTGCAGCCACGAGTAACCGCTGCTCAGGCCGTGCCATCTATTACGGGCGACTCTACGGCACGAGAAGCGCGCCTTGCTGAGATTCAGCGGCGATTGCGCGAGATACAGGCATCAAGTACAACTCCTGATCGGAGATAAACTATGTCAGCGATGGTCCTCGAATTCGAATTGCACGACAAGCAGCAAGAGATTTTCGACGACTCGTCGCGATTCAAAGTCGTGCCCGCAGGAAGGCGAGGAGGTAAGTCCTTCTACGCGGCGGTAACAATGATCGTGGAAGGACTGAAGCACACTAGCCCAAACGGCCGGAGCCTGAAATTGGCCCCGGTCTACTACGTTGCCCCAACCTACGGGCAGGCGAAGGACATCATGTGGCGGCAGCTTAAGGAGCTGGCCGCTCCGGTGACGAAGCGGGTGTGGGAGAAGGATCTCACCATTGAATTAATCAATGGCCGACAACTAGTACTCAAGGGCGCGGATAACGAAGAGACCCTTCGTGGTCCCGGCCTTGGTTACTTAGTTATAGATGAATACGCCGATATGAAGGCGCACGTATTTGATGTAATTCTGCGCCCGTCGCTGTCTGACTACGAGGCCCCAGCACTATTTATCGGGACGCCAAAGGGCAAAAACCATTTCTACGATCTGTATCTGCTAGCGCAGACCGGCATCAAGGACATGGCGGCATTTACCTTCAAGACTTCGGATAACCCGATCATTAGTAAGAGTGAAATCGAGCTGGCGCGGGCGATGATGTCGGACGCAGCGTTTCGCCAGGAGTACGAAGCGGAGTACACGAACGCCGGGTCTGGCGCATTCGAAGAAGATTGGTTCGACATTCACGAACATCCGGCGCGCATGCCTAAGATGAAGGGCAGTCGCTTCTACATGACCGTCGATTTGGCGGGCTATGCCGACGAGGCCCTTGCTACAATCCAGAAATCTGCGCTCAAAAAGCTTGACGAGCACGCCCTTGTGGTTGCTGAGGTCGGAAAAGAGGGCTGGGTAGTCCACGAAGTGCAGCACGGTCGCTGGGGAGTACGCGAAACTAGTTTGCGAATCCTACGAATGTCGCAAAGATACGCACTTTCGGGACTCGGGATTGAAAAAGGGTCACTCAAGAATGCAATTATGCCGTACTTGAACGACCAAATGCGGCGTTTAGGTCACTATCCGTCGATTCAGGAGCTGACACACGGTGGTCGCAAGAAGACCGAGCGCATTGTGTGGGCTCTGCAAGGTCGCGCCGAGCACGGACGCATCGCATTACTGAAAGCGCCATGGAATAAAGCCCTAATGTCGCAATTACTGGACTTTCCAAACCCGCTTTCGCACGATGACATCATTGATGCCTTGGCGTATATCGATCAAATTTCACAGGTGGTCTACAACGACGACGCCGATAGCGGAGTTGAGGATACATGGGAGCCCTTCGACGAGGTCGCGGGGTACTGAGGACTAGAAACTTATGGCAGTTATTGAACAACAGCCGCCTGGCCGAATTCCAACTGCACCAGGCACCGGCGGAGCACTACTTCACTGGGTAAACTCGCGAGCTGGCGCTAACGGGTGGTGGGCACAGAACCGCGACCGAGATCATCATAACCGGTGGGAGGAATATTATCGGCTGTGGCGGGGTATTTGGTCGGCTAAGGACAAGACGCGGGCCTCTGAGCGCAGCCGCCTGATCGCGCCGGCACTGCAGCAGGCAATCGAGTCAATTACCTCGGAGATCGAATCCGCAATTCTCGACAAGAAGTCGTTTTTTGATGTTGTGGACGATCCTAACGACGTTGCGGCGGCTTTCCTTACGAATGAAGTGGTACAGCCGCGTACGCCCGAAGAAGCTGCTCAACAGCAGCAGAGGCGCGCTGCGCAGCAGGACATGGTGGACCTCCGCACACGACTTTACTACGCGATGACCGAGGCAGACTACGATCTGTCGATGGCCGAGATATTCCTGAACGGTTCGATTTTCGGTACTGGCATCGGGAAGATCAACTTCGAGGATATAGAGTACTTCGAGGTAGTAAACCGCAACGGAGAGCTAGTATCGGAGGCCCGTGTAAAGCCGCAGGCTCGGCTCGTGCCGATTATTCCGCAGCAGTTCACCATTGACACGGCAGCAAAGCGCTTGAACGACGCATTAGGCTACGCCCACGTTTATGCAGCGCCGCGACACGAGATTCTGGAGCTACAGCAGAAAGGTGTTTTCCGCCAGGTGCCGCTTATGCGGCAGACGCCGAAGGATCCGATTCTTTCGGATGAGAATACTGATGCTAACTCCGACAGCGTAAACATCGTGGACTACCGGGGCAAGGTTCCCCGCTCGATGCTCATCGAATTTCAAGAACAAGCAGACCGGCTAGACCGGGGAGGCGATCCACCGCCCGAAGGCGTAGAACTTGCGGAAGACGAATTCTTTGTAGACTTAGAAAAACAGCGCCCGCGCGCCCCAACGGCGCTCGATGCCCCTGATCCAGGTATTGGAGGCACGGAGTTCGACTCGTCTACAACGTTTGGACACGATGAGGACGACCTCGTAGAAGCATTCGTTGTTATCGTCAATGAGCAGCATATTCTGAAAGCCGAAGAGAATCCTCTTTTCCATAAGGATCGCCTGCTCGTAGCTTACCGGCACGAGATCGTCCCAGATCAGTTCTGGGGGCGGGGGGCTGCTGAAAAGGGGTACAACTCGCAGAAAGCACTCGACGCCAGCCAACGCGCCAGGATCGATGGCCTAGCTTTGACCGTGCACCCAATGATGGCGGTAGACGCTGGGCGTATGCCGCGCGGTTTCAAGCTGACTGTGTCCCCAGGTCGAAATATATTCACAAACGGTGATCCCAAAGAAATCCTGAATCCGCTGAACTTCGGCCAGATCGATCCCAAGATTTTTACGGATAACGCGGAATTAGAGCGCCAGGTGATGATGGCCACAGGAGGAATGGATACCGCAGCACCGATCACGGTGAACGGTCGTAACGAAACCGCAGCCGGTCAGAGCATGCAACTAGGCAACTTCGTCAAGCGAAGTAAGCGAACGATACGCAATATTGAGAAGGAATTCGTCGTACCGCTAGTACAGCAGACTGCGCGCCTGTACATGCAATTCGATACCGAGAACTTCCCGATGAACGACTATACGTTCCGGGCTGTGTCGGTACTCGGCACAATGGCGAGAGAGCTGGAACAGATGCACTTCGCCTCGATGTTAAATACCGTTCCTGAGACGAGTCCGGCATTCTGGATGCTGATGAAGTCTGTGTATCAGTCTAGTTCGTTGAGCAATCGGGAAGAAATGCTGCCGATGATCGACCAGCAGATGCAGCGGACACTGAATCCGCCACAGCCGCAGCCGACCATGCTCGAACGCTTGCAGATGCTGCAGGTTAGCGAGTCTATCCGCAACGAGCGGATTCGCCAGATTACTGGCATGACCCGCGCTCGCGCCGAAATCGCGCGCGCCGAGACTGAGGCTAGGCAGGTGCCTAGTAAGATTGCCGTCAACGAGACAGACGCGCTTCTGAATCTCGCGAAGGCTGAGGGAGAAGAGGCAGGGACGCAGATGCAAATTTACAAAGCCCAACTCGATGCGCTTGAGCGCGAAGCCATCGCCAAACAAGAGGTAATGACAGATGTCCTTACGACAAGAGAAGCTGGAACGACTACAAATCTTGATATCGCTTCTGGAGCATCCCGGCTGGAAGATATTCTCGCGGGACCTTGAGGCAATCGTCGAGGCTGGAGTAGTCGGCGCCGATAATATGTTTCCTACCAACGATAGTTGGCAGTTCTGGCGAGGCAAGAAAAACGCCTTCGACTACGTGCTCAACTATCCGGCGATGGTTGAAACGATACTCAAGAAGATCGAGACGAATGACCCGAGCCTAGTATTCGAGGATGAGGAAGATCCAATAAATAGCCTCGAAGACTAATGCGAGTACTTGACGACTATACCTGCCGTCTGTGCGGCAAGCGCGAAGAACGGCTTGCTCGCATCGGCGATGCAGTTTATTGCACCGCGTGCGGCGCTAGATGTAACCGAGACCGCGCGGTGCCCAATTTTCAACTGGAGACGATCTCCGGTGACTTCCCGACGGCCACGCGCCGCTGGGAGCAAGATTATGCACGTCGTGCCGCGAAGGCGCGGGAACACGACGAATGAACTTAACCCTACAACCCGAAAGGGCGGGAGATAAAATGGCTGGCAATGATGATACAACTGTAGTAGACAAAGACGGCGTGGTAGATCTCTTCAGTATGGAGAGCAGCAACGCCCCTGGTCTAGATAAGGACACGAGCGCGGATGCGGGTGTCGCAGTAGCAAAGGCGACGGAACCCGAAGGCGACTCAACGCCTGACAAGTTTAAAGGCAAGACCCTGGAAGAAGTTATCGATATGTATGGTAACTTGGAGAGCGCCTACGGCAGACAGGGGAATGAACTTGGCGAAGTCCGGCGCCTAGCGGACGAAATACTACAGAATCAGATCGCAGCAAAAACGCAAACAAGTGAACCCGAGGCCGTCGACGCAGACGCCTTGCTCGCCGATCCTGTCAAGGTAATTACTAATATCATCCAAACCAATCCCGCAATCCAGGAAATTGCTGGCCGGGTAGTCAAGACAGAACAGATCACGAGCAAAGCCGCGCTGGAACGCAAGCACGGGCCGCTTGAGGAAATCGGCGCCAATCCTGGATTCCAGGCATGGGTGCGGGCTAACCCCGCGCGCTTGCAAAGATTCGTGGATGCCGACAAAAACCATGACTTCGCTACGGCAGACGACCTCATCTCAACATACGCCGAGATCGCCGCCGCTCGTGGCGAGGAGCTTTCCAAGAAACGAGACGAGCAGCGCAAGGCACTAGCAACCCCCCGCGCTGGCGTAGGCTCATCGCCTTCGTCACCGAGTGGTCCTACAGAGCGAAAGCCTGTATACAGCCGCGCGCAGCTCATGAAGCTGAGACAAGTTGATCCACAACGCTACAGCGCAATGCAGCCGGAGATTATTGCTGCATACGCGGAGAAGCGTGTGGTTCCATAATCATCATTAAGGAGTTTACACCATGGCACTTGGTTCAAACCATGTAACCAATACCACTGAAGCCACTTTCATTCCTGAACTTTGGTCTGACGAGGTAATCGCTACCTACAAGCAGGCGCTCGTTGTTGCGCCGAGAGTCAAAAAGATCCCGTTCCAGGGCAAGAAGGGTGATACCCTACACGTTCCGAAGCCTGTGCGAGGTACGGCTAACCAGAAGGTCGCCGAGACCCAGGTTACCCTGAACGCAGACGTCGCTGGAGAGCTGGTGATCCCGGTCGATCAGCACTTCGAGTATTCGCGACTGTTCGAAGACATCACCGTTACGCAGGCCCTCGACTCCATGCGGGCCTTCTACACCGACGACGCCGGCTACGCCCTGGCGAAGCAGGTTGACTCTGCGCTAAGCGCGCTGGCCGAAGGCTGGCAGGGTGGAACCAACTGGTCCGGCGCCGTGATCGGCGGTGACGGCGAAACCGCTTGGGATCCGAGTGCGAACACCAATACCGGTAACGGTTCAGACCTGACCGACGCGGGTATCCGAAATGGTATCCAGGTTCTCGACGACGCGGACGTGCCTTTCAGCGACCGCTCAATGATCGTCCCGCCTTCGCAGAAGAATATCCTCCTGGGTATCGACCGGTTTAACAGCCGCGACTTCTCGAAGAGTCAGGGCGTCGACACTGGCCAGTTCGGCGAAGTGTACGGCATGCCTGTCTACACAACCACCAACCTGCCTGTGATTCTGGCTGCCGACGCAACGACCGAGTACCGCCCGGTATTTATCATGCACCGCGAGGCGCTGGTTCACGTCGAGCAGATGACCATCCGCACTCAGACGCAGTACAAGCAGGAGTGGCTGGGCGACCTCTTGACCTCCGACACGCTGTACGGCAAATCCGTGTACCGTCCGGAGAACGGCATCGCTCTGATCGTTCCTAAGTAAACCCGGAGGGCGCCCTCGCAAGGGGGCGCCTATAACTATGGACCAGCAGACAGAACTCGCTTTGCTTAAGCAAGAGGTCCGCGCTCTCGCCGCAATCGTCGAGAAACAAGGCGAGACGCTGCGCGACCTTAACCTCAGCATCGCCCGCTTCAAGGGCATGGCCGGTATGGCCCTGATGCTAGGGGCGCTGCTCATGGCCGCCGCCAAGATGGCTTTGGGCTTTATCAAACGGTAACAGGAGTAGAGTATGACAACTTTTCGAGGCTTGGGCGACCCTAGTGCGGAAGGTATCCGCGTAGCTAGCCAGGACGATCTTGACGCGGCCGTCGCGGCATGTGAGCAGTCAGTCGCTGATGCCCAGGCCGCAGCTTCTGCAGCCGAGGCTTCGGCACAGGATGCCGACGCAACACTCAAGGAATTCGAGACGATTTACCTGGGAGCGAAAGCTTCCGATCCGGCGGTGGACAATGAGGGCAATCCGCTCATTACGGGCGCCCTTTACTTTAACACCACCGACAACGATTTCAACGTCTACAACGGCACGACCTGGCAGACCCTAGGTATTGTCGGCCCGGCGAGCGCCGTGGACGAAAACATTGCTGTCTTCGATGGAACCACCGGCAATGTAATTAAGGATGGTGGATCCAAGATTACAGACTTGGGCGACGTGAAGGGGCCAGCTAGCGCGACGGACGGTAACCTCGCAGTATTTGACGGAACAACCGGCAAGCTGATTAAAGACGGAGGTCCGGTTCCCGGCGGTGGCGGCGGTGGTGGAGCCCCCGCGCAGAACCTTGCGCGCAACCCGAACTTCGGCATTGCGCAGCGCGGCGCGGAGACTACCGGCTTGAACAGCAATCTTACGTGGGTCGACGGCTACGAGTGGTATCAGACCACCGGCATGGACACGGTTGTAACCGTGCGCCAGGTCGAGAATGTCGGACAGCCGGACGCCCTGGCGGGGTCCCGCTACTTCCACGAGGTGCTGGTCACCACGCCAGAGACCGCGCTCGCGGCAGGCGAATATGCGGGCATCGCCCAGCACCTAGAGATCAATGATGTAGCCCACTTGCAGTGGGGCGCGAGCGGCGCGGAGACTATCACGATTAGTTTTTGGGTACGGTCCTCGCTGTCTGGCACGCACACCATTGCCGTGCAGGACGGGTTTCGAGCACGCGCGTACGTTGTCGAGTATACAGTCAACACTGCCGATACCTGGGAGAAGAAGACCATCACCATACCAGGCGACACAGACGCGGCTTGGCTGTCGACCCCAAATAATACCAACGTGCCGGGATTCAGCCTGAGCTGGATGCTCGCGACGGGCTCAACGTTCCAGACGACCGCAGGCTCTTGGCAAAACGGTAACTTTATGGGTACGTCCTCCGGCGTGAACCTACTCGCCTCGGGCGGCAACAGCTTTCGCCTGGGACGCATCAAGATCGAGGTTGGCTCAACAGCGACGGACTTCGTGGAGCCTAATGCGGGCGCCGAGTATATTCGGGCGCTGCGCTACTTCGACTTTACCGCGTCGCTTTTCGATACTCCGCCGGGCCTGTACGACTGGACCGAGGGTGCTCTCGGTGTACATGCTAACGATGTGGGAGAAGCAACGATCACCAGGGAGTTTCGCACCGCGATGCTGTACCCGCCGGATATCACTACCTACAGCACGGACGGCACAGTAAACCGCGTGGACCACGGCGGCACCAACGTCACGCCTTCGATTGACAACGCCTCAACAGCTTCCGTTGGCATCAATGCTGGCGGTACTGCGAACAACAAGGTGCGCTGTCACGTCGAAGCTGACGCTAACATGAGAACAGGAAACTGATATGGCAGTTATTACGTATCTGAACGCAGTGAATCGGGTGCTCGTCCGCTTGAGAGAGTCTACGGTCGCGTCCATAGGAGAGACCGAGTATTCCCAGCTCATCGCCGAATTCGTGCGGCAGGCGAACAGTGAAGTCGAAGATGCGTGGGACTGGATCGATCTACGAGACACCATCCAAATAACAACGCAGGAGGGCGTATTCGACTACGGACTAACGGGAGCTGGCGAGAGCTTCAACGTGCTGGACGTGCACGAGGACACGCTGGATTACAAGCTCAAGAAGGCGCCCAGCTACGCGTGGATGAATGATCGTCTCTTGATCAATGACCCGTCGCTCGACGCGCCGCAATGGTGGGACTGGAATGGGCGCACACTGAACGGCGACCCGATTGTAAACCTATTTCCGATACCGGACCAGCCGTACCTAGTAAACTTCAACGTTAAGATCAAGCAGCCGCTAGAGTCCGACGGTGAGCGCATCATTGCGCCGAGCTTAGCAGTGATTCTGCGAGCAACGCAGCTCGCCGTAGAGGAACGCGGCGACGACGGTGGGCCGAGCGCGCCATCGCTAGGCCAGCAGGCTAGCTCTGCCCTCGCCGATGCCATTGTGTATGACCGCAACATGTATCGCGATGACGAGGTCTGGGAGACTGTGTAATGCCGAGACTAACTACTCTAACTATTGGCACCCCAGGCTTTCGCGGCTTGAACAAGCAGCAGGCGGGATCGGTGCTACCGCCAGGGTGGGGCACCATCGTCAACAACTTTGTTATCGACGACCAGGGACGCCTCGCCGTGCGCAATGGCACCCGCGCGGTCTCGACCGGAGGGATACCTGGCGCTACCAGTATCCAGGTCGCACACTACTACCTGGACAACAACGGGACTGAGGTGCTGATCGCCGCTGCGGTGAACAAGCTGTGGCGGCTAGATGGGACCTCGTGGACCGACGTGACAGGTACTGCGACGCCAACCGCCGACAATTGGCAATTTGTTAATTTTAACGGCAAGGTGATAGGTGTGCAGGAGGGTCATGTGCCTATCGTGATGGCCACGACCGCTGGCACGTTTGCGCCGATTGTGGCATCGAGCGGCACAGTACCGCAGGGGCGGGCCGTGTTATCGGCCTACAGCCGCCTGTGGATCATTGACAAGGATACGCTTTACTTCTCGGACCTGCTGGACGAAACCGGTTGGGCTGCCGGCACAGCAGGTTCGCTTTTACTCAACGCAGCCTGGCCGAAAGGCGTCGATACGCCCGTAGCTCTGGCGGACTTTAACGGATTCCTCTCTGTATTTGGTGAAACGCAGATCATACTTTATCAGGGGCCTGACGATCCGACATCGCCGTTTTCCAGCTTTGCTCTGGTAGAAGGGGTTTCCGGGCTCGGGTGTATTGCGCGCGACTCGGTGCAAACGGTCGGGCGTGATATCGTGTTCCTGAGCGGCAACGGTCTGCGTACACTGGGCCGCGTGATCCAAGAGAAATCAATGCCCATCACTGACGCTGCGCCGCAAGTGCGCGACTTCCTGCTTCAACAGGCAGCAGACGGGCCGTTGGAGAACATCAAATCTGCCTTTGCGCAGTTTCACGGCTTCTACGTGCTTATCCTAGCAAATACCGTGCTGGTATTTGACTTACGAGTTACGCTGGAAGACGGCTCGTTCAAGGTAACTGAATGGGTTGCTGACTACGTTGCGACTGCCGCCAACAAAGCGGGCAAACTTGTTTTGAGTATTGACGACGACATGTTTCGCTACGAAGGCCGCAAAGATAAAGTAACGTCTGGAGGTACTGGCGGAGAGACAATTCGCGTAGAGTTCGAGGGCGTGTGGAATGACTTCGACCGAGGCGACGGCGTAGGCGAGCGCGTCAAACACCTGAAACGCGTGAAACTATTTATTAACGGCGGCGCCGGGCAGCTTGTGGCTTTCCGCTGGGCCGTCGACTACAAGACAACCACGACACAGAGGAATATTCAGATTCCTGCTGGTAAGGATGAAGCCCGGTGGGGTGTCGCAAGATACTCGGTTGATCACTACTCGGGCGATTTCTCATTCAATACAGGCGATGCAAACGCGAGTCGATCTGGGCAGGTCGTTAAGGTCGGCCTCATCACGGACGTTAAAGACGTCCCGTTCGCCCTGGACCGGATCACGATTTTCGCGACCGTTGGAAAACTAGCACTGTAAAGGCACAGCATGGCAGACTATACAAAGATTACGGACTTCACGCAGAAGGACCAGGTCCAGGCCCTCATTGAGGGCGTGGACTTCGACAACGAGTTCACCGCCGTCTCGCAGATGTCGACTACCAAAGCGGACAAGATCGTCCCGGCTACGGCGAACGTCGCCGCCGGGCTGGACTCGGCTGGAAACCTCACGGATTCAGGCATCGAGCTTTCTGATATTAGCACTGCGCTCAACGAGACGGTCGCTCTCGGCAGCATCATCCTGTACGCCGGCTCGTCCGCACCCTCGGGTTACCTGCTAGCTGACGGCTCATCGCAGCTTACGGGCTCATACCCAGACCTGTTCGGCCTGATCGGCTACACGTACGGCGGTAGCGGAACCAACTTCAATATGCCGGACCTGCGCGGGCGTGTGGCCATTGCCAGGGACAACCTAGGTGGCACGAGCGCCAACCGCATCACGGCGAGTTGGGCAGACAGCCTCGGTGGCAGTGGCGGGGCGGAGGAGCATACACTTACCATCGACGAGATGCCTGCGCATAGCCACCCTAACGGCGGCGTAGATGTAGGCAACACGACCAGCTCTGGTAGCGGGGCGGATCAGTTCGGGCCAACTAATACGGGCAACACTGGCGGCGGGCAGCCTCACAATAACGTGCAGCCGGCTATCGCGCTGACGTATATTATCAAGACTTAAGGGGGATTTATGGGACTTTTTGGAGGAGGTGGCAACCAGGCCAGGCGGGCCAGCGAAGAAGCTGCCAAGGCAGTCGGCTTTGCTCCCGAAGCCCTCGACGTTGCTGGCGTGGGCGCCGTGGGCGTCTCGCCTACCGGTGCCGTTACAACTACACTACCTGGAGAACTACGTGCAATACAACAGAACCTTTTTGGGGCAGCTCCCGCTGCTCTTGGTGCGGCTGGGGGTCTCGTTGATCCTGCCGCCGCAGGCGCGGAACGACTCTTCGGCGCGGGCGGACGGGCACTGGAGGCGCTCGGTACGTTCGATCCCCTTCAGGCGGCTCAGCAGCAGTTTGAGAGCCTCGAATCAATACTCAACCCGCTTAGAGAACGGGAAACCGCTGGCCTTGAAGCGCGCCTTGCGCGGCAGGGCATCCTTACAGGAACAGCCGGCGAGAGGCGCCTAGGTGAGCGCGCTGCGGCTATCGAGCGAGAACGCCAGCTTGCGCTGCTAAACCAGTTCCAGGCGGCGGGCCAGGAGCAGAGCCGCCTAGCGAATCTAGGCATCGGCCTGACGGGGGCTGGGCAAGACATCAGCGACCGCTTGTTTGGGCGCGGCGTCCAGGCTACCCAGGCCGGCCAGCAAATCTCAGCGCCGTTGCTGAACCTACTCGGCCTCTCGACCGACATCGGTCAGGCACGCACCGCCGGCCAGATTGCGCGGGCGAATGCCCTGACGTCCTTCAACCAGCAGCAAGCAGCCGCCGGGGGCGGAGGGCTCGGGGATATTCTTGGCGGGGCAGCCGGAGGGCTCATCGGAAGCCTCGCCGGGCCTGTAGGCACCGCTGTCGGCGCCCGCATCGGTGGAGGCTTGTTCGGTGGCGGGGCCGCGAACGACGGCTTGTTCGGTAGCGCTGCGGGGACCATCATCCCTGGCGTGCCGGGCTAGGAGGTACTATGGCTAACGGCAACACACTATTTGGATTTGACGGCGGGGCTGCGGACGTAGAGCGCCGCACCAGGCGCCGGCTTATTGATGAACAAACGCGGCGCCAACAGGAGCTTCTGGATACCCTGCTCGCAGGAGCAGGGAGCCAGGAGGAGCGGCTCGGCCTGATGATTGGCACGTCCCTCGGGGGCGGGCTAGCCAGGGGCCTGTTCGGCGATCAGGTCGACGAACGCCTTGCCCAGGACCCGGACGTCCTCGCAGCGCGCGAGAGTATGGATCTCGCCCGCCAGATGCAGGAGCTAACGCTCGGCGAGGAGCCTGTAGAGGCCGGCTCAGCCGACTTCTTCGCGAGGTCAGCCCAGATTGCCAGTGAGGCGGGAAGACCCGACCTGGCGCTCCAGCTTGGCGCTAGGGCGGCAGAAACACGCAAGGCTGAGGAGGCTCTAACGGCGAAGACTACCCGCCAGGCTGCAGAGCAGCGCCGGGCCGAGTTTAACACTCTGCCGCAGGACGCGAAGCTCGCGACCATAGCGGAGGACCCGACTATCCTGGGCCAGGTGCGTCCGGAGCTGACCGAAGACCAGCAGGTTGCTATCGCAGCGCAGGTGCAGGACATCGTCGAGACACGCCGCTTGAAGAACCAGGCGGAGCTAAACAAGGTACGCCCACCTCGCGTGACCAAGCCAACCTCGGTGGACGTGAATCAGACGGGCGCCTTACTCGACGACGCGGGACTTGGCCAGCAGGCATTCACGCGCTGGTTTGGGATGCGTGAGGACCCGGAAGCCTACGGCAAGTTCGTAGTCAAGATGACCGACCAGGTACTGGCCGAGCAGGACCGGGCCGCGAAGGCCGGCGAGCGGATCAGCCGGGGTCAGATTCTCCAGGAGATCCGCGCCGACTTGGAGGCCCAGGGCGGCCTCACCGTCGAGGGTGGCGAGGTGACCAACATCGATTCAACTGTGCTCAACCGCGTGCTCCAGGACCGGCTTGCCGGCGAGGAGACTACTACCGGAGAGGCAGCCCCGCGTAGACGCGAGGGCATCATAGACTTATAAGGAGCCATTGTGGCTAGAGTAATTCAGACGGTACGCTTACCGGATGGGACTTTGCAAGACGTTCGAGTCCCGGAGGAATGGACGGCTGATGAGATCCGCGCGAATCTGCGAGGGTCCACCTTTTTCCAGCAGAACTTTCCGGAGGCGGCAGCTGACGAGCCGGTCGCCGAGGAGCCTGGAGCCGCGCGCCGCTTTGCGTTCGGCCTACTGCAGCAGTCCGGCCTGGTGGAGGAGATTGCTAACCTCATCGAGCAGAAGGCTACACCGAAGAGTGAGGAGCAAGTCGTCCCCGCCGAGCTAGAGGACGTTGCTGGTGAGATCCCTACCCCGCCGGGCATGACCCGTGAGGAGGCGGGGCTCGCGCCGGGCAGCATGGGCTTCCGAGAGCGCCCGGCGTTCACGATCCCGGCTGTGACCGAGGAGTCCATAAGGGCCGAGCAGCAGGCGCGCAAGCAGGCCGCGCTTCGCACCACCTTCCCAGACATCGCGGGCACCGAGTTCGAGGACACCACCGCCGCAGAGGTGGGGCGTGTCGCGCGCTTGATGACCGATCTCATCACCTTCCCGCTCCCCGTTGCCCAGCAGACGCGCCTTGCAAACCAGGTGCGTAGCGGTACGCGTGTCTTAAGTACGCCCGCAGGCCGGGCGCAGCTCGCACGCGCCAGTACCGAGTCCGGCGTGTCCGTGGGCCTGTTCGGTGCGGCGGATCAGACTATCCGCAACCTGGCCCAGGAGGGTCGCATCGACCCGGCGCAGGTCGGGACCGCCATGCTCGTGGCCGGTGCAGGCGGGGCCGTGGCAGGCCCGCTGCTGGCCGCAGGCGGCGGACGCTTCGCACGCTGGCTGGACGAGCGCGTAGCCAAGGGTGACCGGCTCAAGCCGATTCAGGTCCGTAAGGACGTGGAGGCCGCGACCGGGCAGGTCCTGAGCCGCGAGGAGGCCGACGCCCTGATCCAGGCCATCGAGCGCACCAGCTCCAACACCAACATCGAACGCGAGCGCCTGGACGAGATCCTAGGTGTGCAGCCGCAGGACAAGAAGGCCCGCCAGGCACGGCGCCGCCAGGCCCGCGCGGCGTTCCGCGAGGACCCGGAGACGGCGGACCAGCTCGCCAGGGACGCCGATGAGATCCGTACCGTGGATGAGGCGAACGCCGCGTTCATCGAGCAGACACCTATCGAACTGCGCAATCTGGTGCGACGCGAGGTAATCCAGCCGGCGGAGGCCATCAAACGCCGCGAGAGAGCCGCTCTCGTGGTCGCACAAGGGCGCGACGAGCTTACCAATACCCAGGCCCGGCCCGAGGCCCAAGAGGCGCTCCAGCAGCGCGTGAGGAGCCAGGAGGGGGCAGGGCTGCAGGCTGGGACCAGGGTTCCCCGCACCAGGGAGGGCCGCGTGCGCGCCTTCTGGCGCCCGCTGAACGACGTGATTAACAGGATCGAGAACCTGGCACCCGAACTGGCTATTGGGGTGCGTCGGGTGACGCAACGCACGGCGTCGGACTCAGCCAACGCCATCGAGCGCATGGATCGGTTCTACAAGTCGCCTGAGTACGCGCAGCTCAGCCGCAAGGACCAGCGGGACCTCGACCGGGCGCTCCTGAACGGACAGCTCGACGTGGCGCACGGGATCATGGCGAAGTCGCCGGGACTCAACGAGCTGTATAACGAGAACGTATTCCGGATGCTGCGGGAGGCGCAGGAGCAGCGCCGCGCAGGCGGTGCCGAGGGCTTTGTAGCGTCGTTCCATCCCAGGCTGGTTAGGAACGTGCCCAGATTGCGCAGGCGGATGGGTCGGGAGCAGCGCACCAGGCTGGACAACCAGATTGCTGCGGCGGAGCGGCAGAAGGGGCGTCCGCTCGACGAGTTCGAGCTGGCCGGGATCTACAACCAGGTCCTGGGCGGACGGCCACTGAAGACCGACCGGACCCGGCGCGTCAACGAGATCGAGGCCCAGGATCAGGACCTCTATGAGAGTAGCCGGGACAGCCTCATCAGCTACATGCACCGGCACGCAGAGAACCAGGCGACGCGCCAGTTCTTTCGGGATAACCTTGGGCGAGATGTGCCTGTCGGCAAGACGGTCGACGCCAACACCATCGGCAACCTGCTCGCGCAGGCCAGGATGCGGGGCACGCTGCAGGACGCTGACATTGGGGAGCTGGCGGAGCTACTGGGCACGCACTTCGGTGTAGGGCGGCAGGGGCCGAGCGTGAGCCGGCGCCGCTTCAAGGACATCTTTACCGGCCTCACGTTGGGATTCAACCCGACCTCGACCATTACGCAGTTGGGGGACATCGCGCCTACGCTGAACCGCATGGGCGTTCGGAACACCTTGTCCGCGCTGCTTGGGCCGAGGCGGTTGAGCGTCTACGACGTGGGCGTGCGAGAGGCAGCCAAGGAGCTGCGCACCGCGCGCGGGGCTGCGAAGTTCGTGCGGGCCGGACTGCGGTCGATGGGCTTCGACCAGCTCGACCAGCTCGCCGGCAACACGGCGGTCAACGCAAGCCTGCGGAAGTGGTTCGGTCGCGCAGATAAAGACCCCGCAGCTCTGCGCAGGGAACTAGAACCGTTGTATGGCGAGGGGACGGATGCCCTGCTAGCCGACTTGCAGGACAAGCGGATCAGCGATGACGTGAAGACGCTGCTGCTGTGGGACGTGGGAAAGATCCGACCGGTGGGCCGGGAGGACATGCCACTCAGCTTCCAGCAGAACCCGAACGGGCGGGTGTACTACTCGCTGCTGTCGTGGACGCTGAAGCAGCTCAACTTTCTCAGGAATGAGGCGGTGGCGGACATCGCCGCCGGGAAGGTGCTGAAGGGAAGCAAGGGTATGATCAACCTGGCGCTGCTTATGGGCCTGGCGAACATGCCGGCGAACGTGGTCAAGGACGTGATCTCCGGGCGGGACGTAAACCCGGAGGAGTCGTTCGTAGAAGGGATGTTCTCGCTAGGCATGACCAGCAAGTTCGTGATCGACGCGCTGAATCGGGGTCAGGGAGAGGCCGCCATTGCGAGTGTGGTGCCCGTGCTGGGCATCACCGGAGACGCCGCAGTGGGCCTATGGCAGGCCATGACACAGGGCGACCCCGTGAAGTTCCTTCGCGGAACGCCGACGGGTCGTGCGCTGCACAACATCCTGGGCAACGGCACGGCTGGCGACCTGGCTAGCAGTATTGGATCCGTGGTGATTCCCGAGGCAGGCGCTGCGGTGAACGAGGTGCCTGATAGACAGGTAGAGGCGGCGCAAGCCGTGCTACCGCCCGCGCCGCGCGACGTGCCACGGGACGTGATCAAGGAGTTCGAGAATCCGAACCGGGTCGGACGCGACCCCACGACAGGGCTCTGGCTGCCGCACCCAAGCATCGAGGGCGGCACGGATACGCTGGGCTACGGCCACAAGCTGACACCCAGCGAGGCTAAGACCGGCAAGCTGCGCCTGGACGGCGAGGTTGTAGATTGGAGACGGGGATTATCAGACGATCAGATCGACCGCCTGCTGGCCCAGGATACGGCGGGTGCCCGCAAGGCCGTGGAAAAGCTGGTGCGGGTGCCGCTTGGGCCGAACGAGAAGGAGGCTCTGGTAAGCCTGGTGTACAATATCGGCGCAGCGAACTTTGCTCGGTCGAAGGCACTCAAGGCGCTTAACCGAAGAGATCGCCGTACATTCGCAGAAGAAGCATTCGATCCTCAACGTGGATTTGTGAAAGCAGCGGGTCGTATTCGAGCAGGGCTACAAAATCGGCGGGCGTCAGAACGACAGTTGTTCCAGACACCAGACGCGTGGCTAGCCCAGGCACAGGCCGACTTACGGCGTGCGATTCTGAGCGAGATGGGGGGCCAAAGGTTATCCGCTTTACTTGCTCAAGAGCGTGGCGGATTCCAGGTCGCGCCCGACGAGTTACCCGCGACACCGCCGCAGGATGTGGTCGTTGCAGCCACAGATATTCCATCAGATGATCCTCTTGAACTTGAAATGCAGTTGTTATAAAAGAAGTGGGGCCACCTTCGGGGTGGCCCCTTTTGTTTCTATAACTCGGAAAGTAACCAAAGTACAAACCAGATGGTTAGTAGCACTGCAATATACATCGTCAGAGCCGCGTTTTCCAGGTGTACTCCGGATCGTAGCCAGGTCCACCACCGCAGCGCCCAGTGCTCATAGTGAATAGCGGGAAAGTTGATTGAACTATCTTCTTCATATACCAATCGGCGTAGGCGCCAGAGATTTCTGCGATGTGGCCTTGAGGCGTTAATTCATTGAATGACGTCTC
>JAAUYE010074739.1_pt1 | contig 20637 bp, 24 predicted proteins | sample 7278081 | NCBI WGS metagenome assembly JAAUYE01 (sample SAMN14350131, study PRJNA611818) | marine sediment metagenome | isolation source: surface marine sediment (0.6m) | place: French Polynesia: Moorea | collected 2018-08
ATTTAAGCTCATGGAGATGGGGCTGAAAGGAGGTGTATCAATTTCAGATGCTGCGGAGGCGTTGTTTAACGGCGATGCCGGTCAAGTCAAAAAAGGCTTGAGAAATCTTAACGAAAGGGATGGGTATACAGTTAAATTCCATACCAACGAAACTTTCACCGTGAAGGAGTAGAATTATGACAAAAACCTATTCGATTGAAGTTAACTCCGAGAAGAAAATCTATCGGGTAAAGCCGCCAGAAGCGCGTGGCTCGTATATGCAAAGCATACTCGAAGCTGAAGCGTTTGAAGAAGGCGCAGCAAAAGAATTTAGCTGTCAACTTAGATGGCCCAAAGATGATGCTGAAGTGAAAGCATGGGCTGGTGATATGGCAAAGCTATTCCAGAAGATTCTTGAGGATAAATTCGGTGCTAAGAAAGCTATCGAAGCTCTTAAGAATCCGCAGCTTAAGATTCCTTTGCGTCTCGGAGATCATGAAGAGAACGAAGAACTACACGGTTGGCTCTTCATGAACGTGCGTAACAAATTCCGCCAACCCATCATCATGGGTCCGCACGCGAAAGCTTTACCCGAAGATTTGATCAATGATTCGGTTATTTATTCCGGTGCATGGTACCGCACTCGATTAGTATTCCGATACTACGATCAAATTGGCAAAGGCATTGGCGCATACATCGAAATCCTAATGAAGACTCGGGATGATGATCGCCTTGATAACGTCATCAACGTCGAAAAAGCTGAAGATGAATTCTCAGAATTTGCTGCTGAAGATGCCGGCTTCGATGACATAGCTAAACCTGAAGAAGATGCTGAAGGTTTTGATTTTCTTTAATCAAAGAGTGCGCCCATCTTTGGGTGGTAGGTTGAGGGTTGATGGGCGCACCTTTCAAATTGATTAGAAAGTGAGGTCACGATGGTAAAAAAGCTCAAGAAATTACAGCGTACCGGCATTGTCGCTGCTGCTTTAGCCGAACTTCAGAAAGAAAAAGTTGCTGAAGCCACGACTCAGTTGAAGAAGTTATACGCTCAACTCGATAAGGCCAAGAAAGTGGTGCGCAATCTGGAAAGAGAGATCGAAGACTATATCCAAGAATTGGAGATCGACGATGCAGACGATTCAAAGTCTTCCGATTAAGTTACACTGGTTGGGGTGGCGTTCTGATACTGTCACACTTCAACGTAACGGGTGGCGTCTGGCCACATACGAGAAGCCAGAGATTATGCACCGTGGAAACACCGTAGAACTCGCTCTAAAATTTGAGCATAACAATCAAAATATTTACGGACACGGTGTATTCGACTACATGCCCGAGCGTTTGCATTGGCAGAACGAGCACATGAATCCTTATCGAGGACCGGTGCAAGTTCAAATGTCCTTGGCTAATGTGGTAGTGCTGCGTACCAACTATCAACATCGTGGGGTTCGGTTCCATGAGATTGACGCCGAACCTCGCATGATGAAATTAGACGATATACCACTTCATCAGTTGTGTTGGTTCAGACGAGTGCCGCCAGAAGATAAAGACTTAATCGTCACTCCACCCACATTTGATGAAATCCTGCAAATGGCTCTCGATCATCAAGCTCCTAAACAAAAAGAGTTGCGGGAAAAAGCCCGTAAACAAATCAGAGGAGATCAGATAATCCGAGTCGCTGCATAACCCCGAAGGGGACTGTTACTGGTAGCAGTCCCCTTCTTAATGAGGTGGTTATGAGTAAAAAAGAATTTGATGGAATCACTGTTGGAGGTAAGTCAGTTGAATCTTACTTGATGGAAGATTCCGACAAAGAAATTGGTGAGGTCATAGAAAATACGAGAAAAGTATCCATTAAAAAACGGAGGCTAAAGTACATGGAAACAAAAGAACCTAACGGAAAAGTCACTAATGTCCCACAGCATGAAATTAATCATATAAACTTAGAAGCTAACATTAAAAAAGCTAAAACCAGAATTGAAAGAGTGTTAGCACATTTATTGTCTGGAGAAACAATCACAGCAAAACGACTGGTGGAGATTATGCAAGTTAATCCCACCGATGCTGCCACTCTGCTTCGAACTATTTACAAATCTAATCTTGGAGAATTTGTACTTCGAGGAGGCAATGCCAGCAAAGGATATGAGTACTCTATGATTGAAGCTGGCCGCAATCTCTTACCAGAACAAGCGTATGAAATTCTAAAATCTAAGAAAACGGCAAAACTAAGAGAAGGAATGGACATCAAGATGCCGGAACAAGAAGAAGTACATACACCGATTCAGCATACGCGTGAACCGCTTGATATTAATTTAAATATATCAGGTGGTATTCAAATAACCTTTGCTTTTAAATTGGAGAGATAATGCGCCCGTTACTATTCATTGACTTTGAGACTCAGAGTGAAGTTAATCTTAAAACACATGGATCATACCGTTATGTTGAAGGAGCGTTTTTTCAGCCAGCGTGTATGGCATATTCCGTTAATGACAGCGCCGATATAGGTGTGTGGGTACCAGGTTTAAATGCGTTCCCGTTGAAATTGATGCAACAGTGTCAGCTTATAGCCTTTAATGTAGAATTTGAATATAATGTCTTAAAGTCCAGATGGTTCAAATGGGAAGGCTTAGACTTCTCTTGGCTTACTGTAGATCATTTTGTTGATGTTCAGGCCGTAGCCGCTGCCTTCGGATTTCCTACTAAATTAGAAAAATTAGCTGAAGCACTTAACGTATATCATAAAAAAGATGCCAAAGGTACTCGACTTATAAATCAATTATGCGTAATCAAAAAAGGTAAAGTCCCTACACCTAAATCTCAACCTGCTAAGTTTCATGAATTATACGAATACTGTAAACAAGACATACGTACCACCCGCGCTTGCTATGATATGTTAATTAAAAAAGACTTATCAGCGTACGAACGTATGGTATTCAATCATATGATGGAGCAAAATCAAATTGGTCTGCCCATTGATATTGAATCAGTTAAAGTTATCCGCAGAGTTTTAGAGAATTATGTAGAGAGATGCAATGACAGACTGTTTGACCTGACAAACGGTGAAATATCAGCGGGTACTCAAGTCCAAAAAATTACTAACTATATTCAACGAAAATTCCCACAAATTGACAGTATAGCAGCACCTATTATTAAAGATATATTAGATAACGGACACTTAGATTCTCACTGTAGAGAAATACTTGAATTACGTCAACAAGTTTCACACAGCAGTACTGCTAAATTTCAACGCCTAATAGATCGTGTCAATTCTAATAATCGTATTCAAGGTAATTTAAAATACTACGGAGGTCACACTGGTCGTTTCGCTGGTGTAGGATTTCAAATGCATAACTTACCACGCGCTAAACATGAAAATCCTGATGAAGTAATCAATCATTTTAAAAAGCTATCTATAAATGACTTAATTCAAATATATGGTAATCTTAGTGCTGCTGCCAGTAAATTAATACGCCCGATGGTCAAAGCCCCTAAAGGCAAGATGCTATGTGTAGCTGACTACGTGTCTATAGAAAATGTACTATTACATTGGGCAGCCAATGATAAGCAAACTATTAAGGATTTTGAAAATGAACTCGATCAATACAAAACATACGCAGCCAGAAGGTTTAGTGTTCACTATGATGACGTTACCTCCAAGCAAAGAACTTATGCCAAGCCGTGCATACTTGGACTCGGTTTTGGAGGAGGTGCAGCAGCATTACAACGAGTTGCTACTGGTTACGGGATTGAGTTATCAGATCGTGCAGCAGAAAACGACAAGCGGTTTTATCGAGAAACATTTCCTATGATACCTGAATTATGGTACAAGGTTAATGACGCTATGATTAAAGCAGTAGAACGCGAAACCATAATACAGTTGAATACTGGCACTATTTCACTTCAATTCATCAAACGCGGTACGTATGCATTTATTATCTTACCATCTGGTAGGTTCTTATGTTATCCTGCCCCACAAATTCAACGAGATGCACAGTATGATAACAAGTGTTTAACATACATGGGCACGGGCACAGACTCTTACACTAAAAAGTGGAGAAGACTCGGAGATCAACATCGTGTAGTTAAAGGTTTTGTAATGCCCGATATGCCAATTCACGGAGGCCGATTAGTTGAGAATATTATTCAAGCTATGGCCCGAGACTTATTAGTAAACGGTACGACGTTAGCTAAAGAATATGGATACAAAGTCATCGGTTCAGTACATGATGAAGTAATCACAGAAATTGACGAGCAGACTGCTACCAGTAGCAATCTAAAAAAATTCTGTACTGTCATATGTAACTTACCTGATTGGGCTAAAGGTGTACCACTGAGAGCTGAAGGTTATATAGCTAAACGATATAGAAAGGATTAGGTATGGAGAAGATAAAAATAAAACGAGCAGATTTTAAAGAAGTGTTACCTTTCGGTAGATCGTTTATAAACGAGCGTTGGATAAGAGGCTATGACTGGATGGTCAGTTTTGATCGTGTAGAAAAAGTCCCCGCTTGGCCAGGAGCATGGTTTGAGAGAATGCCTGAAGAAATGGAGAAAGCAATATTAAGTCAGATTACAGAACACTATCGAACGATATACATAACAGATGATACGATAGGCATCTATGATAACATCGAACCTGACAAGATTCATACGTTACGCATTTTCAGAGGGGGCACAGGTGAGAACGTAAAAATAAGAGAACGATATGTTCATACTTTTGGATTGTCTGAGTTGAGATACAATAACATGATAGCTTGGACACCTGATGAAAAATTCTTAGTGAGGTATTTATAGAAAAGATTAACAGGAGGTGAGCTTATGGGAGATATGAGAGAAGATTTTGACTTTCTTAAGAAACTTAACAAAGAGCTTCGAGAACAAAGACTTGAAGACGCTCAACCAATTTTAGGTAAGTTTATCAAGCATACGGAATATCACTATGGCTTGTGGTTAGTAGATAGTAAATTAGATTATTGGCCAAGTACGTCTAAATGGCGCTGGCGTAATAAAAACTATTGGGGCAAACCACAAGATTTATTAAACTTTATTAGAAAGAGAGCGAGGGATTAATTATGGAATGGTGGGGTGAGGTAACAAAATTAGATATTTTCTTCCTTATATTTGCAGCAGTAGCTGCGGGTTTTATTCTTGGACATCACTTAGGAAAGAAAGATGCCAAGCTAAAACATGAAATGAAGAAAATGGATACGGAATTTTTAAAACAATTGAAGTTAATGAAAGGGTCAAAAGATGAACCATCAGATAGCATTAATATGGCACGAATTAAAAAAGTTAAGAAAAAACAAGACTAATATTTGTGCTTTTCAAGACTTAATGAATCGAGTTAATTATCTTGAGACCACTCAAAACGAATTAATACAAACGGTCAGGAGGCTTGAAGATGAACTTCAAGAACTTAGTAGACGAGCAGACAATCACCGCGATTGAAAAAGCTCAGTTTGATAAAATATGTGTGAGGTGGGATAAGTTTTCAAATGCTGTAGGGCAGATGGATAAAGAAGAAATACTCAAACTGTTAAAATACTTGGTCGAATATAGACCACATTCAAAGACTTTTGGCAAACGCGCTGTAAGACGTTATAATGTCTTGAACTATAAACGATGGGAAATGTTATTCAATGGAGACAGAGAAACAAGTTGAAGAGTACTTAAAAGAAGAGATAGAAAGGCGCGGCGGTATCTGTTATAAATTTGTCAGCCCTGGTAGAAAAGGCGTACCTGACAGGTTATGTGTACTACCACGCGAAGTTGTATTATTCTTAGAATGTAAGAAAACTGGTGGAAAGGCAACTCCACAACAATACCGAGAAATATTAAGACTAAGACGAATGGGCCATGTAGCAGGAGTAGTTAATAGTAGATCAGGAATAGACGCCATATTAAAACGATTAGAAGAAATTAAAGGAAGTTACTAATGCTCAACTATAATGATTTTCATGACTATCAGAAAAGAGCTGTTATAAAAGCAATTAAAATGAAACACGGTTATCTATTTTTGGATACAGGTATGGGTAAAACAGTGATCTCATTAGCTATACACGACCAACTTAAAAAACGTGGTCGTGTAGTTCAGAGTCTTGTATGCGCTCCTAAGTATGTCATGAATAACGTGTGGGAACAAGAAGCACGCGAATGGGAGTTCTCGAAAAACTTCATATTTAGCAGAATTCACGGCAGCACATATAAAGGAACCGCTGAATATTCAAGACGTATGGCATTACTTGACTTTGTAGACTTCCATCTAATTAACTATGAAGGTTTGATATGGTTAGCTAATCATCTTCCTAACTACGGTAGAGATCATTTTCCCTGGCAAGCAATATTCTATGACGAATCAACTCGCATGAAGCGTTCTACTACTAAGCGATTCAAAGCTTGGAAACGATTCATGAGTCTATTTAGATACCGATTTGATCTTACCGGAACACCTACTCCCAATGGCTTAGAAGATATATTTGGTCAGTCCTATACCGTAGATCAAGGAGCAACAATCGGCAAAAATATTACCGCATTCAGAAATAAATACATGATGCCTCTATATACTCTTCATGGTCGAGTTACTGTATACGGACCGCGTAATGGCGCAAGAACAGAAGTTGCTAAAAAATTAGCTCCGCGTGTCATACGACTTAAAAAGACAGAGCATCTTAAACTCCCGCCTCTAAACTTTCACAATATCAAAGTCAAAATGCCTCGGCAAACTCGGGAAATGTATGACGAGCTTGAAAGAGATTTCTTTCTTGAAGTAGGGGGAGTAGGTATCGAGAGTTTTTCTAAAGTCGCGAATGATATGAAACTACGTCAGTTCCTACAAGGTCGCGTGTATGACAAGCAAGGTGTTGCCATAAAAGTTAATGATGATAAATTGAAAGTATTTAAAAAATTAGAAGTAGACGGAAATACTTTAATAGCATATAACTTTAAATTTGAGCGCGACGAGCTTAGGACTGTTACCGGTAACACTCCGTTCCTTGATGGTAGGACCACTGACAAAGAAGCAGAGAAGTGGATTATAGAATGGAATAACTATGCTGTACCTTTCTTTGCTGTCAATCCTGCTTCTGCTGCATTTGGTCTTAACCTTCAGGCCGGCGGCAACAATATTATCTGGTATAGTCTGACTTGGAATGCAGAACACTACTCACAATTAGTAGACAGGTTATGGCGTCAAGGTCAACGAAGAGCAGTAAATGTATACCACATTGTATTTGAAGATACTATTGATGAAGTGATTGCTAATGCTCTTAGCCGCAAAGATAAAGATCAAGAAGCACTAATGCAAGATATTGTAAACTATATGGGGAGGAGATAATATGACCATATCAAACATGCCAGGTTATATAGAAATAACTGGCACACATTTACATGAAACTGATGATGCTGTCATGTTCGACTTTGGAGTTGATCGAAATGTGTGGATTCCAAAATCATGCATGGAAGACTGGCCTGATCGAGGCGAAGCCGGCACAGTATTAATGGAAGAATGGATGGCTATAGAAAAGGAGATAGTATGAAAAAAATAACTGAAGGAACTAAGTCATACTTATTCGGTTGTCATCAATTCATAATGCATCCTCTGTATGTAACTCTTGCATGGAAAAGACTATATGATAGATGGCCAAGATTATGGGAGTTAGTGTGCATCTTTCTACACGATGTAGGACATATCGGAAAACAATATCTATCTGACCCTGAACAAAAGAAAGACCACTGGAAATTAGGAGCAAAAATAGCTCACAGACTTTTTAAGCATAAAGGAATGGCTTTAATATCTGGACATACAAAACACGGCTCAAGAGGAAAACACGAACCGTCTAAGCTGTATTATGCGGATAAAGTTTCCTGGCTGTTAGCTCCAAACTGGTGGCTTCAACTAAGCTATAAAATAGAAGATTTTAACAGTGAAGCAGCACGGCCTAAAGCTTGGAAAAAACTCGTTTATGAAAATATGAAAAAAGGATTTCCTAAAGGATTACATGAAGTATACTTAGATAATAAAACGGAGTAATCATGGATAAATTTGAGATCACTTTAGTGCGGTCGAAGATAAAGTCCAGACCGTACTGTAAAGTAGATGGAATATATGCTGGTCCCACCTGGAAGAATGACATTGGCTTACAATCCATACCGTACAATATCAAAGATGTATACAAAATGTGCTTACAGTTATCGGAAAACCCTACAGTGTGTATGGTATACGGGACCGCTATAAAAAAGAAGATAACTAATACAGATCGAACTATGGCTAACTTTGAAGAACAGCCTACCTATCTGTTAACGCTTGATTTAGATAAGTATGAAGGAGGTCTCAAAGATGAATTTCCTACATACAACGAAGCTGTACGAGAGGCAGATTATTTTATTAAAACTTATCTCCCGCCTGAATTTAACAATGTGTCTTATGTACTGCGATTTAGTTCCTCATTTCTTGCATCTGACACCAAATTCAAAGTCCATATACTTTTTCTTCTACGATCTTCTCAATATCCACGCGAGATTGGAACTTGGATTAAGAAAGAGAATATTCCTGCTGACCCTACGTTCTATTTCAACCTCACTCAGCCCATCTTTACGGCCGGTCCTATATTTACCGATAAAGTGGACCCCCTTCGAAAAATTGACGGTTATTTTCCGCGTGTCAGTCTGGTACAAAAAAGTCGCGAACGTGTGGGAGGAGATTGGCAACCGTACTCTGTACCGCCAAAAGATAAGGTCAAACTTGAAAATCTACCAGAAGCATCTCGACTCCCTGGGAAAGTCGGATCATTCTGTAGAATGATGAATATAGGCGATGCTCTGTCAGAATTAGGATACGAACTACAAGATGATGGCAGGTATTTAGCACCTACTTCACAAACTGGTTTACCTGGTGCTATAATATTTGATAATGGATACTGCTATACGCATCATTCTGACGACCCTATAAATCAAATAGCTGAATCTATATATCAAGGAAAACGATCAAGCTTCAATGCATATGACTTAATGTATGGTTGGGCCAAACTACATCAACAAGAATCACCTGAATTAATGAGTCAGTTCGAATTTATATTAGCCGAAGCAGTTATATCAGATCAAGCGTATCAAGATGAAATAATAGGAGAATTTATATTCAGAACTGAGTGGCTTGTTGAAGATGGTTACACTGGAGATAATAAAGTAATCATAGATTCACTAATGTATGACATTTCAAAAAGCGGTCTTAACGAAATGTCACGCAGTTATATATTTGATACTATAAACATTAAAACTAATAAGAAAATAAAACGAACTGATTTAAACAGAGCATGGAAAGCATTACGAAAAGACGCAGCATTTTATAAAAATGAGTACGATCCCGAAGCTGGCTTGAGAAATATGGCTCGAATTTTTATGAAAAAGAAAATTGTATATTCACATCATGGGGGATTGAGAGGAGACTTCTGGTGCTATTATAGCCATTCCAGAATGTGGAAACGTCTAAATCGAGATCAAACTAATGCTTACATTTATAAACATCTTCATGCAGCCCTACCAATTAAGAAAGAAATCCCACTTCATAAAGTTGATGACCTTACACGATTAATACTACAGTTGATATGCGAATCATATACTCAATTCAGACCTGGCCGTGGATGGGCATTTAAAGGTGGTAAAGTCGGTATAATAATGAATACACTGTTTAAAGAAAATTGGACTGTTACCGGTAACATTAAGACTTTAAAAAGAGAGCATAGAATATATCGTGAGCTACCAATTACCTATGATCAATGGAAATCAGCAAACTCTATGCCACAGAAATTTAATGACTTTCTGGTATCTTCATGTGAAGAAGATTATGGTAAAGTGGAATTAATACAAGAGTATGTGGGGTACATATTTGCTGACTCATACTATCTTCATAATTTTATGATATTAGAAGGTGTACCTGGAAGTGGTAAGAGTATACTTATCAAACTCATACGCGCTGCTATAGGACCACAATTCTTTACTGCTATATCATTAAATAGAATGGGCACTCAATTTGGCTTAGGTGAACTACCAGGAAAGAAGTTAGCAGTTATGTCAGAAGCAAGAGAGATCAACTTCAATCAATTAAGATCAGCAGTTCCAATCATATTAAAAATGGTAGGTAACGATCCTATTGATATTGAGGCCAAGCATAAAATGTCTACGACTGAAGTACTTGATGCTAAATTAATGATCGTAACAAACAGAACACCAGTAATGCCAGATGATACAGGCGCATTAACTCAGCGTATGATAATGGTTAGATTACACAAATCGTTCAGGGGTACTAATGAAGAAATACTTGGTTTAGACGAAACCATCATGAATTCTGAAATACCGTCTATTATAAAATGGTCTCTCAGAGGTTTAGAAAGATTAGTTAAAAGACGACAATTCTTGTTACCGCAATCTATCATAGATGAAAGTGTGTACTACCGTGAGCAACTCGATCCACTTAAAGTATATATTGGTGAATTTTATAAATTTGATGAAGGTGCAGACAGTAGTATAGAATGGGTTGAAGGGTCAAAGTTCATATCACATTTTCAAGAATATCTATTCCGCATAGGTCAAGTATTCCCTTTAAGTAAAGTACAAAAGCGAGCCGCAGTACCAGTATTACGAAATTTAGATAAAAGATTATCCCGCATACAAGTCAGAAATGGCAATAGAACATACGCAGCAGTAAAACCATTGATTCCTAAACGTGACTTAGATGAGGAATTTATATCAGAAAGAACTGAGTTATCTAATCTGGTAGAAGAAGAAAAGAGAATGAGGTAATCCGGACTGCTACAAGTAGCAGTCCGGATTTTAATTAAGACGTTGAGTAATTTTCTTCGCGCATGACATCAGCAAGTCGATTAATTACGTAAGTAATCTCACGAATTTTTGCCTGGTCTACGCCATCATCCATGACAACAGCGATTTCACCTGCCCCAACTGTGGCATCGAGGGTTTCAGTTCCCACCGTAGCGGCTTTAGAAACGTCCTCTTTTTTCGTAGACAAATCGCCAACTTTGTAGACTATCTGGCCCATCGTCAGTCCTCCTTTCCTGGTAATAGTGTTTTACGTTCACGCCGAGGACGCCATCCAGTACGCCGCATAGTGCCGTACACATAAGCGTCTGCGCGTTTATCTTTCAAGCCAAGTCGCTTGGCCCGACGTTTTAAATCCTCTTCGAGTTTCTTTGGCATTATTCGCCTCTTGTTAATTTATAGACAATTGTATTCCCGTAGGAACATTCGGTGGCGGTGGAGGTGGAGGAACAGGTGGCTCCAATGTAAATACGAAAGGGACTGACCAATCACTCCAATCTCCAGCAGCATTGCCAGCCATTAGACGAATAGTATGAGTACCTACGTCAACATTCGCTAAATCCCATTTAATAGAACCGTCCTCTTCTGCAGCAGTTTGATACTCCTGTCCGTCTAACTCTACTACATAAAATGCAACAGTCTCCTGTGGGTCGCATACTAAGAAAGGTGCAGCAAATGTTAAAGTACTAATAAATATAAACATAACAGATAAAAACAAAGTTTTCATTTAGGTTCTCCTGACAGCCGTTTCACTACCGTAGTGAAATGGAATTATTTTGCGCCTGGTAGAAGAGTCTTTCTCTTTTTTCTCGGCGTCTTACCGCGTCCAGGTTGTTCTAAACTTTCCAACTCTTCCATATACCGCTTCTTTTTTCCATAAGCCGCGCCAATATCACCGGCTGTCTTTTTCTTCTTTTTCTTTTTCTTGTCTGCCATTACTATCTCCTTTTCTTAGTTAGGCTTTCCATCACCTGGAGGCGTTTCTCCATCCGCCTGAGTATCAAACGCTTTATTCTGTTCAGTGACCAGAATGCCAAGTTCAGTTGCTATGGGAGCAACTACTCCATAAGGTTGTTGATTAATCAAGTTGGCAATCTTTTCTACTAAAGATGCCGGTAATACGTAACTTCTTTCAATTTGCTTATTCATAATGCCTCCTTTTGTTTGACCTCACCGTTATTGGTTTGGTTTATTTACCTACCCATCCAGTAGTCCCTGTACCAGATTCCTTAACATACAAAGAAGTTCCAGCGCCTCCATCAGTTCTCAAATACAGTGAGCCGACATTAGCTCCAATAACACCTTCAGGAGAACCCGCACCAGCTACTATAATAACTGATCCTTGAGTAAAATTAACTCCGTATACTCCGACAGTTGGCGACCATGTTTTAAAAACATCTACACCTTGATAGTAGAGATTAGAACTAATACCATCAGAACTAAATACGTTTTTTAATCCTGAACTGGTTACTCTTAAAAATAAGTCACCATTATTTTGGTTATTATCAAAATACATATCAGTTCCGTTATGTCTCGCCTGTCCCAAAGGCGTTCCGCCAGAACCAAAAGTAAATCCTGTATTTTGAGTCTGAAAAACTGTAACTCCTGCATACGATAAAGCTACAAAACTTTGAGGATATGCAACTATCATATTTTTAGCAGCGGCCCCACTAAATCCTCTTACGAGTACGAATTTATTATCTATTTTATTAATTAATTTAACATCTCCTGTTCCACTATCGTCAATAATATCGAAATTCATAGCAGGACCATTAACTGTAACGCCCTGAGAATTAGTTAAAAACTTTAAACCGTTATTAAAGTATAGCTTAACAGCACCTGTAGGAGTAAATTGAGCCAAAACTTCAGTTGACGAGCCATTAAAGTAAGTAAAGTTCATATTAGCTGTAAGAGTATTAGTATTAATCGCGCAGTTACTTCCGTCAAACTGAAGGACAAAATCATTATCAAAACCGAGTCTAAGTTTCATAGAATCGTCAAATTTTAAAGCATCAGAAACGGTTTCGCATATTTTATTACCCTGATAATACAAGCGAATTCCAGCATTTGGATCGCCGTAGAAAAGATTTTTCTCAACTCCTCCGCTATTATAGCCAGCTATCAGAACAGGATAACCGTTAGTTAGACTCAACATCTTCCACAAAGAACCAGTTTCAGCTATATACATTTGATTAGAGCCGTTAAAGATATTGATACCTGTAGAACGAGTACTAAACACTTTAGCTCCTGCATTATATAACTCAATTGCTCCAGCAGCTCGACACCATATGAAATAATTTATATCGACACCGTCATTTTGTTCTAAACGAATGTCACTTAAAAGATCAGAAGTAGCTAATTCTACTCGACCTACATTAGATCGAAGTCTACCGAGAGCAGTAGTTCCATTATCTGCGAATAAAGTGATAGATGGAACAGAACCTGAACTATCTAAAACATGAATACCACCAGCTTGCGTTCTAAGAGTTACTGCGTTATTATAATATAAGTCAATTCCTGCTCCACCAGTTAAAGTCATTATGGTATCACTACCATCGAATTTAACTGTTACAGGACTTGAGGCTACGTCAAATGATAAATTACCAAATATCTTGGCACCGTCAGAAATGGCTTGAACTTTAATATCAGTTTTATCATAGTAGAGTTTGTCAATTTCAAACTCTATTTGCGCAGCACTCGCAGTTATGATTTTCGTACCAGTACTATTCCAAGCTAACAATTCATTAGCTTCAGGAATCATCTCAAAATCCATATCAGTTTCATAAGCTGCTGCTACTCTAAATGTACGATCAATTTCTTCTTGCTGCTGCTGCACGATCATCGTTAATTTATCGAGAGCTGTTTCATGAGAGTCCGCAGGAAAATTATCATTCTCGATATAATCATGCGTCTGAGTTAACGGTACGTCACGAATAATCGTAAGCTGTTCTCCTGTTGCTGGAGCCACAACCATATCTACAGTGCCGCCTGCAGGATTACCAGCACCCGTAACCGTATAATCCGTATTTAGTATCTGCTCGGTTGAAACACCTGCAGCATCTAATAAAAGTACTTGAAGATGTGTTTCATCCAGAAAGTAAAAGCTTACGGGAAAACTGGTAGTAGAGTCATTACCATCATAGTCTTCTCGATAGTTCTCATTTTGTACTGTCATTGTTTTTCCTCCGGACTGCTACCGGTAGCAATCTGTTTTTATTCTTCCATCCTACGTTTTTTAAGTATTACATCTATTGGATTAACGTCTTCGTCATTAGCCGCAGCATGAGCGCCACGAACCATTGTCATAATTTGTGAAGACGGTATACCCCATTTTAAAGCAGCAGCAGTTAAAGCTACATCAGTAAACGGCACTACATCAAATTCGTAATCTTCATCAGTCATAGCCCGCTGTACTTCTCTCGCAAGATCAACAGTTGCTTTAAGAGGTTCTGCAGCAGGAGTCAATGTGTAATCATAACCCATTACTGAAGAAGAAATCACATCACGTAATAAAGGTACGCCTCCACCTACATGCGAAGCGACTCCTGCTATTAAACCTTCAGGAGTTGTAGCTGATCGCTCTTGAGTCAAACTCTTAATGATAGGTGGAAATATATACATATAGTGTAAAGCTGTTATAACTTCACCCCAAGATGCATCGCCAAAAGTTCTTCGTCTGAATAACTCAGCAGCTTGATTATGCAAGACTGAATAATATGAATAAAACATAGTGAGTATGCGCTTAAACTCATTTGGATCACGCATAATCTTAGGCAAGTCTTTTATAGATGACTGAGGCTGAGTCAATCTAACTGACTGATCTGCATATGCTATTGCTTTGTTAGCATCGCCATTGAATTTTTGCATACCCTTAAGCCATCCTGCATACCAAGTAGTATATGCTCCAACCACATCACCTGCTCGAATAAGACTAAAGAAGATATTTCGATCAACTGTACCTATCTTCTTAAACTTTTCCATCGTTTTCGTATCGAGTATTTCACGAATATCTCGCTGCCATGCTTGATTACGCATAGCCATCTGCTCGCTTACTTCATTGATGGCCTGATACGTTTTCATAGGATTCTTCATAAATCGAGAAGCAGCTACTGCTAAGTTACCTTTTCCTACGCGAGGAGCAGCAGCTACTAAAGATAGAGGTTGCACTAATGCAGTAGTTAATTTCCAGCCGAGCATAGCAATAGTTACGTTAGCTCGTAAACGTCTTAAAGTAGGGGCGTTGGTTTGTGCAGGATTAATAAGGTCGTCAACCCACTCTTTCAGTACATTGTATTTATCAGGTCCAAGATTTTCAGTTACGCTTTTTCTAAATTTATTGTCGTGTACTACCTTATATAAGTCATCAGTTATTTCCCAATGAGATGATGTATGAGATACATCACGCAGATGTTTAGCTAAAGCGTCAAAATCTAAGCGTATAGCGTCAGAACCACCTACTCTTGTCCGGAAAAATCGTTTTTCAACATTGCGAGGTATTTGACTTCTATCAGGTAACTGCGTAAATACGTCCTCCATATTTTCTTTAATTACTTTATTAGAAAACTTATAATCAGGGATGATAGGAAAGTAATTTTTTACTTTAGGCAAAGTTTTACCAGTCATCGTCTTATAGACATCTGCCAGGTAATCATACATTTCATCAGTCATTTTCCAGATGTTGCGTACAAGACCCCAATCTGCTTCAGTCATATTCTCTCTTAGAAAACGATTTATGACTATATCAGACATCGGACCTGTTTCGTCACCGAGAGAATTAAGTAATGCTGCTTTATTATGCTGATTACCAGTCATCGCTGCCATTGTAAGCATAGTCTCTCTGTCAGCAGAAAAATCAGTTACGCTATCTTCAAATCGCTTTTTCCAAAATCGTCGAGACAATCGCTTACCAGTTGCGTCTGCATATTCTTGAAGAATATCCTTCCATCTATCAGTAAGAACCTTACTGATTTGAAAATTCATATCCTCTGCTTTTTTAGCAGCACGAAACATTTTCTGTGCGTTGCCAAAATCTTGCCAATTATCAAGTTCGCGAAGTATAAATTCAGGTCTTTTTAAATCGCTTAACCATCTTGACATTCTATCTGTTTTCGCTGATCTTACATTTTGCGCTTTACCGCTTACAAATGCTCGTTGAGTAGGCTTGGCGTACATCTTTTTAAAAGTGTTGTCAGCAGTATCAGATATAGACTGAACATAGTCATTGATAACTTGACCTTTAGCAATATTTTCTATACGACGTTGCGACTTCCCCATACGACGCAAATCTTGAACTAAAGCACCTAATTTCTCAAATTGTTGAGTATTTAAGTTTAACTTGTCGGGGACCGTTTGAGGAAGTTCTAAAATATCGTCATATTCATCACGCATTAATTTAGATAATGGTACTCCTTCTTCAACTTTAGCGTCCAGAAAATTTCTTAATCCTGGTCCTTCAATATCGGCCAAAGCTTCTTTAGGAAAATACGGTTGTAAGTATCTGTGCACCTGATCTTGATAGTCTTCTGGTAATCCCGTATCTCGTAGAGCATTTTTCATACGTCCCTCAGCGCGAACGATTTGTGATTTATCCCGAGTTGACTCCTTAAGTGCCGCAGCTTTGGCTAAGGCCGTTAATCGTTCATCAGCTTTTGTAATCTGCATAGCTGCGTTAGCACCTCTTCGCGCTACGCGCCTTATAAAATTTGTTTCATTTGTTATATCACGTAGTGTTCGAGGCTCTCCACCCGCAAGCTGTTGTTCTCGTTTTGCAGCAGATCGAATACGCTGAACCATCTTTTTTCCGCCAATTTTCTCCCACATCTTCAATTCAGTCCCGCCCATTCGTCTGGCGAATTCATCATAGTATAAGACGTTCCAATCATATTCCATTTGACGATTAATTGAATTGCGTACCTGTTTTAAAGAAGGTGTTTGCGCCATATCATAGATCATTTCTTCCACACTCGCGTAATCATTAGCAACTGCCTTTTTGATAGGATCAACGCCTCCATCTGGTTCAATTAGATTTTTATATTTGCTTTTTAAATCGTCAACAGCTTGCTGACCTATCATACGAACTAAACGATTTTCATTAAATCCACCTCCACTTTTAATTTCAGTCACTAAATTAACTACAGGATGATCTCTATACGCCTCGATAGCAAGCTTATTGTTTACTTTATTTTTAATGTTATTAAATTCCTGATCAAACCCTTTATATGATCGTATTTCAGATATTTTCTGAATTTCATCTAAATCATTTTCAGTTATGTCACCAAATGATTTTTTCAAGACCTGACGATTTAGTTGTCTCCGAGTTAGTTCCTTTTCTTTCGCATCACCGTATCGAGTGAGAACCATCTTGGAGTCGCGGTCTGTGTAATAAGATTTCTTAACAAGATCACGAGCTTCACGCAAAGCCACCATATCCCCTTCATCCATACGACCGGCCAGAACTTTTAGTCTTGCTTTTACTAATTCAGAAACATTTTTAGTATTAGCAGGAATCAACTGTTCTAAATTCTGAGAAAAGAAATTAGGTGCTTTGCTATTGATTAACTGTAAAGCTTTTCTGTCTATAACTGCCTCCATAAAATTACCCGCAGTCAAGCCTAATCCCAGAGATATTCCCAAATTAATCCAAGGATTCTCAGGAGCAAAAGCTTCAGCAGCTATCTCTGCTCCTGTTTCTGTTGCTGCCATCGGTACAGCAGTCATCGCACTACGAGTTAATGCACCTTTAAATGTAGTACGGCCTAAATTAGCCAGTAATTTAGCTGTACCAAAACCGCCTACCCACTCCCACGGTACGATATTAGAAGGCTGCACACCTTGGGCGTCCCACCATCGCTTTCTAATATCTTCTTGCGTATCTCCAGGATAAGCGTAATATTTTAAACGCTCTTTTTCTAACTCAGAAAGCTGTTTCTCTTCATCAAGAGTTCGCCCTAAAAATCGAGACTTCAGATCAAATATTTGACGATTCAAGTCTCCCAACTTAGCCGCATAAACTTCTTTCGGCATTCTGTAGGGAGGCTGATCTTCTGGACGTACTCTAAGACTTGAAACATCAGCTTCTAAGAGAGCATCTTCAGGCACATTAAAACCTGGCTGTACTTGAGGTTTCCTTAAATTAGAAACGTCCTGCTCTATTAAATTATTCGGGTCCGGAAGTGGCATTAGCTTCTACCTGTATATACAATTTTGACCATTGTTCATCTGACATTGGTTTACCATATATTTTTTGAAATATACCATTCAAGTAATCCATCTTTTGCTCTACCGTTTCACCAGGAATCATGTATGGATTAGCTTTTAACTGCAAGAATTCTGAAGCCATATGCTCTGGTGAACCTGCTACAGGACCAGTTACAGTAGGTTCCGCTTCAGGAGTAGCTGGAGGAGTTACTGCCGGCGTCGTTTCTGGAGTGCTACCGGTAGCAGTCCGACCTTGCCTAATTGCTTCAGGAGTAGTTCCTGCCTCCATTTGTTTTAATATAGACTGAACTTCCTCACCTGGTTGAGCTTCAAATGGATACCTTTCTTGAGCTACCCCACGCCACTTTTGCCACCAACTCGGCTCTTCTTGCATTGGTACCAAAGTTGGTTCTTCACCAGGAATTTCTCTGGACAAACGATACCATTGTTTAGTCATCAATTCATCAGCAAGTTCTTGAACGCGAGGATCATTTGCAGTTAAATCTTCTGCTATCATTCGCGCTTCAAGACGACGCATAAAATGAGGTAATTCAGATTTACGTAAAACGATCTTGTCAGGATCACGACGCTCTTTAGGAGTTGATAACTCAACAGCAGCAGCTTTATATGTATCCTCAGCTTCTTTAAGATAATCTCGCGCACCTTTTGAATCAAGACCTCGCTTTTTCTTGAGGTAAGCTTCTAATTCTTTAGTATCTGGACCAATACCAGAACCAAGAAGTAACGTGAGCTGATATGGTTCTGTAATTTTGCCACTATTTATATCAGCTCTTACTTCTCTGATTCTAATAGGATCACGATAGAAATTAGCTTGTTGAATACTATCCAGCATTTTCTTTCGCTCGTCAGGATTGAAACCAGGCTCCTTACGAACTGCGTCTGCCAGATTACGATAACTTTGATTTCTGGCTTCGGGGTCTTTCAATTTTGCAATATCAGTGATATACTGATTCACTTGATCTACTAAAGCATTTTTACTTTCTGTATTAGTTTTACGAGCAAGCATCTGCTCCATATTATACTGGTTGTATAGACGATTAGCTACTTCAAAAGCATACCGTGCATCTTCTGGAGCTACTTCCAACTCTCGATGAACTTCTGGATCACGTAATCGTACAGAAGCTGTTAAAAGATCATCGCCCCATTTTGATCGTGCGGCATCTTCTATTCTAATGATCTGTGCAGGACCATAGTTATTTCTTTGCTGTTGAAGTACGGCATTGTAAGCCGATGGCGATAGTTTATTAGATAACATTTCCGTGTTATCTTCAACCCAATTATAAGCTGTAAGAGGGTCTTGTCTAAACCACTGTGTTATTTTATCACTATAAAATTCGTCAGTCACCGCACCACGATAAGCCGCATCACGTTCAGGAGTCCATCGCCTATCGCCTTCTCTGTCTCCTGCAGCTATAGCTACATCGTCAACTAATGCGTCAATGGATTCAGTATCTCCAATCATCAATTCATTTATTTTAGCAGCGGCGTTGTCTCGATAAGCTACATCAACTTCAGATAAATGACGATCTTCTTCTCCCATCACATAATTTCGAACCCAATTAAGGTTTCTACTATATTGGTCTTCGAAATACGCCTCCATATTACTGCGAGTAACAGGGTCTTCTATATTACCTACGGCTGTATCAAACATCGGTTGACGTTGGCCTTCAAATTGTTGAGTTAATCCTAAAGCATTTCCAGCCTTATAAGTAGAATAGTCTGCACGCATATCACGAAATTGCTTATCTAATTCTACTTGACGCATCTGTTCATCAGCTCGTCTAAGACGCTCATGACGTACAGCTATAGCTTGACCGAAAGAAGAAACGTCTCTTCCTAAAGGACGAATATCAATGATACTCTTTGGTTGTCCTGCAAACCTAACTCTCTGCCTCTGTAGTATTGGAATTCGTGCCATAGTATTCTCCGGAGTGTTACCGGTAGCAATCTAAATTATATAGTTGCAAAAGGATTTTTAGCGTATGGACTCTTAGCGTATTCCCCGACACCGGATAATAGCGTACCTCCTGCTCCAATTCCACCTTCCCATATAGAGGCACGTTGTCTATCTTTCCACGCATCAATATCGTATTCATATCCTCGAAGAATAGCTTCTCTTTCTTCCGCACCTTTTTCCCGAGTTTCTTCTATAACATCAAGCGGTGTTCCTTCTCCGACTCTTACACCTGCTGCTCCGTATTGCGCTAATTGCGTACCAACTAAACGCTTTACTTTTTCATCATGCAGCATAGCCGCACGCTGTCGCTCTTTTTTAAGACGCTTTTCTTGCTTTTCCGCGTGCTCATGTTCTTGATATGTTTTGTAAAGTGTACCGCCGGCACCAATAACAGTACCGATAATTCCTATTACTGCTGCTGTTCCGCCCATTACAACCTCCTGAAATAGAGATACTCTAAGAGATTATAGTTAAGTTTTTTCATCACTGGTCTAAAATCTATATGCGGTTTAATAGATATTATAAAAAAGTCTATGCCTATTCGCTTCATATGGCGTTCCATATGTTTAATAAAGGCCATTACATGACCCCTATATTTTGGATGCATATAAATAATGTCATTAACCGCATATTTAAAATTATAATGAAGATGACGA
>JAAUYE010062067.1_pt1 | contig 20612 bp, 22 predicted proteins | sample 7278081 | NCBI WGS metagenome assembly JAAUYE01 (sample SAMN14350131, study PRJNA611818) | marine sediment metagenome | isolation source: surface marine sediment (0.6m) | place: French Polynesia: Moorea | collected 2018-08
ACGATGAATCCATCTGCCGTTGCATCCGGAACAGACTCACGCACGTTGATGGTAGTCTGGTTCGGTCCAACAGCATAGACTGAACTCGTGGTCCGGTAGAGCTTGCTGTCATTGCCGGTGGAGCCCGTGACGGCAAAGGCGTGATCCTGAACAAACCTAGCAGTCTGATCCCCGGCAAGCACAAACGAGCCAAAGCCTGCGGCGCCTGCGGTAACACCCACGATGGCACGCTCCCGATACATGGTCTGGAACTGGGAGATACCGATTGCCGGAGTCTTTGCCGGGATGGCGCAATCTGCGGCCTCAACCAGCATGCGTCCGATAGTGAAGTCGTATCCGGTGACGTAGACCGGATATCCCTCGGGGATGTCCTCGGTCAAACTGCTGTTTGCCGCAGCCAGCGTGCCAATCAGGACGTTGCCACGGTTTGTGAAGAACTCAGGAGGCTGAATGCCCAAGCATGAGCAGTCACGCAGCGCCGTAACCGTACCCTCAAAGTTGATGAACTCGGCATCACCAACGAATGATTCACGGTCGGTCTGAAGTGTGAGACCCGAGCCGGGTTCCACACTGCCGCTCTGGTCGCCGCACTGGAAGGCTGCAATCAGCGCATTGAGTGCAGTGTCCTCGGCGCCACTCAGCGGGCCGGTGCCCTCGAAAGTAATGGTCAGGTTGACCTCATCATCGACCGTGACATCCTCGCAGAACGTAACGATGGTTACGTCAGCATTGATGGCGTCGATCAACTCCTCGGGGCAGAAGACTATGGACGGTGCTGTTTTGAATACGTCAAACGACATTATCTAACTCTCCAGAACTCCAGGCTGGCATCCCAGATGCTCGACGGGTTGTTCGTGTTGTCCGTTCGGAAATCTATGTCAAAGGTATGTATGCCTGCGGTCAGCGTCACAACCTCAAAACCTTCAAAGATGTACCTCTGCGCCGCACCCGTCGTGCTGAACTGATACGTTCCGCCACCCACGTCGATCTCACCAGGGTTCGGCGTCGAATATCCGCTGCTGCTGTTCAGGGAGTCGTTCGACCGTGAATCCTTCGGCTCTTGCTTCTGAAAGTAGACGTTCGTGGTGTCGTCCAACTGGAGCCGGGACTCGAAGTCGTTTCCAGCCGAATCGTGGTTCCACTGGAACTTCCAACTGATTCGGTAGTCGCCCGCCGGAATTGAATCGGTCGTAAGACGCAACTTCTGAATCCAGTTCACCTGAGTCGTGGTCGTCACGGGTGTGGACTTGGCCAGCTTATACCACGTGCCGAACACAGCGATGGTCTGCCATGCACCATTGGTGTAGATATCAAGTCCATCCGTTTCGGTGTTCCTGAAGAACGTTCCTTCCACGGGGGAACCGGGCCGGTCGGCGGTCACACCGCTGGGGAGAATCAGTAGGTTGCCCGGCGCATAAGTGTCACGACCAATCTCGTTGTAGATGTACGACTTTCCGGCATCCGCCGAAAGGTCACCGACACCGTCATTGATTACGAGATCACCGGCATCGATCAGAGGCGTGATGACAGACGCAGACCTACGAAAACGGCTCGACGGATAATCTGAGAAATCCTGCTGAGCCGGAGATGGACCAATCGGCTTTCCGATTATGGTGATCTGAGCAACGGTCGTGTTCTTTATGATGATGGTCTTAGCCACGATTAGTCACCTCCACCCGGCGGCGATGGAATGTCGCCGGTCCATTCATCCTGAACCTCACCACCAGCACACTCGGTAATCATGAAGTACATGACCACCGTAATGCCAGATGGATTCGTTCCTTGATCGTCCATCCAAATGGAAATCTTATCACCAGCCACAAACGTCACATCCGTTGGCCCATAATTGGTTTTCCTGGCAGTTCTGGCATTGCGTACCTGCCACGTCGTAGCAATCGCAGCCGTACTCGCCGCCGCACCTTCAGCAGTCTTGTAAACGACCACATCGGTGTCAGCACTGTTGTTCGCATTCGTGAACGTCATCCCAGCAAGCCTACATCCCCACGGAATAACCTGTGGAGATTCGTTGGTTGACCGTCCATCGCTGTCCAACCAAGCATCAGCAGCAGTGAACTCAGACGTGAACGTGAGTTGGAACACACCACTGCAAGGAATGGCCTCAGCCGGAGTTTCCAGCTCCCACTTTCCAGTCGTTGAGTTGAACCTCAGAATCGAGTCTTCAGTCGGAGAAGCGGCATCCACGTCATCCAACTGGTCCAGTTCACCACCTACAATGCGGTAGTGGGCGTCGTTTGCAACACCCGCCACCACGAGACTCTGAGCCTTCGTAAGCTGAGTCACCCCATCCAAAGGATCGAGCACAAGGATGTCGTCAGCATTGATCGCAGCAATGAGATCAGTGCTGTTGGCAACGTCCTGAGCCTGTTCGGTCGTCAGGTCGTAAGTGCCACCCGCTGGAACCGTGATGCTAAGATCAGAAATCTCGACATCTACAGAAGGCGAGCTTACATTCTCGATTATGAAGCTCATTCAGGTTCTACCTTTATACGTCTCTCCACTTCACCCAGAGTGTCACGGTCAAACCGTTAACTGATCCACCTGCGGCATCGCCACGGAGGCGTATCTTCTGATCCCGACTCACATCGTAGTTGATCGTGGAAGAAGTGTTCCGGTACTCGTTCTCACCGTTGACAGCCGTAAACGAAACGATGGCAGCAGTATCCACTCCGTCAACATAGAGGCGGATGGTTTTGCTGTTGTTATTGTCGTCCGACGTATGCGCCGTCACCTTGACGATGGTTGCGTCGTGCGGCATGATGTAGCCAACTTCCGCCGATACTGCATTTCCGATGCTGATCCAGTCATTGTTTCCAACGAACTGCTCGGAGAACACAATCGGGGTCTCAGAAACCGACAATTTCTTGTTGCCACGGTTGGTGTCCGTGATAACCAGAACCGATTCACCGTCGATGTCAACGATCTCAAGGTCATTCAGGTTCAAGATATCGGCGACACCGTCTGCGACCTCCTGACCGGTGAACTTCTGGTTGGCGCCAGCGGCAGTAGCAGCCGAAGCATTCATGCCAACAAACTCATCTGTGGCGGCTATGTTCTCACCAGCCGCCGGAGTACCGTCGATGTCGAGTTCCAGAGTCGGGTCGCCTGCAACACCGTCGCCGTTGGTTACGGCCAGGCCGTCTCCACGGCCCACACCAGCCACTGCAATCGAGCGGGAGGCGTAGTTGTCGTCGGAGGTCCGAACGATGATACCGTTGGCGGTGATACCACTGACGATGTTCAGATCCTGCACAACGTCGGTGAACGTGAACTTCACGTTGGCGGCAGCGCCCTGGTCAACCGCAATCTCGTCGGTGAGGGCAACCGTGGTTCCGGCGGCCAGCGTCGAGATGTCGAGGTTGATGGTGATGCTGTCATTCGGTGGTCCTGCACCGTCAGCACCCGTCGTTCGAATACCGCCGGTCGTTCCACCAACGATATCCAACGTATCCATGTTGGTGGCAGCGGTCGCCGATCCCGTGTTACCATTGATGGTGGAGTACGCCATAATTGCGCCACCACCAGTGATAGCATCGCTGATGTCCTGACCAGTGATGTAGTAGTTCTGGTCGGTGTCGGGGTCATAAACCACGAAGCGGTCGGTGGCCGCCATATCGGCGTTGATGTTGGTCAAGCCTTCGATGTTCAGACCAACCTGCACATCACCCGTGGACGTTGATGCACCGTTGACTACCTCGATACCGAGGCGGTCGTTGGACGGGCTCGACGAGATGGACACCGTGGTATAGGTGTCTTCTGCCGTGCGCTTGATGAATCCCAGTGTGGTGATTCCATACGGAATGTCACGGTCGTTCAGAAGAGTCTGAAGCGTGGTCTTGCGGGTCTGCGAACCAGACGATACCGGAGTACCGTTCAGGTCATGGAAGGCAATCGAGTCACCCAGGGCGATAGACGCCGTGGAGAGGTCGTTGACATCCAGGTCGATCTGCGTGCCAGCACGAGACAGACCGATACCGGCGATGATGGCGCCAGGGCCAGCAATCTGAGTCCAGTTGACCGGGTCGGTGTTCAGGGTGACGTTGCCGTCCCAAATGACGGACCACTGGGTGTTGGCATTGAGAGTTCCGTTCTCGACGAATACAGTGTTACCACCGGATACCTCAGAGGCCGGGGTGCCATCCTGATCCTCAGCACGCTCGATGGCGCCCGTGGCACCAGCGGTTGTGACCACGTAGATGCCGTTCTGCTTGGCGTCGGTCTGATCCTTGACCAGAAGACGATCACCAATGGCAAGCGGGCCGACAGCCGTCGGTGCGCCGTCCCAGAGGGCATCACTGGTCAGGTCGACGTTGGTGAATGCACCAGAGCCACCTGTTCCACCTGCCGGAGCATAGGTTCCACCAATGTCACCACCACCAGGAGTGGTAGAGGCCCGAACGGACTCCTTCCAATCGATGCCATTGGCTACGCTGTCAACGTATGCCTTGTTGATGATGTCAACGTCATTGGTGAACCCGCCAGTCGGGGTCTGTATCGTCGCTGTCGCATCCTGTCCGATGGTGATGGTCGCACCACCGGAACCCGTGTCACCGCTGATGTTGAGGGCAGCACCTTCAGCGATGTCCAAAGTACCGGAGTCGAGCGTGTCACCAGTGTTCTTCAGGAAGGAATCATTGACGTTGACCTGCATGGTGCCAGCCACATCGTTATAGACGAACGTGGACTCTGTTCCATTCTGGAACGCTGCACCGATGATGTCCTCGATGACTTCCTCGAAGTTGGCGTTGCCAATCGGATCGATAACGTCCAGATTGGTTCCGTCACCCTGGAAGACATAGATGGTGTTGAGCGTATGCGCTGTCGGGTCATCGACATCACCCAGGTCATCCAGATCGATGTTACCAGCCACCGTTCCAGGGGGAACCGGAACCCAGTTGGTACCGTCCCACTGAAGGAGGTCATTGGTGGTCGGCGCCGAGGTGGTCGTGTCAACGTCGTCCAACTGGTCGATGTCTGCTCCACGGATGCCCCAGTGGGGGTCGTTGTGGGACAGAGCAACGGCCTGGCTGTCCGCAACACTAAGCTCGGTCGTTCCGTCGATAGGGTCGATGACGACAAGTCCTGGCGTTGATCCTGGTCCGGTGGTCGCATTTGCACTGATAGCAGCCTGAAGATCGGTGCTATTGGCAACGTCCTGTGGCTGTTCGGTGTCGATCTCGAACGTCGCACCTGCGGGAATCGTGAATCCCAGATCGGGGATTACGATTGCGCCAGCCGTCTTATTACGAATGAAAAACGCCATGGGTTATGCCCTCCATTTAAGCGTCAGCTTGATAACTGTGTTTTCTATCCTACCTAGAGCGGGTATATCCGATTCCTCGGCTTGGACTCGAATCTTGTCGCCCCGGTTGAAATCTGTGTCCAGCATGGTGCTCACATACGATGCATTGGCACCACCACTCAAATCGCCGAGCACACAGCACGGCGTGTTGTTGATGTAGAGCCTGAACTTCTTGGAGGCTCCCATCGTGTGATCACAATGGCCAGTCGAGTACACGACAGTTCCATCGAAATCAGCAATATATCCGGACTCTTGATGCACGGAGTTGCCAATATTTATCCAATCGTTGACTCGAACTCGGTTACGTGAGAAGGTCAAAACGTGCTCCGCAATCGACAGTTCCTTGTTGGACCGATTGGTGTCAACGTAGGTGATGAATTCCTGCCCGTTGATGACGTTGATGTCGATGCCACCAGGCAGCGTACCGCCGCCACCAGTGGCCGTAATCGTGATGAGGTTACCAGGGCCTGCCGTGGTCTGAATTCCGGTGCCACCGGCCAACGTAATCGCATCGGTGGGGACCGTCGCAGTCGCCGGGGGACCAAGGTCACCAGACACCACACCAAACGCAGGTCCACCGCCACCGGCTCCGCCGAGTCCACAGACCCACACACCACCAATCTTCTGACACAGGTCAGCGGTACCAGGATCCAGGTTAGATGCAATCTCCGTGGACGGGACCGCAGTATCGTCGATAATGGCCAGGTCACCGTTACGACCGAAATCGTTTGAGGGGACCGCCGGAACACGATAGATTTTCAGGGGGCCGAACTCAATCGTGGTCTTCGTGACCTTAATTGAATCGTCGAGGTACTTTCTGCCGTAATGAGTCATTCTGGGATTCTCAGCATCGTCGTCTTATTTAAGGAGATCGTCCTCGAACAGAAGGTCGCCCATAGCCCTGGCTAGGCTCTCGTTGGCAACGGCCTGTGGTGTGGATTCCTGCTCTTTCGGGGGACGGCGCCCGGCCCGCTGCTTGGCCCGGTCTCGCTGCATCTCACGCTCTGCTCGACGTTGGGCCTTTTTCTGGGCCAGGTAGTTCTCCCGACGATCCCTGGACACGAAGTAACGCTTGAGAAGCCCAGGCTTATAGGGGAATTTCTGATTGGTGTGGGGGAAGGTCACCGTGTAGTCTTCTACATCGAACTCGGTCAGGCTGGTGGTCTCCTGAATGAGGGCATCGATGTCTTCGATGCTGTAGTTCTCCCGGTCAAACTCCACATACACGATGCTGGTGTTGGGAATCGTATCGGAATCACCGTAGTCCACGTCCATGACGCCGTGGAACTTCTCGCAGAAGTTCTTGAACGGCAGCACGGCCTCGGGAACGCCCTTCAGAAAGAAGGCGATGACGATGTTCTCGGTCTCGGCATCAGCCGGGAGGTACTCGTCGACGCTCACCTTGGACAGAAGGATGTTGTCCAGGTCGTGTTGAACCAGGCCCTCGTTGATCATCCGGCGCACCTCTGCACTGCCGGGGCCGACGTAGTAGGGCTCATACAACTCGCTGACGACGTGGCCCATCATGTAGATGTACTGCCACGCCTCGTCCTCGAAGAAGAACGGGTCACGCTTGATGTTGAGTTGTTCTTTGGTCTTCTTGCTGCGGATGATCCAATTAGGCATCTGGGTTCTGTCCGATCTTCTCGTCCGAGACTTCCTCAGCCTCGTCCTGACTCTTCTCTTCGACCTTGTCAAGGAGGCGCCGCAGAACCTTCACTTCCAGGACGCTACTGCCGTCCCGCATCTTCTTGACCTTGATCTGGTTCTGGCCTTCCTGGTCATTCTTGATGCGCAGGATTCCCTTGGCATCGACTTTCTTGGGGACCCACAGATAGACGATGACCCAGAACCTCTGCACCCGTGGGCGGCCAAGGACCTGAACCGTGTTCCAGCCGTCGTAGAGATAAATGTCGTGATCGTCCAGATACTCTTCGAACTTCAGCAGGTAGTTGGTTAGCGTGTTGTCGCCGAGCTTTCTGGTGAGCCGGTCTTCCTCATTCTCCATGAGAAGGGCTTCCTCTGCTCCTTCGAGGTCTTCCTCGTCGAGCATCATATCAACGACGTGCGTGAGATCGTGTGTCATTCGGGCTCCCCTTTATTGGTATTCATTATTTACCTCAACCCTGGAGGTGAGAGTTGGGGCTCTTATCCATAGAAGATAGTACGAAGGGGTTGAAAACCCAACTGATTTGATATATATTCTGTAGCAAGCCCGGAAAAGGTCTGGGCTTCATCACCAACATCGCAAGGAGTCTTGAGATGACTAGAAAAAACACCCCACGGGTAACCGTGTTCATCTGCCGAGCCCAAGGCTATCACATTGGGCATCAATCCGTTGTAAAACAAGGACTTGAAGAGTCTGATCTTCTGATCGTCGCTCTCGGGTCGTCCAATCGCTCACGGGATCTCTACAATCCGTTCACCGCTGAAGAGCGGGAAGGCGTCATCCGTGCAGACAGTGAGGGAGCCAGGCTGGCACCGCTGGCTAAACGCCTTCAATTCGTGCATCTGGACGACCACATGTACAATGATGCTCTCTGGGAGCAGCATGTACAGCAGAAGATTCGAGACAAGGTCTACGACAACTACGGTCCCACCGAGGTCGACATTCGACTCATCGGTCTGGAAAAGGACGGGACCAGCTACTACTTGAAGAAGTTCCCTCAGTGGGGCAACATCCCGGTCAAGCCCAACGAAGACTGCATGACCCCTCAGGGAAAGAGTCTCATCTCCGCAACCCTCGTGCGCAGCCTGTTTTTCGAGCACGGCGTGGTCCCGGCTCAGATTCTCCCCGAGTCCACCATCGCCTTCATGGAAAAGTTCAGGGAAAGCAGCACCTACCATCACCTGGTCGAAGAACATGAGTTCAACGAGCGCCACAAGGACCCCTACAAGGGGCTCAAGTGGGGCCACATTGACCAGTGTGTGGATTCAGTGGTCATTCAGTCCGGGCATGCCCTGATGGTCGAGCGTGGCGCCATGCCTGGCCGGGGCCTGTATGCCCTACCGGGTGGCTACATCGAGGAATACGAGGACTTCGAGACCGCAGCGTTGCGGGAATTGGTAGAAGAAACCAAGTTGCGCTTCACCGAGAAGGACAAGCCGGACATTACTGAACGCATCCTCAAGGGAAGCCTGAAGTATAGCCGCCGTTTCGCCGATCCGCACCGGTCCATGCGGGGACGCATCATCACCGAGGCTTTCCTCTTCAACCTGGAGCCCAGGGAGAACCTCCCCTGGATTCGGGGCGGGTCCGATGCCAAGCGGGCCTTCTGGATGCCTCTCTCCGAGATCAACCCTCGGGAATGCTTCGAGGACCACTACTTCATCATCCAGGAGATGGTGAGGGGAATGAATCGATACTAAAATCAACCACATAGCAAGGAGTCTTACTATGAACAATCAACATTTTGCAGACGCACTCTGGAGTCAGGGTCCCATTACCCCTCAGAACCCGGTCCTGGATCGGAACCTCATCATGAACACGGACAGCTACAAGCCGTCCCACTACCTCTTTCTGCCCGACTACGTCGAGCACATGTCCTGGTACCTGGAGAGCCGGGGCGTGGCCAGCGACCGCACCTGGGACAAGGCCATGTACTTCGGGCTTCAGATGTTCCTGAAGGAGTACCTGTGCAAGCCCATCACCCAGGAGATGATCGAAGAGGCCCAAGACATGCTTCCCACCCACGGCGAGCCTTTCAACCGCCACGGATGGGAAACTATTCTTGACGACTACGGCGGGTACCTGCCGCTTCAGGTCGATGCTGCCCCCGAGGGGCTGGTCTACCCGCTACGCAATATCATGGCCCGTGTGGTCAACACTGACCCCCGGTTCCCGTGGTTGCCCGGCTACATGGAGAAGGCGTTCGTTCAGGCCACCTGGTACCCGGTCACCGTCGCCACACTGTCCTGGAACATCAAGCAGACCATCAAGAAGTTCCTGCTTGAGACCGCTGACGGTGATATCGATGGCAAGCTCGAAGACCTGATGTGGTTCTTCCGCCTGCACGACTTCGGCGCCCGTGGCGTGTCCAGCCTGGAGTCCTCCGGCATCGGCGGCCTGGCCCACCTGGTCAACTTCCGTGGCACCGACACACTGGAAGCTCTCCGGTACGGTCGGAAATACTACTACGAAGAGATGGCCGGATACTCCATCCCAGCCACCGAACACTCGATTGTGTTGGCCCATGACCAGGAGTACGAAGCCTACAACCAGGTCATCAGTCACCTGTCGCCGGGCGGAATGGTCGCCAGCGTCTCTGACACCTACGACCTGTTCCGCACCATCGACTGGTACGGTACCCGCCTAAAGAAGAAGATCATCGACTCTGGCGGAACCCTGGTGGTCCGGCCCGACTCCGGTGAGCCCACCGAGATCGTTCCGGCTGTCATCAAGCGCCTGATGGCCCACTTCGGCTATCAGACCAACTCCAAGGGATACGACGTGCTGCCCCCGTACATCCGAGTCATTCAGGGCGACGGTGTCAATGAGGATAGCATCCGGGATATCCTGGAGGTGGTCAAGGAGCGCCGGTACAGCACCGAGAACCTGACCTTCGGCATGGGCGGCAAGTTGCTTCAGGGCGTCGACCGTGATACACTGAAGTTCGCAATGAAGCCTAGTGCAATCTGGGACCGGAACGCCCGTGAGTGGCGGGGAGTCTCCAAAGACCCCATCACCGATCCCGGCAAGCGCAGCAAGATGGGGCGCCTCTCTCTAGTATACGAGCGTGGCGAATTCAAAACCGTCGATACGGCCCGAGTCGAAGCCGATGATACCCGTGTCGACCTGCTGAGGCCGGTGTACAGAAATGGAGAAATCCTTGTGGAGCATACTCTGTCACGTGTCAGAGAACGCTCCGAAGCACTCTACTGTTGACCTGAAGTTCTCGAACTGGGCCTGGAGCGTTTGTGTTACATTCGGTCTGGCCCAGTACGTGAGCAAAACCGGGCGCATTTGGAATGGTTCGAGCGATTTTGACCACAACACCATACCCAATATCAACGGAGTCAACGTCTACAGAACAACCCCAATATCACCTGTGAAAAGGTTCGTGTGGTTTGTGATCCAAGGATGGTATCGCTTGTATTGTCGCTTGACATTCATCTGCGGAAACGAGGGGAAGCGCCTTCCGTGTAAAACCCGTGGGAAGGGCTATGAACGCTAGCCCCCGTGGTCAGATGCTTGGGCCACCGGCCATGGACGGGTCAACCTTCTACGTGGTCATTTCGAACATTGGATACACTGGAGAATCGCAACTTTTCAAAATGATCAGGATACCCTTTCAACACTGGTGCCAAGAACGGATCTTCGTGTATGCCCTGGAGGACGGAGATCGTAAGCGCATGCCGGATGTGAATTGGCGTCAATTCTGGTTCATGCGCCTCGTCGCAATCTGGTTCCGCCTGTACAGTAGGATTCTGTACATGGCCGGGGATTGGACCAGGGATGTGATGTTCAAGAACAAGGGAATGTTCTGATGACAGTAAGAAAAACAAGTTTCCTCGGCTCGATCCATACATTGGGGTTCTTTCCCAGCCAGAATCCACGACCAAAGGTCAAACTCCGGTTCTACCACTGGAGTACACGCTTTTCCGTGTTCGGCACCTTTCGTAGGTACTCGGTTAGAGCGCCTTTATTCGTGCGCAGAATAGTGACGTACTGGCACATCGTCTACATGAGGTTCTACCGTGCGTAAACCGGAGCCCAAGATCAAGTTCACCTTTAACGAGTGGTGCATCGACATCATCTCGAAGGCGCCTAACGCCACGTCAAAGAAATGGCCGTATGCAGGCCCGCCCGGTTGGCAGCAAACTGGCATCAAGTATCAGTGTGTTTTGTACTGGTGGTTCCTCTACCTGAGGTTCTACAGAGCATGAAACTGATCTTCAACGAATGGGCGTTGCTGCAATTCTCCAAGACGGAAATTCCAGTGGATGTTGTTCACTACTGGCCGTACTTCGAACACGTGAAGATCACCTACTTCAGACACTGGCTGCTTCTTCACTGGTGGAACGTATACCTGAGGCTTACCAGAGCATGATCATCATATCAGAAGACATCGACGAGATCATTGAAAAGGGTGGAACCCCCAAGAACATGTTTCGTGTTCAAATAGCGAGGCCGGACCACTACAGACCAACGTTCTATCGGTGGATGCTCAGGCATTCGTCAAGCACCGAAAACAAAGGAACCATAGGGTTTTGGTTTGTGTGGTTCGACCTCTACTTCCGATTCTACAGAACCACTGTCAACGACGAGTTTGAAGACGATGAATAATTGTGCCCACGCACGTCGTTCCTCACCCTTCCCTCAAAGGGGTTGACAAAGATTAGTCACTTCGGGTACCATTCCCACGTGTACATCCCCGAAAGGGGCAAGTTGACTTGTCATTTTGTTTAGTTGAAGAAGGAGTGATATCACCATGATGAACTTTCTGCGTAGCATCAAAGTCGGCACTTCGCTGATTGCCCTGTTGCTCGGAGGCGCCCTCCTGGCGGCCCCCCTGTACGGTGCGGTCATCCCCGTTGAAGTGCAGGCCATCATCAATCTCGTTTTCGCCAATGTCCTGAACCTGCTGCTCATCGGCGGTCTGGTCCTCGTGGCCTACAACTGGGCCTTCGATGGCTGGGTGTGGGGCAACCGCATCGTGTCCGCCACCAACCTCCTGGTTGGCCTGGCCGTCATGGTCGTGGGTGTGTTTCTGTTGGTTCTCCGTTATCAGCACGGTCTGGCCAGCGGATTCGACGCCGACGCCGCTGGGCTCCTGGCCCTCGTGGCTCTGGGCCTCGGTCTTGCAGACCGCAACTACGTCCGGATGCGTTACATCCTGACCGGCAAGAAGGCCAAGCCCGCCGAAGAGCGTCTGGCTCTGCCGACCAAGGAAGCCGTGGTCGAGAAGGTGGAAGAAGTGGTCGAAGAGGTCACTGCGTAGGGGTTTACCGACCAAGAGGGCTTCTACCCTCCCCCTAAAAGAAAGGCCCGGTACCGCCGGGCCTTTCTGCGTTATGCCCCGTGATTAAGCAGCCTCGGACAACGCATCCTCGGCTCTTTTGGTGTCGAATCCTTTCCAAGCCTTCAGGAGTTTCTTGACCGTCGGATGACGAACAGTCTCCCAGGGCTGGAAGTGGACGAAGGAAATCTCTTGAATACCTCCGAGAATTTCCTCTGCGACTCTGAAGCAGGAATGTCCATTGATATCGGACTGTGTCGGGTCGCCTGTGATGATCATTTTGCTATCCTGGCCCAGACGGCTAGTGAGCATACGAAGCTGGTCAACATCTGCATTCTGCATCTCATCAGCGATGATGAAGGCACGCTTGAACGTTCGGCCTCTCATAAAGGCCAGCGGTACAATCTCAATCGTTCCATCACTGATGCGGCGCTCGATGGCTTGCTTATGCCAATACGTCTCAAACGCATCATAGACCGGTCGGATGAACGGATCCATCTTTTCCTCTAGTTTACCGGGGAGGTGACCCAGCTTTTCACCACCAGCCTCAACAGCCGGGCGGCAGATGACGATTCGATCCACGTGGCCTTCAGTGAGGTACCACATGGCCAAGAGTCCTGCGAGGTGAGTCTTGCCTGTGCCAGCAGAACCGACTGCGAACGTGATGTCCGACTGATGAACTGTCTGGATGTAGGTCTTCTGGCTTTCAGTCCGAGGGAGGACTTCAACCTTTTTGCGGGTCGTTGGGAAAGGTTCATGGGTCTCGTGCATACGATCCCGTCTCCTTCTTGATTTCTTACTCATGCACTTTTCTCTCCTTATGAGGGAAGGGTGCAACAGGGGGCGCTGTCGCACCCCGGTACACTGGTATTTAAGGCTGGTCTGACGAATATCAACGAGGAATATAGAGTCTTGACAACTGGGGAACAATCGTGTTACCATTCTTCACGACTGGATTGATGTGTTCCTGAAATCAGTAAGTTACGGAGGTGTTATCATGGCATGTGGTGGAAATTGCTCCTGCAACCCGGAGAAGTGTGTCAAGCCCGAAGATGCAGAAACCCCGGAGGTCAATCCCGAGGCCGCCCAGGAAGACCCGGATACCGCTTCTCCCCCGAGGCCCCAGCAGAAGATAGCCTTCGTCCCCAACGACCCGGACACCTTCTTCACCTACGAGGAAAGCGAGTATCAGCTTACCCTGGAACGCCTCCGCCGGTACGCCGAGGACTGGCCCGAGAAGCGGGCGGCCCTGGCCGAAGCAGTTGAAGCTGTCGATCCCGAGAAGCAGGGCTGCCTGAACAAGCTCATCAGCGAGACTTCCAGCGTCGTTCAGGCCATCCTTATGCAGCAGTGGGCGCATGAGGTCATGGAGAAGACCGAGAAGGACGGCAAGGAAGATGACGTAGCCGTGGACGAGAACGGTCACAAGGTCAACGAGCAGGAATGCCCGCACCTACTGTGGAACCTTCAGTTCATGCGCCGCAGCCTGGCCAAGACCCTCATCGACAGTACCCGACAGGGCGCCAACGCTGCCGACCTGACCGGTGTGGTCAACAATGAGGCCCTGTCTGCGATGACCATCTTCATCGACGACTTCGTGCACATCTGCCCGTCCCTACGCAAGGTCGACCTTGGCAACAAGGATCCGCTGCGCAACACACTGTGAGGTGATGCCATGCCGAATGTAGCCCCCGTATTTCTCGAAGAAGAGGTACCGACCGTCGAAACCGTCGCCGGTACCGGACTCGACCCACTCGCCGGGACTCCCTGGGAAAAGGTCGCCGCCCGTATTCCGGACGGCGCCAGCGTGGAGCAGATTCTGGATGTCGCCGACCTCAACTGGGAGGTGGCGAAACTGCCAGTGTTCACCGAGTTGGAAACCAACACCACGCATCTGGAAGCCGGTGCACAGGGTGAGGGGATCATCGAGGTCCCCGACCGCATCCGCATCGCCGTTCCCGGAAGCTACACCTGCATTCGCCTGGACAACCGGCGGGTCATCAGCCCCTTCCTGGGCGACCGATACAAGGTTGTGCAGAACGAGACTGCCTTCCAGGCGTTCGAACGCTTCTGCCTGGTAGGTGGGCTCAACATCGAGACTGCGGGGGCGCTGAGCGGCGGTAGGCACGTCTGGGCGCTGGCTTCCATCGATGACGGCATCGAGATAGCCAAGGGTGAGATCATCAAGGGCTACTTCCTGCTGATGCAGAGCCACTTCTACGGTCACAGCCTGAAGGCGATGTTCACCCCGGTCCGTTATCCCAGTGGCCACACCCTGGTCAAGGCGGTCAACGTCAAGGGCCAGAAGGGCTACTACACCATGCCTCACAGTCGCCACTTCAGCGAGGAACGTCAGAGGGAGATTGACGAGTTGGTGGAGCAGGCCCAGGAAAGCCTGGAGAAGTACGTGAAGACGGCCCGGATGCTGATCAGTTCCAAGTTCACCGAGGCCGACGGCGTGTACTTCCTGACCTCCGTCTACAACCCGGAGTTGATCACTCGGCTGCGGAAGGCCGAAGAGCCCATGCCCAAGACCATCGAGGACCTGTACAATCATCCGATGCGCAATCGGACCATTCGTCGGGTCATTCGGGACATGCCAGAAGATGTCATGGACATGCCTTCATGCAAAGGCACGGCATGGGGCTGGTACAACGTCGTGGTCAACGACCTCGACAAGGGCGGGCGGACGGCGTCCACCTCACTTGAAGCGGCCTGGATGGGCAAGGGTGTGCGGACCAAGGTCAACGCACTCAACAAAGCCACCATCATGGCTTCCACCAAGAAAGACATTGAAGAGGGAATCTAACCATGGTCATCAACTTATTCATAGTTTTCGTAATTTTTGGCGCTGCTGTGTTCCTTTACTTCCAGGCTATGCAGTATGGCCAGGGCAACCTCTGGTTGGGGCTACGGCGATATTTCGACCTGAGCTACGAGAAGCCCGAGGTCGAGATGGTTCGGATCGAGACGGCCATCAGTGACCTGTTTGGACACATGGGCCGGGCATACGGAAAGGGTTGGAAGCTCACCATCACCTACCCATCCAATGTGGATTCCGAACCATGCGTGGTGGTTGAGCGTAATGTATCAACCTACTTTGCGCCAGAGGACGGTTACGATGCGCACGAATTCGTTTGGAGTGGTGAAGAAGCTGCCGACGATTGGGTGGCGGATACCATGAAAGACTCACACGACATCCTCGAAGCCACCCAGAAAGACTCTTGACTCTGCAATCCATGGGGGCTACACTATTAGGGTCACAAGACTAGGTGGAGCACCCATGGACAAGCGAAACATCAATTTCACGTTCGAGCTTTTCGACGGCGACATGACCAATGAGAATTGGGCCGAGTATCGTCAGGCCGTCATCGATTCCATGGTAGCGTTCCAGAAGTCGGGGGAGGCTTCCCCGGACCAGGTTCGCCGCCTTGACCAGCTTCTGGGCGACATCTACCGTGATCGGCCCGCAACCTACGACGCCCTCGGGCGCCCGGACGACAACGTATTCGACGAGGACTGATATGAGCCTACCTACACTATTCCAGCGTGATTCCAAAGGCAAGGTCCGCCAGTGGCGGGTATGGACCGAAGGCCCCGAGATCGTCGTTGAGCACGGTCTTCAAGACGGAAAGTTGCAGCAGAAGCGCACCGTGGCCAAACCCAAGAACGTCGGTAAGGTCAACGAGACGACTGCCGAGCAGCAGGCTATCGTCGAGGCCCAGGCCAAGCACCGCCAGCAGATCGAGCGTGAGGACTACAACGAAGATGTGGACAAGGCCGGTCTTCAGACCCGTCCTATGCTGGCGCATGACTACCACAAGGTTCCCCACCGGGTTGATTGGAACCGGGTATGCGCCCAGCCTAAGCTGGATGGGCTCCGGCTGGTCGCCGGTTACCGGCATTCTGATGTTCCGAAGTTCGAGATGCTGACCCGCAAGGGAGAGACCCACAACGTAGCACACATCGTGCCAGAAGCCGAGATGCTGTTCCAGATCGTGAACAACCACGTGAACGGCGCTTGTCTGGCACTGGACGGCGAGGTCTACCTCCACGGTCGTCCCCTGCCTTGGATCAACAGCCGGGCGAAGAAGTATTACGAGGGTGAGACCGAGAGTCTGGAGTACCATCTCTTCGACCTGGTGATTCCCGGCATGGGCTTCAAAGCAAGGCACGATGTCCTGATCGGTGCTCTTAGGGATTATCGGGCAAGGAATTTCCATGCGAAGAGCAAGCTGGTCTTCGTCGGTGTGGACGAGATGTCCTCCAAGGATGAAATGAGGGAACTCCACGGCAGGTACGTCGAGGAAGGCTACGAGGGGCTCATGATTCGCCACACCAACGGCGCATACGCCGTGGGCGACCGCAGCGCCGACCTGTTCAAGTACAAGCACTTTCTGGATGAGGAATGCCAGATCATCGAGATCTGGGAAGACCTCAATGGCAATGCCATGCTGACGGTCCAGCGAAAGAACGGCGTGACCGTGGACGTGACGCCCAAGCGCACACACGAGGAACGCAAGGCGATGTTGGAGCGCCACGACCTGAAGGGTCGTTGGATCACCGTCAAGTATCAGGCTGAGACGCCGGACGGCAGCTTGCAGTTTCCGGTCGGTCTCGGGCTCCGTGAAGTCAATGATGATGGAGAACCAATCGTATGAGCCGACTCTGGTATCACGTGGATTCCGATGGCCGCTGGATGACCAGACAGATTGTCAAGTGCAGCGACACATCGGTTTGGTTTGAGGCAAACCCGCCCGACGGAAAATTACGGCGGGAAGGAATTTACTCATTCGGCGGGCGCTGGACCCCGAACTACGATCAGGCCGTGTCTTGGCTTCAAGAACGAGTGGCCGATGCCAGGAAGCGGCTGGAAAAAAGAGAAAAAAGTCTTCAAGAACTGTTACTTAGACCACCCACAACATAGGAGGACGCTATGTCCGATGAGAACGAGAGAGATCCGATACTGGAAGCCGTGCTGAGAAACGCCGAAGCGGGCGACGAGCCCCGTGTTCTTTCCATTGGTCCCGACGGCGAGGCCACCATGCTGGATGTTGATGACCTGGACCGCATGTTCCTCGGGGAGCCGGAAGATCCGCCCACCGAACCCGCATTCGGTACTCTACCCGAAGGCACCGAGGTTTCCATTACGGCGCCAATCGATCTGGATGCTCCGGAGCCGGAGGAATTGACCCTGACCGGGAAGATTCGTGGATGGTCCATCCTCCCCGGTGGAATGGGAGCAATCCCGGCCTATATCGTCGAGTTGGATGAGCCGGAGCGTGTACCGGATGGCCCCGACGGTGAGAAATTCGAGTACACCTGCATCGTCTTTCCACAGGACATCGTCACTCCAATCAAGACGGTGGAAGACGAGGCGTAGCTGACCGGTAGGGGAAGTTCCTACGGTAGTTTGACACATGGTAGGTTCTAGGCGTTACCCTGGATGTGGGAACTAGCATGGTGGGTCCTTAGGACCTGGTCGGTGCACCCATGGCGCCGCAAATCCGACCAAAAGAAAAGGGGCCGTAAGGCCCCTTTCTCAACTCGGTAGAGAGTCCTTTCGGAAGGTTACACCTTCCACCAGTCCTTCATGCCAGCCCGGCGCTTGATCATCTTGAGTTCTGCGTCGGGATCATCGGCCTCGATTTCCGGGTCGTTCGGATCACCACTTCCGAGGTGGACACCGGGGATGGCAGCCATCCAGGCTTCGTTGATGTTCTTGCCAGAACCTTCCGAAGGCATGGGGTTGCTGTCAGTGACGGGACCCAGGGAACCACGCTCACCACCATCCGGGTACTCCGGAATGATCTCGTCGGTGGGTTTCTGGCCATACTCGTCGGCGCTGCCGCCGCCGGGACCCTTGCCCTTGGTCTTCTGGTCGGAGATGGGCTTGCTGGAGCCTTCGCCCTCTTCAAGCTCGTCGCCTTCCTCGTCCATCAACTGGTACTCTTTGTCTTCATGGCGTTTGGCACCGCCCTTGGGCTCCTTCTGGTCGCCCTCGGCCTGGTCCTCATACTGGCCACATCCTTCACAGGCTTCTTCCTCTTCCATGTCACCAGCGGGCTCTTCTCCGCCCATGGCCTGGTCAAGTTCGGCATCGCCCTCGGCTTCCTCGCCGCCGCCCGTGTGAGCAGCCTTGATTTCGCCCATGATCATGCCGATGTCGGCTACGTCAAGAGTGCGGTCCTCTTTGTTGCCAGCGGCCACGAGACCGGCGCAGATGGCTTCGAGCTTCTCAGCATCGGGGGCCTGGTCCACTACGGCCTGAAGCAACTTGGAGCAAAGCTCTTTGGTCATGGCGACTTCGCCCTGGCCAAGCTCGTGCTCCTGCATGTGAAGCGGGTTGCCTGGATTGTCTTCGGCGTCTTCGCCATGCTGATCGTCACGGACGCCAGCGGAACCGCCGCCCATACCCTGCATGTCGCCACGAACGCCCTCGGTCAGAATGCCTTCCACGTCCATGTCGGCGATGGTGATGTCGCTCTCCATGAGGTCGTATGCAAGATCCGCACCGGTAAGTTCAAGCTGTTCTTTCTTAGACATTATGTCTTCCTCTCTACCTTGGTTGTGTTTAGTCGAGAATGTTCTCGATATCGAAATCTTTCAGAGTCAAGCTCTCGTCTTTCCGTTCCTTCTCTTCCTCGTCGGAGTCTTCATCAGAATCGGAATCATCCCGCTCGGTATCTTTCTCTTCAGAATCATCGTCCTTGTCTTCTGATTTATCACGTGCGGGAAAAGCCTGCTTCTCTTCGGAACCAGAATCTTCAGAATCGGACTCGCCACCATCTTCCTTGTTGTGGCTGCTGTCGCTCTGCTTCACGAAGTCGACCTGATCGCTCTTGTAGTCGATCTCGTTGCTGTTTCCACCTTCGCCGTCGAAAGCCTTGAAGACTTCACCGGCAATCTGCTCAGCACGACCGGAATCGGGGAGATCTTGATGATCGATGTTCAGATCATCCGGAGCGTCGTCCGGCTCTTCCATCTCACCGTCGGGGGCGTCACCGTCACCGGCAGCATCGGCACCACGCTGAGTGGCAAGCGGGTCAGCAGACCAATCCTCGTCAGTCTCCTGGTCCTGGAAAATGGTCATGGCCGGGGGCGGAGCAACCTGGAACGAAGGCTGCTGCTCGTACTGATCCTCACTCAATCCCCGGCGCATCATGCGATTTCTGGCAAGCATGGATATGAACTTGATATCAGCATGGGCAACCTGCTTCAGGAGTGTATCGCTGAATCTATCCAACAACTTGGTTAGCTTAATGTACGTCTCAGATTCTGGATCAACTCGGTCGATACTAGCAGCAATGTTTTGCAACACCGTGAGTTCTTGCTGGGACAGAGACTCGATATTTGGACGTTCGCCGCCCATCTGCACGACATCACCCTCTTCAACCTCTTCCTTGTCGTCCTTCTTTTTCTTCGGCTTGGGACCCATCTCGGCGGCCTCGGGATCCTTGGCGTAGTCCTCGATGACCGTCACGTACTGGGCCTCATCCACCGACAGGGTCTCCGGACCCAGGGGACGCAGGTTCAGGCTATCCCACTCGATGACCACAGCGCCCTCGAAGATCTTCATGACCGTACCATTTCCCTTGGTGGGATGGTTCACTCGAATCTGGCGGGACTCGTCGTAGACCACGGTGCTCATCTTCGGCTTGTTGTGATCGCCATTCGTGTAGGCTTTGTTCTTCATCTCGGGGCGGGTTCCAACGTTGATGACGCCACGAAGGCTGTCACGGTGCTTGATGGTTTCCCAGCGGGCCTTGGGCTCATGCCAGGTCGGGGCGCCAGCATCCTTGGGCTGGGGCTCGAAGCGGGGCTGCCACTCCTTGTCCGGACCTGCATCACCAGGCTCAACGGCCAGCGGTCCTTCGGTGAGGACGTTCTCGTGGTCCAGGTCGGCCAGAGTCATGTCACCCTCGTTCTGATGGCGGGTGCTGGCCCAGGCATCGTGCATTGCACGATTCCAGAAAATCTGTTTGGTACCTTCGTCCGGTTCCTCTCCCCAGCCGCTGGTGTACTCACCAATCTGCTGCTGGTAAGCCTTGCGAACCAGTTTCTTGGTGCGGATATCCATGTCGGCATACTTGGGCGGAGCGGATCCACCAGTCCAGGCAATCATTTCGTCCTCGACGCCCTCATCGCCCTGGTAGTCATCCCACTTCTCGGCGCCGTAGGCTTCGCCTTCGTCGACATCCTGTTCTTGGTTCTTCTTGGCCTGCTCTTCTTCCCAGCGACGGTCGAGTTCCTGATCCTGTCGCTGGTGCATCTTCCAATCACCATATTCGTCGGCGTCGTCACGACTGGTGGGGCGATAGCCGTAGGCTTCA
>JAAUYE010189230.1_pt1 | contig 20459 bp, 42 predicted proteins | sample 7278081 | NCBI WGS metagenome assembly JAAUYE01 (sample SAMN14350131, study PRJNA611818) | marine sediment metagenome | isolation source: surface marine sediment (0.6m) | place: French Polynesia: Moorea | collected 2018-08
CGCCGCTCTCACTGGCACCCGCCGTCAGCCTCACGAGCCTCGGACTTCTGTGCCTTGCCTGTTCACCATCAGCAGGCGACCGTTTGGAAGATGGCGCGGTTCCACCCGCCTTTTGTGGCCATGCGTCGCCCAGCCACGTATCCCGTCTAAGGACCATCACGGTGCTGCCCGCCTTATCGTCCCCCGGCTTTCACCAGGGAACGCCCCATCGCAGGGAGGCATGCAGGCTTGCTTGGATGGACCCTCTAAAGCCGAAACTTCGGCGGGCGCTCGCTATGTAGGCTTCACGAGCTTTGCAACAGTTGCCTGCTGCTATCCTCGGACCCGAAGGCCCCACGACCCCAAGCGGCCGGTTTTTTGTAGCGGGGCGACCCGTTGCCGAGCCGCCCCTCTCAGGTATTGGTAGCGGTGGAGGGACTCGAACCCTCGACCTGCTGGTTATGAGCCAGCCGAGCTAGCCTCTGCTCTACACCGCATCAAAGTGCGGGCCTTCCACCCGCTCGCTGCTGTAGGCTTTCGCCCTGGTGGCTTCCAAATGCAAGGCCCGCAGTTCTCTCGGAACTCATGCTGGCCCCGTTCTATAACGCTTTGTTAGCTACGTCAACCAGGAAATGAACCCGCCAATGCCGATGGCGAGGCCTGCCAGGCAAAGGCGCTCCAAGGGCCATCCCGTCCAAAGGGCGATCTGGTAAGCACCGGCAATGCCCGAGGCGGCAGAGGCAGTGCCCATGCCCACAAGAACGATGAAGCGAAGCACCTCCACAAGGTCCGGGATAATCGGCATCCTGCCTGCTCGCAAAGCATGTTGCGCGGAATGCGCGAAACCGCTAATATCCGGCATCCCCTCAAGGCCTGGACGGGCTTTTGAGCAAGCAACGGCCCCGCTGAACCCCCCCGTGCAGCGGGGCCACTCCTTTGTGGCACAAAACCTCTCAATCTGCTACATCTTGTGTCGTGGCGCCTGCCACCACTGGACTCCCGGTACGCCAGGATCGGGGTTTCTCGCGGCTCCCCGGCGCGCCGTGCCAGAAAGCGCCGGGAACGGACAACGCAAAACCGTGCGAGAAGGGAGGATCGGTCACCAGGCTTCAAGGTCGCTCTTTGAGGTGCTATCGATCGATCCTCCCAAGCCCATGGAGATCCCGACATGATGAAGATCCTGACCGGCGGATTCCTCTCCGGCCATCGTACCTATATCCTCGGAGGCCTGCTGGCTCTCCAGGCCGTTGCCAATTGGGCGCTGGGTGACATCACCCTGTCACAGCTCCTCGACCAGCTTCCCGAACTCCTTGGCGGGCTGGGCCTGATGGCATTACGGGCCGGCATGCCCGACAAGAAGCAGCAGTAGGGCAAGCCGATGTCCCAAGCGGTAAGGCGCCTTGCAAAGAAGGAAATGGACCGCCTCGAAGGCGTGGCGCTCGATGCGCTGTTACAGGCCCGGCGGATCCGCAACTGGCTGGAAGAGGCTCAAGAAGAGGGCCGCACCCTCACCCCTGAAGAACTGGAAGAGGTAAAGAGTGCGACCCACGTCGAGGTGACCGAGCTTCTTGAGGCCGCAAAACGACCTATGCGAAGAGGACGCGGTCGGGCTCGGGGCTAACCTTTTGCGATAGGAATTCCGGTTCCATCCCATAGGGATAGTCGAGCAGTGACGGGGACGAGGCAAAGGCGTAGAGGTTGACGCGCCGTAGCACTCGCTCATAAACCCGCGCCAAACGCCAGCTCGAGGCGATCTGCCGCCGCATGTACCGGGTTCCGTGCCGCACCGTGCTTTCGTCCTTCTTGAACATGCGGCCCAGCCGGGTCTGGGACCAGTGATACTGGTGCGCCAGGACCATCCAAGTCATTTGCCGCGCCTCGATGCAGTCCCGGGCGCGCCGCTTCTGGCCATGGGGCTCGGGCTGTGTCACCTTCTCGACACTTAAACCGAACTCGGCCGCCACGATCCCCAGGACCACGGACCAGGGCATGTACTTCTCGGTCCAGCAGAGCTTTTTCTCCATGTCTCTTCCTTTCCAGGTTAGGCCGGCGCCCGCCGGCAGTTCTCTTCCCAGCGCTCCACGTCCTCGACCCGATACCGGACGCGCCGCGGGCTGATTCGGATGTAGGGCGGGCCCTGTTCGCGCATGCGCCAGGATCGCAGCGTGACCTGCGTCACGCCGAGACGCTCTGCAAGCTGGGCCGTTGAGAGCATGTGCAGCTTCACGGGCTTTTTGCTCATGGCATTGATCCTTTCTGAAGCTGCTTCATCAGTGCCTTGTCCTTCTGATTCAGGCGGCGCTTCATGAGGCCATTGCGCTCCGCCAGCCGATTGAGCTTGGCGCGACGCTTGGCTTGGCTGCGCGTGATCATCAGGTGGTGACTCTTGATGACGGCCCGAAGATTGTCGGGCACGTCCTCGCCCTCATCCCACAGGGCCCGCTCATGATCGAACTCGATCAACCGCGGATCGTCGCCCAGAGGCTCGCCACAACCGCAACCGCAAATCCCGCCCTGGTCCTTGATGATACCAGCGTAGACCTTGGGCGAGAACCGCTTGCGTTTGTGGCGGGTCGAGGGCTCGCGCGCCATGTCAGAACCCGTAGCCGCCAGGATTGATGCCGCGGTCAATGTCCCGGCTGATGCCCTGCATGGGATCTCCGAAGGTAATGGATTGATCTTCCGGCTCCCGGTCCATGGCATAGATCACCATCAGCACGGCAATCCCAAAGACCACGCACACGATCAGCGCCTCGGCCAGCCGCCGCACCGGAGGATGCAGCATGTGAAGGTTAAGCATTATGATGCCTCCGTTTCTATGTCCTTAAACGATTGTTCAAGTTCCTCGGCCACCAATCGGGAGGCTTCCAGAAGGCGGCCATCAAGAGGAAACATCTCGCCAAACAGAAAGCGGATCATCTGCAATCTGGCGTGCCGGGTTAGGGCAATGTACTGTTCTTCCGTGACTTTGGTGGTCATGCCGACCTCCCCGCGTTACGCCGCAGATCGTCGCCGCTGACGCCGATCAACTCGGCGACCTTGTTGAGAACGTCCCACTTGGACTTCTGGAAATCTTCCTTGCCCATGGCGCGATACGATTGCGAACGCGCGTTGATCTCGACGACCACATCACCTTGAGCGAAGACCACGGCGAACTCGTCCCTGGCTTTCATGCGAGCCGCCCAACGGTCTGCTTCCGCTTTGGTGGCGCAGGGATGCTCAGTGCGATTCAGCCAGCCGGTCTGGATCAATGCCCATTTGCGTAGATGCTCGGCCTTGGGAAAGCGCATCAGGTCCGAATCGCTCAGATTCTTGTGGGCCTCGTTCAGGGCCGCGAAATAGTGGTTGTGGCTGCCCTGGCGCCGCGTCTTGATTTCGACGAGGCGATAGCGCTCGTGGACCACGTATTGCTCGTTGGCCAGAGCCTTCTGCTGCGGGATGGGGACCATGGCATCCCCATCCCACTCGAACAGCACCGGAGCCAGTTCTTCGCTGTCGCTCATAGCACCGCCGCAATTGCTGTTGCTATGACGGCAACGAAGAACAGAAAAACGGCGATCTTGTCAGCATGCTCCTGCGCACGGACTCCGGCGGCGACATAGCAAAGTCCCGCGACGAAGTGAAGGAAGATAATTGCCGCGATGTAGGTTGCTCCGCTCATCGGACCTGGCTCACTACGTCCTCGTAGATCTCGACGCCGTCGAGCTTCCGCCCGCCCGCCTTGATGAAGGACCGTACGGCCTGCTCCAGCGCAGCCTCCGGGATGTGATACCGCAACTCGTTGAGGTCCAGTTCGGCCCGGTCCAGATTGCGGAAGGTCCACTCCCGCTTGAGGCTGGCAACGCTGCCAGCAGCACTGCGGGTCCGGCTCAGGTCGGCGGGCTTGGCCTCGGCGGCGCGGCGCGCGGTCTCGGCATCGGCTTCGGCGGCTTGGCGGTTCTCCTCCGCAACCACGGCCTCGGTGACGGCCGCATCCTGCTCAGGCGCCTCGGCAGCGGCCTTGGCAGCCATCTCCGCAGCGGCGCGCTCCTCCTCTTCCCGAGCCTTGCGGGCACGCTCAGCGGCCTCGGCAGCCTCGGCCTCACGCTGCCGGCGCTCCTCCTCGGCCACCTTGATCTGCCACTTCGTCAGGCGCTTGGTGACCGTGGTCTTCGCCGCCTCGATCTTGTCGGAGAGATTCTTGAAAAACCCGTCCACGCGGCGCCCGCCGTCGAGGTAGGGCTCCTTCTCCTTGACCCGGATGGCCTCGGTATTCTTCAACTGGGCCTGGAGCTGCTTGATGAAGTCAGCCGCCTTGTTGGCCGTTTCCTCGCTCTCGAACTCCTCAGGAACCCGGTCAAGAGCCTCCAGGAGTTCGGTATTGCGAGCGATCAGCTCTTGGTGGCTTTCCCTCAGGCGCTCCGTCAGGGCATCGAAATCGACCGGCGGCAGATTGTCGCCGATCGCTGGGGCGGTGGCATCGCTCATGCGCTTGCTCCTTTCATGAGCCAGTAGATTTGCTCACATCCATCCACGTCGCCATTTGCCGTGTGAGCGTTCGGCAGTTCCTGGCTGACGAAATGCTGATAGGCTTCTTCAAGCCGAGGCTTCTTGAACCCGCGCCGGCCAGCGGCCAGCATCCTGTCGGTCGGCGGCAGTTTGCAGAGGGGCGTTGAGAGGATGGCAGTGCATTCCGAGTTTCCCTCCTTCCATTCGTCGGCTAGGTTCTCTTCGCCGAACCGCTTGAGGGCGATTCTCATGATGCGCGAATCGAAAGATTCATTGTGCGCAACCCGCAAGTCGCAGCTCCTCCAGAGAGCAGCCACCATGCCAGCGATGTGCATCTCGTTTATCCCCACCGTCGCAGCGTACTCGGTCGAGATGCCGTGGACCTTGCTGACCTCCTCCGGGATCTCCCAGCCATCGGGGCGCGCGATCGCATGGAATTCCGCGACCCGCTTGCGCGAGGTGTCATCGACCAGGACCGCGCAAGCCTGGACAATGTGCGGCTGGCGCGGATCGTCCGAGGGCTCACTAAAAAGCGGCAAGCCATTGGTCTCGAAATCGTAGAACATAATCAGCATGTGGGGCTCCCTAGAATGCTGGTTTCTCCTGGCTCAGGTCCACGGACGCAGGAACCTGCGCCGCCTCCTTTGCCGCTTCATGCGCTGGCATGCCGCCAGCGAACCTGTTGATCAGTTCAAGGGCGTCGTCCCGCTGCCGCAAGACCTCATCAACCGCTAAGAGAATGCTGCGGTGAAACGCTGCATCGGCGGCAACGCTGATCGTGAAGGGCGGCAGGACCGGATGATAGAACAGAAGGTCGCAAACGGGCCGCTCGCAGATCAGCATCTGACCCTGCGCTTGCGCAATGTAAGAAGGCTGCGGTCGCCGATAATTCGTAAAGTAGGCCATGGCCTCGATGTGGCGCTCCGCCTTGAGGCACTTGAGTTCAACCAGACCATGGTCATTGACCAGGGCATCCGGGGAGCACCCCATGGTCCCCTCGTCGTTGGTCACGAAGCCGACGCGCGTCAATTCGCAATCGTTACTGAACCCGTAGAGCTTCAGTGCCTCGTCTTCCAGGTCGCGGCCCCGCTCTGTCCACTGATTGCCTTCCCAAGCATCGACCGGCTTGCCTGCGAACTTCTCGGCCGCCAGCGTCTTGGCATAGGTTTCGATCTGGGTCGAGAACTTGCCCTTGGAAGTGACCAGCTTGGAGAACTCCGAGGCGGTGGGGATACCGGCGCGCAGCGCATACCACTCGTCGCTGCGCTGCTCTACATCGTGTATGATCACTGCGCGCGCTCCTGTTTTTGCCGCAATTTGGCAAGAGAACTGTTGCGGGCCTTGTCGAAGTCCCTCTTCGGGATTGCTGCAAGGCTCTGAACGCCAAGAGCCGCGCACAGGGCCTGCGCCTCGTTCTCGCCCGTGATCGCCGTGACCTGATCCAGAATGCCTCTAACCTCGGCCACTTGCTCATTCGTTATGTAGGTCGTGGTGTCGGCACGCTGCCCGTCATCGTCCTGGCCCCGCGTAGTAATGTTCAGGACCATGATCAGGGCGATGCGCTTGGCGTAGCTGGTGCTGGAGATGATGCTTTGCACCGTGTTCCGGCCCGGCCCCGTGTCGATCGGCAGTTGCACCGTCGCCTCGTCGCTGTGACCCTCGACATGGCCGAGGATTGCTGTCACAACCTGCTGGTCGCCGCGCACATCCGGCTTGAAGTTCACATAGAACCCGTGCCGATTGACGATCGGGCAGACCTCTTCCCAGATGTCCTCGAAATGGGCATAGGTGGATTGGACCTTGTCGTTCTTGCCGATAATCTCGCCGCGCTCCCCGATGATGGGAAGTTCGGGCTGCATGGCGACCATGGCCCGCGCGAAGCAGGCCCTGGCGTGGCTGGCATGGAGCCGGTCATAGAGATCCAGCATCTTCTCGATGCGGGCCACGTCGATGTCCTTGCGCGAGGCGATCCGGTTGATGGTCGTCAGAACATTGCCGATCTGGCTGGTTTCTTCGATTGCCGCCGTTGCCAAAGCTTGCTGCGTCGCAATCCCAGCAATCCCGGCTTGCGGGGACTCATCGGTTTGCGGCTCCTGGTATGGGACTTGGTCTTCGGGCATCTTATACCTCACGTTTCTTCCTGATCGTTTCCCATTCATCCTCCGTCAGGGCGCAGAGGATATGTCCGGGACCTCCGATATCATCAGGACGCACAATGGCGCCATCTATGGTGGCGTTGCAAAGCGAGATTCTTCTCAGATCGGCCTCGCTCAGATCGGCCCCCCTCAGATCGGCTCTAATGCCTTTCTTGTCGAGATCAAGCCAAAGCTTGTGGAGGCGAAGTATTTCTTTCAATTTGTCTTTGTCCACTGTTGTTTTCTTCAACCGAAAGCGAAATAGGTAGCGAACAGCAGGACCCAGATCGATACCAAGACCGCCAGGGCACGGTTTCGCTGCGGCGGTTGTCGAATATGCGTTCAAGCTTGGAGGTGGTTATTGCTCGCCGCTCTCTGTAGTTAACGCCTTTGCGCTCCTGCGAAAATCAATATCTGGGAGTAGCGCTTGCGGTTTGAATGTCCGTCGATAGTGATAGACGTTGATCTGGGAGGCCTCCATTTGCTCGACGAAATAAAGGGTGTTGTCAGAATTGCCGTAAAAGTTACGGATATACTCTTCCGGGCCGACTTTGCAGATCACGGATATCCGCAGCGTGCCCGGCTCCACAGAACAACGCCCTTCGGTGATCATGACGTTTTCACCACGGATGGAGTTGTACAGAATGACGCGACGGGGAATTTCAAAGTTGTCCGCTGCCTTTGTGAGGTTTTGCCGCGCTACATCGGCATCGTCGCAAGCGACCAACGCCAAAGTGCCGACAACGGCAGCGATAGAAAAAATTCTATTCATTGAAACATCTCCTCAGCCGGAAACGAAGTAGGTGGCGAAAAGCAGAGCCCAGACCGATACCAAAGCGAACAGGGCCCGGTAGAAATAGAGGGTCATCAGCGCCTGGCGCAGCAGGGCCCACACGGACGGTTGATCAGACATGACTGCTTTCTCCACAGTTGGTCGGCGATTTTGCCATAGGTAAAGGAACGTTGCAACATATTGTTATGAGATTGCGCTTTTCCATGATCGCTGGTATTCATGAACAAATTGTTACCCGACAGGAGGGACTATCGTGTCAGCAACCCGTGCATCCGTCAAAAGCCAGGACGGTTTTATTGACGCGCTGGGCGGAACCGATGCCGTCGCCGAACTGATCGCCAAGGCCTGCTCGGTCAATATGCCGCCGCAGCACGTCATTATCATGCGGCAGAGAGGCGTCCCCTGGCGCTACCGGCCCGCTCTCGCGGCGGCGGCCGAGAAGCAGGGCATCGACATCCCGCGTGGCTTTCTCGGCTACGATCCGCGGAGGATGTAGTGCGGAATTTGCACGAACTTGACCACTGGCGCCGCAAGGACCGGGTCGTGCTTGAGTGGTACGGCAATATAGGCGACGGCACGTGCGGTGTCTTCGACATCCCGAGCAACATTGATCGGGCCGTCCTCACCATCATCGCCAGCAGCGGCGAAGGCTGGGAGCATGTGAGCGTCAGCCGGCGTAATCGCTGCCCCAACTGGCTGGAGATGGACTATATCAAGCGCCTGTTCTTCAAGGACGATGAAGTCTGCATGCAGTTGCATGTGGCGGTGACCGAGCATATCAGCGTCCACCCCAACTGCCTGCACATCTGGCGCCCGCGCAATGCGGAGATCCCGCTGCCGCCAGCGGTGCTGGTGGCGTGAATGTGCTGGCTGTTTGTGCCGGGGTCGGCGGCCTCGAACTTGGAATCAAGATCGCCCGACCCGACGCGCGCGGCGTCTGTTACGTCGAGCGGGAAGCCCATGCCGCCGCCTGCCTTGTCGCGCGCATGGAAGACCAAACCCTGGATGAGGCGCCTATCTGGTCTGACCTTGGAACCTTCGACTTCGAGCCGTGGCGCGGCGTCGTGGATTGCATCGCTTCGGGCGACCCCTGCCAGCCCAACAGCCTCGCCGGAAAGCGCCTCGGCGAAGACGACGAGCGATGGCTGCTCGACCGGGTGCTTAACGGGGTGGAAGCCTGCCGGCCTGGTTATTTCTTCCGCGAGAACGTTCCGGGGAATGCGGACGGACAACTGTCTGTCCTGGTCCCGCGTCTGGAGCGATTGGGCTACCGGGTTGCGGCAGGAATATTCTCAGCGGAGGAAGTCGGCGCCAATCACAGGCGCGAACGGCTTTTCGTCATGGGCCACACCAGACGTACCAAACGGCGGCAAGATAAATCCGGCGGGGACCAGCGCAACAGGCATGACGCCGGACGGCCAGAAAAAGACTGTGGGCCTGGAAAATCAGGCCAAGCAATGGCACACGCCCCGGGCGATCTACGGCGAGCACCCGGGCATGACGGACCCGAGCCACCTGACAGGACAGGCAATCAACTGCTCCACTCCCAGAGCAAGCGACGGAGAGAAGGGCGGTCCGAACCAGAGTTTCGGGGCGGGCGGAGTGCCGCTTCCAAGCCAGGCGATCAACTGGCCGACGCCCGCGGCCAGGGACTGGAAGAGCGACCACGGGCAGAAGACGGACGCGGAACTGTACGGCACGAAGGGGGCGCCTTTGTCAAGGGTGGCGAGCTGCCGCTTTTCGCCCCTGGGCCAAACGATCCGGCATGGGCGCAATACCCACTTGGATTGCTTCCGGCGCTATCGCGCCACGACCAGTTTGCACTTGCGGTCGGAGCGCAGGGCTTTGCTGCGAATGGCGATCCTCTCCCATGGTCGGGGATGGACCAGGCGGAGGCCCGCCGCCTACGTCCGGCCGTCTTTCAGGCGGCAGCTCAATCCATCTTTCGTCGAACTGCTGATGGGCTGGCCGATCGGGTGGACCGACTGCGGGAGGGCGGTAACGGGGTTTGCCCCCTGGCTGCGGCGCATGCGTGGTGCGCTCTCAGCGCTCATTTCGATGGCGGCTGAGGAGCCCGCGCAACAGGAGTTGTTCTGATGGCCAAGATGGTTGCTGGTCTGCCCGAGCAGACCGATTTCGACTTTGACGGCAAGACCTACGAGCCGGAGTATGACAAGGTCCGGCTCAACAAGCAGGCCTCCCGCGTCTGGATGCAGGTCGCCAGCGGTAGATGGCTGACGCTGCGCGAGATCGAGGATGCGACCGGCGATCCGCAGGCATCTATCTCGGCGCGGCTGCGCGACTTCCGCAAGGATCGCTTCGGCGGCCACAGCATTGAACGGCGCCGCCGCGGCGAGGCCAAGCAAGGCCTTTGGGAGTACCGTCTGATTCCTTCGGCCAGGCCCGTGCAGCTTGAGTTGCCGCAATGAGCAAGTTCCACCCCGTTCCTCTCACCCTGGAGGAAGCTAATTTCTTTGTGGGCACGCACCATCGCCACCATGGCCCGGTGCGCGGTCATAAGTTCAGCATCGGCGCAGTGAAGGCGGCCCAAAGTCACATGATCGTGGGCGTGGTGATCGTCGGTCGCCCAGTTGCGCGGCGCCGGCAGGACGGATTGACCCTTGAAGTGACGCGCCTCTGCACTGACGGAACGCGCAACGCCTGTTCTTTTCTATACGGAGCGGCGGCGCGGGCGACCTTTGCCTTGGGCTATCAACGCCTTGGCACATATATCTTGGCCAGTGAGCCGGGCACAACCCTGAAGGCGGCCGGATGGCGCCTGATCGGCAGCACACCGGGAAGATCGTGGTCCGTGCCTTCCAGGCCGCGCGTTGACACCCATCCCCTACAGGGGCGCCTTCTATTTGAGATTGCCCGACCATGACGACCAAAATCCTGGTGGGCCATGTGCTCGACAAGCGTGGTTTGGACGGTCGTTTCTTACCTGGAGTTCATGCATATCGTGAGCCAAAACCGCATTGGGATAGAGACTGGCTTCATCAACAGTATATCGCGAACGGACGCTCATGCTCTGACATAGCGAGAGAAGTCGGCTGCAAAGAGAACAACATTCATTTCTGGCTTAAAAAGCATGGCATTAAAGCGCGTTCTATATCTGAAGCACGAAAATTGAAGCAATGGGGAGCTTCTGGTGCTGACAACCCAATGTATGGTCGATGTGGTCCGAACAATCCCGCCTATCGAGGTGGTACGACACCAGAGCGACAATCCGAATACGCTAAAGCGGAGTGGAGATCTTTTGTTGCACTAATTTTTAAGCGCGATGGATATTGCTGCGTTCGCTGCAGTTCACCAAAACGCCGAAGAAAGGGACTGCATGCTCATCACATTGCGTCCTATGCAGAATACCCTGATCTGCGTCGTGATCCATTGAACGTTGTGACACTTTGCGATTTGTGCCATCGGTGGGTTCACAGCAATAAAAACACTGAGCGAAAATACTTGAAATGACTACGACAATTAAAGTCGGCCATTGCCTTGATGTGCTGCGAGAGATGCCATCCGAAAGCATTCATATGGTGTGGACAAGTATTCCATATTGGGGATTACGATCTTATCAAACCGAGCCGCAGGCCTGGGGCGGCGACCCCGCCTGCAGCCATTCTTGGGGCGACGCCATTGAAGGCGACCAGCGCCGGGGCCAGCGCGGGGAAAACAGCATCTTGGCGGGGCGCAAGATCAACCAGGCACAGACCGAAAACCGGCAAGCCAGCAAGGGCGCCTTCTGCGATCTCTGCAATGCGTGGCGCGGGGAGCACGGAACAGAGCCGACCCTCGACCTCTGGCTCAAGCATGAAGTCATGATCTTTCGGGAGGTGCGGCGCGTGCTGCGCAGCGACGGAACGCTCTGGCTGAACTGCGGCGATGCCTATGCCTCATCCGCCAATGGCCGACCGGCGGCCGAGGTGGAGGGCGACAACCGCACCTTCCGCGACAAGCCGATGTCAACCACCATGGCGAATACGGCGTATATTTTCAATCGCAGCATCAAAAGCGGCATTCCAGTCGTCCGAGGCGCTACAACGATTGCTCTTTCCGCCAAGGGTCAGGACATATTGTCCATGAACGATCTCACGCCATATTGCAAACTCACGCGCCTTTTTGGAATACAGCGGGTATTTCTCGAAGATCGGGACAAAAACCTCACGCAGATCCTTCACCTGATAGACGCGCCATATTGCGACATTGCTGCCTTGAGCATGTGGTCGATTAAGGTAAATGCTGCCGATGCCCATGTTGTCGTGGATACGCTGGATGACATCAGCATCGTCATTACGCAGCGCAATTTGAGCGCCAAGCCTGCGTTCTCGGTAGCCGCCACGTTTTCTGGCCATCATAACCAGACAACCCTCTCCGTCGAACAGTCCGGCAAACCAATGCCCGAAAGCAGAGTCGGGAAGGGTGTGTTTCGGAACTCCGTCCCGCGCGATCCTTCTGCGGAAAGCCTCAGCAATGTCGATCTGGTAGACACATCTATTGCGCTCGGCAACGCTTCCTCGCGGCACACCAAGCGTTTCGGCAATTTCAATATAGCTAAGGCCAGCCCGGAGCAACTTGATCTCTTCCTGGCGGGCGGCCGAATCAGTGTTCGTATTGACTGTGTAGGGCATTTGCTTTTTGAGGCGCCTGATGGTGGCTTTGTCACTTACTCAACAGTTTACGACAAAGCCAAACAATTGCGCCACAGATATTCTGCAAAACAGCGCATCAATATGCCTTGCATGCTGGTAGAAGCTCTGGCCAATGACGGCTGGATCTACAGGGACCAAGTGATCTGGCAAAAACCCAATTCCATGCCGTCCAGCATCACCGACCGGACGACCCCGGCCCATGAGATGCTGTATCTGCTGAGCAAGAAGGCGCACTACTACTATGACTGCGACGCGATCCGCGAGCCCTTTGCGGACGGCAGGATGGGCATGGATTATCCGAGACCCAATGCGCCGGATAAGATCAAGTCTCCGCATGGCCAGGGATTCACGCGCCGAGCGCAGGCAACCCCACAGAGCGAGCGCAACCGCGGCGGCCGGAGCGACGGCTTCACCAAACCGAACGCCATTGATCCCTCGGGTAACGGGGGGCGCAACAAGCGTAGTGTGTGGACGATCGCCACGGAGCCCTTTGCCGAGGCGCATTTCGCGACGGCGCCCACAAAGCTGGTGGAGCCCTGCGTTCTGGCTGGCACCAGTCAGAAGGGTGTCTGTCCGGCCTGCGGCGCGCCCTGGGTGCGGCGCACGAGCAAGCGTTTCAGGCAACAGGAGGACGCGCCAAATAGCGCGGAGCGCCCGCAGGAGCAGGCCATGAGCGACAACCGCTGGGGCGGATCGCAGCGCGGCTCTGTGGACGTGGAGACGATTGGTTGGGAGCCATCATGCTCTTGCCGCTATATGCCGGGGGGCGACAGTGCGCCAGCTCCAGTCCCCGCCACGATTTTGGATCCCTTCGGCGGCGCCGGCACCACGGCACTGGTGGCGCAGAACCTTGGCCGCAATGCGGTGTTGATCGAGCTGAACCCGGAGTACGCCGCCATGGCACGAACCAGGTTGCGGCGCGGGCTGCATAGGGTAAAGTCTGATCTGGCCGAGAGCGATGACAATGACCTTCCGCTGTTCGGCGGCGACATGGAAGGAGAAAGCCATGGCTGAAGAACACCCTGATCCCAGCATCCGAGCGGCGATTAAGCGATTGCTGGTGACTGCAAAGGCACAAGGCCCAAACGGTCGTCCTTTGGACCATGGCGGGCATGAAATGGCTATGCACGATTGGTTGGTGGCTGGCCTTACGGATTTGCTGGATATCCTCCCACCCGCACAACCCGACACAAGCGCGCTTGTGGAGGCTGTAGGCTTCTTTGCAAGCGCAGTTAAATGTGGTGAACCTTGGACAGATCAGTGCCAAGAGGTTTTTAATCGTGCCCTCACCCGCCAACCACCATGACCAATCGCGGCCTCGTCCATATGGTCAGCATGAGCGGAGAAACAAGGAACAAAGGGATTTGCCGATGCGTGACTATGCCAAGATCCGTACCTCGCTTTGGCGATCGCAGAAATTCCGTGCCATCCGGGAAAGCGACACTGCCAGGCTGCTCTACTTCTATCTCCACACGTGCCCTCAGGTGAACAGCGTCGGCTGCCTGTCTCTTCCGTTGGGCTACGTGGTCGCCGACACCGGCTGGAGCGTGCAAGCCTCTCGAAAGGCTATGGAGAGCCTATTGGAGGCCGGTTTGATAGGTTGGAACGAGGCTGAGGAGCTGGTTCGCATCGTCGATTTCATCCATCACGACCCCCCGACCAACGAAAAGCACGCTGAGGCGCTAAACAAGGTGGCTTTCGGATTGCCGAATTGCCTTGAAAAGCTTCATGTTATCCATGACTTAATGGCTCAAAGACACCAATCTAGAAAGGCCGATCTTGAGGCCGAAGCCGATAGGCTATTGAAAGGGTATACAGAGCCTATCGAAACCCCTTACCCTAACCCTAACCCTATCCCAGACCCTACTGATTCCTCCCTTCGGTCGGAATCAGTATCGATCGATGACGAATTTGAAATCTGGTATGAGGGATGGCCTCACAAGGTTGGCAGAGCAGTGGCCGTGAAGGCATTCCGCACGGCACGGAAGAAGACCGATCTCGAAACGCTGATTGCGGGGCGCGACCGCTACATCGGCCAGAAGCCGCCGGATCGCCCATGGTGCAATCCGGCAACGTGGTTCAATCAGGAACGATGGCTGGATCAGGAAGCTCCGGCACCGCAGGCCCAGGGCGACACCAGTGCGGTTATGACTGCTCTGGCCGACATCAAAAGAGCAGTGGTGAGCGATGACGACCAGACAACAACCCCGACGACAGACTTCCCTGACATCCCCGGCTTCCTCGACCGCCGGCACTGAACCGGCCGCCAGGCAGCAGCGGGATGACCAGCTCGAGGCCGCATTGCAACGCCGTGACCCGATCACGCAGAACCAGCAGCTTGTCCCGCTGGATTACTGCCGGCGGATCTTGGCACAGCCGAAGCCGCCTCGATGCTCGTCCGAGAAGGCAGGCGAACTCGCCGCGATGCTGATCGGCTCCTATCCGCAGCAGAAGGTGAATGATGCCCGCGCCTATGCCCTGGCGGTCACCATTGCCTTCGGGCGCTTCCCGGAATGGATCGGGCGCCGTGCGATCGAGGATCTGATCCTCTCGAAGTACCGCTACCCGACTGCCGCCGATGTGTTCAAGGCCTGCGACGAGATCCAGGGCCGCGAGAACCAGCGTGAACGGCGGGCCCGCGACATCGTGGCGGAGCATGAGCGCCGAGCCGCCGAGGCGCAGCGCCGTGCCGTGGTGGCGCGCGATCGCGAGAAGGTATTGGCCAAGTTCGAGAAGCACGGCTCGCCCTCGGCGCGGCTGGCTGAGGAATGGGGCATGCCGGTGCCCGGAGACGCGAATGAATAAACCGACGACAGGCGCATGGGTCAATGGCTTGGCTGAGTGGACAGAGGGCGACACAGCATACTTGTCCGTCGCGTTCACGTGGCGTCTACCCGATGCTTTTACCCGCGCAATATGGTGGCGCAATTTGGGCTATAAAGTGCGGGCAGGTGGGCCTGGGGTCTTTACCAGCAAGGGCTATCTCGATGAGGTTGCAGAAGTCGGCGGCGAGATCCCAGATGCAGTGCATCGTCACAATCCGATGGCGACCATTGCCAGCCGAGGCTGTCCCGTCGGTTGCTGGTTCTGCATAGTGCCCAAGATGGAGGGGAAGCAGTTCACACTGCTGCCGGATTTTCCAGTGCGACCAGTGCTGTGTGACAACAATCTTTCAGCTCTGCCAGCGGACTTCCAGGATCATATCATTGCCCGCTACCAAGCCGAAGGTATACCGCTGCTGGATGCCAATTCCGGCTTTGAGCCAAAAACATTTGATAAGGAAGTCTATCAGCGGTGGGCTGCGATCAATCGCGGCCCTTGGCGCTTTGCCTATGACGAAAGCGGTGAACGGGAAGATGTGAGGCGCGTGCTACACATGCTGCGTGATGTGAGATCGCCGCTCAAGCGGGTTTATGTGCTGATCGGCAACGAGCCTGTTGAGCAGTGCATGAGACGGATTCAAGAAGTGCTGGAATGGGGCGGTGAGCCCCACGTGCAACCATATATTAAACTCAATGCACTGGAGAAGAACTATCACGTGCGCTTTGATTGGTCGCGGCGCCTTCTTACCGATGTGGCTCGTTGGGCAAATCGTAGAATCTGGAAGTACGCTGACTTTGCTGAGTATGCTGGGTCATTGAAATCACGGCATGTAGATTCTCAGCAGATCACAATGCCGCTCGCAAAAAAAGACCCCGCTGAAGCGGGGCCAGTTGGGGGCAAGGAAGCTTGATCACGAACCAAATTGATTCTGTTCGGTCGTTTCCCATTCCACGTAGATAGGCGTTTCGCTGTCGATGCTCACGTCCACATGGCTCCAATCGCCACCACCAGGAACGTGAAACGACACCTTGGCATTTGCGGGAACGTCAGGCATCGGAACCTCAGGCACTGCCGTAAATTCGCCACGCAGCAGCATCACGATGTCTTTGCCGGTCAGTGCCAGCGTGTACTTGGATGTGGTGATGGTTTTGACTTTGCTCTTAATCGTTGCGCTCATGCCTTCTCTCCTTGCCTTGGGTCAATGCCTTATACGTAAAGAATAGTTGCAGGTTTGACATTGGGCAAGGAAAAAGATAACAATTTGTTAATATTCCTCATTTTGGCCCGGAGTCTGCCTTGATCAATCGCCGTTCATTCCTTCGCCGCAGCGCAGCCGCGACCGCCGCAGCGCCGATCGGTGCCCAGATGGTGGGACAGGAATCCACATTGAAGGCAGCAGGTATCGACGCCATTGGAATCGGGGTGCGAACACCGCAAGCGCCGGAGATCGCCAATGGAAGAGCCGCGCAAACCCTGAAAATCTTCAGAAGCTTCACGGACTGGATGCGGGAGCACGGCGACGCCGAGATCAAGGAGCATGCCAAGGAGGTGCGGGTCATGGATCCCGATATCATCTCCATGCGCTCCCTACCGCTTTGCACCAAGATCCGCATGCAGCAAAAGCGGAATTATGAACGCATCCTTGAGCATCGTCGTGGCTGGTTTGACAGCGTGTTGCGCAGTGAAGGCGACGTGAGGGTGTGGCGATGACGCGCTGGCTGATGGTTGCCGTCCTGCTGCTGACGCTCTCGAGCTGCATCGGCAAGACCCTGGAAGAGATGAACCGGCCCTACGGGACCAGCGGCCCCGGCGAGCCCGAAACCGAGGAGGAAACGGACCAATGAAGCGAGCCATGATCGGTGTTCTCGCCGCGGGCCTGGTGCTCGCCGGCTGTGCGCAAGCCGCCAAGCGCGGCCTGGAAGTCGAGGACGCCACCCTTGGCGACTTCATCCGGGCCGTGAACCGGGACCATGACTTCCGGGCGGCCGAGGACATCGCCATCCACAGCGCCATCATGAGCCGCTTCAATGCCTGCGTCGCCTCGGCCAATGCGCTGACGGCACAGGGCAAGTTCGACGAGAGCGAGGCCAAGTTCACGCAGTGCGTGGACACGATGAAGGCCAACCGCACCGAGCTTCGCATTATCCGGCTGGCGCGCGAGATCAAGCAGGGCTTCGGCCAATTGAGCGCCGAGCAGCTACAGAACGCAGGCATGGACGAAGACATTGCCCCGCTGGTGTCGGCGGCGATGAAGGCGCAGCCAGAACCCCAGAAGTAGGGTATACTGGATGCGCAATTTCCTCGGCAGGGCGGCGGTTCGCGTCGAGCCGCAGCCGTTCAACACCATGTGGCGCGTTGTCGGCGCCGACGGGACCACCCTGAAAGCCGACATCGCCACGCAAGCCGAGGCTTGGAAACAGTACCGACTGATCAACAAAGGAGAAACTGATCATGTCCCTAGCAACCACTGAAACCGTCAACCGCCTCTCGCGGGATCTCGTCAGCGCCGCTGCAGGCTGCTGCTCATAGAGCCACGAAAGCTGCCCAGATGCCCCGCAAGAACTCCCGCTCCAGCCCCTCCAAGTCCAAGCGCATCGGCGTAGAGAAGCCCCTGAACGACCGGGAGCGCCTCTTCTGTGCTGAATACCTGACCGACCTGAACGGACAGAACGCCGCAATCCGCGCAGGATATAGTCCTAAAAGCGCCGCAGTGACCGCATCGCGCCTGCTAATCAAAGCCAAAATAAAGGAAGAAATTCAGCGTCTGACCACGGCGCAACTCAAAAAAGTCCACATGGGCACCGACGAGGCCCTCGCCGCGGCCGCCCACATCGCGCGCTCCGACCCGCGGAGGCTGTTCACCGAGGACGGGCGCCTCAAGCCGATCAAGCAGCTTGAAGACGGGACCGCCCTGGCGATTTCGTCCATCAAGGTCGTGGAGAAGCCCGGAGCCGTGCTGGAGGATGGGACGCGGGAGATTGACCGGGTTCACGAGATCAAGTTCTGGGACAAGAATGCGGCGCTCGACAAGTTGTTCAAGCATCTGGCCCTGGCGGCGCCCGAGCGCCACGAGATCGGCTTCAACGGCCAGGCCATCCCCAACGAGATCGCGCACCTGAGCGACAAGGACCTTGGGGCGCTGCTGGTCGCCGAGCTGGGCGAAGATCAGGCAATTGCCATAGGAGTCAAGGTTGTCCGAACTGGCGATAAGTGAGCCGCCGGAGCTTTCCCGTGCCGCTCGCATCTATTTCGCCCTACAGGAACAGAAACGCCGGATGGCAACCCGGCTGTTCTACGAGATCTACCCGGACGAGGACAAGGAATGGGCGGGTCCATCGATCCTGGACGGCCTCATGCAGCACGGGCAGACGATCCATGCCCGGCACCGCTATGCCAAGCACATGGAGTTCTTCGCGGCCGGCGCCGACTACCGCGAGCGCTGCTTCATGGCGGCCAATCGCATCGGCAAGACCTTCGGCGGCGGAGGCTACGAGACCGCCTGCCACCTGACCGGCCAGTATCCCGATTGGTGGATCGGGAAGCGGTTCGATCAGCCGATCAGCGCATGGGCGGCCGGTGACACCTACACGACGACCCGCGACGTGATGCAGCTCACACTGCTGGGACAGGTCGATTTCATCAACAACCGCAAGCGCATGGACGGGCGCGGCGTCATCCCCGGGGAGCTTCTCGGCCGGCTGGTGTGGCACAAAGGCGTCGAGGACCTGGTAGACAAGATCCAGGTCCGCCACGTGAGCGGGGGCTGGTCACTGCTGGGCTTCAAGAGCTATGATCAGGGCCGCAAGATGTTCCAGGGTACGGGCCGGCACGTGATCTGGCTCGACGAGGAGCCGCCCCTCGATGTCTACAACGAGTGCCTGGTGCGTACCGCGACCGTCGGCGGGATCGTCATGCTGACCTTCACCCCCTTGACCGGCATGTCCGAGGTGGTGCTCAGCTTCATGCCCCAGGAAATGCAGCCGGATATCTTCGATGAATGAGTATGAGAGAATGATAAAGCGCCTCGTCCTCTTGCCGTCGATGGAAGACCTTCTGCGGCTCAGGCAACGGCTGGAGCAGGAAATAGCCGAGGCCCTCGCGGTTCCTGATCACTTGTTGGGACATGACCGGGAGCTTGAGAAAGAGATGGCGCGCTGGCAGTGGGCGAAATTCGGCTACTGGAGGCCGGTCTACTACACAAAAGTGAGCATGAAGGGGGTGGACCCGGTGCTTGAGGCGGCCGGATTCAGCTATGTCGGCCTCAGCATGGACTCAGACGGCAACACGTGCAGGTTCTGGAGATTCGATCATGGCCGTGAGTAACCGCCCGCCAGCCAAAGAACCCTGGGAAATGGGGAGTGAGGACTTCCGGCTTCCCGAAGCGTGCGGCACTGTCCTGTATATGTATCCGGGCGACCTTGGCATGGTGATCCTGGTGACCGATACCGGGCGCTGGTGGTTCCACCCCAACACCCGGACCCTGCACGAAATCAGCAACACGGTTCATTGATGTTCGCTCTCGACGCCATATCCGAGCGCGATCCCTGGTTCAAGGACCGGAAGCCGGGAGCCAAGCCGGGCCCCTGGGGGCTGCCGAAGGGGGCGTTATCCCGCACCGTCGCGCGGTCACCCTCATGATGCTGGCTGCGCGGAAGATCGAGGATGCTACACTGTTCCCACTGTTTCACGCCTGCATAGCCAAGATCAATGCCGGCGAGGTGCCCGGCGCGATGTCCAGCATGCGGGCCAACGCGGGCGATGTATTCACCCAGCTTCGGCTGCTCGGGCAGGTCATCATGGATGAGGCGGAGAGAGGAGAAAAAGGGTGCTGAGATCCGAAGAAGAGGCCTGCAAACGCTGGTGCCCGATGACCTTCAATTACGAAGCCTCCCGCTGCTGCGCCACGGATTGCCAAGTCTGGCAGTGGCACGACCCGGCGGCCGAGCAGGCCGAAAAGTCTCAAAAGGTCGATGGCATGACCTGGATGACGCCCAGCGGCACGACCAATCCCAAGCAGCACAGCCCCGAGGACCGGCTCGTCCCGCGCCGGGGCTACTGCGGCCTCGTCGAGACGCGGGGAAGGTTCTCATGAGCTATACTCTTGGCTTGTCGTGCTGCCTCTGTATGGAGGTTCGATGACCCTCACGCGCCGGCAGTTTCTGCGCCGCGGCACGGTTATGGTCGCCGTCGCTGCGGCTACGCCTGCCGCATTGGCACGATCCGGGCCGCGCTTCCTGTCGCCAATAGCGGGATAGTTGGTGCGACACCACTCGCTGCATTCGATGCAGTATGGCATGATCACAGCCTGGATGCCCTGCGCTATAGCCTGCAGGTTTTCCGGCCCAGCTTCAAAGAAGATGGCACGCCTTGCTTTACGCGCATTCCACTCAAGGAGTTCTTCTGCCATGAACCGCCCGCCTCCGATCCTCTGCCTTGACTTCGACGGCGTCATCCACAGCTATGTCAGCGGTTGGAAAGGCGCCGACATAGCTGTGGATGACGCCGTCGAAGTCAAGGCAGAGGATCGGAGGCGGGCGGTTCATGGCAGAAGAACTCCTTGAGTGGAATGCGCGTAAAGCAAGGCGTGCC
>JAAUYE010024324.1_pt1 | contig 20309 bp, 19 predicted proteins | sample 7278081 | NCBI WGS metagenome assembly JAAUYE01 (sample SAMN14350131, study PRJNA611818) | marine sediment metagenome | isolation source: surface marine sediment (0.6m) | place: French Polynesia: Moorea | collected 2018-08
AACCCATTCAACTCATTTACTATTTTAAATGATGACATTTTAGATACGTCCCAAAAATGATACGATAATCGACTGATTTCCCACAAGTGTTGTTTTCGAGATGAAATTAATTCTGTCTCCAGTTGAAAATGGTAGCGGGGTGGCGAAGGCCTGTGTGGCCCCAAAAACTCCAGCCCCCTTAGTTATTCTGTATTGAGAGTCCTGTTCTACCCCGTTAATAGCCAGACCAACTGTTACTTCACCGATTGTTCCACCCACATTATTACTCCCGGCTAGAGACATATCGATGATTGATCCCGGCTTGGGGGCAACCCATCCAAGCTGGTTGGTTCCACCAGTGCCCTCACTATCACCAAATGAAAAATTAAACTCGTCGGTGGTTATATCACCCTGGCTAGCAGCAGTTATTGACACGCGAGCATTAATACTATCCACATAATTTTTAGTGGCCGCGTCTTGTGGATCTGTTGGGTCCGCTGCGTTAATCACTCGAGTGGTTATATTCACATCCGCGTTCTGAACTTCTAGACCGGTTGCTGTTAACTGACATAGTGGGTCGAGTGCTCCAAACCCAAGTCGGATTCCACTCCTACCAGTAATGATCATGTTTGTGTCAGTAATTTCTATGTTTGTTCCATCCTCTCCCATCAACAGCCTAAAAGTTTCTCCAGCCCCCAAATCGTTGCAGCCCACCTGCCTAATTGGGGCAGCTGTAAAGTTCAGGTCCCCTGTCATCGTATCCCCGGAGCGAGAAACTTTATCTGATCCGGGAATTGGTGCTATATCCCATTTCCGCTCAGTTGCATTGTATACCAGTCCTTGGTCGTTTGTTGGTTCTGCAGAGTCGATTGGAGCTCCCTGAATTGATATTGCGTTACCAATCTCCTGTTTACGTGTCACAATTTTTACATCCGTCATTCTTTTTACATGCGCGCCAAAAATGAAGCGATCAGCGCCTGCGGTGTTGCGGTGGTGGTCTTGCTTATGAAATTAATCCTGTCACCCACCGAAAATGCTAGTGGTGTTGCAAAAGATACGGTTGTGCCGAATGCAGCGGCACCTTTTGTTACCCGGTATGCCGGGGCCTGCTCCACATCGTTTATGGATAACGCAACGGTTACCTCTGGACCTAGACCGGATGTTGACGTACATCCCGATAGTGATATATCTGTAAGCACCCCGGCCTTGTAGGCAACCCAGCCTATCACCCCTGTATCATACGTGGCCGCATCAGAGGCGCCGAATGACCACTCATGAGCGTCTAAAGTTGTAACGCCTCGCCTAGCCGCACTTACCGTGACAAGAAAACTCTCATTCGCGTCAGCATATGCCTTTGTAGATGCATCTGTATTAATGACGGGATCTAACAAGTTTACGACTTTGTTACCCTCCATATTCACCGCGGCACTACCAATTAGAACCCCTACAAACGAGTCCACCTGTATTATCTCGTCACCACCGCGTAAACTCGGGCCGGCTTCTGATGTAAATCTGAGAATACCGTCATCCTTGTTGAATGAGATGCTGGCATCGGGGTCACCCATCACTATCCGAAACGTTTCTCCGGCTTGCAAGTCGTTACATCCCAATTGTCTCGTCATATCCGAGGCTATACTGAGAAATAAATCACCAGTCATCGTATCACCACTCCTGTCAACCTTGGTTACATCTGGGGGTGGCGGGTCTACAATTTCCCAGCGTTTAGAAGTGGAGCTGAACTGCAGCAGTTGACCATTTGTTGGTTGGTCTGTTGAAATTGGGAGAGACTGTATTGAAATAGCATTTCCAATGCTCTGACTCTTGGAATCAATGGCAAATTCACTCATTTTCTAAAAATATTTTTAAACTATAGCTTTTTAAATATCCCAAAATGAAGAAAATTTGTGCAGTGTGTTTGAACAAATTCTGGTTTAAATCGGGCACGCGTCTCAGATGTGGTCATGTGTACCATCCAGAATGTGTTCAGAAAATTTGCGAATATAAACGGCAGTGTCCTTTATGTGAAACTTATATTTACGACGAGTTGAGTGAAAAACTGCTCTGCGCCACGCAAGAAACCCAGATACGTAAAATGGTAAAGAACATAAAACAGGATCAGCTTTTACCACTTTTCAAAGAGGCGATAGACGGTGGTCGCGAACTCCTTAGGGAGGCACTGGTGGATCACGCGGCCGTTAACAAGGACATAGTAAATGACTTTATCGTTTCTGAGAACACCCCTATACTCAGGCAGTTATTGGCTTCCAACAAAGTTAACGTGCACGCCACGGTAAACGGCCTAACAGTGGTAGAGCGAGCACTCGAGACAAACAATAGAGATCTCATTATTGCGGTGCTAAAACACTGTTGTTTGAGCACGGCTGGATGGGAGCTTGCCCGCCCAACTCAACCACCCCCACCCATACCCGATATTTATCCATCATTGGCGGGATTATAAAGCTTGTTATATTTACATAAAATGCTGGCATTATATACATTTTTCACTCTGATAAACATTGCGGCGATTATCAGAGTATACATCCCCTACATAAGACCTAAATTCTATGCGGCAATCGCCTTGCATAACGTATTGAACGACTGGATACTTGTAGCCAGGCTATACCTGGCGCTGATCGCGATCGCTTTCAAACAGTGGTTGAATAACACATGTATTCGGGTTGCGCCCAATAAATATTTACTTCGACATGTGATTGGTGGTAAAGTTGTGAAGCTGTTAATCAAGAAGGTTGAGCCGGAGGTTATATGTGTAACAAAACTTGTAGACGACGATGTGGAGCCCCTAAACGATGCTATGCCATATCTAAGATATGAGCAGGTGGCTATATCAGCCTCAGATTTAGGGTGCGAGGCGGGTTCGGTGGGTATTTCCACACTCAAATCATATAAGGTGTTATAGTAGACATGCAAAAAGGATGAAGTTGTTGATTAATCCATACCCAACCAAGAACGAAGCTATTCAGGAGGTTGTTAAACACGTATCTAAACAACACCGAATACCAATTCTAACAAACGTGAAAGAGCAGGTGGATGGTGTGGTTAACATAGATAGTCTGGTTAACATGGTTAATAAAATCAGAGATGACCGTGGGATTTCGGAGGTTTTTATCGTATCAACTGCTACAGATTTTGACGCAATCTGTAGCGCCGGTGAGGCTAACGGATGGAACGATTTTGTGAAATATGTGATGTAAAAATATTACTGGTGAGTAATATTTTTAATGGTCCACTTGAAGATCTGAGCGGATGGTCCCTATATCGGAAGATGTTACAGAATCAAAAAGGTTCCGCAGCATCACATTTGGGTGAAGATTAAATTTGGGTGGGGGTGGTTGAGGACGGAGCTCTTGTGTGTTGAATAAATCGAACTGTGTTGGAATTATGGTAGACTGCCCTATAAGCGTCCTGGCGATAAAGGCTCTGAGTCGATGGATATTGTTAACCATTTCAAGATTACTAATAAGTCTTCTGAAAATATCCCCATGGTGCGAGTTATAAAAGGCCGCTTTGAAGTTATTGTGGCCGAAACACGACTTGTAGACCGTCCGGAACATAGTAGAAATATAGTCAGATAGTTCGAACCCGAGTTTAGTTGCAGTGTTTGATAGGCGATAATCTACCACCCACAGTCTACAACCCGACGAGGTGATAGTTTTCAGGATGTAGAACGCCCATGGGTCTGATGGGTTTTGGTTGATTGTGCTAAGAAATCCAATTGGATTGTTACGATAAGGTCCGATTAAGCCCATCGCTAATATCTCCTCTACTGGGATGGTTATCAAACTGGGGATGCAACAATGTGACAGGATTGTATCAAAATTAAACATGTTTAATTTTGGGTCTTTTGTGAAATGGCGAATTAGTATCTCGTCATAAAATGGGTTATTATTGATGTCGGAGGTATCTCTGACTTGGTACCCCGGGTACATGGTGAGCCTACAATCATTAAGCGATAGCGATTTTAGTATCACATCCCCGCTCTTTCCCATCCGTCTAAAACGGGTAATGTGGTCTACAACGAGTTTTTTATATTCACATATACTTAGGGGTCCTAGTAAACAGTTTCTAACCAATGAGATGCACATCATAACCTCATCGTCATCCTCCTCCTCGAGGCTCTCCATTAATATGGTTATGTTTTCAAGAAATACCTCTACTAGGGCGTCCAAGGTCTTATTTGGCAAAATCACAGTAAGATGTTCACCCACAACGCCCAGCGCGGCGTCAACCAGGTCTTCTACACTCTTAGAGAACTCTACACATTTTTTCCCGACAAACTCCTTGTGATATGCAATTCGTTCAGATTCGGTGACGGTGGTGGACGCGTGTCTGAAGTAATATGGCACTGTTCTGAGATCACACACACCCTCTTCCGCTTGTTCATCCCCCATCAATAACGATAAAAGTCCTCCACCAGTTTTAGTTCCAACAGCCTCTTTGTTTTTGATTAGGCCAAACATAACACCTAGTTTAATCACATCCATATCTACCAGTGTATATGGAATGCCGGTTCGTTTGGATGTGGCCTCTTTACGTGACCGATTCTCATCCTCATATTGTTTTTTCTTGAGCATTTCAGCGTCAAGTTTTTTAAGCCTATCTTTCTGTTCTTGACTCAGCTCCATTTTCTGTTATACCACAGGTATTTAGTTTAGTTGTGGTTGCCCACAACTAAACTTTAAAACTCTAACTCTTTACAACAATTAAACTTTAACTCTTTACAACAATTAAAGACTGTAATTTTCTCCTAACAGCGGTTGCTGAAACATTTATCTTATTCTTGAACACCCAGCGCGAAAACTGATCAAAGTTCAACTTACCACAAAATGGTATGTCAAGCTCAACGGCATCCAAAGTGAAGAGCTCCCTGGTTCTAATATGTTTTAAAACCTCTTTGCCCTCGATAGGTATGTTCTCGATACTCCCATACTTCTTGATGAGTTCATATGACTTATGAGGTCCGATTCCGCGAATATTTTCATTGAAGTCTGTTCCGCACATAATACAGAAATCTCTCCAGGTCGGTTCATCAAGATTGAGAGATTCCAGTATTGTGGCAAGCTTTACACTCTGTAGGCAGCCTTTTGTGATTGAAAGCACCTCCGGGGCGCCAGCTGCAAGGCAGTCTGTGTCGTTGGTTAGAACGGCGTCAACATCTCCCTGTTTTGCCAACTTGGCGCATAACATCTCACCTTCTCCAGGTGCCGTGTAGAACGGTATGTTGAAAAATCCAAGAATTTTCTTCACGAGAATAAAGTCGTTTTCGCAGATGGTAAACATCCGGGCTCTGAGTTTCGTAACATAATCTCGAACCATCCGATAGTTAAACACCCTTAGTTTATTTTTCATATGCAGTTTTGTATTGTTTATGTCACGCAACGCGGGTGAAATTGTCTTGTTGGTTAAATATACTTCCAGATCTGTTTCAAGTTCTTCAATTCGTTGGTACTGGGCACGTTTGGACTCGGCCCGTTTAGCTCGGGTATCTATTTTCTCATCTGGTGTCTCCCCATCGAATATAAATACTGGATGTATTTGATATTCGCGCAACTTCACGAGTAGATTCACGAGGCCCTCGGCCATTTTATCACCATATGCAGCCTTTACTTGGCAGGTGTACATCATCGCATCTACAGCGATTTTCTTGTAAGAATAGTCGCTGAATTCAACCTCCTTCCTGTAATCCGGACATGCTTGTGCCAGAAACTGGTTCAATCCTTTTATACCCATTTTGTTAAAATACGGATTGAACTCGTAGTACTTAAATCAAAAAATTATTTCCCCTTGGGGAAATAATTTTGGATGGTAATGGGGCCCAAGTGTGTTATAAAAGACATTTTTATTGTGTTCTTGTAACGTACTTTTCTGGTGTTTCACGGGGATGAATACGCATACAAGTCTTTTTATCAGACCTGTTTGAGTAGTCACCGTTTTTGGCACGCTTAACCAGGTTGCACCTCGTTTCATAGCGGCAAGGTTCGACATTCTTACTGATTTCCTCAAAGCTATGAGCGAAAGAACATCTATTTTCAAACCTACACCTGCCTTCAGAGATCATGTTCTTGCAGAACCTATTCTTCCTCATTACTCGCACCACCGGTTTGACCGAATGATCAAACAGACATGCGGCGCCTCTGGAACATGTCTGGCCGTTCAAAATAAACTTGCAGGGAGCGCGAGGCTGTTTTGGTGCCCTGAATGTGATTTTAGACGGGATGCCAATTTTCACAGGAATTGAGGACTTCTTAAAGTCTGAAAACTTGCTAAATCCAGTTGCGGGCTCGGGATGTAGTGGAGCAAAGTTGGGCGCTGCTGGCGTGGGTTGAGAGAACCCAACCCAGTTAAGCTTGCCTTTCAACACTCCGTTACACTCCTCGAGTGCATCCTTGTATTGCTCGTTGAGTTCTTCCAGGCGAAGTTTGTGGTCGATCACCTTATCATCCTCCTTGGCGGGGGCCACGATTTCACAGTCGTCATCATCGTAGAAATCTGGCTCGTAGTCGCTGTCATACATCTCATAGCCGTCGTCTTCGAATGCACCATCATCCCATGATTCTGGAACATCGTCTCCAGCATCGGACTCGTGGTCCCATGTCTCGGAGACGACCTCGTTTTCAAAAGCATCTGAGTACTGAGTTGAAATCATTTTGATTTGTATTCTATTTTATCTATTCCAGCGTTTAACCAAAATTCAATTTAAATGCGCCATTAACTGTAAAAGTGTGTCAGCGACGTCATCCTTTTTAGGTAAAGATTCAAGATATGTTAAATTTGCGTTGTCCTCCCTACCCGTTAATATTTCTCTAACCATCTCAACTGACCATTTTTTCCTCTCCTTGTTTGATAGTGAATTCTTACCCAGGAAGAATTGCGTCTTCCTATGCGCCGGAATGAATGTGGGATTGCTCTCAGGATGTACTAGGTAAAAATATGACCACACATGCTGGGCAAGTCTCGAAGCTCGACTGTTTGTGCGCATCTGCTGCTCGATAATTACTTTGCAATTTGTCCAGTCTTCTTTTTCCAAAACCTCGGTAATGGCGATACACGACTGGACCACCGTTTGGCGCTTTTTCTCCATCACGTTAACATGTCTCCATTTAACCAACGTATCTTTTGTACCTATAGCGTAAGCAAAGTTCTTTTCACCTATATCGAAACTCGCTATCATTTTCCTTATTAGCACATTCTCATAAAACTTTACGCGGGGCAGCATAAATGATTGAGGAAAGAGTGCGAAAAATGAGGCAGGCTGGGCTCTACTATCTGGGTGAATGGATATGTGAATATTACGTGAAAGTATACCCCAAATCCATTCCATTAAAGGAGGAGTTGGCGATTTTCTATTTCTACACGGGTAGGTATAACGATTCTCAGTCGTTATTGAACACCATTATGGACATGAGACCGGACGATGATGTTTTAGACAGATGTATTTTTAATAAACGTCTAGTGGTTGAAAAGGTTTCCCCACCACCAATTTTACCCGTGGTACTCGCGCCATTTCCCCTCGTCACGATGTCAATTACGACATGTAGACGGCTAGACCTTTTCATGAAAACTATGGACAGTTTCTTAGCCAACTGTTTAGATCATAATCTTATATGTAAATATATATGCGTTGACGATAATTCCTCGGAGGGCGATAGGGCCACGATGAAGAAAGCATATCCCTTCATCGATTTCATTATGAAGGATGATAGCGAAAAGGGTCATGCTAAAAGTATGCAAATCATAGCCAGTAAAGTTAAAACCCCCTATTTGTTACACCTCGAAGACGACTGGGTATTTTTCGACAAGAGAGACTACATCTCAGATATGATAGAAATCTTGGAGGACGATCCGCAGATCGGGCAGGTATTGTTCAACGAAAATTACGCGGAATTGCCAACTCAGACGATAGCTGGGGGCCACCCAACTCATACCACAAAAAGGTTGAAGTATATAATCCACGAACACTGCGTTACGGCTACCGCTAAACGCAACTTCCGGGTTAAATACGGAGCAAAACAGCACTGTAATTATTGGCCACATTATTCACTTAGACCGGGTTTAACTGCTACCAAAATTTACAAGCAGTTAAACTACAAAGATGTTGTTTCGTTTGAATACGAATTCGCGCAGATGTATGTTTCATCCGGATTTAAAACGGCATTTCTTCCGGGAATACACTGTAAACATATAGGGCGACTTACCACAGAAATAGCCTCTGTAGATAAGCTTAATGCTTACGATTTGCTGGGGGTCGCCCAATTCAAGAGCCCAAAAACGGTTGAGGCATATGTTATTAATTTGGATAGGAGACCTGACCGTTACAACCACTTCGTAACCACTCAACAGCCTCGTATACCATTCACGGTTGCGCGAAAGGCCGCGTGCGATGGGTATAAACTGAAACCATCCTCTAGACTGAGAAGCATTTTTGAGCATAACGATTATAAAATGCGGCGGGGAATAGTTGGGTGCGCACTATCTCATCTCGATTTAATCACAAGTTTGGTTTCGAGAGCAGATGTAGACTATTTTCTCATTTTTGAGGATGATGTTCACCTGTGTGAAAACTTCGCCCCGAGACTGAAAAGAGTTTTATGTGTGACAGATGCGGATATAATCATACTCGCCCATACCAAAAGTTCCACACCTGATTCGCGAGAGGGTCTAATTAAGTATAGCTCCTCGGAATCACTTAAATATTCGATTGGTGGTGCAATGTGTTATCTCATCTCACCAAGAGGAGCAAAAATATTGGTTGACTATATCGAAAAATGTAGCATGACAAACGCGATCGACACCATGATACAACACATCTGCGACCTTGCCGTGGTTGAATACCTGCTCCCACACGTTCTTATCTCAGACCATCAAGCTCCGATGGGAACGGATATACAGGGAGACTACTCCGAGGACCTTAATGTGCCGGGGGATGTGTCCCAGCACCGTTTATATGGTCCGGGGGATATTTTTGATTTCATGCGGGATATATATGGTTGATGAAAAGCCAGCATGGAAATATTTGCATATTCATGGAAAACAACCGACGGGTTGGACGAACAGCCCATTAGGATCTACGGAATAGACCCAGATGGTAAGAACGTGTGTTTACGCGTTGATAACTTTACACCATACGTCTATGTTGAACTTCCGGATGAGGATCTAGCAGACGCGGTGGTGGACCTGCTCAGAGACGATATCTGCAAGTATGAGGTAATGGTAAAGAAGCACCTTTACAACTTCCAAGGCGAGTCACACTTCTTGTTTTGCGCGTGTACAAGCACGAAAAACCTGCGAAACATTGTATACACTCTTTCGAAGCCCGTAAAGGTGGATGGCTGGCAAACCCCCATCAAGTTTAAGGTGCATGAAGAAAGTGCAACGCCCATTCTTCAGTTGGTTTCTCTTCGAGATATACCGACTGCGGGGTGGATTAAATTCTCGGGGGAGCTGGTTGAGAAAGACGAGCAGATTAGCTACTGTGACCGCGAGTACCATGTGAAATGGCGCGGTCTTAAACGCGGCGACCGAACAGACCGTGTAAAACCAAAGATAATGGCGTTCGATATTGAGGTTAACTCAGAGGTTGAGAACAGTATGCCCTGTGATCGACCAGGAGACGCCATTTTCCAAATTTCATGCGTGTTCGAGGATCGCCAAATCCTGTTGATTCAAGGAGGGACGGCCGACATAGATGACGTTGAAGTTCGCGTGTATGATTCGGAGGAGGCGCTACTGTGTGCCTTCCTGCAGCTCATAAAGGTGGAAATGCCCAACGTTGTTACTGGATATAACATTCTTGGTTTTGACATGGACTACATCATTCAGAGGTGTAGCAGGTTCTACCTAGTTGACGAGCTGAAGGCTTCTGGGTTTACGGACATCTTTCCTGCTGAGGAGGAAACCATAAAATTGGGACGGGGTGATGAATCCAGATTTGTTGATCTGGAGGGAATCATCTTCATGGACTTACTGCCCATAATCAAGAAAGACTATAAGCTGGACAGCTACAAGCTGGACAATGTGGCCAACTTTTTCTTAAATGTTGGTAAAGACCCGGTTTCGATTCAGGATATCTGGGCCGCCTACAGGACCGGCGATATGGACATGGTTGGTAAGTACTGTGTGAAGGATTCTCAGCTATGTCTCGACCTCTTCAAACACCTGCATTGTTGGGTGGGCCTATCTGAGATGGCCACCGTGTGCAACACGAGCATTTTCGACCTGTATGCGCGCGGACAACAACTGAAGATTTATGCTCAGGTGTATAAACATTGTTTGAGGGAAAACATCATTGTCGATTCTGATGGTTACACATCCACCAGTGATGAATGTTACAAAGGCGCATTCGTGTTTGACCCAGTACCCGGGTACTATAACCGTGTTGTGCCACTGGATTTCTCATCGCTGTATCCCTCACTCATCATTGCATACAACATCTGTTATTCCACCATAGTTGGGGAGGATGTGCCGGATGAGCAATGTAACACATTTGAATGGGAGGACCATGTTGATTGTGAGCACGACCCCAAAGTTGTTATGTACAAAGAGCTGTCTAGCAATATAAACACCCTCTCGGTTGATGCGTGGTGGGTGAGATGTGGACGCACACACTTAAAACAGTCGGGGCTGGCAGAGGTTATCAGTGACATTAATGCCGCAATAAAGCCCCTGCGAACACAGCGCAAGGAGCTGAAGCTACACGTTCCCGTGAAGCATGTGGAGACACCTCATCATAAATTAGTTCAACAGATAAAGCGGGATGTTGTGAAGAAATACCTGGAGTGCTCGATTAAAATCACAGGAACGGTTGACCAGTTGTCGGCACTTCGCGATGCCATAACAGACGACCTGGTGCCGCTGGGCAAGAAGTCACTGACTGAAAAGTTAAAAGTACAAGCGCTTATCGACGAACGTCCTCAGAAACGTGTGCCCAAAGAGCTGAAGACAAATTGTGCACACAGAAGATATAGATTCTATAAATCTGATGTGAAAAAGGGTGTCATCCCCACAATTATCCAAAAACTCCTTGATAGCAGGAAGGCCACAAAGGCGGCTTTAAAGGTTGCCACGGATCCCGGGGAGAAGATTGTGCTCGATAAGCGACAGGCCGCGTACAAAGTTTCCGCAAACTCTATGTATGGCGCCATGGGTGTAAAACGAGGCTATCTCCCCTTCATGCCCGGCGCCATGTGCATCACCTATGCCGGGCGATCCGCGATAGAGAAGACGGCGGAGCTGGTGAGGACAAAGTGGGATGGAGAAATTGTCTATGGAGACACAGACTCCAACTACGTGGTCTTTCCAAACATTAAGACGGTGACAGAAACATGGGATTACGCCATTAAAGTTGCAGATGGCATCTCTGCTGAGTTCCCAGCACCAATGAAGCTTGAGTTTGAAAACACAATTTATGAGCGGTTCTTCATCTTGAGCAAGAAGCGGTACATGTACCAAGAAATCGACAGAGACGGTGTGTTGGATCCCCGCATTGGTAAGAAGGGTGTTATACTTGCACGGCGTGATAACTCTGGATTCGTCAGAAGCGTATATGAGAAGACGATTGGGATGATTTTCGACAAACGTTCCAATGAAGATGTGAGAGACTATCTCTTGGAAACGATCAACAAGCTTTTCAACAACTCGTTGGATAAGAGTTTGTATGTTATTACCAAGGCGGTCAGCAACTATGAAGGTGATGAACTCGATGGCGATAGCCGCTTGGGTAGGTACAAAATAGCAAAGGCGCTCCCCACAGATGAAGCCGAAAGGCGCAAGTTGCTTGGAGACAAAACAGAGCGTGAGTATTACCTGGATCAGTGCCCAGCACAGGTTCAACTTGCCGAGAAAATCAAGCGCCGCGGAACAATGGTGTGTTCAGGTTCCAGGTTGGAGTTTGTGGTACTTAGTGTGCCTGGAGCAACAACTCTGGGCCCGCGTCTTGAAGACTATGACTACTACAAAAAGAGGTCTCGCTACCTACCGATCGACAAGTTGTACTACCTGTCATCGCTGATCAACCCCATCGATCAGATTCTCAACGTCTGTTTTGATGAACCCGACTTCATCGCATCTCAATACAAAATCCGTCGGGCATATGAGCAAGTGCGATACAAACTCATGGGAATAAAAATTAAACTTAGACAATAAAATGTCAGCCATGTTTCCAATTCATAGAGGGGCTAGGTTTGTAGAGACATCACACCCCATGCCCGTTATAGCATCCACGGGTGCCCCGATAATTACAAGCTACGGATATAATTATCCCGTAAAACAGTATTTCTGCCAACAGGGAGACAGTGCAAGTCCACTGGAGCTGTCAATTGTGGAGGACGACCAATATCCCAACTTATTGGCCTTGATTATAATCGCTGTGGTTAGTGTTATACTGATATGCCTGTTAGTAAAATAATGTGTAAATTAAAAATGGAAATATTACCGCCATATAACGCGGTTCGCAATCAAATGATGGTTGGGGCCAAGTTCCAAAACCCACATGTTAGAATAGCAGCCTCTAGCGTGGAGTTAATGCGGGGGGGTCTAAGGCGAGAAATAGAAACGATTGGGCGCGAGATGCATATGCTAAGAGTAGAGAAGGGGTTAACCGGTGTTCAAGCTAAATATATAAAAGAATATTTACATTGGAAATATCCTCTGTGGAAGCTGTGGATGATAGATGGTGAGCGAAATGATTATATCAAAACAGATATCGATAACATTTTCCAAGAAGCTCTACTTTCTCGTGAATGGAAAGTAACACCCGCGGCGAAAACGCTGCTTTACAAGTATGCAAATGCATTTGTTACAGGTGTTTCGGAGCAAGCAAGAATTGCTATGGAAAAAGATGTTGGAAATCGCGTCACGATTCTTCCAAGAGACGTGAAGCGTGGATATTATTTACTTAACGAGTCATACTTAGGTACAGGTGTCACTACTAAATGTATAAGAGGCTGTTTATACGAAGACGTAGATTAAATTTATATGGAGAAACCTCCATATAAATTTTATAAACCATTTTAGGATTTAGTCTCGGAAATCATGTGCGCTCCGATATATTTTTGGATGTGAGGATAGGTGATCATGGGCCCATCAAACTTCAACAGCTTCTTTAGCTTGGTGTCCAACAGCACCTCTCGCCGATTTTCAGGGTTCTGCAAGGAATGTTCTTTGATATAATTACAAATTACTTTGGTAACGTCAACCCTGGAGTGTTTCTCCCCCTTGGTCCATCCAGCGAATTTGGCCATGGCTGTTGAGACATCGGTTGGTTTCTGGAGACCAGAGTTTGCGTTCCTGTTTGTTTGTTTACGTTTCGAGAAATGTTTCTTGATAGAGTTTACCTTCTTAACAAGCGCCGCGGAAACTTTTACATCCGTTACACCACTTTCAATATCGGAAATAAGTTTATCAAGTTGTTGCTGTAGCGCCTCGAAATTTCGCTTCATTTTCCCAGTCATATGCTTGCCTTAAACTATTTTAGGTATTTCTCACTCTGGCTTCATATGATAGTGAATTACTACCTGCAAGCCCCCACTGAGGATTGGTTGCTCCAGTGTGACGTTAACATATCCATCGTAAATCACCAGATTCTTTACATTTGCACCATTAACAGCATGTGCCAGAAACTGTCGGCACCCCCCAATTTTCTCATTAGCGATTTCGGGCGTACCACCCTCGATTAGTGGAAACAGCTGGCCGCTATTGAGTTGCCCAAGACTGATGTTGAAAGCTCCTTTGGTTTGGAGCCCAAGTCCAAAATATTCAACCATGTCTATAATTGCATTTTTAGGGATGACGGCGCACTGAGATTTTTTGGCGATGGTACATTTAGGTCCGGGCTTAAGCAGCAGGGATACTGTTTCACTGGCGTTAATCGGGGTGTAACACACCACCGACCTCATCAATGTAGGCTGTTTCTGAGGAGCCTGCGCGGTTGCTGAACCAGTGACGTGAACGGGTTTCTGTACTTTAAACATTTTTCTTGAATCGCTTACCACTTTAGTTAAACTTGAGAAAGTTCCCATCCTATTAATAATAGGCCATTTCAGGTAGATCTTCATCGTCGGGGGTTTCTACCAGTTTCTGGAGGTCGACGTGGAGATCCACATATCCAGTTCCAACCCTGGGCTGATTTCCCGAGATGATGGCCGCTGAGACCCCATTGTTGTGGTCAGTGTCCGTTTTAATCGCCGCGGCCAAAATGATATCAATGCTCTCCTCGAAGGTGGCTTTGCTCAACGGGCCAACATCTAACACCCTCATACTATATCTTGAGATGGATGTGGGTTTACCCTTGTGGGTGATTCTATCGGTAATTGTTTGAATGTGGCAGTCGTTGACACCCACCACATTGGCTTTAATGTCGGCGTACAGTGCCTTTCGCACCGCAGATATACCCAGGCATTCATATACCTCCCACATATTGCTGCAGTATGTTTTCTTGGCGTCGAAAAGTGTGTGCGCCAACAGCTGTTTGAGATTTGATCCCTCTGTAACAACATACCAATGCTTTCCGTCGTGGTCGAGATGAATGTCATTAATGCCCGGAACCCCACAGATATGAATGTTACCTAGCACCTCCACCGCTGCTGAAACCACCAACTCCTCGGGCTCTTGAAGCTCTACCATGATTTTATTCGAAGTAAACGTGCATTTACAATCATCATAGTTTGATTCAACCATTCTGGCAATGAGCGATGGGTTGACCCGATTCTTGAACATGGTTTTCAAACCAAGTTTGTAGATGAACTTGATCGACCCATTACACCTTTCAACCTCCGGCTCCCCCTCTACCAGATCTGAAAGGTGTAGCTCGACCAGTGATGAGCCAATTGCTTCTCGCAGCTCTTTAGCCGTTTCATAGGCTATTTTTGGATGTAGGATGCACGTTTTTACCTTTACATCTCGAGTGGCATTTAAAAGTTCTTGAAACCTTTCAACCCCAGATTGTTGGAGTTTCCCAGCGGTGTGAAACGTGTTAAGAGTAGTCTGTGTTTGACGTTCACCAATGGACTGTGCACCAAGAATTCCGACGCACTCTCCAGGTGCAACTCTCGCCGAAAAATATTTTGTGATTATATGATGTTTAAAATCCTCGAATTTATCTGGGGTGAGGCGGATACTGGAGAGCTCTCGTCTGAGAATCATAGACTGTTTATCAATCAGTTTATTGTGGAGTTTGAGAGGAATGGTGGGTTTGTATTTACACCCCTCTACTATCTCCTCAATTTCATCTGGATGGAGCGGCATCGTCTCGACGCCGTCCCCGTTTAGTCGCGCCGCCAAACGGGGAATGTCGACGGGCTGCGCTTCCCCGTTCTTAATTGTTACCTTAGATGGATCAAAGCCGTGATTGCCATAGGCCTGTTGGAATATATTCCCATTGGCGTCCCGCACAGTGCCGTCATATGCCACTTTCAAGTCCTCATTCAACTTGATAGTTCTTCGTTGAATGTAGCCAGATGTGGCAGTCCCCATAGCGGTGCTGGTCATACCTTCACGACCAGTCATCGCATGGAAAAAGCACTCATTTGGGTTCATACCCCCGATGAACGAGGACTCTATAAACCCCCTACTTTCATATTTACGTTTTACATCTGGTATCACCCTTGGATAGTGAATCATAGTTCTCTTAGCATTTGTCAACGAGGGCTCTGGTCGATGACCTGTTATGTTTTGTTGCCCCAGAAGCCCCGTAATTTGGGCAATGTTGAAGCACGAGCCCTTACTTCCAGAATTTACAGTTTTCTTGAAGTTATTGTCTGCCCTAAGCGCGTCTTTAGCGATTCTAAGCCCTATATCTTTGGCCTTGTTGAGGGAGGCATTCACTCTTGTTTCGCGTATGGCCGCGTTGTCTGTTGTAGATACCATCTGTTCAGCCTCAAGAATATATTTATTGATTACACCGGCTATCTCACCGGTTTTCTCTTCATTCTGAGCTAGACAGTCTGCGATACCCACCGAAAACGCATTCTCGGCCAACCAGGCATTGGTCATAAACTGGATGTTGTCAATAAATGACGACGCCACGTTTTTACCATACTCCATACACAGAAGCCTAATGATGGACTCTCTCGACCCCTTAAGGCTGGTAGAGTCGAAAAACCCATCAACTATCACCCCGTTTTTGATCTTCAGTTTTGGCTGGTCTAGGTGGAAGTCGTGTGGTAGTATGAACCCAAAAAGACCGTGTGTGGTATATTTACCATGCTCATTTCGTATACGTTGGATCTCGGCTAGGCGATCCAGATAGTTGTACTCACTGAGGGCATTGGTCACCATGAGGCAGTGCATAAACAGCGAACGCGAAATTGTTTGAACATTCTCAGTCATGAGATATGCGCCCAGAAGGGAATCTTGTACAATCACCATTTCAGGTTTATTAGTCTGAAGTGATAGTATGTTATTCTTCGCATTGGATAAACATACCAGCTCCGCGCGGGCCTCTGGTGTTTGGGGTACAAAAATATTGGCCTCGTCACCATCGAAATCGGCGTTAAAGCCAGATACAATGGCCAAATTCATCCTCAAAGTCTTTCCGGGTTTAATGATCACCCGCATGGCCTGCATTGAATTTCTGTGAAGTGTTGGTTGTCGGTTTAACACCACCAAATCGCCATCTTGAAGGAATCTGTCAACCTTATCCCCCACAGAAAGCTCCACCTCGCGCTTACTGGGGAAAATGAGAGGTACAGACTGCCCCCCTCTTGTGATAATATCTCCAGGTAGAAGTTTTATCGTACAATCCGCGACAGTTATTTCCTTACCACCTCTCATTATTATATCGCCGTGCTGTAGACTGGTACCTCGCTTAACGATGGCGTTAGCAACATTGATTTTAACACCACTTTTCTTCGTAATTGCGCACGCCCTACCAGAGTTCACCAGGGCAGTTATTTTATCGATATTGAGTGGTGTAACATATTCGGGCACTGTTAGATTTTCAGCCATTTCTGGTGGTATGGCTACCTGGTCAAGCTCCAGCGTCGGATCTGGCCCGATTACTGTTCGCCCAGTTTGGTCGCATCGCTTCCCCATAAGATTTTTCCTGACAAGACCACCTTTCTTCGAAATGCGTTCCTTAATACCAGTCATTGGTTTATGGTTAGTGTTATGGACCGCCTTACCTTTGGAGTTGTCACAATAAGTGAGCGTTCTGAACTTGATAGCCGCGATCGCCCGATCGCGCCTCTCCTTGGTTGTCTCAGATTCAAGGATTTTACTATTTTTCGCAATGTCTGCAAGTATAATACTTAGATCGTCATCACTTATGTTTTCAGGAGTTACCATTCGAGGTCTACAGGGTGTTGGTATAACTGGGAATTTTGTTAATACCAAGTTACTAGGGTGAAACATGGAAGTGTCTACACCAAGAAGTGCCACATCTTCATCGGGTACGCCGTCGAATATCTGCTTGATTGCCGCGGGATTTAACTCCCAAACAGTCTTCTGATTTTTGTACTTGTGTTGAGCAGAAATAATGTGTTCGGCCACGTTATATTTAATTTCTGGGTGAGGAGTGTTACAGTGGAAACACGTATTAATTTTATCGAGATAGTCCACCACACGCTCATACCCAGATATTTTATTCAACTCAAGCTCCTCCTTCGAACAGAGTAGGCGATGACACTCGAAACAAAAACATTTCAACATTGAAACACATTGTTTATGAAACAAAACAATGGGAATATTGAGGTCAATATGACCAAAGTGCCCATTACATGACCACATATTCTCATTACACGTTTCACATAGTGCGTCATTGCTTACAGATCCCAGTCGTGGGTCATACACACTCCCAGACTCCACGGCTAAGGACGACTTAGTTACCGCGCACACGGACATATCCATAATGTCGCGATCTGACAGAATGCCAAATTGGATTGAGTTTAGTTGTGACAACATATTGCGTTACCCACTTCAATGGTGGTTGGCCCTATGTTCATTTATTAGTTCTAAAAATATATCACATTGATATATTTTTACTTGTCACACATCTCTTTCAACGTGGTCACAATAGACTTTGCCGCGCCAAGCATTGTTTCCAGGCGCTCTAGATGCTCGTACATGTCCAACTCAGCAGCGGCCCCGGTATGCGCGTCTTTTCGAGTGATTTTAACATCTATAGACGCGTTTTCAGAAAATGTTTTCACAAGGTTCATTAAACCAGAAACAACATCCATTTTTAAATTATAGGCAGCCTTTTAGTTAGTTTTTCCCATCCCCAACCAACTTAATACCGTATTGGGTGGGGATTCGGTTACGGTGGTGGTAGTTGGCGTATTGATGACATGTACAGGGGGGTTAATCTGTACCGATCCAACAGTATCAAAATCGGATTTTAGCGCATCAAGCTCATCAATCCTATCACCCATAGCTTCAACCTCTTCGAGCATATCCTCTAGATCGTAGATCGCCCCGTTTATGCGGCGCTCGTTATAGTCTATTCGCTCAACAACGTCAATATTTCTGAGTAAAACTGGTGGTGTTTGGTTCATACTCGTTATATCGATTCCAAGGCGCGATAAGTTGGGCGTGGGTGGTTGTTCTGTGAAGATATCATCCATCGTCTTATTGGCGTATTTACTGTACAGCTCGCTCTGTAATATCCTTCGCAATCTATCATTAAATTTTTCGATGGTGCCCCCACAATCTTTTATGCTGCGCACAAAGACAATCATATCTGTCACATTATAGTTCAGTATTATGTTAACGTTTGTAAATACATAGCCATCTTTACTATGCGCAACAAAGTTATTAATCTCAACAAAATTATTTTCTGTTTTTACTGTCTGCATCTTTTCCTTTTTCCAGGGTACTTCTAAATATACTCCCCTGTAATGATTATCCGCTGCCTCGTTGGTATAAAAGCCAACACTATCATACGCCACTCCATGGATTGATAAGCCCAAGATTATACTACCAGAAATGAAGATCATCCCTGTGACGAGAAAACATTTTGGGATACAACTCCTAACCTGGCGAGGCCGCCCATTTTCTTCAATATCAAACCGATATTTGGGCATGAGGAACTTCTTTTTACTCATTTTTAAGTGCTATAGCAGCGGTTTAAATTACTAAACCATTACTTCCTGACTTTATTTACTGGCTCCCACCAAACGGATTCACTCCCGTTATAAAAAATGAGCCACTTCAATGTTGTGAATCCGCTACAAAATGCTGATAATGCACTATTTATCCAAGGAATTCCGGTGGGTTCTGGTATACCAACCGATGGTCAAATACTGACATATAATGGCGCCACTCGCCAATGGGTGCTAACAACACAATCGATTTCCAATAAAGTCGATAAGAGTGGTGATACGATGACTGGAGATTTATTTCTCAGTATAGCATCTGATGTGACGAGACAGCTGGGGTGTAATGATTTGGGGGCGGGAGAAACTTTTAGGCTGTTAATGGGTAACGCCACCAACGCTTTTATCGAATATGCCGAAACTACTGGGTTGCTCGAATATCGTGGTAGAAGTAGTGCTGGTTTTAGGCCTTTCCCTGTTAATGCGGCGAATCTAATAGTAAATGATACAGAGGTTATATTAACTAGGCCACTATCTATATCTACCAACGTGGTTGCTAGTTTAGGCGATCCTATAGCTAATACAGATGGAGCAAACAAAGATTATACTGACACAACAGTGGTCAACACTGTGTCGGTTACAGCGTCCAGCCGGGGCGGATTAACAGTTAATAGATACCAGTTTTCATTTGGAAGCGGTGAGGCGGGCACGTTTGATACAGGCCCAATTGGCTGGACCGCATTCAGAGATGGTGAAATTACTGATTTATCCATAGCTGGTGAGCAATTTGCAGGATCGCTGATGCCCGCGGTCACGGTGGCCCTATCAATTAATAACGTCGAGCAAGCGTCATATACTGTGACAAAGGGGGCTTCTGTATTTAGTGCCACGACATCTTTTGGTACACCGCTGGCTTTTTCGGCTGGGGATAATATAAACTTTAGGTCAAAAACGACTCAAGGTAGTGGGAGTAATCAGGTAATAGTTTCATTTTTGGCACGTATCTAAAAAAATGTCATTTTATGTAGATATTACACAGATTGGGGATGCTAAATTCGTTCAGGAAATTCCAATATCATCTACACCTCCTACGGATGGGCAGGTGCTGGAGTATAACCTCAGCACGGGGAGCTGGGAGCCCGCATCCATCTTAGATTCCGGTAAAGTCGATAAGAGTGGTGATACAATGACTGGAGATTTATTTCTCAGTATAGCATCTGATGTGACGAGACAGCTGGGGTGTAACGACCTACAGCCCGGGGATACTTTCAGAGTGTTGATGGG
>JAAUYE010033127.1_pt1 | contig 20252 bp, 19 predicted proteins | sample 7278081 | NCBI WGS metagenome assembly JAAUYE01 (sample SAMN14350131, study PRJNA611818) | marine sediment metagenome | isolation source: surface marine sediment (0.6m) | place: French Polynesia: Moorea | collected 2018-08
CCTGGACCCAGGTCGAGACCGGCTCGGCGATCACCTGGAAGTACCCGAGCTGCATCCTGCGCGGCGACGGCTCGGTGGGCGAATTCTACTCGGTGGCCGTCACCCGCGGCCTGCAGCAGGCGGACACGGGCACCAAGATGATCCACATCGGACGCGACACGAGCAGCACGATCGTCTCCAAAGGTATCTCGGCGGCGCGCGGGCAGCAGGCCTATCGCGGCCTGGTGCGCATGACCCAGCGTGCAGAGAACGCGCGCAATCACACCCAGTGTGATTCGCTGCTGATCGGTGACCGCTGCGCGGCGCACACACGTTCCCCTACATGGAAATCCGTAATCCCGGCGCGAAAGTCGAACACGAGGCGACGACCTCCAAGATCTCGGCCAACCAGCTGTTCTACTGCCGCCAGCGCGGCATCTCGGAAGAAGATGCCGTCAACCTGATCGTCAACGGCTTCTGTAAGGAAGTCTTCAAGGAATTACCGATGGAATTTGCCGTCGAGGCCCAGGCGCTGTTGAGCGTCAGCCTCGAGGGCGCCGTCGGCTAGGAAATCAACATGCTCACAATCAATGACATCCATGCCTCCATCGGCGGCTCCGAAATCCTGCGCGGCCTGTCGCTCGACGTTGCCGCCGGCGAAGTGCACGCCATCATGGGCCCGAACGGCTCGGGCAAGAGCACGCTTGCGCAGGTCGTTGCGGGACACAGCGACTACGAAGTGACCGCGGGCAGCGTGACCTACAAGGACATCGACCTCCTCGAACTCGAACCCGAAGAGCGTGCCCGCGAAGGCATCTTTCTCGGCTTCCAGTACCCGGTCGAGATTCCCGGCGTCAACAATGCCGTATTGCTGCGCTCTGCGCTCAACGCCAAGCGCAAGCACCAGGGTCTCGAAGAGATCGACGCTTTCGAGTTCCTGAAAATGGCCAAGGAAAAGATGGCCATGCTGGGCATGGACCCGAAGTTCCTGAACCGCGGCGTCAATGAAGGCTTCTCGGGCGGCGAGAAAAAGCGCAACGAGATCCTGCAGATGGCCATGCTCGAGCCGAGCCTGGCGATTCTCGACGAAACCGACTCCGGGCTGGACATCGACGCCCTGCGCGCGGTCGCCGAAGGCGTGAACGCCCTGCGCTCGCCGGATCGCGCCATCGTGCTCGTAACGCATTACCAGCGACTGCTCGACTATGTCGAGCCGGACCACGTGCACGTATTGTCCGAGGGCCGCATCGTGCGCTCCGGCGACAAGACGCTGGCGCTCGAACTCGAAGACAAGGGCTACGACTGGGTCCGCGAGGCGGCGAACGGATGAAATCCCACGCACTGGAACTCGACGTTCTGGCAGCGGCCGTCGGCGCCTTGCCAGACAGCGCATTGACCGCGTCCCGGCAGTCCGCCCTGGAGCGGCTGCGTGACGACGGGCTGCCGGGCGTGCGCGAGGAAGACTGGAAATACACGGACATTTCCGCACTCGTCGACATCACCAACAGCTGGCTGGCGAGCGGTGCGACGGCCGTAACGCCTGCGGCAGCGGCGCCTGCGCCCGGCATCGAGGCGGACTGGATCACGATAGCCAACGGCCAGATCGACGAGGCCTCACTCGAGGCGCTGCCCGACGGCGTGACCGTCACAAGATTGAGCAACCTCGATTCCGAGCTGGCCCCACTTGGCCGTCTCGGCGCGCTCAACACCGCCCTGCTCCGCGACGGCCTGAAGATCTCGATCGACAAAGGCATCGTGGTCGAGCGGCCGATCGGTCTGCTGCTGCATGACCATGCCCACGGCGGCGCCAGCGTCTCCCAGGTGCGCGTCGACATCGAGCTTGCAACGGGCAGCCGCGCGAGCTTTATCGAGCACCAGGTGTCCGGCGGCGACGGCGACCTGTTTGCCAATGTCGGGGTCAACCTGACGCTGGGCGACAACGCCAGCGTTGATTTCGTGCGTATCCAGGCTCGTGGCCCGGCGCACAACCAGACCGGCTACCACCGTATTGAACTGGGGCGCGATGCCCGCCTGCGCCACGCGTCGTTCGATCTCGGCGGCCGGCTGATTCGCGACGATCTCGTCGTGGACATCGCCCAACCGGGCGCCGAGGCCGAGTTCGGCGGACTTTACCTGGTCGGTAACGGGCAGCTTGTCGACAATCACACGCGCGTCGATCACCGCGTTGGACCGGCCGTGTCGCGCCAGGAGTACCGCGGCATCCTCGCCGGCAAGGCGCGTGGCGTCTGGAACGGCAAAGCCATCGTGCACGAAGGTGCAGACGGTACCGATGCCGAGCAGTCCAATCACAACCTGCTGCTGTCACAAAGCGCCGAGATCAACGCCAAGCCCGAACTGGAAATCTACGCCGACGACGTCAAGTGCAGCCACGGCACGACGGTTGGCCAGCTGGACGAAACCGCCCTGTTTTACCTGCGCACGCGTGGACTCGACAAGAGCGAGGCGCGCCAGGTCCTGACGCGCGCCTTTGCGCATGCCATCGTCGGGCGCTCGCCCATCGCTCAGATCGAAGATTTCCTTCTGGACAGCATTGACGCGCGACTGAAAGCACTTCTGCAGGAGGCCGGTGCATGAGCCAGCCGCAGGCCCACTCGCAGCCGCAGGTCTCGGATTGCCGCCGCGACTTCCCGGCACTGGACCAGCAGGTCAGCGGGCACCCGCTCGCCTATCTCGACAACGCGGCTTCGGCGCAACAGCCGCAGGCCGTCATTGATGCGGTCGCGCGCTACCACGGTGAAGACCACGCCAACGTGCATCGCGGTGTGCACACGCTCAGCCACCGGGCGACCGAAGCTTATGAGGGCGCCCGCGACAGGATTCGTGATTTCATCAATGCAGCCAGCCGCAGCGAAATTGTACTGACCAAAGGCACGACGGAAGCCATCAACCTGGTTGCACAGAGTTTCTGCCGGCCGCGACTCGGCCCGGGTGACGAAATCCTGATCACGCACCTGGAGCACCACGCCAACATCGTGCCCTGGCAGCTGGTCTGCGAGCAGACCGGTGCGACGCTGGTTGTCGCGCCCATCAATGACAAAGGCGAGCTCGAACTGGAAGCGTGCGTCGAGCTGCTGTCGGAGCAGACTCGCATGATCGCCGTGGCGCATGTTTCCAACGCGCTTGGCACGATCAATCCGGTTGCAGACATCATTGCCGCCGCCAGGGAGCGCGAGATTCCGGTCCTGCTCGACGGTGCTCAGGGTGTCCCGCACATGGCGATCGACGTGCAGGCGCTGGACTGTGATTTCTACACGTTTTCCGGCCACAAGATGTTCGGCCCCACGGGCACGGGCGTGTTGTACGGCCGTGAGTCCCTGCTGGATGCGATGCCGCCCTACCAGGGCGGTGGCGACATGATTCTCGAAGTGTCGTTCGAGGGCACAACCTACAACGAGCTGCCGTACAAGTTCGAGGCTGGCACTCCCAACATCTCCGGCGTTATCGGCCTCGGCGCCGCGGTCGACTACCTCAGGGAAATCGGACTCGATCGTATCGCCCGGCACGAGGAACAACTGCTCGCCTACATGATGCGGAAACTCGCCGACCTGCCCGACGTCCGGCTGATCGGCACAGCCGCCAGCAAGGCGAGTGTCCAGTCGTTCCTCGTTGGCGATATCCACCCGCATGACCTCGGCACGATTCTCGATCACCAGGGCGTGGCCATTCGCACCGGCCATCACTGCGCGATGCCTGTCATGCAGTTCTTTGGCGTGCCCGGCACAGCACGAGCGTCTCTGGCCCTGTACAACACCGAAACGGATGTCGACCAGCTCGTTACGGCAATCGCGAAAGCACAGAGACTGTTCGCGTGAACGCCGTCGACATTCGGCAGGGCGAGGACCTGCGTGACCTGTACCGAGAGCTGATCCTCGACCATGCACGCAACCCGCGGCATTTTCACAAGCTCGATGCCGCGACCCACAGCGCCGAGGGAATCAATCCGCTGTGCGGCGACAAGTTGCACCTGTACGTCAACGTCGATGACAACGACGTGATCGCCGAGGCTGCCTTCGAAGGCAGCGGTTGTGCCATCTCGGTTGCATCGGCCTCATTGTTGACCGACCTCGTGACCGGCCTCAGCAAGCAGCAGGCGCTCGACTGCTTTGCCGAGATAACGGGCCGGCTTACGTCTCCGGACACTCACGAACCGCGGGACATCGGCGTCAACCTCGACAAGCTCCGGGCGCTCGACGGCGTGCGCGATTACCCATCGCGGGTAAAGTGCGCGACGCTCGCCTGGCACGCGCTGAACTCGGCCATACACGAACAACAAGAACCGGTATCGACGGAGTAACGATGTTTGGACACATGCATGAAGAGATCACGATCTCGCGCGATGTGAAGGCGGTGATCATTCCCGTCGGGGAAGAATTGCTGCTGCGCGAAGGCACGTCCGGGTTCATTACCCAGGCGCTGGGCGGCAGCTTCACGATCTACGTCGAAGGCAACCTGTTCCGTATAGCCGGCCGCGACGCCGACGCCATCGGCAAGGATCCCGTCCCGCCGCCGGAGGTGCCGGAAAACGCGTCCGACCAGGACATCGAGGCCGTGATCTGGGACCAGCTCAAGACCTGTTACGACCCCGAGATCCCCGTCAACATCGTGGACCTGGGCCTGGTCTACCGCTGCGAGGTGACGCCGCTTGGCAATGGCGAGCGCAGCGTGAACGTGGACATGACCCTGACCGCCCCGGGATGCGGCATGGGCGACATTATCGTTCAGGACGCACAGGAAAAAATCGCCGTGGTCCCGACCGTATCCGATGTCCGCGTCGAACTCGTGTTCGACCCGCCGTGGAACCAGAGCATGATGTCAGAAGAGGCGCGCTTGCAGACCGGGTTGATGTAAAATCGCCCCGTCATGAGATCACTGACCATTGTTCGCCACGCCAAGTCGAGCTGGAAGGACCGAGGCCTCACCGATCGCGAACGCCCGCTGAACAAACGCGGTGAACGTGATGCGCCGATCATGGCCAGGCGCGTTGCCGAGACGGGCATTCGGCCGTCACAGATTATCAGCAGCCCTGCGGTTCGAGCGTGGACGACCGCCAGGATATTCGCCCGCGAACTTGGCTACCCGGCTGAATTCCTGCAGCGTGAAGACGGGCTGTACCTCGCCTCGCTGGACAACCTGCTCGACGTCGTTGCGACCCAGGACGCCGGCTTCAATCACCTGATGCTGTTCGGCCACAACCCGGGCCTGACGGACTTCGTGAATTACCTCGTTCCGGGCCTGACAAGCAACCTGCCCACGTCGGGCGTTGTCTCGGTCAACCTGGAGTGCGAAGACTGGATGCTCTACGACCGGCCGCAGACCGAGCTTGCGCTGCACGACTTTCCAAAGAAGCAGCATTAGGCACCCGCATCGCCCGCTGGCCAGGTCCCCCTTGAGGGGAGGCGGTCTCCTACATCAGCACTCGGGCACGTTGACGGCGAGCCCGCCCTGCGAGGTTTCCTTGTAGCTCTTCGACATGTCCAGCCCGGTCTGGCGCATGGTTTCGATAACCTGGTCGAGCGATACCACGTGAGTACCATCACCATGCAGTGCCAGCCGAGCGGCATTGATCGCCTTGACCGCGCCCATGGCGTTGCGTTCGATGCACGGCACCTGCACGAGGCCACCCACCGGGTCGCAGGTTAGCCCGAGGTTGTGTTCCATGCCGATTTCCGCCGCCTCTTCCACATGGTCGTTGGAACCGCCGAGCGCTGCCGCCAGCCCACCGGCGGCCATCGAGCAGGCAACACCGACTTCGCCCTGGCACCCCATCTCGGCGCCCGAAATCGACGCGTTGATCTTGTACAGGATGCCGATAGCCCCCGCGGTCAGCAGGTAGGTGCGAATCCCTTCCAGAGAAGCGTCAGGTACGAACTGGTCGTAGTACATGGCGACCGCCGGAATGATGCCCGCGGCACCGTTGGTCGGCGACGTCACGACGCGGCCACCCGCCGCGTTTTCCTCGTTGACCGCGATGGCGTAGGTGTTGACCCACTCCATCGCATCGAGCCCTGACGGCTCGCCGCGATCCAGCAACCTGCGGTGCAACTTGCCGGCGCGACGCAGGACGGCCATCTTGCCCGGAAGCACGCCGTCGGTGCGCAGTCCACGTTCAATACACGAGCGCATCGCGTCCCAAATTGCGCTCAGCCGCTGCTCGACTTCTTCACGACTGCGCCATGTCAGTTCGTTGCGAATTACCAGCTCGGCAATCGTGAGCCCGTTCCCGGCCGCAATGTCCAGCAGCGTGTCGCCACTCGAAAACGGCAACGGCGGCTCGCCCTCCTGCTCCTTCGGTTCCGGTTCATCGTTCCTGGCGATGAACCCCCCGCCGAGTGAGTAATAGTCGTCGCTGGCCAGGACCGCGCCATCCTTGTCCCTGGCGACAAAACGCATGCCGTTGGTGTGGCGTGGCAACTCATCGTCGTAATCGAAGCAAATGTTGGTTGCGGGATCGAAACCGATCTCTCCCGCGCCGGCGACTCGCAGCTGTTTGCTCTTGTGCACGTCGCGCAGAATGCCATCGACCTTGTCCGGGTCGATCGTCTCGGGCTGCAGCCCAAGCAGTCCGAGTATCACGGCCGAGTCCGTGCCATGACCTTTGCCGGTCCACGCCAGCGAGCCGTGCAGAGCAACGTCGATCGCATGCACCTTGCCGGCCTGCTCTCCCAGCCCGGACACGAAGGCAAGCGCGGCCTTCATCGGACCCACGGTGTGGGAACTCGACGGGCCGATGCCGATCTTGAAGATATCGAAGATGCTGACGGCCGCCATGCTTATTCCGATTCGAGTGACAGCAGGCTGGCGTTTCCGCCAACCGCGGCGATGTTATTGCTGACCGTCATCTCGGTCCCAAAACGCGGCAGGTAATGGGGACCGCCGGCCTTGGGTCCGGTACCCGACAGTCCGCGCCCGCCGAAAGGCTGAACGCCCACGACGGCGCCGATCATGTTGCGGTTGATGTACAGGTTGCCCGCTCCGGAACGCTCGGCGAGCGCCCTGGCCCGCGAGTCGATACGGCTATGCAGCCCCATCGTCAACCCGTAGCCGGTCGCGTTGACCGCATCGATCGTCGCCTCGAGGTCCTTGCCGCGAAACCGCAGCAGGTGCAGCACGGGGCCGAACACCTCGCGCTCCAGCACATCGAGCGAATCGATTTCGATCAGCGTCGGCGCGAAGAACGTGCCTGCCCGCGCCGCGTCGCCCAGCGCGCAGCGGTGCAGGATCGTCGCCGTCTTCTCCATGCTGGCGACATGCGCCTCGAGCAGGCTGCGAGCTTCCTCGTCGATTGCGGGGCCGACATCGGTGGCCAGCAGTGACGGGTCGCCGATAACGAGCTCGTCCATATGGCCAGCGAGCAGCTCGACGACGCGATCGGCAATGTCCTCCTGCACGCACAGCACACGCAATGCCGAACAGCGCTGACCCGCGCTGTTGAACGCGGAGAACACGCTGTCGAGCACGACCTGCTCCGGCAGTGCGGAGCTGTCGACAAACATCGCGTTCTGGCCGCCGGTTTCGGCGATCAATACGGCAATTGGCCCTTCGCGTTCGGCCAGCGACCGATTGATCAGGCGTGCCGTCTCGGTCGACCCTGTGAAGGCGACGCCGGCGACCCGCGGATCGGCAACAGCCTTGCCACCGATCGCCGCGCCGTCGCCCGGGAGGAAGTGCAACACCTCGGTCGGGACGCCCGCTTCGTGCAGTAACTCGGTCGCCCTGAAGGCTACGAGAGGCGTTTGTTCGGCCGGCTTCGCGAGCACGGCATTGCCGGCCGCCAGGGCCGCGGCGACCTGCCCCGTGTAGATCGCGAGCGGGAAGTTCCAGGGGCTGATGCAGACAAACACGCCGCGACCGCGCAGGCCGATAGAGTTGTGCTCGCCGGTTGGCCCAGGCAACACCGTGGGCTCGCCGAAATGCTTTTCCGCTTCCACGGCGTAGTAGCGCAGAAAATCAACGGCCTCGCGCAGTTCGGCGATCGCGTCGGGCAGCGTCTTGCCCGCCTCGGTCACGCACAGCGCGAGCAGCTCCGGGGCATGGCTCTCGAACAGGTCGGCTGCCCGCATCAGTACCGCGGCGCGCTCACTCGCAGGCGCTGCATCCCAGCCGGGCTGCCCTGCGACCGCCTGTTCGATTGCCGCATCCACGTGTTCGGGCGACGCCAGCTGGCAGACGCCGACGACCTGGTCCGTGCCGGCCGGATTCCTGGACGGTTCTTCCGCTCCTTGCTGCGCCTTGCCGCCGACGATCGGGTGGGCCTTGTGGTTCGTTTCAGCTGCCGACTGCATCGCTGTCAGCAACGGCGAGGTAACCGAACCGTCAGGCAGGTTGATGCCGGCGGAATTACGGCGCTCGGCACCGAAAAGATCGGCGGGCGGCACGATAGCCGGGTGCGGCGTGCAGTCCTTCTCCCGCGTTGCCTCGATCGGGTCGGCAACGATGTCGTGCACATCGATGGACTCGTCAACGATCCGGTTGACGAACGAGGTATTGGCGCCGTTCTCGAGCAGCCGCCGGACGAGGTATGGCAGCAGGTCCTCGTGGCTGCCCACGGGCGCGTAAACGCGGCAAGGCCGCGCGAACTTGTCGGCATCGATGACCTCGGCGTACAGCTCCTCGCCCATGCCGTGCAAACGCTGGAATTCGTAGTCCCGACGCGAGCCGGCATAGTGCAGGATGCTGGCCAGCGTATGCGCATTGTGGGTCGCGAATTGCGGGTAGATGGCGTTACTGGCGCCCAGCGCCATTTGCGCGCAAGCCAGGTAGGAAACGTCGGTGTGCGCCTTGCGCGTGAACACCGGGTAACTCGTCAGGCCGAGCTCCTGCCCGTGCTTGATCTCCGTGTCCCAGTACGCCCCCTTGACCAGCCGCACGGGCATGCGCCGGCCGACGTCCTCGGCGAGGTCGATCAGAAAAGCAAGCGCACTGCGCGCACGGCGCTGATAGGTCTGAAGCGCAAGTCCCAGACCTTCGTAGTCGCTTAACGCACCGTTGCGATACACGCGCTCGAAGACCTGCAACGAGATCTCCAGCCGCTCGGACTCTTCGGCGTCGACCGTCATCGCGATGCCGGCATCGCGGGCATGAATTGCCAGTTCGAGAACCCGCGGCACCAGTTCCTGCATGACGCGGTCGTGTTGCGTGAACTCGTACCTCGGATGCAGCGCCGAGAGTTTCACCGAAATGCTCGGCGCCGCGAAGATATCGCCACCGGCATCGGCCGCCTTGCCAATCCGCGTAATAGCGTCGCGATACGCGCCGAAATAACGCTCGGCATCGGCCCCGGTCAGCGCGGCCTCGCCCAGCATGTCGTAGGAGTAGCGATAGTCGCGGTTCTCCTTTTTCGCGGACCGTGCGAGAGCCTCGTCGATCGTCCGCCCCATCACGAACTGGTGCCCCATGATGCGCATCGCCTGGCGCATCGCAGTCCGCACGACGGGCTCGCCGGCCCGGCTCGCGAGCTTGCCGAGCGCCTGCACCGGGTTCTTCAGCGCCGCCTCATCCAGCGACAGCAACTGGCCGGTGAGCATCAGCCCCCAGGTCGAGGCGTTTACGAACAGCGAGTCGCTGACGCCGATGTGGTCTTTCCACTGCGCCGATGTGATCTTGTCGGCAATCAGGCGATCCGCCGTGTCGGCATCCGGAATGCGCAGCAGTGCCTCGGCGATGCACATGAGCAAGACACCCTCTTCCGAGGACAGATCGTACTGCTGCAAAAAGGCGTCGATGCCGCCCTCTTTGGCCTTGTTGCGGCGCACGGCGCGCACCAGCTGGGCGGCGGTCTCGCGGATCTTTTCCCTGGCGCCGTCGCCGGGATCGGCCGCCTCGACCAGCTCGCGCACGAGGGCCTGTTCGTCGGCGAGGTACCGGTCGTTCAGCCCATCGATCGACAGGGGCTTCGCAGCGGGTTGATTGGTGAATTGCATAGCGGGCCAGCGAGTTCGGTGTGAAAAGCACGTATGGTAACGATGTCCGGGCTGATTGCTATACTTTCCTTCCCTTCGAACAGCGGAGAATCCCGCCGTGCCAGCCGCATTTCTCGAATCGCTCAGAGACCAGACCGAGGCCCTGAAATCGCAGGGACTATTCAAGACCGAACGCCTGATCGCCGGACCGCAGCAGGCCGCGATCGACGTCCGCTCCGACGGCGACACGCAGCACGTGCTGAACCTGTGCGCCAACAACTACCTTGGCCTGGCGAATCATCCGGAGGTCATCGCCGCCGCGCACAAGGCGCTCGACGACTTCGGCTACGGCATGGCCTCTGTGCGCTTTATCTGCGGTACGCAGACGCTGCATAAGGACCTGGAAGCGCGCATCAGCGACTTTCTAGGTACCGAGGACACCATCCTTTACCCGTCGTGTTTCGATGCCAATGGCGGTTTGTTCGAGACGCTTCTGGGTCCCGACGACGCCGTAATCTCGGACGCGTTGAACCACGCGAGCATTATCGACGGCATCCGGCTCTGCAAGGCCCAGCGGTTCCGGTACCAGCACAACGACATGGCGGACCTCGATGCCCAGCTCAGAGCCGCCGACGACGCCAAGGTCAAGCTCATCGTGACCGATGGCGTGTTTTCGATGGACGGCACGATCGCCGACCTGCAGGCGATCTGCGACCTCGCCGAGAAATACGATGCGCTCACAATGATTGACGACTGTCACGCAACCGGCTTCCTCGGCGCGTCCGGGCGAGGCACCCACGAGTTCCGCGACGTCATGGGCCGCGTGGACATCATCACGGGCACCCTCGGCAAGGCGCTGGGCGGCGCTTCGGGCGGATTCACGGCCGCACGCAAGGAAATTGTCGGCTGGCTGCGGCAACGCTCCCGGCCGTACCTGTTCTCCAACTCGGTCGCACCGATCATCGCAGCGGCTTCCATCGCCGTACTCGACCTGCTCGACCGCGACAGCTCGTTGCGTGAGCAGCTACATACCAACGCCGCGTATTTTCGCGAGCAGATGACCGGGCGCGGCTTCGATCTCAAGCCCGGAGAGCACCCGATCATCCCCGTGATGCTCGGCGACGCCAAACTGGCAACCACGATGGCCGACAAGCTGCTGGAGCGCGGCATTTACGTCATCGGCTTCTCGTTCCCGGTCGTACCGCGCGGCGAGGCCCGCATTCGCACGCAGATGTCGGCCGGCCTGACGCGCGAACAGCTCGACCAGGCGGTCGCGGCATTTACTGAAGTAGGACGTGAACTTAAGGTCATAAGCTAATGAAAGCATTAGTAAAAGCAAAGCCGGAGCGTGGCATCTGGATGCAGGATATCGACCCACCGAAGGTCGGGCACAACGACGTCCTGATCGAGGTCACGAAGACCGCCATTTGCGGCACGGACATCCACATCTACCAGTGGGACGAGTGGGCGCAGCACACGATCCCCGTGCCGCTCACGGCAGGCCACGAATTCTGCGGCCGGATCGTGGAATGCGGTAGCGAGGTGCGCGGTTTCGAGATCGGCGACAGAGTCTCGGCCGAGGGGCACATCACCTGCGGTGTGTGCCGCAATTGCCGCGGCGGGCGGCGCCATCTTTGCATGAACACGCAGGGCGTCGGCGTCAATCGCCCGGGCGCCTTCGCCGAGTACCTCGCGGTGCCGGCCTTCAACGTTTTCAAACTGCCCGACTCGATCACCGACGACATGGCATCAATCCTGGACCCGCTCGGCAACGCCACCCATACGGCATTGTCATTCGACCTGGTCGGCGAAGACGTGCTTATTACGGGCGCTGGACCGATCGGCATCATGGCGACGGCGATTGCGCGGTATGCCGGCGCGCGCCACATCGTGATCACCGACGTCAATGATTACCGACTCGACCTCGCCCGCAAGATGGGCGCCTCGATGGCGCTCAACGTCACTCGCGAGTCTATCGACGACGCCATGCAGGAACTCGGCATGGTCGAAGGCTTCGACGTGGGCATGGAAATGTCGGGCAACGGCCAGGCTTTCGAGGACATGCTGCGCACGATGCACCATGGCGGCAAGATCGCGCTGCTCGGCATCCTGCCCGAACATACCGGCATCGACTGGGACGCGGTGATCTTCAAGGGCCTGATCCTCAAAGGCATCTACGGACGCGAGATGTTCGAGACCTGGTACAAGATGGCGAGCATGCTGCAGAGCGGCCTCAACATCGACCCGATCATCACGCATCACTTCCCGATCGACGAATTCCAGCCCGCGTTCGACCTGATGGAGTCAGGCCAGTCGGGCAAGGTCATCCTGCACTGGCGGTAAGGCGGTCAGCGGATATCGCAGAAGCAGTGTGAGTAGACGCCCTTCGGGTCGTTGAAGCGCAGCATCCGGGCGGCCTTGTCGGCCACGTCCCGGGTGAGGTCATCGACGAGCGTACGCTGGCCCGCCCAGCCCGAAATATCGAAACCGAGCGCCCTGATCGTCCCGAGCAGGTCGACGATCATCTGCTCGCCAGGTGACAACCGCTGCTCGATCAGCTTGGTGCCGTACTCGCCTTCGTTCAGTTCGGCAAGCTCCGCGGCCGCCATGATCGCGTCGTCCAGCCCACCAAGCTCATCGACCAGCCCGTGGACGAGCGCGTCGGTGCCGATCCACACCTGCCCCTGCCCGATTTCGTCGACGAATTCGACGTCCAGTTCACGCGACTCGGCCACGTTGGCAATGAAATCCTGGTAGCCGTCGTCGATCACGAGCTGGAACAGCGCCCTGGCCTGATCCGACATTTCGCGATCGGGCCGCAGCTCTCCGGACCACGGTGTCGTTCCTATCCCGTCAACCGCTATGCCGATGACATCCAGCGTGCGCTGGTAGGTCGGAAACATGCCGAATATGCCGATCGAGCCAGTCACGGTGGATGGACTGGCGATGATCTTGTCCGCCTGCATGCCGATGACATAGCCGCCCGATGCCGCGACGCTGCCCATCGACGCCACCACCGGCTTGCCGGCCTCGCGCAGCGCCATCACCTCGTGCCGGATGATGTCCGAGGCGAACGAGCTACCGCCCGGGCTGTCGATGCGCAGCACAACCGCTCTGACCTCGTCGTCGTTGCGCGCTTCGCGCAGCAGCCTGGCCGTGGAGTCGCCGCCGACGATCCCCGGCGGCTGTGAGCCGAACAGAATCTCGCCGGCCGCCACGATTACGGCCACGTTTTCCGACCTGACGTCGCTTCCTTCGAGGACGCGCATCTGCGCCAAGTACTCGTACATACCCGTTGTGCTATACGTATCGGGGCTGTCCGGGTCCGCGCCAACGTAGTCGATGAACAGCTCCCGGACTTCGATGCGATTCAGCAGATCATCGACGAGCCCGTGGTCTCTCGCAGCCCGTGCGATATCGCCACCGTGTGCCTCGACTTTATCGAGCATGCCGTCGGTGTACGCCTCGATTGCGCCTTCGTCCAGCCCGCGAGCCGTTTCGACATCGAGCTGATACATGTCCCAGAGCTGCTGGATCAGCCGGCCCGACGATTCGCGGTCTTCGGGCGACATGTCCATTCGTGTATACGGCTCGACGAAGGACTTGTGCGTGCCCACGCGGAAGACATTCCAGTCGATGCGCAACAGATCGATTGCGTCTTTGTAGAACGTTCGCCAGCGGCCGTATCCCTGCATCAGCAACAGGCCGTGTGGGTGCAGATACACTTCGTCGGCGTGCGCAGCCAGGTAGTAGCCTTGCTGGGAAAGGAAATCGGCCGTCGCGATAACGTGCTTGCCCGACTCCCTGAAGTCTTCGATCGCCGCAGCCACCAGCTGCAGCTTGGTGATTCCGCCGCCGAGCATGCTGCTGAGTTCGAGGTGCACTACCTCGATGCGATCGTCGTCCTTGGCATACTCGAGGGCGTCAACGATATCCTGCACCAGCGTCTGCGGCCGGCCGTCACCGGCGAGTTCAGCCAGCGCCCGGTCGAACGGATGCCCCTCGATCTGCTCGACGAGGTAGCCATACGGCTGGACGACGAGCGCCGCACGATCGGGCAGCACCAGCGGCGTGTCCTGCATGGCTCCGAAGACCAGCAGGAAGATGAACAGCAACAGGATGAGGTGCAGGACCTTGCGGACGCTGTCGACGCCGCTCCAGATGGCGGCAAACAACCTGCCGACCAGGCTTCTATTACTCACGTACTGATTAATCCTCGTAGTAGATCCGGAATATCCGACCACCGTGATCGTCGCTGACGAGCATCGACCCGTCGCTCAGCAGGGCAATGTCGACGGGGCGACCACCTACCCTGTCGCCCTTGTGCCAGCCCCGGGCAAACTGCTCGTAAGACACCGGTACGCCCTCTTCCATCTCCACGAGCATGACCCGGTAGCCAATCTTGTTAGACCGGTTCCACGATCCATGTTCCGCAATGAACAATTGCCCTTGGTACTCGGGCGGGAACATCGTGCCCGTGTAGAACTCGAGGCCCAGCGCCGCCACGTGCGGCCCCAGCTGTAGCGCCGGCTCGACGAAGTCCTCGCAGCGCCTGCCGGCGCCGAACTCCGGATCGAGGATTTCGCCGGCATGGCAAAACGGGAAGCCGAAATGCAGGCCCGGCCGGGCTGCCCGATTCAGTTCGTCGGGCGGCTCGTTGTCGCCCATCATGTCGCGGCCATTTTCGGTGAACCACATTTCGCCTGTTTCCGGGTGCCAGGTAAAGCCGACGGTGTTGCGAACTCCCCGCGCAAAGGTCTCGACCTGGGTGCCATCAGGATTCATGCGCCAAATTTGTGCGAAGCCCTCGGCATCGCGGTCGCAGACATTACAGGGCGCCCCGATGGCGACGTAGAGCTTGCCGTCGGGTCCGAAACCAATGTAGCGCCAGCCGTGATGGCGCTCGCTGGGCAGGCCCACATTGACGACTTCGGGCGCCGGCTGCTGCGTAATGCGCGCCATGATGTTGCGATAGACCAGGATGCGGTCGACCTCGGCAACGTAGAGGTCGCCGTTGTGAAAGACGATCCCGTTGGGCATGTTGAGATCGCTGTCGACCTCGATGACCTGCGGATTGGCGCCGCCGCTCGGGACCACGGCATAGACGGAACTCTGCTGGCGGTTCGACACGAATATGACATCGTTGTAGCCCACGGTCATCGACCGGGCGTTGGGCACGTTGGCATAGATCTCGATCTCGAAGCCCCGCGGCAGCTTGATGTCGTCGAGATCAAGCTCCGCCGCCACGACCGACCCCGCAGTCAGCGCGACGATGGCCAGCAACAGGCTGGATTTTGCTTTCACCGCTCTTCTCCGGGTCAGGAGCCGGGCACCAACCAGAGGGACAGTCCCGGCCAGAACGCAATTAGTATGACAGAGAACAGCAAAATGATCAGGAATGGGAAGGTCGCCGAGTAGACGTGCATGATCGGCTTTTCGAAGCGATAGCTGGAAATGAACAGGTTCAGACCGACCGGCGGCGTCATATACCCAAGCTGCATGGCGGCCAGGAATACGATGCCCAGATGCACCGGGTGCACGCCGTACTGAGCGGCAATCGGCAGGATCAGCGGCACAACCAGCACAATTGCCGAGAATATGTCGAGTATTGCCCCGAGTATCAGCAGGAAGACCAGTAGCAGGATCAGGAAATTCACCGGGCTCGAGACGAGGCCGGAGACGTACTCCAGCAGCATCTGGGGAATGCCGGCGCTGATCATGTAGTTGGTTGACGCCAGGGACACACCAAGGATGATCAGAATTCCGCCAACGAGCACCATCGACGCGCGAATAATCCGCGGCATCTCCCGCAGCGGGATCTCGCGGTGGATGAGCACCTCGACGATCAGTACGTAGAGCGCGGTAACGGCGGCCGCCTCGGACACGGCGAGATAGCCCGAGTAGATGCCGCCCAGAACAACGAACGGCAGCGGGATTTCCCAGATCGACTCACGGAGCGCCGAGCGTGCCTCGGCCCAGGAGAAGCTCGCCAGCGACCGGCGGTTGTGGCGATTGACCCACAGGCTCCAGGTGGACAGCATCGCGAGCATGACCATGCCCGGCATGATGCCCGCAAGGAACAGGTCGTCGATCGAGACCTCGGCGATCACGCCGTACAGAATCAGCGGCAACGACGGCGCGAACAGCAAACCGAGGCTGCCCGAGGATGTGACGAGACCCAGGTTGAACTTGTCAGCGTAACCGTCGTGCTTTAGCGCCGGATACAGAATCGCGCCCAGCGCGATGATCGTAACGCCGGAAGCGCCGGTGAACGCCGTAAAGAACGCACACGCCGCCAGGGCAACCAGCGCGAGTCCGCCAGGCATCCAGCCGATCATGGCGCCCGTGAGACGCACGAGTCGTTTCGGTGCCTCACTCTCGCTCAGCACATAACCCGCAAACGTGAACAAGGGGATCGCGGCGAGGAACGGCAGGTCCGCAATGCTCTGGATTTCGAGCGCCATGTTCATCAGGTCGGTGTCGTCGCGGTGAAACCCGACCATGGCGCTGGTCGCAATAATCGCGAACAGGGGCGCCCCCAGCAGGGCCAGCAGCAACAGGACAATGCTGATCAGGATCATGCCGAGTCCTTCCCGGCAACCAGCCTGCCCAGCGCCAGGAAGGCAAACCGATAGCTGATGAGCGCGAACGCCAGCGGTACGATCGCGTGGGCGATCCAGGCCGGCGTATCGATCAGCACCTGGTCTTCGAATTCGATCTCGAGCTGCAGGTAACGCCAGGCCTGCCATGCGATGACGCCACTGACGACAGCCGCAAATGCGTCGACCAGCAATCGCGAATACTTGATGACACCGTCAGGCAATACCTGGGACAGAACGTCGATACGGATATGCCGATCGTCACGGCTCGCTGCGACCGCCCCGATCATCGCCAGCCACAGGACCATGAGCTTGATCAGTTCGTCCGCCCAGACGAAACCTGTTTCGAATACCTCGCGCAACACGATCTGGCCAAAGCCCAGGATGATCATGCCGCCCAGCATTGCGACGAGGGCGATATTCTCGAGCAGCTGCCCCAGTCGATCGAGGCGGTCGAACACCGTGCTGAGGCCGGAACGCACGTTCAGTTGCCGGCGACCGTTCCCTGGCCGCTGCGATACTCCTCAACGTACTGCATCATCTGGTCGTACAATTCGAGTGAAAAATCACCCCGGACGGCCATGCTGCGATTGGACTTGGCCAGGACCTCCCTGATTCGTGCCATCTCTCCCTCGGCCGGCGGCACGAGCTCGATACCCGCGTTCAGAAGCGCCTGCAACGCCTCTTTGTTATCAACGAGGTTCTTCTCATTGAACTCCGCATACAGGTTGTCCATCACTTCCCGGACGATCTGCTGATCGCCCGGCGAAAGCTTGTCGAACGCTTTCTTGCTGACCGCCATGAAACCCATGGTGTAAACCAGCGGCAAGTCGGTGACGTAGCTGACCTTGGTGTGCCATTGCAGGACCAGGGCCCCGATCGGCGACATCGTAACCATGTCGAGCAGGCCCGTTTGCAGTCCAGTGAGTACGTCCGTCATCGGCAGTGTCACCGGGGACACCGACAGGGCTTCCATCGTGGCGTAACTGATCGGGTCACCCTCCGGCACCCAGACACGCTTTCCCTTGAGATCGGCCAGGCCCTCGACCGGCTCATTCGACATGAGCACGGCAAACCCTGTCGCCGCAAACCCGAAGCTCACGAACCCGTTTTCCTCGAGACCATCCTGGAGAGTCTGGTCGAGGCGGTCGCGAACATACGCCGCTTCTTCTTCGGAATCGAAGACGAGCGGCAGGCCGTAGAGACTGACCTCCGGGTAAATGCTCTGCAGCGCAGACGGTGTGAAAGCACCACCATGCAAGTTGCCGATGCGGATCTTGCCCAGCACCTTGTCGTCGTTACCCATGACGCCGCCGCCATAGTATTTGATCTCCACTCGCCCATCGGTGCGCTCTTTGATTTCCTTGGCGCCGGCCCGCATTGCATCCATCCAGGCAGAGCCTTCGGGCGTTACCGTGGCAATCTTGAGTACCGCTGCATTGCCGGTACTACTTACGAACAAAGCCAGCGAAAGAAGAAGCAGTTTTCTCATCGACATACCCTTGTGATCAGAAGTAATCATTGGCATCGGCCTGCAGCAGCAGTGCTTCCTGCTGGGCCAGAACATTGGTCAGCGTCAGGTCATCGGCATACGGGTCCGACTCTAACACTTCGGCAACCAGGCGATCGTGCAGTTCCCTGTCATACAGCAATTTTGCGTAACCCTTGGCGAATTCGACCTTGGCGCTGAGATCCCTGCCACCGGACATCTCAATGGCCTTCTCAAAATGCACCCTGGCCTCTTCCGGTTTGCCGCCCAGGGCCGGGGGCCTCAGCGTCAACATGACGCCGAGATACATATGCGCCGAGCCTTTCGCCGCATCGCCCGTTATCTCCAGGTAACGCTTCACAAGCGCCTCGGCCTGCGGCAACTCCGCCAGGCTATTCCAGTCCGAACTGTGGGCGCGCAGGTAGGCAAGCGTCGCGAAACTGTAGAGGTAGGCTGCCTCGGCGTGCTGAGCTTCGAGACCGTCCAGGGTGGCTACGAATTCATCGTAGGTCAGCTTCCGCCAGTTGCACGCGGGTTCGTAGGTAATACATATCCCGCGTAGCGCGTACTCGCGGCCCCGAGATGTGATTCTCGATGCCCTGGCGGGGTCATCGACGAACACCGCGCCGAAGGAAGCATACAGATTGGCTGCAGCGCCGAGCATGGCGGGGTTATCGGGATTGTCGTGCACGAATCCGTCCATCATGATCATGTAGGACGGCATGCCGGCCCGGACGGTCTCCGGGTCGTCATTGTTGAGAATGCCGCTCGACAGGCTGTCGGCGAGGCCGCTGGCCGCATTCGACACCAGCGACGCACAGCCGCTCATGAGCGCGCCCGCCAGTGCCAATACCAGAATTCCCGTTGTTCTCATGGCCGTCTCCTGCCTTGCGAGGCAAGAATATACGACCCCCAAGTGACGGGCGCAGTGTTTTTTGTCTGATTTTTTGCTGATGACGGCCGGGAATGCACCGGACCGGTGCAGACCTAGATCTTTTCCTTGATCCTGGCCGCTTTACCCGTGCGTCCGCGCAGGTAGTACAGCTTGGCCCGACGCACATCACCGCGACGCTTGACCTTGATCGAATCAACCAGCGGGCTGTAGGTCTGGAACACGCGCTCCACGCCTTCGCCGTGTGAGATCTTGCGGACCGTGAATGAGGAGTTGAGGCCGCGGTTGCGCTTGGCAATGACGACACCCTCGAATGCCTGCAGGCGCTCGCGGTTGCCTTCTTTCACCTTGACCTGGACGATGACCGTATCACCCGGCGAAAACTCGGGGATCTCCTTGCCCATCTGTTCCTGTTCGATTGCGTCGATAATCTTGCTCATGTCTCACTACCCGGGCGATCGTCAGTCGCGCCCCTGCTCATTCAAAAATTCATCCAGCAGCTTGCGCTGCTCGGTGTCCAAGTTCAACTTCTTCACCAGGTCCGGACGCCGCAAGTAACTGCGGCCCAGGGCCTGCTTGTAACGCCAGCGAGCGATGCGGGCATGATCGCCCGACAACAGCACCGCCGGTACTCGCTTGCCATCAACTACCTCCGGCCGCGTGTAGTGCGGGTGGTCCAGCAGCCCGCCCATAAACGAGTCCTGGGCTGCCGACTCATCGTCACCGAGCACGCCCGGCAACAACCGCGTGACGGCGTCGATGACAGCCATGGCTGCTATCTCACCGCCGGACAGGACGAAATCGCCTAGCGATAACTCCTCGTCCACTTCGTTCTCAATCAGCCGCTCGTCAATTCCTTCGTAGCGGCCCGCCAGGAGTACAAAGCCCTCCAGGCTCGCGAGGCGCTGCGCCTCGCTCTGGTCGAACACCTTGCCGGCCGGAGACAGGCAAATGACCGGGCTACCCTCGGGCGTCGCTGCGCGCGCCTCGCGAATCGCCGCAGCCGTTGGCTCGTATTTCAGAACCATTCCCGGCCCGCCGCCATATGGCCGGTCGTCCACCGTGCGATGCACGTCTTCGGCGTGCTCCCGCGGGTTGTGGCACGTCAGCTCAAGGTGCTGCCGCTCAACTGCCCGCCCGACGACGCCGTACTCGACGACCTGTCCGACCATCTCGGGAAACAGGCTGACAACGGCAATCTGCATACTGTCAGTCCCAGTCCCAGTCGACGCTGATCACGCCATTGTCGAGATCAACGTCGACTGGGACTGGGACTGACAGTATGCAAATTGCCGTTGTCAGCCTGTTTCCCGAAATGGTCGGACAGGTCGTCGAGCACGGCGTCGTCGGGCGGGCAGTTGAGCGGCAGCACC
>JAAUYE010226553.1_pt1 | contig 20210 bp, 23 predicted proteins | sample 7278081 | NCBI WGS metagenome assembly JAAUYE01 (sample SAMN14350131, study PRJNA611818) | marine sediment metagenome | isolation source: surface marine sediment (0.6m) | place: French Polynesia: Moorea | collected 2018-08
GATAACGGTATCGTGGGCATTGCGCACCTTGAACAGCTCCACGCGCACCCCGTCGAACAGCGCGTCGGTCGGCCATCGCAGACCGGGTGGAAGCGGCTCTGCCTGCATGGGCGCGCCGACCATGATGCGGTCATGGGGTATCGCGATGTGGAACGATTCCGTGTTGCCGCCGTTGGGTGATACGGCGATTACGGACGACTCGCGATACTGATCGACGACGGGAACGTAGTAGGCTGCCGCAACGGTTCCGACGAGGCCTAACAGGAATCCGAAAATGAGGGTCTTCAACATGCGTAATCCATCGCAATTCACGGCGAAGACCCCGAGTTTAGTTAAATGCGGTAACAGCGCACAGCGCCCCCCGGCGAAACTGTGACAGAGCGCACAGTGGAGCGGGCATGACGGTGTGCGGACGACGGAATCCGCCCGCAGGCGGCACGATTTCGCGGCAACGACAATGCCAGTAAACTGCACCTGCTGGAACGACGAAGACAGCCGGATAAGAACATGACTAGCCCCATTTGCCTGTGGTCCGGGCCGCGCAACGTGTCGACCGCGCTGATGTACAGCTTCGCGCAGAACGACGAAGTGGCCGTAGTCGACGAGCCGCTGTACGGGCACTACCTGCGGGTAAGCGGCGCGGATCACCCTGGCCGGGACGACGTAATTGCCGCCATGAATTGCGATGGCGATGCCGTCATGCGGGAACTCATGCGGCGCCAGGCGGAACACCCCCGGCCGCGGCTGTTCATCAAGCACATGGCGCACCACCTGGTCGACATCGACCTCGGCTTTCTCCGCGACACCTGCAACATCTTCCTCATTCGAGATCCCCGGGACATGCTGCCGTCGCTTTCGATCCAGATCCCCGAGCCCTGCCTGGCCGACACCGGCCTGCTGCGACAGTGGGAGCTGTATTCGGGCCTGCACGACGCCGGGCAGGAACCCGCCATCCTCGATTCCCGGGAACTTCTGACCAGCCCGCGAAGCGTGCTCGAGCGGCTCTGCGAACACATCGGCCTGCGGTTCACGCCGGCAATGCTGAGCTGGGAGGCCGGCCCGCGCCCGGAAGACGGCGTATGGGCACCGCACTGGTACCACGCGGTACACGAGAGCACGGGCTTCGCCCCTTACCGGCCGAAGTCCGACTTTCCGGAGCGCCTGCAGGCCCTGCTCGAGGAGTGCCAGCCGTGGTATGGCAAGCTGTTCGAACGCGCGATCCGCGCTGACTCGTAAAGGAGCAGGTAATTGACGACCGTCGACCCGCGCAACCAGGACATCCTCGTCTACGTCAATGGGGAACTGAAACCCCGCGCCGAGGCGCGAGTATCGGTTTTCGACAGCGTCGTGCAGGGCGGCGACGCGGTGTGGGAAGGGCTGCGTGTCTATCGGGGAAGGATCGCGGCGCTTTCGGACCACCTGGCCCGCCTGCAGAATTCCGCGAAAGCGCTTGCATTCGCGGCGGTGCCCTCATCGCAGGAAATCCGTGCCGCGGTAATCGAGACCCTCAAAGCCAATGACATGCGGGACGGGGCGCACGTTCGGCTTACGCTCACCCGCGGCGAGAAGATTACTTCGGGCATGAACCCGCAGCTCAACCAGTCCGGCTGCTCGCTGATCGTGCTTGCCGAGTGGAAACCGCCGGTGTACTCGGACGACGGTATCCGCGTTATCACAGCGTCCACCCGCCGCAATACGCCGTCTTGCCTCGACTCCAAGATCCATCACAACAACCTGCTGAACAATATCCTCGCATCGATCGAGGCCAACGTGGCCGGCGTCGACAGCGCGATCATGCTCGATCTGCAAGGCTTCGTGTCGGAAACTAACGACACGAATATCTTCATGGTCAGAAGCGGAACGGTCTGTACGCCGCACGCCGATGCCTGCCTGCCCGGCCTGACGCGGCAAATGGTGATCGATATCTGTCGGGAACAGGGCATACCCGTTGCCGAGCGGAATTTCTCCCTGACGGAGCTGTACACCGCTGACGAAGTGTTCACCACCGGAACCATGGGGGAGCTGACGCCGGTGCTCGAGGCCGACGGGCGCGTCATTGGCAGCGGCACCGTGGGCGCCATGACGCAGCGGCTGCAGGCGCTGCATCGCGAAGTCGCGTGGCGCGACGGCGAGGAAATACCGTTCTAGATCATCCGGATGCGTAATAGCGCGCGAGATACTCTTCGAAACTGATATCGTCCGCGGCCTCGATGTCATGCTGCCGCTGGACCGACGCCAGCGCCTCGTCTTCCATCTGGCGCGCCCGCTCCGGCGGCATCGGCGCAATCGATGCAAAGTAGTCCTTGTGGCGCCGAGCGAGATCAAGCGCGAAGTCGAAGAAACTGCACTTTGAATCGCGCAACTCCTGCAGCAGCCTCCCCGACGGCGTACTGTCGGGTTCACGTACGAGCAATGCCGCATGGGAGACAGCATCGCCGTAATGTCCGTCGCCCTCGTGACGATCGACAAGCTCCGCCACGGCTGTGGTCTTTTCGACGATCTCCTGCGCCCATTTCGCGAGTCCGACCGGCTTGCCGTCGCGGCGGAGCTGAAGGCCGGGCTCCCTGCCACGTTTCGCGGTGAGCGACTGGTTTAGCAGCGCTTCGTCGAGCGACGTTGCATCGAAGTAGGGGCTGTCTTCCAGCAGGCAATAGATAAGAAACGCCTCGATAAACCGCATCGTATTCTGGTTGATGCCGGCCGGGTCGGAGACATTCAGGTCGAGCGACCGGATCTCGACGTATTCGACGCCGCCCCGCCTCAGTGCGGCTGTCGGCCGCTCGCCCGAGTGCGCGACGCGCTTTGGTCGTATCGGGCTGTAATACTCGTTCTCGATCTGCAGCTTGTTGGTGCTGAGCTGCTGGTATTCGTCGTCCCGGATGACGCCGATCTTCTCGTAGGCGGGTTCCGGCGTGTGGATTGCTGCGCTCAGGTCGCGGATGTATTCGTCCAGCCGGTTAAGGGAGATCGAGATTCCCGCCTGCGTCTTGTTGTTGTATCCCAGGTCGCTCATTCGCAGGGAGGTGCCGTACGGCTCGTACCAGGTCTCCGCGTTGAACTCCTGCATCGACAGCGTCCTTCCCGCCCCGAACGACTTGCATACGGCCGGCGAGGCGCCGAACAGGTAGAGGATGATCCAGCCGTAGCGACGGAAGTTCCGCACCAGGCCGAGGTAGTGCGTCGAGCGGAATTCGCTGTCAGGCGTATTTTCGCCCAGCAGTTCCCGGTACCCCGGCCAGAAGGACTCCGGGAGCGAGTAATTGAAATGTACGCCCGCGATCGTCTGCATGCTCCGGCCGTAGCGGTGACCCAGCCCGCGCCGGTAGATCGTCTTCATGCGACCGACATTGGAATCGCCGTACCGCGCCAGCGGTATTTCCGCGTCTGGCGGAAGCCGGCACGGCATGCTGGCGCACCAGAGGAGCTCGTCGCCGAGCTGCCGGTGCGTGAACTGATGGATATCGCAGACGACCTGCAGCGCTTCCCAGGTGCTGCCGAGCGCCGGCGTGACGAATTCGAGCAGCGCCTCGGAGAAGTCGGTCGTGATGAATTGATTGGTGAGTGCCGAGCCCAGCCCCTGCGGATGCGGCGTCTGCGCCAGGTAGCCGTCGGAAGTGACGCGCAGTGATTCCTTCTCGACACCGCGCTTGCCGCCGGCGACAGACGTGTCGCCTCGGGCCAGCAGGGCGCCGAGGCGCTGCTCAAACACCTGATTCATAAGGAGCGTTGTACCACAAGCGTCGTTCATGCGCCGCTAACAGTGAACCGCACCGTCGATGTCCGGTCCACGCTTGGGACACGCGCTCGAGTGGCGCTGCGAAGCGACTGGAAATGCGATAGGGTATGACTATTGCGCGCCAACCTGGCTGTACCGGTACCGATGAACCTGTTTTCGCCAAAATCGACGGGGACCGCTCTGCTCGCCGCTGTTCTGCTGCTGGCCGCAGACCCGGCGCTTGCGTTTCGCTGCGGCACGAAACTCGTTCGCGATGGCATGCATGAGCAGCAGGTAATTGCGGCCTGCGGTGAGCCGACGTCCGTACGGCACCTCGGACATGCGGTCCGTGCTTACGACTACCGCTTCCGCCTGCGTAACCCGGGCCACGTCTATTACCGGACGCCCGGCGTCGGGCACTTCGCGACGGAGGTCGTCATCACCGAGTTCATCTACAACTTCGGGCCGCGCAAACTCATGCGTCGGCTTATTTTCGAAGGCAGCGTGCTGGTTGAAATCGAGACGATCGGCTACGGCTACACCGAAAAATAGCGCTGATTCGTTCAACAATAATCCCCGATCACTGACAATCCTGCGTGACTGGGGGTAACATTCGCGCTGTTACCCTTCGCTCACCTGGGAGTTCAAAGCGCATGAATGAGACCCGCCGTCGACGTATACGCGATCGTGCCTCCGGCACTGCCACACTGATCAGTGAGGGCTGCAAGATCGCCGGAGTCATTACCGGCAACTGCGATTTCCAGGTCAACGGCGAAGTGGAGGGCGACTGCGAAATCGACAGTACCCTGATGCTGGCGAAAAGCGCACTCTGGAAAGGGACCATTCGTGCCGCGAACGTCATCGTCTCCGGCCACGTGGAGGGTGACATCATCGCCAGCGGCCGCGTAGAGATTACGGACACCGCGAAGATTACCGGCACGGTCTCCGCGGCGGCGATCGCGGTGGCTGAAGGCGCCGTCGTCGAAGGCGTGATGAAGACGACAAGCCAGTCCGAGCCGACGGAATTCATCGAAAAGCGCCAGCCGTAGGACCGGGTCCGGCGCCCCGGTTAATAGTTTCATCGGCAACCGTTTAGCCCCGAAAACGCGGCGCGAAATTCGCCCGAGTGCTAAACTCTGGGCAAAATAAGTCAGGTGTGTACGGCGCCTTTCGGCCGCGGCGCCCGGCGCCCGCGTACAATAATGAATTCCAAGGCAATGATCGGCTGTAACATTTTCCGGGTGGGGGCCCCGGCGCAGTCACTTGCTCGCCCAGGGCTGGCGCTTGCCGTGGCGGCATTCCCGTCCACCGTCCTTGCACGATTCCCGGAAGAAGGCATCACGATGAGCTTCCTCTGGGTGGAGGTCTTCTCCGCCCTCGTCCTGCTGCTGTCGGGGATAGCGATCTGGTTCATCGCACGCAACCAGACGAAACGAATTCGGGAGCTGAAACGCGAGGCCGAGAAGCTGCGCGACGCGGACTTTGGCGAGCCGCTGCACGTTCGGCCCGGTGAACTCGGCGAGCTGGCCGCCGTCTTCAACGACATGCGAGACAAGCTCAAGGCAACCACGATATCGCGCGATTACGTCGACAGCATACTCGCGAGCATGAACGATGCGATCATCGTCACGGGGAGTGACGGCACGATCAAGCGCGTCAACAAGGCCACGACACACCTGCTGGGCTACGAGGAAGAGGAACTCCTCGGCACTTCCGTCGACCATATCGTGAACACGCAGAAGAGCGGCACGCTGGTGGACCAGAAGCCGTCCGGGCTGCCCCGCGAGGCGTTTTTCGAGAGCAAGCTCGGCGAGTCGATCCCGGTCTCCTATACCTGCTCGTTCCTCGGCGGCAAGGAAGCCGAATCCGGTGACCGTATCTACGCGGCACAGAACATCACCGAGCGCCGCCGCGCGGAGAAGCGCATCCGCTACCTCGCGCGCATCGATGCATTGACCAAGGTGCCTAATCGCATGCAGTTCCAGCACCTGCTGCAGCGCTGTATCGCCCGCGCACGCAGAAGCGCAAAGCCCCTGTGCCTGTTCTATATAGACATCGACGCATTCAAGGAAATCAACGACACCTTCGGGCACCTCGCCGGCGACACCACGCTCGAAACCGTCGCGGAGCGCCTGAGCGCGGCGTTGCCCGAAGACTCCATCATCGGTCGGCTCGCGGGCGACGAGTTTGCCGTGATTCTCGATGGGCTCGCCCCGAACGAGGCCGGCCGAAAACGCACCGACGCGATGGCGAAGTTGCTGCTGGACAGGCTCGCCGACCCGTTCTTTGTGCAGGGTCACGAGGTATTCATGACCGCAAGCATGGGCATCGCCTATTACCCGAAAGATGCGCCGAACGTCATCGACCTGATTCGCAATGCTGATGCCGCCCTTTACCATGCCAAGAAGTCCGGCGGCAACGTGTTTTCCTATTACGAGCCGACGATGAACGAGGCGGCCGTCGAACGCCTGATGACCAAGAGCAAACTCAAGCGTTCTTTCGAGCGCGACGAGCTGCTGGTGCACTACCAGCCGAAGTACAACCTGGAAACCGGCGAGGTCTTCGGCGCCGAGGCCCTGGTCCGCTGGGAACTGCCCGAGAGAGGGATGATCCTGCCATCGGACTTCATCCCGATCGCCGAGGAGACAAATCTCATTATCGAGATCGGGGAATGGGTGCTGGACAAGGTCTGCGAGGACTTCCGATTCTGGCAGCGCTCGGTCTCCTCCCCCGGCCGCGTCTCGGTCAACCTGTCCCTGAAACAGCTGCGGCAACCGAACTTCACCCGCCGGATCAGCTCGATACTGCGCAGCTACGAAGTGTCGCCCACGTCCCTGGAGCTCGAGATCACCGAGACCACGCTCATGGAGAACCCGGAGCGCACGATCAAGCTGCTGGACCAGCTGTATGCGCTCGGCCTGCATCTTGCGATCGATGACTTCGGCATCGGTTATTCGTCGTTGAGCGCTTTGCAGCAGTTCCCGATCAGCACCCTCAAGATCGACAAGTCGTTCGTGCGACACGTGTCAACCAATCCCGACGACGCCACGATCGTCAGTACGATCGTCCAGATGGGGCGCAACCTGAACATGGACGTCGTCGCGGAAGGTGTGGAGAGCGAGGATCAGCTCGCGTTCCTGCAGAGACTCGGCTGTACCTATGCGCAGGGCCTGCTGTTCGGTGACCCCATGAGCTCCGACAGCTACCTCGAGCTGCTGCTGGCACAGGCCGAGGGTACTGACACGCACCGCGCCCTGTTCGCCTGACCGCCCGCGCCTTCACTCGCTTCTGACATCATGCTTAAATAAGCGATCCCGCTAACCGGGGCGAACAACAAGCAGAACCGCCCGACTGCCGGAAGTTATCGAATGAAGAACCTGACACGAATCGTTGCCGCGTCCGCCCTGTTCGCTTTTCCCGCGCTCGGGCTGGCGTGCGAGTACCCGGAACGTCCGACCCTGCCCGACGGCGGCTCAGCGTCGAAGGATGAGATGATCGCTGCGCAGACGGCCGTAAAGGCTTTCCTTGCCGCTGTCGACGACTACCTGAATTGCATCGAGCAGGAAGAAAAGGACGCGATCGCGGCAATGGAGAATCCGGACGAAGAAACCATCAAGCGTCGCGATGACTTGCTTTCGAAGCGCTTCGATGCGGCAAACGAGGAAAAGTTTCTTTTCGGCGAACAGTGGAACCAGCAGGTCCGCGCGTATAACGCGCAGAAGTCGGGTCAGGGCCAGTAACGATCGTTACCAGCGGTATTTTCGAAAGTTCTCCGGGTTCGCCCAGTTCCTGGCGTTGTTCCATTCGCGCGGCTCGTTGAACAGGTCCGGATCGAAAACGTAGCACGAGCCCGCTCCCGCAGGGTGTTGCATTTCCAGGTAGCCGAGCGAGCGCAGTTCGTCCGCGGTCCATTCACCTCCAGCGGCAACCAGAAGGACCTTTTCGCAGTGGACGTCCCTCAGCCGGGACAGCAGCTGCTCCGCGTCTTTTCGCGCCATCAAATCGAGCGGCGCGCGGACGATGCCGAGCTGCACTCTGAGGGTAGCGGGAAGCTCGGCCGGCCCGGACAGCGCCTCGTAGACTCTTACCGCACTGATTCCCTGTAATTCATCGTCGGCGATGCCGATAGCGAGCACACTTGGGTCCGGGCCAACGTTTCCCAGCGCTTCGAGTAGCGACGTGATTCCAGGCGCGCCTTCGTTCATAGGTTAAAGCTTGTTGATTTCGTCGCGAAGATCGAACTTGTGCTCGGTGACGATTCTCTCGAGCACCCTGATCCTCTCCTCGAGGGCGTCCAGCTGCGCCTGCGTCTCGTCCGCCAGCGCGTTCTTGTCCTCTTTGCGGTGGCGAAGCTTCAGGTACCGCTGCACCGTATCCGCGGCGAGCACGATCGCGACGATACAGACCACATAAAACATCGTGTTCATATATTCATCCCCTTGCGGCGGGCCGGTCAGTCTTTGAGCCGGTCGAACTCACGGTCCAGCTGGTAACGCGACGACGTCACGTATTTCTCCAGGCGCGCGAGCCGCCTGTCCAGCGCCTTGAACCGGCTGCGCACGTCGCTCATCGTCTGCGACGGCGAGGAGCGCATTGCCCTGTGGAACTCCGGATCGACCGGTCGCGGACGTTCGGCTGCAGAGACGGTCGGCACGAGCAGCACCAGCGCGAGGTAACCGAGCAGAGTCACAGGCATCGTAAAGAAGGCGATGACCACGAGCAATCGCGTGACACCGAGGTTGAAGCCGAAATAGTCGGCAATGCCCGCGCATACGCCACCTAGCATTGCCTTGTCGGCATTACGATAAAACCGCCTTTCGGTCATCGAGGCTTCGCGCGTCATTCTCCCCTCCAGTGCCGTCTATGTTCACGGCGCCAAAACTCGTACTCGGAACGCGTACCGGAATAGATCAGCGGCTTCTCCCGGATCAGCAGGGTCGCGGCAATGTAAACGATCGCCGTCAACCAGAAAAACACGAGCAGGCTGATGACCGCCAGGACCCGAACCGCGCCAACCTGTAGATTGAACCGATCGGCCAGTCCAGCACATACACCGAAGATCCAGCCGTTTTCCCGGTCGCGATAGAAACCTCGGAATGGACCGTAGTCTATATTCCAGGTGCCATGCCTCATCTATTGTCTCCCGTGTGTTGGTGTGTCGTCATCGAGGATCCGTTCAAGGGTCTCGATGCGTTCCTCGAGGCGCTGCGACAGCGACCAAAGCTCTTCGAGCATGCGCTCGTCGTCACTGGAAATCTCGCGCGTCTGCTTCCACTTTGTAATGAAGTAGAGGATGACGATCAGCGGCGCGAGCACCGTGAGGAACAGGATGACCGCCAGGGTCATGAGTGCATACATGACTGCTTACTCCGATTCCGCCGCTCGCCTTTCGTCGCCTTGAACGCGGCGCTTCAGCTCGTCGAGTTCCTTTTGCACGGATTCTTCCGCTTCCAGCCCCGCAAACTCGTGTTGCAGGTCCTTCGGCAGGCCGAGGTCGTAGGCTTCGATGCGTCCTTCGACGTCGTCGATTCGCCGCGTGTACTGCTCGAAGCGAACCATCGCGTCATCGATCTTGTAGTCGTGGATCTTCTTGCGCGCGGCCAGCCGGCTGTTGGCCGTCTTGTGGCGGGCGAGCAGGGCTTTCTGGCGCGCCTTGGCGTCCTGCAGCTTCGCTTCCAGGCGCGCGATGTCGTCGTTCAGCTTTGCGAGGCCGTCGTCGACAGCCGCATAGTCCGATTTCACTGCGTCCGCCGCGGCCTGTACCCGCGATTTTTCGACCAGCGCCGCTTTGGCGAGATCTTCCCGACCTTTGCGCATGGCGAGTTCCGCTTTCGCGTCCCAGTCGGCGAGCTCGGATTCGAGCGACCCGAGCTTGCGGTTGAGGTCTTTCTTGTCCGCGATGGACCGTGCCGCCGCGGACCGCACCTCGACGAGCGTATCTTCCATTTCCTGGATCATCAGCCGCACGATCTTCTCGGGATCCTCGGCCTTGTCCAGGATGGCGTTGATGTTGGAGTTCACGATGTCACTGAATCTCGTGAAAATACCCATGACGTGTCCTCTTGATGGCGTGAATGTCACCAACGTTACTGCAGTATCCGTGCCAACCCGCGCTTATCCTATTTTATTTATGGTTTTCAACAATTTAGACATCCAAGAACGCTCTGGTCGGCCGGCCAATGTTGGCGATTTCTACCATTTATTAGCGGTTTTTCCTATTTTATGGCCAAATACGCCCATGGCCTCTGAACGCCCCGCACAGCCAATCATCGGCGAAGCACCGGTATTCCTCGAAATGCTCGAGCACGTATCGCGCGCCGCACCGCTGTCGAAACCGGTGCTGGTCGTCGGCGAGCGCGGCACCGGCAAGGAACTCGTTGCCTCACGCCTGCACTTCCTCTCGCATCGCTGGGAATCGAGTGTCGTCAAAGTGAATTGCGCGGCGCTCACCGAGACGATCCTGGAGTCCGAGCTGTTCGGGCACGAAGCCGGCGCGTTCACCGGAGCGGTAAAGACGCACGTCGGGCATTTTGAGCGCGCGGATGGCGGCACACTGATCCTCGATGAACTTGCAACGATCTCGTTGCGCATGCAGGAGAAGATCCTGCGCGTGATCGAATACGGCGAGATTCAGCGTGTCGGCGGCAGTGACACGCTACAGGTCGACGTCAGGATCGTCGGGGCGACGAATGCCGATCTGCGGCAAATGGCCGAGGAGGGCCGATTCCGTCGAGACCTTCTCGACCGCCTGGCGTTCGACGTGATTACCGTCCCGCCGCTCCGCGAGCGCGTTGAAGATATCTTGCCGCTCGCCTATGCCTTCGCAATCAACATGGCCAGCGAACTTAAGCGTGAGCTATTCGCCGGATTCGGCGCCCGCGCGTCTTCATCGCTCCTGCAGTACGACTGGCCGGGCAACGTTAGGGAACTCAAGAATACGGTCGAGCGATCCGTCTACCGGGAACCGGATCCCGAGAAGCCGATAACGACGATCGCGTTCGACCCCTTCGATGCGCCGTTCGAGTTCCAGCCCGCCGCCGCGAAGACGTCTGGACCGTCCCGACAGAGGCGGCCTCCCCTGTTGCCCATGCACCTGACGGAGCGACTGGAGGAGACGGAAAAGGAGTTCTTGCGCGCGGCGCTCGAAAAGGCCCGCTTCAACCAGACGATGGCCGCGGAGCTACTGGACCTGAGCTATCACCAGTTTCGGGGCAAGCTGCGTAAGTACGGCATCAGCACGCAGCCGCAATAGTCAGGATTCGTCGCGATAGCGGCGCAGATAGATCGCCGCCGTCGCGAACAGGCCGCACACGACCACGCCTGCCCATACCGAGGGGCTCACCAGGAACTTACCGACGTCGAGGTGGGCGAGGAGGCGAACGACCTCGTCGTTCACCCGCATGCGATCCTCATCGAAGAAACGCTCGATGTCCATTTCCCGGAACAGCGGGATCATCTCCCCGCGCCCGAACACGGCGCTCGCGAATATCTTCGACCTGAAGAATATCCATTCGATGATCGGGATGATGATGAGCGGCATGAACGCCATGAGCAGCGGTGAACGCTTGGTGAACGCCGAGACGAACAGGAACCAGCCGATGAAAGGCGACATCCAGATGGCGCTGGCGACCGTGACGATCAGCGCCGCTGCCCAATTATCGAGCAGGGGGACGGATCCCCAGATAAGGTGCGCCGCGTTGCCGCCGCGAACCATCACCCAGCCTGTCGTGATTACCAGGTTGACGAGATGGGTAACGATAATTGCCGCAACCGTGACAAGCGGCAACACGAAGACAGCCGTCAGCAGCTTCGAAACGACGGTCTCGGCATCGGTGATCGGCAGCGACCGCCAGAACAGGATGCTCTTGTCCTTGCGCTCGGCGTACAGCGAGTCGAGGGTGTAGAACGTCGTGAGTATCGCCAGCCCGAACAGGAACACCCATGACGTGCCAAGGAAAAAGACCGTCATTGCGGCCCGGCGTTCGGCGTCCCCGGCGATGTTCGATGCGCCGAACAACGCCATGTTGACCTCCTTGTCGAAGGCCGAAACCGTGACCATTCCGGCCAGCGACACCAGCGACACGACCACCGCGATCGCGATCGGCGTTACGTAGATCGCGCGGTGTTCCCAGATTTCGCGCCTGATCAATGCCAGCTGGTTTCCAATCATGCCGTGGCTCCTTTCACCTTGGCGACGAAGAGGTCGGCCACCGACGGCGTGTGCAGCTCGCCCAGGGGCTCGAGCCGGGCGCGATCCGTCTTTTCGAACAGCATCACTTTCTTGCCGAAGACATCCCGTTCGGCGATCGGGCCCGCGGCGCGCGCCTCGTTGGCTTTTTCGCCCGAGGTCAGGAGTTCGACGTAGTCCTGGCTCAGCGACTCCATCGATGCGTCGAGGATGATCTTCCCCTCGTTGATGAACATGATGTCGGTCAGGATGTTTTCGATCTCCTCTACCTGGTGCGTCGTAACCAGGATGGTCCGCTCCTCGTCGAAGTAGTCAGACAGCAGGTTCGCGTAGAACTCCTTGCGGAATATGATGTCGAGGCCGAGTGTAGGATCGTCCAGGACGAGAAGCCGGGCGTCGATGGCGGCAATAATCGCGAGATGGAGTTGCGTGACCATTCCTTTCGACAGCTCACGTACGCGTGCATTGCGGCGCGTGTTTACCTTGGTCCGGGCGAGCAAGGCCTCTGCCTTGTCGCGAGAAAAATTGGGGTGCGTCGATTCCACGAAGTCGAGCAGCTGCGACACCCGGATCCAGCGCGGCAGGACAGCCACGTCCGCGATGAAGCAGATGTTCTGCATGAGCTCCTTGCGCTGCTTGAACGGATCGAGGCCGAGCACCGAGAGCTCACCCTCGCAGTCAGTGAGCCCGAGCACCGCTTTCAGCAGGGTCGTCTTGCCCGCGCCGTTCGGGCCGATCAGACCCATGATCCTGCCTTTTTCGATGTCGAAACTGACGTTGTCGACCGCGCACAGCTTGCCGAAATATTTTGAGACTCCGCGGGCACTGACCAGGCTACTCATCGTCGCTCTCCCCGACGGCGGTTTCGGTCGACTTCGCCAGCAGCTCGGCAGCGTCGAGCCCGAGTCGTTCAATGGTCTCGAGGACCTTCGGCCACTCCTTTTCCACGAATCTCCGGCGTTCGTCTTTCAGCAACTGCCGGCGCGCACCGTCGGTGACGAACATGCCGCGTCCGCGCTTCTTCTCGACGAGACCTTCGTCGACGAGCTCCTGGTATCCCTTGAGCACGGTAAGCGGATTGAGTCGGTATTCGGCGGCGACGTTTCGGACCGACGGCAGGGCATCCCCATCACCGAGCACGCCCTCGAGGATCATCTCGACTACGCGATCGCGCAGCTGGCGATAGATCGGCAGGTCTTCACTCCACTTCGGATCCATCGATCTTCGATTCTCGCTAGTTACCGGTCACACGTGCATTGAGCGCACGGTGGCCGGCATCGCACACAAAAAAGCGCCGGCCCGCGCCTGCAGGCCGGCACAACGACTCCGTCGCTACTTTATTCGCCTTGGTGACGGAATATGAATCTTCTGGAAAAATCACTGCGCTACTCGTCAGTCGGCACCGTGACGGCCTGGTACGACTTCCGGTCGGAGCCGTCCGCAACGCCACCGGTCACAGGTGATGCCTGCCCGGCGATCAGGGCGATGGCCAGCAGCAGCATGATCGTGATGCTCAGGATCTCGTTCAGGTATTGGGCCACGTGTTTTTTCACCGTTGGTCTCCGCAAATAAGGTCCAGCTGAGCTGGTGTTATAGTCAACTATAACACCATTTCGTCGAATTGCAAGCTTTTCGGGCCGAAACCCTAACCCCGGCCGCAGCCGGCAGGCGTTTATCTATTTGTATGCCGGACCCCTGCGTTACAAAACAATGGCTTGCGACGTCTGTTGGCCCCCGCGAAGGGCGCGCGCTTTCGCTGTCGCCGCGCCTCGCCTATGCTCCGCGCATGGACCACCGGCCTGACGACAGCGCGCTCATGCTGCGTTACCGCGACGGCGACGTGGCGGCCTTCGAGACGCTGTATCGACGTCACAAGGACGCGCTGTTTCGCTACCTGCTGCGGCATTGCCGCCATCGTGCATCGGCGGAAGACGTCTTCCAGGAGGTCTGGGGCAAGATCATCAAGGCGCGCGACACCTACCGGCCCACGGCAAAATTCACGACCTTCCTGTATCACGTGGCGCACAACTGTTTTATCGACCACATCCGCCGCAGCAAGAAGCACGGCGATACGGCGGACATCGAACCCGACTGTCAGCCCGCTCGCGGCGACTCCACCGAGATGCTGGTCGAGAAGGGGCTCGCACGACGCAGGCTGGAGACCGCGCTGCAATCGCTGCCCGATGAACAGCGTGACGTATTCCTGCTCTACGAGGAGGCGGGGCTCAGCCTCGATGAGATCGCCGCGGTCACGGACTGCAAACGGGAGACGGCAAAGAGCCGACTGCGGTATGCCGTCGGGAAGTTACGTGCGGCACTGGACGAACCCCCGGAGACGACATGAGCGACAAGCGCATCGAAAGCGACGAAACGGTCGATACGCGCGTGTCGGCGGCCTATCGGGACATGGCGAACGAGCGCTCGCCCGAGCATCTCGACCACGTCATCCTGAACGCTGCGCGCGCTGCCGCGAAGCCGCGTTGGAACAGGGCCGTCGCCTGGCTGCGCCCGGCGGCGTGGGTCGCGACGATCGGCGTCTGCCTCGCGATCGTCGTCGAGATCGCGCTCTTGCCCGAGCCGGAGCCGGCCGATCTCGCCCCGGCTGCGGAACAGGCGCCCATCGCCCCGGCCACCGAAACGCGACGACTCGAGAAAGCGGCGCCGCAAGCCGCGGAGCCCGCAAGAGCGGCGCCCGTCGCGAAACCATCGGTTGGCGCCTCGGCGGATCGCCAGCAGCGCCCCGACGAGGCAAAGCTGCGTGAACGCGTTCGGGAGATGGAGCGCGAAGCCGAACTCGATGAGGGCGTCGCGCCGGCCATTTTCCTGCAGAGCGCTCCAACAGCAGCCGTTTCGGAAGAGCTCGCCGCGGAGCGCTACTGCGACGAGTCGCAGACCGAGGACCCGAATACCTGGCTCGAGTGCATACTCGAACTCGAGCGCCAGGGGCTGCACGATGCTGCGCGGCAGGAACGGGAACGGCTGGCCGAGGCGTTCCCGCCGCCCGAACTCGTCCGCTGATTTCGGTTCTTCCCGATGTCCCCGCCGGAGGGCGATGCTAGAATCGCCGGCCCCGGATATTGCAAAGTCGTGCTGCGGGCTGGCCGGGGGACGGCAGCATCCATTCAGACCGGCTAACAGGGAATCACATCATGAAATCACCCGTTCGCGTAACGATCACCGGGGCTGCCGGCCAGATCGGCTATCAACTCGCCTTTCGTATTGCTTCCGGGCAGATGCTCGGCAGCGACCAGCCCGTCGTCCTGCAGCTGCTCGAAATCCCGCAGGCCCTTGACGCGCTGAAGGGCGTCGTCATGGAGCTCGACGATTGCGCATTTACGACGCTCGCGGGCGTCGTCGCCACGGACGACCCAACCGTAGCCTTCAAGGACAGCGATTACGCGCTGCTCGTCGGCGCGCGGCCGCGCGGCCCGGGAATGGAGCGCAAGGACCTGCTGGAAGCCAACGCAGCGATCTTCTCGGTGCAGGGCAAGGCTATCAACGACCAGGCGAGCCGTGATATTCGCGTGCTCGTGGTCGGCAACCCCGCCAACACGAATGCGCTGATTACGGCCAGCAACGCGCCGGATATCGACCCGGCTAACATCACGGCGATGACCCGGCTCGACCACAACCGCGCCATCGCGCAGCTGGCGCACAAGACGGGCAGCCACGTCAGCGACGTCAGCCAGATGATCATCTGGGGCAATCACTCCGCAACGCAGTACCCGGACATTAATCATGCCAGCGTATCGGGCAAGGCGGCCCGGGACCTGGTCGACGAGACCTGGCTCACCGACGAGTTCATTCCCGTCGTTCAGCAGCGCGGCGCCGCGATCATCAAGGCTCGTGGAGCCTCGTCGGCGGCTTCCGCAGCGTCGGCAGCCATCGACCACATGCACGACTGGGCGCTCGGCACGAACGGCGACGACTGGGTCAGCATGGCCATCCCCGCGGACGGCAGTTACGGCATCGAGCCGGGCGTGGTCTACTCGTTCCCGGTGCGCTGCAGCGGCGGCAAGTACGAGATCGTGCAGGACCTCACGATCGACGGCTTCAGCCGCACTCGCATGGATGCCACGAACACCGAGCTGCGCGAGGAACGGGCCGCTATCGAGTCCCTGTTGTGACGTGACGCGCTCGATGGCGCGGGTTGCGTCACGATGTTAGTGTTTGTTTCAAACGCAATTTCCTGAATCGGGAGTATCACGCGTGTCCAGTCTTATCGTGAGCCTTTTCTGGTTGCTGCTCTTCGTCGGCGGCGGCATTTACCTTGCCTACCAGCGGGTCGACCTCCGCACATCGACTATCGCCGCGGGACTTGCGGTCCTGGCGTACACGATCTTCGGCGAGGGCGGTTTCCTGTGGAAGCTGCTGCTGTGGGCGGCCTTCGGCGCCATGATCGTGCCCAACCTGATCGAGTTCCGGCGCGAGAAAATCACCAAGCCGCTGCTCGACGTGTACCGCAAGATGTTGCCGTCGATGTCCGAGACGGAACGCGAGGCGCTGGAAGCGGGCAACGTCTGGTGGGAAGGCGAGCTGTTCTCCGGCATGCCGGAGTGGGACCGGCTGATGTCCTACCCCGCGCCACAGCTCTCGGACGAGGAACAGGCGTTCCTGGACGGTCCGTGCGAAGAGCTGTGCCGGATGATCGACGACTGGGAGATCTGCCACGAGCGGGCCGACATGCCCAGGGAAGTCTGGGATTTCATCATCGAGAACAAATTTTTCGCGATGATCATCCCCAAGCAATACGGCGGCCTGGAATTTTCCGCGTACGCGAACGCCTGCGTCATCATGAAGCTCGCGAGCCGCAGCGCCACGGCGTCCTCGACGATCGGCGTCCCCAATTCGCTCGGGCCAGCGGAGCTGCTCCTGCATTACGGCACCGAGGAGCAGAAGAACCGCTACCTGCCGGGCCTGGCGGCGGGCTCCGAGATCCCGTGCTTCGCGCTGACCTCACCGCAGGCGGGATCCGACGCGGCGTCGATCATCGACAGCGGTGTCGTCTGCAAGGGCAAGTGGGAAGGCAAGGAAATCGTCGGCATTCGCCTGAACTGGGACAAGCGCTACATTACGCTGGCACCGATCGCGACCGTGCTCGGCCTGGCCTTCAAGCTCTACGACCCGGATCACCTCATCGGCGACCAGGACGAATACGGCATCACCGCGGCCCTCGTCCCGACCGACATCCCCGGCGTAACCGTCGGTCGCCGGCACCATCCGCTGACCATCGGCTTCCAGAACGGGCCGACATCCGGCAAGGACGTCTTCGTGCCGCTCGACTGCATCATCGGTGGCCAGGAGATGGCGGGTAAAGGGTGGAAGATGCTCGTCGAGCTGCTGTCCGTCGGCCGCGCCATTACGTTGCCGTCGACCGCCGCAGGCGGTGGACAGGCCGCCAGCTACGCGACCGGCGCTTACGCGATCATTCGCAAGCAGTTCAACACCTCGATCGCCAACTTCGAAGGCGTTGGCGAGGCGCTAACCCGCATTGGCGGGTACAGCTATATCATGAACTCCGCGGTGTCCGTCACGTCCGGCGCGATCGACCAGGGCGAGAAGCCGGCCGTGCCGTCGGCAATCCTGAAGTACCACTGCACCGAACTCGGCCGCAAGGTCAGCAACGACGCGATGGACGTGCACGGCGGCAAAGGCATCTGCCTCGGGCCGAACAACTACCTGGGTCGTGGCTTCATCGCCGCGCCGATCGCGATCACGGTCGAGGGCGCCAACATCCTGACGCGCAGCCTGATCATCTACGGCCAGGGCGCGATTCGCTGCCATCCCTTCGTATTGCGGGAACTCGCTGCGGCGGGCGACGAGGACATCGATCGCGGCCTGATCGAGTTCGACGATGCGTTGTTCGGCCACATCGGTTACGCGATCAGCAACCTCGCACGCTCCTTTTACCTCGCGCTCACGCACGCGAAGTTCAGCAAGGTGCCACTCAACACGCCGACGCGTCGTTATTACCAGAACATCAACCGCTACAGTGCTGCCTTCGCGCTCGCTTCCGACTTTGCGATGCTGACGCTCGGTGGCGACCTCAAGAAGCGCGAACTGCTCTCTGCGCGACTCGGTGACGTGCTCAGCTCTATCTACCTCGCCTCCTGCGTGTTGAAACACTTCGAGAACCAGGGCCGCCGCGCAACGGACCTGCCGCTTGTCGAGTGGTCCGTGCGCACGTTGATGTACCAGGCCCAGGAGGCGCTGCACTCGTTCCTGCGCAACCTGCCGAACCGCTGGGTAGCGACGTTCCTGCGCATCTTTATCTTCCCGCGCGGGCGGACTTACTCAGCGCCGTCCGACGACCTGGTCCACAAGGTCGTGGAGCTGATGACGACGCCGGGCGAGGCGCGCGAACGCCTGAGCGAACAGGCCTACACGACGGCGGAGCCCGGTAACCAGGTCGGCCAGCTCGAGGAGGCGTTGCAGCTGTCGATCGAGCTCGCGCCGCTCGAGCGCAGGCTGCGCCAGGCACGCAAGGAGGGGCTCATCCGATCCGAGTACCTCGGTAGCCAGATCGAGGAAGCAGCGGAGGCCGAGGTCGTCAACAAGGACGAGGCTACAAGGCTGCGCGCGTACCACGACAAGGTATTTGCGCTTCTCGCCGTCGACGACTTCGCGCCCGAGGACCTGCGACGCACGCCCGCACAGGAAGCGGATGAGCCGACGCCGAAACCGGCGAAAAAGGCCGCGAAGCGCAAGCAAGCGCCGCGCAAGAAGGTCGCCAGGAAGAAAAAGGCCAGCCCCAAGAAAGAAAGCGCGACCGAATAAAGGCTTATGTCGGACCGACCCGGGCCTGTCTATGAAAGCCGCGTTTTCGTAACACCGGAGTTGCTGGCCGACTACGAGTCCTGGATCGGCGAGCAGGTCGAGCTCGCAACGCGTTCTGACGGCATCGTCGACGTCGTCACCTTCGAACTCGCCCCCGATTCCGCAGGGCGGCCAGGCAGGGCCTGCCAGTTCGTACTCGAAGACGACGATGCGCTCGAGCGATTCGTGGACGGGCTCGCGACCGATATCGAAGCGGACGCACTCGAGCGTTTCGGCGACGCGATCTCCTGGCAGGAGCGCATCCTGCGCGAAGACGCCTTCCGCGAGCTGCCTGCCGGGGAGATGCCGGAGTGCCTCAACTGCGGCGCCCACCTCAGGGGGCAGTATTGCGGCCATTGCGGCCAGCGGGGCAGCAGCCGCCTGATCTCCCTCTGGGAGCTGATTCGCGATGCGTTCGGCGACCTGTTCGAACTGGACTCGCGCCTGTGGCGGACACTGGTCCCGCTGATGATTAGGCCGGGTCGCCTTACCCACGACTACCTGCAGGGGCGCCGCGCCCGCTACATGCCGCCGTTTCGCATGTACCTCGTGCTGAGCCTGCTGTTCTTCCTGGTCGCCTTCTTCGACCCGCGCGAGACCTTCGGCATCTTTTACGAACCCCAGACGGAAGAGGAAGCGGCGGCCGAACGCGCCCGGGAAACGGCCGAACAACAACGCGAGGCGGTCGAGCAGCGGCGCGAAGCGGCCGAGATCGTGGACGAGGTTCGCCGTGACCTGGCCGAAGAAGGCATCATCGTTGCCGCCCCGGAAGCGGCGGATTCCCCTGAGGAGGAATCCGGACGCGGGGTCCGCATCCACATCAACGGCGACGGATCGGGCGAGGACAATTGCGAGCGCGAGAACTTCAACATCGACGGGCCGGAGTGGCTTAAGCGACGCCTGACGCCGGAACGCCTCATCCACATCTGCAAGGAAGTGGTGAAAGACGAAGGCCGCCAGTTGTGGAGAAATCTTTTCGACAACCTGCCGCTGGCGCTGATCGTGCTGCTGCCGATCATGGCATTCGTGCTCAAGGCGCTGTACCCGCTGTCACGCCGCTATTACGTCGAACACCTGCTGTTCTTCGTGCATTTCCACGCCTTCGTGTTTCTGATACTCGCGCTGCAGATCCTGCTTGGCCGGGTCAATGCCGTGCTACCGATCCCGGAAGCGATCGGCATCCTCGTGATCGTCGCCGCCTCCTTCTACGTTCCGGTGTACCTTTTCGTCGCGATGCGGCGCGTCTACGGGCAGGGGCGGCTGATTACCGGCGTCACGTACGTCGTCCTGACGGTGTCCTACCTGGCCGGTCTCACGGTGACGATGCTCGGCGCCCTGCTGATGGCTGCCCTGTCGGTGGGAGGTTCCGGGTGATCGGGGCAGCAGAAACACTTATTATTATGGCAACCACGTCACCAAGAACAACAATTCCGGGTAGCCGCAGCCATCCCGACGAATAATTAGTTGAGCGGCAGGGCCGGGACCACTAAA
>JAAUYE010048863.1_pt1 | contig 20162 bp, 22 predicted proteins | sample 7278081 | NCBI WGS metagenome assembly JAAUYE01 (sample SAMN14350131, study PRJNA611818) | marine sediment metagenome | isolation source: surface marine sediment (0.6m) | place: French Polynesia: Moorea | collected 2018-08
GCCGCGCGCTTCCAGCGCCCGGTCGACCATGCCCTTGACGATGATCGCACCCGCCGAGTTATCGGTGCTCGACTCGGTGCCCAGCCCCAGGAACTTGACCCGGTTCGGGTCAATGTCGTACTGCTCGATCAGCCGCATGACCGCGGTCGCGGCCATCGTATAGACGCTCTGGTCGGGCCCGCGGACGCGGAAACTGCGCCCGACGACCTCTCGGATCTTGGGCCACTGGTTATCGGTCCAGTCGCACCAGTCCTCGAGCCAGACTCGATAGGGCGGAATATAGGCAGCGAGCCCGCTGACGCCGATATTCTTGATGTTGCTGGACATGTTCATGTGCAAGGTTACGTTAGCCCGGCGATTTTAGTGGTCCCGGGGCACGCACTCAACCAGTTATTCAACCGTGATCGTGATCACGTCCGACGTGACGGGCGGGTCGTGCGGGATATGGAGGTGGTCTCCGAGCAGTAGCTGCAACGTGTGCTGGCCAGGCTCGAGCGTGACCTCGGTCGAGGTGCTGGCGTCCCCGAAATGAATATAGTTCTCATCTGCGGGGATCGGCATGCCCGGATTCTCCGGCAAATCCGCGTCGATAATCAGGTGGTGGTGGCCCGAATGCATCTCGTTGACACCTGCCGCGACCACGCTCATGCCCTCGATGCCGAACTCGATTTTGACCGGGTTGGACACGGTATCGCCGTCCGCAGGCGTTATGAAAAACACCTTCGCGCCCTCGGCGGCTGCCGACCGCGGCAGCGCGGGCTGTTCGGCCGGCGCGGCGGTCTCCTCGGCTGCCGGCATGGCCTCCGCGGGCTCCTCGGCCGCCACGGGCTCCGCGTCCCGCTGGCCGCAGGCGCTCACCAGGAAAAACACAGCCGCCATGGGCAGGAATATTGTTGTTCTCATAGCAAGGATTCCCTCTGACTCGCTACTGCCTAGCCTATATGGAGAATGCGGCGATCGCCAGCGCGCCCAGCATGGTGGCGGTAAAGCCGAACAGGTAGGCAATGAGCAGCACGATGTATTTGAGGAACGTGACAATACGGCCCTGGCCATAGACCTTGCGCATGGCCACAAACAGGTAGATCGCGATGTAGAACGACGTGCCAACGATCGTCAGGACCCAGATGGCCTCCGGAATGCGGACCCAGACCGCGAAGCGCTGGAACAGGATCTGCAGCGTCAGCATCAGGAAGAAGAACGCGTGGAAATGCACGAAGAACAGCAGGTGCTCCACGTAGTAGCGCTTGGATAACGGGTACAGCGCCTTGAGCACGAAAGCCATTAATGGCAACAGGATGATGAGCGCCGCCGGAATGTTGTCGAGAACGCCCTCGATCAACGCCTTGCCGTCGTCCAGCCGGGTTCGTTCGCAAATCCGCTGCAATCGTTCGGGCGTCATGCGCCGCGCCAGCCATTCCGGCAAGTCCTCCACGTCGGACTCGTCCACGTCGCAGTCCGTTTCCGAATCCATGTCCTCGTCATTGAACGTAAAGCGAACGCCGGCGTCATCGACAGTGAGATTGCCGGACACCTCGTCTTCGTCGATGACGCCGTCCTCGACCAGCCCTTCGATAACTTCGCGCGCCTCGGCAGCTGATTCCTCGGCATCTTCGGCCTGCCGCTGGACTTCCTCGGGCGTCGGTTCCGGCTGCGGTTCGAATAGCAGGCTGAGCTCTTCGCGCGGATCGAAAAACGCCACGACGAAGAACAGCAGGCTGAGCACCAGGTACATGCGAAACGGCGGCATGAACCGGGCGCGCTTGCCCTGCAGGTAATCGTAGGTCAGCCTGCCGGGCCGGATCAGCAGTGGAATCAGCGTCTGCCACAGGCGCGAGTCGAGCTCGAGCAGGTCGCCAAAAGCATCTGAGACCAGCTCCCAGAGGCTGATCAGCCGGCTGCGTGAACGCTGGCCGCAAGTGCCGCAGTACTGCCCCCGCAGGCGTGCGCCGCAGTTCAGGCAGTTCGCGGAGGACTCGGGAATCAGTTCGCTGATCTGATCTTCGCGCAGGACGCGAGCGTGGACGTCGATGTCGTCGCCGAATTCCGCGCGCAACTGCGCCTCGAGCTCACCGGCCGTGCCATCGATGAAATCGTCGATGACGTCGTCGCCGCTCAGGCTGTACAGGCATACGCGACGCTGGCGTCCCTGGTCATCGTCGTTGCCCGGGTAGAGCGTGCAGTCGTCGACGGCGGGATCGAGCAGTATCCCGCGCGCGTGCTCTTCGATGCGCTGCTCAAAGGCTTCGGCACTGTCCGGCGCTACGAAGAAGGTGACTTCATAGAGTGGTCCGGAGTGGCTTGTCATAGGCTAACCGGCTTTTTTACGAGTCTTTTTCTTCGACGTCTTCTTGCTAGTCGTTTTCTTTTTTGCGGTCTTTTTCTTTGCCGCCGGTTTCTTCCTTGCCGCGGCGACGGCTGCAGGCCGTGGTCCGGCTTTCTGGCGCCCGATCTCCTCGGGTGCGAAGTCGTCCACGGCAAGCAGTGCCCTCACCTTATCATGGTATTCGCGCAGCTCAGCGGCTTCCTTCTTGCTGATGACGCCGGCGTGCGCCGCCTCATCGATCTGCAAACCGAGGTAATCCGACTTGATCAGGCCCTCACGCAGCGCTTGCTTGAGCCTGAGCTCCAGCGGGGCATACGTCTCGGACAACTGCAGCGCCTCCTGCAACAGACCAACCGGATTGGTCGGCTCGATCGTCGTGTATGCAAACTCGCTGAGACGTTCGCGGGCCTCGCCCGTGCGCGTGATCAGGTCGACGACCTTCTGGGCGAGTTCATCCGACGGCGCGGAATAGGTGCGGCCACGCGGGAAGATGAATATCCGCAGGAACCTCGCCACCCAGCGGTTCGGGAAATTGCGCAGGAAGGAGTGCAGCGCTTCCTGGGCCTGGTACATCAGCGTGCGAACCGACCACTCCACGAGCGGCAGGTCAGTAGCGCGCCGGCCCTGGTTCTCGAAGTGCTTGAGAACGCAGGACGCGAGGTACATCGAACTCAGGACGTCGCCCAGCCGCGCCGACAATAGCTCTCGCTTCTTGAGCGCGCCGCCGAGCGTCAGCATCGCAAAGTCGGACGCCAGCGCAAACGCGGCGCTGTAGCGATTGATGTTCTGATAGTAACGCCGCGTCGGCGTATTGAGCGGCACGCGCGAGAACTTGGCATGGGTCAGCGCCAGGAAGAACGAGCGCGCGAGGTTGCTGATCGCGTAACCGATATGGCCGAAGAGGGCCGCATCGAAGTTGATCAGGCCACGCTCCTCATCTTCGTCGCTGGCCGCGTGCATTTCAGGAAGCACGAACGGATGGCAGCGAATGGCGCCCTGGCCGTAAATAATCAGGCTGCGCGTGAGGATGTTGGCGCCTTCGACCGTGATCGAAATGGGCGTCGCCATGTAGGCGCGGCCGAGGTAGTTGCTCGGTCCCATGCAGATGGCCTTGCCGCCATGCACGTCCATGGCGTCGTTGGCGATCTTGCGTGCGAGCTCGGTGCAGTGGTACTTCAGGATGGCCGATGGCACGGCCGGCTTCTCGCCGGCGCCAATCGCGCCTGCCGTCACCGACAGCGCCGAGTTGACGATGTAGGTGTGACCCGCAATCCGGGTCAGGGCTTCGCCTACACCTTCGAAGTTGGAGATCGAAGTGCCGAACTGTTTGCGAATGCGCGTGTAAGCGCCCGACGCGTAGCTTCCCGCCTGGCCGCCGGCGCAGGCCGCCGCCGGCAGCGAGATGGCGCGCCCGACCGACAGCAGCGTGACCAGCATTTTCCAGCCCTTGCCGGCCATCTCCTGGCCGCCGATGATGTAGTCGAGTGGCACGAACACGTCCTTGCCGCTCGTCGGGCCGTTCTGGAATGCAATCGTCAGCGGGTTGTGGCGCCGCCCGTATTCGACTCCGGGCAGGTCGGTCGGGATCAGTGCGGCCGTAATGCCGTACTCGTCCTTGTCGCCGATCAGGTGGTCGGGGTCGTACAGCTTGAATGCCAGGCCGAGGACGGTCGCGACCGGCGCGAGCGTGATGTAGCGCTTGTCCCAGTTCAGCCGGATGCCCGTGATCGTTTTACCGTTCCATTTGCCCTTGCAGACAACACCGCTATCGATCAGCGAGGCGGCGTCGGAGCCGGCTTCGGGTGACGTGAGCGCGAAGCACGGGATTTCCTTGCCCGAAGCGAGCCCCGGCAGGTAGTGGTCTTTCTGCTCCTCGGTGCCGTAATGCATCAGCAGTTCCGCTGGCCCCAGCGAGTTGGGAACGCCGATCGTCGAGCTGACCGTTGCACTGCGGCTGCCGATCTTGACCTGGACCATCGCCACCGCATACGGCGAAAACTCGAGACCGCCGTATTTCTTCGGGATGATCAGCGCGAAGAAGCGATGCTCGATAATGAAGTCCCACACTTCTTTCGGCATGTCGCCGAGCTCGTGGCAGATCTGCCAGTCGTCGATCATGCGGCAGAGTTCTTCGCACGGGCCGTCAATGAATGCGCGTTCTTCCTCAGACAGCTCCGGCGTGGGGAACTTCATGAGCCGTTCCCATTCCGGCATGCCCGAGAACAGCTCGCCGTCCCACCAGACGTTGCCGGCCTCAAGCGCCTCGCGCTCGGTCTCCGACATCGATGGCAGCATCTTCCGGTAGATGTCGAGCAGCGGCCGCGTGATCTTTTCGCGCCGCAGCTCGATCAGGTTCGGAATCACCATGACGCCGAACAGGGCCCACAGGACCAGCAGCCAGAGCCACCAGCCGTTTCCAAAGATCGTGTAGGCCAGCAGCGCCAGCCCGGTAGCGATCGTCGATGTGCGCAGGTCAATGCGCTGGTAGGCGAGATAGATGCCCCCGCCGGCAAACAGCAGGAACCACGCCAGACTGACCAGGAACTCGGTCAAAGCAACTCCTCAATAGCAGCACGTTCTTCCCTGAGTTCGACCTCGGTCGCGGTCATGCGTTCGCGGCTGAACTCGGAGATCTCGAGATCCTTGACGATCTCATAGTTGCCATCCTTGCACCGCACGGGATAGCTGTAAATGATCCCGGTCTCGATTTCGTAACTGCCGTCTGCCGGGACGCCCATGCTCACCCAGTCGTCGCCAGGTGTGCCCAGCGCCCAGTCGCGCATGTGGTCGATGGCCGCCGAGGCCGCCGAGGCCGCGGAAGAGGCGCCGCGCGCCTTGATAATGGCCGCGCCGCGCTGTTGCACGGTTGGAATGAACTCGTCGGTCAGCCACGCCGGGTCCACGAGACCTGCTGCGTCCTGGCCCTTGACCTCGGCATGATGAATATCGGGATACTGCGTGGCGGAGTGGTTGCCCCAGATGATCATGCCCCTGACGTCGCTGACATGGCCATCGGTCTTGTGGGCGAGCTGCGCAATCGCGCGATTGTGGTCCAGGCGGGTCATCGCCGTGAAGTTGGCCGGGTTGATGTCCGGCGCGTTGCTCTGCGTGATCAGGGCGTTCGTGTTGGCGGGGTTGCCGACAACGAGAACGCGGATATCACGGTTCGCATGATCGTTGATGGCCTTGCCCTGGACCGAGAAAATGGCGGCGTTGGCTTCGAGCAGGTCGTTGCGCTCCATGCCGGGGCCGCGGGGCTTCGCGCCGACGAGCAGGGCGTAGTCGGTGTCCTTGAACGCCACGTTGGGGTCGTCAGTGGCCACGACGCCGGCGAGCGTGTCGAACGCACAGTCGTCGAGTTCCATTACGACGCCGTTGAGCGCCGGCAGCGCGGGCGGAATTTCCAGCAGCTGCAGGATGACGGGCTGGTCCGCGCCGAGCATCTGCCCGGAAGCGATTCGAAAGGCCAGTTGATAGCCGATTTGACCGGCCGCGCCGGTGATCGTGACTCGTACGGGTGAGTTCATTGTTACGTCCTGATAGGCAAGCGATTAGGCATTGGAAACCGGCGGCGATTCTAGCATCGCGCGCGTTTCGCGGCACTCGTTACTTACCGCAATTCAGGGCGTTTCGAAGTTCGGGAAGGTCTCCGCCAGCAGCTCGCGCTCCTGCTCGGCCGCCGCCGTGAATCCGGCGTTCTCGAGGGCGGCGATGCACTCGAGCCAGCTTTCAGGGCCGGCCCGCTCCGCCGCGTCGCAGGCGGGCAGCGCCTCTTCCAGGTTGCGACCGCTGGAAAAGGCTTGCGACTCCAAAGTCACGACCTCCTCGAAGACGTCTGCAGCGGGGGCGGCAGGCGCACTCCGGGCGGCCGGGGCATCATTCTGACCTTGCTGCATGCGCGCCATCTCCTCGGCGCGGATCAGCAGGTCGGCATCCTGGGTCACGATTTCCTCGAGCACCTCCATTACTGGCGCCTCCTGCGGCGCCGCAGTCCCGGTCGCCTTGGCCGCGCTTCCCACGTCTTCGCGCTGGCGCTCCGCATCGGCCTCGGGAGCGGCAAGCTCGCGCCGGGCGGCGCGGTCTTCCTGTTCCAGCGCCTGCGGCGCGGCGTAGTCGGTGAACCCCTCCGGTTCCAGGGCCTGTTGTGCAGCGTGCTCGCCGGGCAGCTGGTCCTGTGACACCTGTAGTAACAAGGTCGCCGACAACAGTACGACGGCGGCCCAGGCCGCGGGGCGGGTCCAGAGCCGCAGGCGCGAGTATCGGGGCCGCGCGGCCCTGGCGGCCTCGCGCAGGACAGCCTGGTCGAGGTGTTGGGGCGCGCGCTCCTGTGCGACGTCGCGGTAGAGATCGCTGACGCGCGGGTCGTCGGCAGCGCGCGGGTCCGGTGTCTTGCGTTCCTCGGTCATGTCGATTCCTCGCCAACCGCGGCGCGCAGCTTGCCGACGGCATAGCGCAGCCGGCTCTTGGCGGTCTCGCGGTTGGTGTCTGTAACGGCAGCAATCTGATCGAGACTCAGTCCTGCCTCCTCGCGCAGCAGAAACACATCGCGCTGCTCGTCGGGCAGGTCCTTGAGCGCAGCCTCCAGGCGCCGGCGCGCCAGGCTGCGTTCCGTCTCGGTCTCGGGCAGGTCGGCCGGATCGGGCTGCGTGTCGGGCTCCACATCGGCGACCTGGCTATGGCGCTTGTTGCGACGCACGTGGTCGATGAAGCAATTGTGGGCGACCCGATACAGGAACGTGGTGAATTTGGCGGTTGGGCGGTAACTGTCGCGGGCTCGCACGATCTTGCTCCAGACCTCCTGGAAGACGTCCTCGGCACTGGCCCGGTGCTGGCACAGCCGCAGCAGGTATCGGTATACCGCGTCATTGTGCCTCCGGTACAGGGTCTCGAAAGCGTCTACGTCACCGTCGCAATAGCGCAGCATCAGGGCACTGTCGTCCGGCGTATTGTCCATGGGACCAGCATAGGCGAGGATTCTTGCGCGCGAAAGCGCGCTGAGGGGTCCTCTCAGAATCTCGGCATTGGCGGTCATAGCCCTGTAAACGCGCCACTTCAGGCTCCGGGTCTTAAAAAAAGCGCAAAAAAGCTTGCAATCAGTGTTTTTAGTGTTATAGTCAACTATAACACTAGTTCACCAAGCAGGAAGGACTCCCCGGAGTACAGCGATGAAGGCCTTATTTGTACGATACCTCAACGAAGTCGTCGGACTGACGATCATGGCGCTGATGACAATCGCGCTGGTCGCCGGCGAGGCAGACGCCGAGGTGCGCAAAGCTGCCGCCGAGCAAGAGCGAGAGATCCTCGAGATCCGGCTGACTGTCGCTGAAAAATAAGAATAGATGAGTCTCACCCTGGTTAACGTCATCAAGGTTTCCGTCACAACGGCGAGTAAGGTAGCGACGGAGTCGTTGCGCCGGCCTCAAAGCGAGGCCGGCGCCTTTTTACAGGGCGTCTCGAATGGACCCTAAATGGAATGAAGATCTGCCGATTTATCGGCAGTTGCGTGACCGCGTCGTGGCAATGATCCTCGAGGGCGTACTCGGGGATGGCGACGCCTTGCCGTCGGTGCGCAATGTCGCTGCAGAATACCGCCTCAACCCCCTGACAGTGCTCAAGGGTTACCAGGAGCTGGTCGACGAAGGCCTGGTCGAGAAGAAACGCGGCCGAGGCATGTTTGTTACCGACGGCGCGCGTAGTCAGTTACTCAAGGACGAACGGCAGCGATTCCTCGAAAAGGAGTGGCCGGAGGTCGCGGCCACGATCTCGCGCCTGGGGCTCGATGCCGAGACGCTGCTCAATGAAATTGAATCGACAGACGACGCAGGAGATAAGAATGACTAGCCTGGTCACTGCCAGTAATGTTTCGAAACACTTCGGCAAGGTGCACGCCGTCGACGACGTCAGCTTCGAGATCGAGAAGGGCAAGATCATGGGCCTGTTCGGTCCGAACGGCGCCGGCAAGACAACCTTGCTCAAGGCGTTGCTGGGCCTGACCGACTGCGACGGGCAGCTGTCGGTGCTCGGTCTGGACCCGTTCAAGCAGCGCAAGGAACTCATGCGCAACATCTGTTTTATCGCCGATGTGGCCGTCCTGCCAGGCTGGATAACGGTTACCCAGCTGCTCGATTTCACCGAGGCGACGCACCCCAACTTCGCGCGGTCGCAAGCCGAGGAGTTCCTGTCCAGGACGAAGGTGCGCCCGGACGCGCGGGTCAGGGAGCTTTCCAAGGGCATGATCGCCCAGCTGCACCTGTCGATCATCATGTCGATCGATGCCAGGTTGCTCGTGCTCGACGAGCCGACGCTGGGACTGGACCCGATCTTCCGCAAGGAGTTTTACAGCAACCTGCTCAACGACTATTTCGACGGCGAGCGGACCATCCTGATCACGACCCACCAGGTCGAGGAGATCGAGAACCTCCTGACCGACATCATGTTCATCAATGACGGCCGGCTGCTGCTCGACACCACGATGGAATCGTTGCCCGACATGTTCGCCGAGCTCATGACGTCGGGCGAGGACGCCGAGAAAGCGCGCCGCCTGAACCCGATCTACGAACGCGACGTGTTCGGCAAGAAAGTCATGACGTTTGAGAACGTCGACAAGGAACACCTCGCCACGCTCGGTGAAGTGCACACGCCATCGGTCGTCGACCTGTTCGTCGCCAAGGTGAAGGGGGCAGCGGCATGATTGGTCATCAGATTGCGCTGATCAAGAGAGAAATCTGGGAACATCGTTCGATCTGGATTACGCCTGCGGCGGTCGCTTTCGTCCTCACGTTCCTGGCGATTGCCATGGTGATCATGGTTGCCGCGTTCGGCGAAGCGATCAATCCCGAGATCGAGAAGATTGCCGATGCGACGATTCCTGACGGTGTTCGCCGGGCGGCGCTTGCCGTTCTCATGCTCGGCAATACGTCGCTGTTCATCGCCGCAATGTGGTTCCTGATGATCTTCTACTGTCTCGATTCGCTGTACGCGGAGCGCAAGGACAAGAGCATCCTGTTCTGGCGTTCGCTGCCGATAACGGATGCCGAGACCGTGGTTTCGAAGCTGCTGACGGCCGTCATCGCTATTCCCGTTGCGACCATGGCCGGCGTGATCATTTCGCACATCCTGAATCTGATCACGATGAGCTTCTGGCTGAGCATTGAGGGCGTCAACCCGTTCCGGTTCGTCTGGGGTGCCGTGCCGTTGTTCGATACGTGGGCGGCCGTGTTCGTGTTCCTGCTCGCGGTGCCGATCTGGATATCGCCGCTGCTCGGCTGGTTCCTGTTCATTTCGGCCTGGGCAAAGCGCGGTCCGTTTCTGCGGGCGGTCCTGCCTATCGCGATGCTGCCGATTCTCGAGTACATCATCTTCAAGACCTGGCATCTCGGCATGGCGATCGTGAACCGCCTCAGCCTGGAATCGATGCCGCTTTACGACATCTTCGATCTCGCCGAGCTATTCGATAATGATGACCTGCACACCGTGGTCGCGGAAGAGGGCATCAGTCTGCTGGCCTTGCTGGATATAGGCAGATTCGTGACCAGCGTCGAAGTCTGGGCGGGCATGGTCGTGTGCGGGCTGTTCGTGACGGCCGCGATCTATGTCCGGCGCTACCGCGACGACAGCTAGGAGGACGGCTTCCCGGAGATCTCGTGCTTCCTGAGCTTGCCGCGAAACTGGTGGTAGCTCAGGTTGAGCAGGTCGGCCGCCCTGCGCTGGTTGAACCGCGACTTGTCCAGCGCCGCCAGCAGCAATTCCCTTTCGGTGTCCAGGAGCCGCTGCGGCAGGTCCGCCGGCAGCAGCGGCGCCCGGCGCGGGCGGGCCGGGCCCGGTTTCGAATCCGATTGCTGCTGCAGCTTGTAGGGCGAGTCGAACGGATCGAACGCGATCCGTGAGATCGGCCGCTCGGGGTCGTCCGAGCGGTACACCGAACGTTCGATCGTATTCTTGAGTTCGCGCACGTTGCCGGGCCAGTCGTGCTTGAGCAGCGCCGACGCCGCGCGCGGCGAGAATCCCGGAAAGTAGGAACGCCGCAGCTCTGCGGCCATGTTGACCGCGAATGCATGCGCCAGGGTCATTACGTCCTCGAGCCGTTCCCGCAGCGGCGGTACCGTGATCACGTCGAAGGCGAGGCGATCGAGCAGGTCCTTGCGAAAATTCCCTTCGGCCGCCAGCGACTGCAAATCGGCGTTGGTGGAGCCGACAATGCGAACGTCGACGCGAATGGTCTCACTGCCCCCGACGCGCTGAATCTCCCCGTACTCGATGACACGCAGGATCTTCTCCTGCATGCGCAGTGAAATGGTGGCGAGTTCGTCGAGAATCATCGTCCCGCCATCGGCCCGTTCGAAGTGACCGATGTGCGTCTTGACGGCGCCGGTGAACGCTCCGGCCTCGTGCCCGAACAGTTCCGACTCGAGGATTGACTCGGTCAGGGCGGCGCAGTTGACCTTGACGACGCTTTGTTCCCAGCGGTCGGACAGGAAGTGCAGGCGCGCCGAGATCAGTTCCTTGCCCGTGCCGCGCTCCCCGACAACCAGAACGGGCTTGTCCAGCGGTGCTGCGCGCGACACGTGCTCGAGCATCTCGAGGAACGCAGGCGCCTCACCAATGATGTGCTGATCGGGTCTGCGGGTCGCCATTTGGCTAATTTAGCCAAAGTTTCGTCAAAAAAGCGATAAGTTAGCCAAAAAAACCACAAAAATGGCGTCGCCGCTGCCCTGCGAATCCCGAAAATCGGCTTAAAATTAATTACTTACTAACCCGCCGAAATGTTGGCACGAATGCTGCAACACTTTAGGTAGCTATTCACCAACACAGAGGACACACCATGGGTATTTTCACGAGATTCAGCGACATCGTGAACTCCAACATCAACGCCATCCTGGACAAGGCTGAAGACCCTGAAAAGATCGTGCGCCTGATGATCCAGGAGATGGAGGACACGCTCGTTGAGGTGCGCTCGGCCGCTGCCAGGTCCATCGCCGACAAGAAGGACCTGAATCGCAAGCTGGAAACGCTCGACCGCGAAGCGCGGGATTGGGAAGACAAGGCCGAGCTGGCCATTCGCAAGGGCCGCGACGACCTGGCCAAAGCAGCCCTGGTGGAGAAGAATCGCGTCGCCCGGGCGGCGGAGGTGCTCAAGCAGGACTATCTCGCCGTCGACGAGGGGCTGGCCAAGCTCAACGAGGATATCGCCCGGCTCGAGGCCAAGCTCGAAGACGCCAAGGCGCGGCAGAAAGCGCTGCTGGCTCGCCACAAGACGGCCAGTAGCCGGCTCGCGGCGCGCAAGAAGATCCACGACTACAAGATCGACGACGCGATGATTCGTTTCGAACAGTACACGCGGCGCATTGACGACGTGGAAAGCCGTGTAGAAGCCTACGACCTGGGCTTGCCCAAAGACCTGAACCACGAATTCGCGAGCCTCGAGGCAGAGGACGCGGTCAGGGAAGAACTGGACGCGCTGAAGCGGCGTGTCGAAGGCCGCACGGACGAGGACGACAAGAACGTTGCAGAAAGCTGAGCCATTCCAACGATAGCAAGGACAAGATATGACTCAACGCAGCTGGAATATCGACTATGGGCCCCTTCGCGGGTTCTACCGGGATCAGGAGAATGCCTGGATCTTCGGCGTGTGCGCAGGCATCGCCGACCGATTCAACTTCCGGCTATCGACCGTGCGCATCATTGCGGTCATCAGCCTGGTCCTGTTCTTCTGGTTGACCGCGGCCGTTTACCTTGCCGCGACGCTGCTCATCAAGGAGAAACCTCTCGTCTACTCAGGGCGCCGCTCGGAGTATGAGTTCTGGCGGCGACATCAGCGTGACTACTGGAGCGAATTATGACGGCTTATGCAACCACACACGAAGGACGATTCGTTCGCGACGCTGACCGTGGAATCGTCGGCGGCGTTTGCGCAGGAATTGCCGACTACTTCGGATTCAGGGTGTGCGCCGTCCGGTTCCTGTTCATCATTGCCCTGTTCCTGGCATTCCCGTTTGCGGTACTGACGTACTTCGCGATCGTGCTGCTGGTGCCGTCGGAGTCGAGCCGCTACGAGTACATCGTGGAACGCGAGGTCGTTCATCGGCGCCGGCGTCGCCGCATGTCGCGGCGGGAGCGCCGGCGGGCCGAGGCCGAAGCCGAGGAGCAGGAGCGGGTTCGCAGGACAGAGCGGGTAAGGGAGCGCTACCGGACACTCGACGAGCGCCTGGCCCGGATCGAGAAGTACGTGACGTCGTCACGCTACGATCTTGACAGGGAATTCAGGAATCTTTGAGATAGGTTAACGAGGGACCAGGGGTTCGAACATGAGTAATCTTTTTTGGGTCGTCTGCATCGTCGCCATTGTCATGACTGCCGAGACGATAAAAAAAATCTACGAAATGCGGCATGCGCGAAAAGAAGTAGACGAGAAAGACAACGACGAACTGGCCAGGCTGGACCAGCTCGAGGAGCGCATACGGGTGCTCGAGCGCATCGTCACCGAAGACAAGCATGATCTTCGGCGCGAGATCAACAGGCTCTAGGGCCGAATATCAGTCCTGCGAGGTCTCCTTGACCTTCGCGTTGTAGAGTCGGATCTGCTGATTGAACTGTTCGCCCAGCAGCGCCTTTTCCTCGTTGGCCGCGTCGAATTTCTTGTTGAGTATGTCGTCGCGGCGCTGCAACTCCTCGGGTGATGGATTGTCGAGTTCGGCGATCGCGGCCTTTTCGTCGCTCTCGATGCACTGCAGGTAGTTGTCCACATCAGCCATGTAAGCCTGGATCGCATCCTTGGCGGCAAGCAGCTCATCCTTGCTCGCTGTCGCCCCATCGGGGATCGCGGGCCGCTCGGGATACTCGCAGGCAATGGCGAGCGACGTCGAGAACAAAAGTACTGAGGCGACGGAAATCTTGCTGAATCTGGTCATGGCACCGGCTTTGGTTTTGAGGGCCGCCGTGGTCCGCGGCTCGGTTGGGGGATGACGGACTATTTAATCACTTTGAATCTGCCGAGTGAAGCAGTCAGGCGAACAGCGCACGGTAGGAGTCCGTGCCATCGGCCTGGGACAGCAACAGCTCGAGGTAATTCTCGGCGCTCATCGGGTCGCCGAACAGCAGGCCTTGAACATAAGTGCATTCGAGGCGCTGCAGGAAATTCAGCTGGTGCTCGTCTTCAACGCCCTCGGCGACCACGTCCATGTTCAGGTTTCGGCCCATCTGCACGATGGTGCCGACGATCGTCGCATCATCCGGGTTCGTCGCAACATCGCGAACGAACGATTTGTCGATCTTCAAAGTGCTGATCGGGAATTGCTGCAAAGCGCTGAGGGACGAGTAACCGGTGCCGAAATCGTCGATCGCCAGGTGCAGGCCGAGAGCATACAGCTGGTCCAGAAGTTTGACCGTGCGCTCGGGGTCTTCCATGAGCGTCGTCTCGGTGATCTCGAGTTCGAGTGAGGTCGGCGATACCTCGTGACTGCGCAGAATCGATCCGATGCGTTTCGTGAAGTTCATCTGGCGCAGCTGCTTTAGCGACAGGTTGACGGATACTCGACCGGGCGAGCTTGCCGATCGCTGCCAGAGCCGAAAGTCCTCGCAAACCTTGTCGAGCACCCACTCGCCGATCTCGATGATGAGGTTGGTCTCTTCGGCAATCGGGATGAAGTCGGACGGCAAGATGAGGCCGCGGTCAGGCAGCTCCCAGCGAACCAGGGCTTCGGCGCCGAAAACCTCGCCGGTCTCGATGTTGTATTTGGGCTGATAGTGAACGAGCAGCTCGTCTCTCTCGAAGGCGCGCTTGAGCCGGCTCTTGGTCATCAATCGTTCGACGGCGGCTTCGTTCATGGCCGGCTTGTAGTACTTGAAAACGTTGCCGCCGGATTTCTTGGCGCTGTAGAGCGCGGCATCGGCATTGCGGATCAGGTCGATAACGTTGGGGGCATCCTTGGGGTAGAAGGCAATGCCCATGCTGGCGGTCATGAACACTTCGTGACCCTGCACGAAGAACGGGTCCGCAAGCCGGTCGAGCACGCCGCGCGCCAGGTCGTCGGTCGCTGCCTGGTCTTTGCCCTGCGCACCGTATCCCGTGACGACAACAGCGAACTCATCACCAGCCAGGCGGCCGATAACGGAGTTATCGGGCAGCGCCGCGGTCAGGCGCTCGGCCACTGTCTCGAGCGTCGCGTCGCCGGCCAGGTGACCGAAAGTGTCGTTGATTTCCTTGAAGTGATCGATGTCGACGTAGAGCAGGCACAGCGGCTGGTTGCCGCGACGGGCGCGCGCGATCGCGCGCTGCAGCAGGTGCTGGAACTGCATGCGATTCGGCACTTTCGTCAGCGCATCGATGCGCGCCAGGTACCGTATGCGTTGCTCCGCCCTGCGACGCTCCGTGATGTTCTGCGCGGCATAGATGCGGTCCGTCGATTCCTGGCCCTCGTCCTCGACGAGAGAGCAGGTATACGAAACCGGAATAGACTCGCCGAACTTGCTCTCAAAGAAAGCCTCCCGCGGCACCCCCGAGGTGATGTCATCGACCAGCGTCGCTGACTTGCTGGTGTCCACGATGAAGTCGATCGAAACGCCGAGGAGTTCGTTCTCGGCGTATCCCAGCAGTTCCGTCGTGGCACGATTGATGCGTTTGATGCGGCCTTCCGCCGTCGTAACGACAATCGCCTCGTTCATGCCGGAGAGAATTCGGTCCACGTAGTCTCGCGACACGGTCGTGGCGCGCAGACGATCGCGCATGTCGTTGAAGACGGCAGCGAGGTGTCCGAGGGCGTCGTCGCCGGTCTGCGACAGAGGCTCGCCGAAATCAGCATCGCGCAACTTCTCAGCCTCTGCGCGCAGTTCGTCGATGCGCGCTGTCTGCCGGCGGACAATGAGCCAGACGACGATTGCACAAAGGCCGAGAGCCAGCATGCTGCCCCCGGCCGCCCAGCTGAAACTGGTCCGCACGAGCGCCTCGTGCTCGGCAGCAGGGGTGACCGCCATCTGCTCCGTGACGAGCCGATACTCCCGATACAGGATGACGAGCGCCGCCGTCGCCAGGGAAATGCCCAGCGCGACAATGAGCTTGATGTACCGTGGAATCCGCCTGCCGATCATTCGCTTGCAGCCCTTTTTCTTTTTGTTGTCAGGGGCATATGGCCAGAACCTAGTGTAGCACCGCCCCCGGGCGCGGGCGGTATTTTCCGCGGCATCGCTCCTGGTTGCGTCGAACCGAATATGGTCCGATTATTTCAAATAAGGCGCGATTCGGCGATCAGTCTTCGTGGCGCTTTTCGGTAAATTCGAGCGGTTCTGCAGGGCCCGTGGTTTTCATCACGCCTTCCACGACAGCGCCTTCCGCAACGGCGATCGCCTCCCCGGACACGGTTCCCGTGATCCGCGCGGAATCGGTGATCTCGACCTTGCCGCTGGCCACGATGTCGCCGTCGACCCGGCCTGCAATGATGACGTTTTCCGCCTGGATGGTGCCTTTCCACAGGCCGCCGTCGGCCAGCGTTACGGTGCCTTCGAGCTCGCAGTCGCCGTCGACGATGCCGTTGACGAGAAAACTGCCGGTTCCGGAGATCGTGCCCACGATTTTGCAGCCTTCATTGATCAGTGTGGCCGCGCCGGGGGCCTTGTCGCGCAGACGACGCAAGCGGGATTCATTCATTCTTTAAGATTCCATAGGGACCAGGACGCCAGGGCGCAGTCTACCTGCACGCAGCGCTGCTTGTCAGTGCATCATTCACGATATCCGCGACCCAGTGTCTCGACGGTTGCCAGCAGTCCGCCTTCGAAGACGAGACGGCGCATGAACTTGCGCGGGCCGAGGTTGTAGATGTACTCGGTGACCATGACTTCAGCCGGATACAGGACGTGGCCGGGCGAGCGCGACAAGCCCATGCCCGGCAGGCTGGGATACCCGGTCCGGTAGTCGATCAGGCGCACGGCAAAGCCCAGGTGCCGTTTCGAGGTCGGCTCGCCGCAGATTGCGACCACCTCGACCTCGTGCATACCTTCCTTGACCAGCTTGTTGCCGCAACGAAACGCAGCCGCCGATTCCGGCGCCAGCAGCGCGATGGCCAGCACGGTCGTTATCACAGCGGTCTTCAGGATTTGCAGCTTCATGTCGCAGTCGAGACTAACAAGCACCATAATGGTGTGCACGCAGCGCGCCGGCGCTTATGGTAAAACAGCGGCCGGACGCCGCACTTTACGCCGCCGTTACGGCGGTCGCGCGCAGAAGAAGAACAAATGCTCGATACATTCGACAACAAACTCGATGCAATAGTTTCCGCGGGCCTGGCGCTCGGGGGTGGTAAGAAGGGCATCGAGAAGGAGGCGCTGCGCCTCGACCTCGACGGCTACCTGTCGCGCAAGCCGCATCCCGCGGGCCTCGGGTCGGCGATGACCAATCACTTCATTACGACCGACTTTTCCGAGGCACTGCTCGAGTTCGTGACGCCGGTGTACACGAACACCTGGGAAGCGCTGCGCTTTCTCTGCGACGTGCACCAGTTCACGTATGAATGCCTCGAGGACGAACTGCTGTGGGTCGCTAGCATGCCGTGCCGAATTCCGCGCGATCCCGATATCCCGCTGGCGCGCTATGGGACCTCGAATGTAGGTCGCATGAAGACGATCTATCGGCGCGGACTCGGGTATCGCTACGGCCGCCACATGCAGACCATTGCGGGCATCCATTTCAATTACTCGCTGCCTGAGGAATTCTGGCCCGAATACCAGGCGATGCTCGGCGACAACGGTGATCTCCAGGCATTCCGTTCGGCGCAGTACCTGGGGCTGATTCGAAATTTCCGCCGGTTCGGCTGGCTGGTCCTGTACCTGTTCGGCGCTTCCCCGGCGATGTGCAAGTCTTTCGGTGCTGGCGAAGATCTCGACATGCCCGAGCTTAGCCGCGATACGTGGTACGCGCCCCACGGAACGTCGCTGAGGATGTCGGACCTCGGCTACAACAACCAGAACCAGTCGCGCATCAACATATCGCTCAACGATCTCGACCACTATATCGACGACCTGCAGAAAGCGATCGACACGCCGGAGCCCGACTACGAGAAGATCGGCGTCATCGTCGACGGCAAGTATCGGCAACTCTCGGCTAACCAGCTGCAAATCGAAAACGAGTTCTACAGCCCGGTACGGCCCAAGCGCGTCGCGCACTCCGGCGAGCGTCCCACCGCCGCCCTCAGAAGGGGCGGTATCGAGTACGTGGAAATTCGTTCACTCGATATCAGCGTTGACGACCCTGCTGGGATCAACCAGAACACGATGCGCTTCATGGAGGCGTTCCTGATCTACTGCCTGCTCGAGGATAGTCCGCCGTTTGACGATGCGGCGCTCGAGGAGACCCGGCTCAACCAGTCACGAACCGCGCGCGAAGGCCGTAACCCGGCCTGCCGGCTGTTACGCGACGGCGCCGAGGTCTCGCTGCCCGAGTGGGGGCACGAGATTCTCGACAAGGTGGAGGCCATTGCCGCTACGATCGATCGTGCCGAAGATGCCGACTGCTACGTGCAGGCCGTGCAGGGTCTCGCAGCGCTGATCGACGATCCGACGCAAACGCCGTCAGCGCGGTTGCTGCGAGACGTGCAGGAGGACTACAACAGCTTCTTCGAGTACGCCATCTCCATGGCGCGCAGCCACCGTGACTATTTTGCGTCGATCACGCCCATGTCCGAGCAGCGTCACGAAGAGTTTCAGCAGGAAGCACAGTCGTCAGTCGAGCGGCAACGCGAGATCGAGGCGGCCAACTCGATCAGCTTCGAGGAATACCTCGCGAACTACTATTCCGGCGAGTGATCTAGAACGGCAGTTCTTCGCCGTGTTCGAAAGCGAATTCGCGATGCAATGCCTGCAGACGCTGGGTCATTGCACCGACCTTGCCATCGCCGATTACGCGGCCGTCCGCCTCCAGCACCGGCGTCAGTTCTCCCATCGTGCCGCTCGTGAACACTTCGTCGGCCGTGTAGAGCTCGGTCAGAGACAGGTTGCGCTCATCGGCGGGGATATCGTTGGCGCGGCAGATATCGAGCACCATGGCGCGAGTCAACCCGGGCAGGCAGCTGTCTGCATGCGGCGTGCTGACGACGCCGTCCTTGACGATGAACAGGTTGGTGTCGTTGGTTTCCGAGACAAACCCCTGGATGTCCAGCATGATCGCGCTGTCGGCGTTTGCAACGTTGGCCTCTATGGCGGCGAGGATGTTGTTCAGCAGGTTATTGTGATGAATCTTCGAGTCGAGGCACTGTGGGGTGTTACGCCGCGTCGATGCCGTGATGACGCGAATGCCGTCATCCGAGTAGACCGGTGGTTTCCATTCGGCGAGCACGATCAGCGTACATCCTGACTGGTTGAACCTCGGGTTCATTCCCGATGTTATTTTTTCGCCGCGCGTCAGCGTCAGCCTGATATGCGCCTCGTCGCGCATGCCGTTGGCCTCGAGCGTGCGAAAGATAGCGTCGCGTATGTCTTCGTTCGATGGCACGGACTCGAATGCCAGTGTCTTCGCCGAGTTCTGCAGGCGCTGCAAGTGGTCGTCGAGGGCGGCGATGCGGCCGCTGTAGACGCGCAGGCCTTCCCACACGGCGTCGCCACCCTGAACGACGCTGTCGAAAACCGAGACGCGAGCCTCGGCCCTGGGCACGAGCCGGTCGCCGACGAAGACCACGATGTCGTTGTTGCGAGGGTCGGGCAGTTTCATTCTGTGTCTCCGTTAGTGGATGCGCGGATCGCTTTGTCGAACAACCGGTCGTACCACGGCTGGCACTCAGCCAGCAGCGGCTCGAGATGCTCGGGGAAATCCGTCTTGGCCCTGTAAGGCGAGAAACCCGTGCTCTTGTGCACGGCGTGATACCAGTGCGGCGCCCACACACCGTCCTCGGGCCGCGGCCCGGCGGGCCACTCCAGCATGGACGGTGTGAATGGATGGCCGAGATAATCGCACAGCTGGCTCAGCACGCCGGCCGGGTCGAGCAGCAGCTCCCTCGAGTCGAGAATCGCTGGTTGCTGGCCGGCCTCACAGAGCTCTTCATACAGATCCCACTGGCGCTTCAGGCCGGTGTCGGCCAGCTGTGCATTCGGGACCTGTATGACCAGCGAGGGCAGCATCTCCCTGGGGTCGCGAACGAGGAACACGTTGCAGGTGTCGCGCAGGAACCCGAGGTCGATGTCGACGAGATGGTGGGCCATGTGCTTGATGAACAGCCGCCGCGATGGATCTTCAGCCTGCCGTTGCAACAGGCCTTGCATGACCGCGTTGCCGTCGCAGTTCATTGCCGCCATGACGTCGGCGCCGCCCGGGTGATCGGCGCCCGAAACGCGCAGGTAATGACCGTACAGCGGCTCGTCCACAACCAGCATGTCGTCGCGTTGCGCAAAGCTGTACATGAGCGCCGTGGACACGTTTCGCGGCCCGGACCAAAGGCAAATCGGCGTTGTCATCGTGTTATGGCCTGCCTTATGTGCGTTCCGTCACAAAATAATGGCGCAGAGTGTGCTGGGACGGTCAATTTAACTAAACTTGCTCCATGTTCAAGACCTTCATAGCGGGAATTGTGCTCGGCGTCGCTGGTGCGGCTGCCGCGCTCCATTACATTCCTGTCGTGGACCAGTCTCGTGAACAGTCCATGATCGTCGTGCATCCGAATCATGGCAATACCGAGACGTTCCACATCAACATACCGACGGATCGCATCCTCGTTGGCCTGCCGGACCAGGCCGAGCCGCTGCCTGCCGGCCTCGAGTGGCCGACCGACCTGCACTTCGCCGCAACACGTACCGAGGTCTTCAAGATTCGCAACGGCAAGGAGGCCGTCGTCGGCATTGCCAGCCGCATCGCCGCCAGCGACGA
>JAAUYE010208011.1_pt1 | contig 20105 bp, 20 predicted proteins | sample 7278081 | NCBI WGS metagenome assembly JAAUYE01 (sample SAMN14350131, study PRJNA611818) | marine sediment metagenome | isolation source: surface marine sediment (0.6m) | place: French Polynesia: Moorea | collected 2018-08
CTGCCACCGCCAGGGCCGAGAAGGACCGGATGACGAAGGAATTTGAAGAGAAGATGGCCGCCATCTCCGAAGAAATCCGGCAGCAGATCGAGGAATTCAACCGCAAGTTCGCCGCCCTGACGCAGCAGCTCAGCGAGCAGCAGGAGCTCGTGGTGGTGTTGAACACCGAAAAAAGAGACCTGGAACTGGCTCTGGCCAAGCAGCGCAAGGCGTTTGTTGTTCTGGAGGACAAATACAACAAGCTGATCGGCCCGGCCCGCAGCCCCCTGGGCAAGATGGTGGCCGCGGTCCAATTCGCCAAAACTGGCGGTCAGTATCGAATCTTGTTCAAGGACATCGACTCCGATCGTTTTGAAGAGATCGATCGCAGGCAGCTGGATGAAAAACTGGGACAGCGAAAAACGGAGCTGAAAGGCAAACTCTACGTAAAGGTCATTATCCCCGAAAACAGCGGGTTGTCATACAACGAGGCCTGGAACTTCACCCGCGACATACTGTCGCGTTACGATTACTACTACCAGCAATAGGCAGATCAGGCGACACGGCAAAATCATGCTCACGAAACTTATTCATTTTTTCACCACCGACATCTGGCAGATGCAATTGAAGGATCTTTCCGGTATCCAGGTCTTTCTGCTGAAGCAGCTTCGGATCGTTGTCCTGGCAGTCAACGAATTTATTAAGGATCGCTGCTTCCTGCGCGCTTCGGCGCTGACCTTTTACTCGCTGCTTTCCATCGGCCCGGTGGTGGCGATGATTTTCGGCATCGCCAAGGGATTTGGCCTCAAGAAGCAACTGGAAGAGCTGGTCATTCAGCAGATTCCGGCCCAGGAAGAAGTATTGAATCAGATCCTCAACTACGCCCAGATCCTTTTAGAAAACACCAGAGGCGGCATCATCGCCGGTGTGGGTGTCATATTGCTGCTGTGGTCGGTGCTGAAGCTGTTGAATCACATCGAGCTGTCCTTTAACGATATATGGCAGATCAAAAAAACCCGCTCCTTGCAAAGGCGGATCAGCAACTACCTGGCCTTTATGGTTATCGCCCCCTTTCTCCTTCTGATGTACACAAGCATTCCAGCCTTCATATCTTCACATATTGCCACACTGGGCAGCAAATTTCTTTTCTTCGAAAAATTCAGCCCGGTGGTTTTCGACTTTTTAAAACTGCTTCCCTATCTTCTGATCTGGGGGGTTTTCACCTTCATCTATGTATTAATACCCAACACCCGGGTTACGTTTACCGCCGCCCTGGTGTCCGGCATCGTTGCCGGCACCATCTACCTTGCCGTGCAATGGCTCTACATCCATTTCCAGATCGGTGTTGCCCGGTTCAACCCGATCTACGGCAGCCTGGCGGCGCTGCCCCTTCTGCTGATCTGGCTCAATCTCGGATGGGCGATACTTTTGTTCGGTGCGGAGTATTCCTTCGCTCACCAGCATGTCGCAACCTACGAATACACCCCGGCGACCACCGACATGAGCCCGTACACCCGCAAACTGCTGGCAATGAAAATGCTTCAATTGATCGCTGTCCGATTTGCTGCCGCTTCCCCTGCGCTCAGTTCGGAAGAAATCTCCAAACAGCTCGAGCTGCCGATGCGTGACACCAAGAGCCTGCTCAAACTGCTGGAAGAAAGCTCCCTGCTGATACGCACCTGCCGCGAAGACAATGAAAAACCGACGTATCAGCCAGCCAGCGACATCGGAAGTTGGACCGTAGCAACTGTCAGCCATGCATTGGATAAAGGCGGGAATGCGTCCCTGCCACCGGCTCAGCAGGAACGGCTCACCGGGTTCGCGAACGTACTGGAGAAGTTTCAGAAAACCGTTGAATCGTCACCAGAGAACGTTTTGATCAAGGATATCGTGGTCTGACTTCAGGTGGCGTTCACGCCGACCTCGCCGGCAAAATGGCAGGCAACCGGATGGCCCGGTTCGACTTCACGCAGCTGCGGCTCGGTGCTGGCGCAGATGTCTTCGGCATAGGGACAGCGGGTGTGAAATCGGCACCCCGGCGGTGGATTGATGGGGCTGGGAACATCTCCTTTCAGGATGATCCGCTTGCGGTCCAGGTCGGGGTCGGGCATGGGAGAGGCCGAAAGCAGCGCCTGGGTGTAAGGGTGCAGTGGACGGCTGTACAGAATGTCCCCTGCCGCCAGTTCCACCAGCTTGCCAAGATACATCACCGCCACCCGATCACTGATATGCTCCACAACGTGCAGGTCGTGGGATATGAACAGGTAGGTCAGGCCAAAATCCTGCTGCAGATCCTTCAGCAGATTTAATACCTGCGCCTGAATGGACACATCGAGAGCCGATACGGCTTCGTCGCAAACGACCAGTTCGGGGTTCAACGCCAGCGCCCTGGCAACACCGATCCGTTGGCGTTGTCCTCCCGAAAACATATGCGGATAGCGGCGCATGTGTTCCGGTCGCAAGCCCACCACGTTCAGCAGCTGCTCGACGCGCTCTTCCCGTTGTTTTCTGCTTTTGACACCGTGAACCAGCAGCGGTTCACCGATAATCTGGGAAACGGGTTTCCGCGGGTTCAAAGATGAAAACGGGTCTTGAAAGATGATCTGCATTTTGCGTCGCAGGCTGCGCATCTGTTGCGGGTCGTAGGTGAGAATATCCTCCCCGTCAAAAAACACCTTCCCTGCGGTCGGCTCTTCCAGGCGCAGGATGTTTCGTCCAAAGGTGGTTTTACCGCAACCGGATTCCCCCACCAGTCCCAGCGTCTCTCCCCTTCGAATCGTCAGGCTCACACCGTCGACCGCTTTGACCGAAGCGACTTCCTTCAGAAAAACACCGCCACGGATGGGATAATATTTCACTACATCCCTGGCATCCAGCAATATCGGATTGTCGCTGACATCAGGCATATTTCAGGCACCGCGCAACATGATTTTCACCGACCGCATACATATCCGGTTCGGTGCGGTGGCACTCTTCGAAAACGTCCGGACAGCGGTCGCTGAACAGGCAACCGGCCGGCAGATGGAACAACGAAGGGACGATGCCAGCGATGGCTTGCAGTTTTCCCGCTTCTGTTTTACGGCCCAACACCGGTATCGACTGCATCAAGGAGACCGTATAGGGATGCCTGGGCTGGTTATACAGGCTGTGCACATCCGTGTATTCCATCATCTTGCCGGCATACATGACGGCAACATGTTGGGCCATCTCCGCGATCACCCCCAGGTCGTGGGTGATAAACAAAATGGCTGCCCCGGTCTCCTCCTTGAGGTTGTTCATCAGGTCCAATATCTGTGCCTGGATGGTCACGTCCAGGGCAGTGGTGGGCTCGTCGGCAATCATCAGTCGGGGATTGCAGGCCAGCGCCATGGCAATCATCACCCGCTGGCGCATGCCACCGCTCATCTGGTGAGGGTAATCCTTCAGACGGGTTTCCGCCTCCGGAATGCCGACCAGTCGAAATGCTTCTATTACCCGATCCCGGGTCTCTCTGCGAGAAAGCTTCTGATGCAAACGGATGACCTCCCCGACCTGGTCTCCGACGGAGAAAACCGGGTTCAAGGATGTCATCGGTTCCTGAAAAATCATGGAGATCCGGTTGCCGCGAATTTTGCGCATCTGGGCTTCGGAATATGCCAGCAGGTTTTCACCATCAAACAGGATTTTCCCTCCGACAATCTTGCCTGGCGGGTCGGGGATCAACTGGATAATGGAATGTGCGGTGACACTTTTCCCGCAGCCGGATTCTCCCACCAGGCCCAGGGTCCGGCCGGTCTTGATGGACAGACTGACGTCGTCCACCGCTTTGGCCACCTGCCCGCGTACAAAGAAGTGGGTTTTCAGGTTTTGAATATCGATTAACGTTTCGTTAGCGTTCATAAACTTCCATTTACCGTCGGGGCTGAAAACCGGTGCGGCTCTTATCGGCCTGCAGTGCTAATCTCTCAACCGCGGGTCGAGCGCATCGCGCAGCCCGTCACCGAGCAGGTTGAATCCCAGGACAGCCAGCAAAATGGCAATACCCGGAAATGTCATTACCCAGGAGGCGCGGAGGATCAAGCCCCGGCTGCGGGCAATCATGGCACCCCACTCGGGTGTGGGGGGCTGGGCACCCAATCCCAGGAAACTAAGGGCTGCCGCATCCAGAATCGCCGACGCCATGCTCAGGGTGGTTTGAACGATCAGCGGGCCCATGCAGTTTGGCAGGATGGTGATGAACATGATCCGAAAGTCACCGGCGCCGACGGACCGGGCCGCCATGACGTAATCCTTTTCACCTTCCTCCAGAACGCTTCCGCGAACAATTCGCGCAAATCGCGGCACATAGGTGATAGCAATGGCCATCATGGCATTCTGCAGGCTGGGCCCCAGATAGGCAACCACAACGATGGCCAGCAGCAGATAGGGAAAGGCCAGGATCATATCCATCACCCGCATGATGGCACTGTCTACAGGGCCTTTGTAATATCCGGACAGGCACCCCAGCAGCGTGCCGAGCGAAAAGGCCAGTCCGACGCTGAAAACCGCAACGATCAGCGAGACCCGGGCACCGTAAATAATCCGAGAGAGCGTATCTCTTCCCAGGTCGTCGGTGCCGAGTATGTTTTTGGTGCTTCCCCCCTCGTGCCAGGCCGGCGGCTTGAGTTGATCGTACAGGGAGGTCTCCAGCGGGTCATGGGGGGCCAGCAGGGGGGCGAAAATCGCCATCAACACAAACATCGTGATGATGATCAGGCCGGCCACGGCGGTCTTGTTTCGCCACAGCTGACTCAGCTGCTCCACCATGGGGTGTCGAATTTCCGCCGACGCTGCTCTGTTCGCTGTTACTGCTTCTGCCATTTAATTTCCTGCCAACCTCTTTATGATACCGATATGCGTGGATTGATGATCGCATACAATACATCCACACACAGGTTGATCACCACGAAAAGCGCGGCGATAAACAGTACACCGCCCTGAATCACCATGTAATCACGCTGCATGACCGCATCGTACATCCACTTGCCGACACCGGGCCAGGCAAAAATCGTTTCCGTGAGGATGGCGCCTCCCAGCAGCACGCCGAACTGCAACCCGATGGTGGTTACCACCGGAATCAAGGCATTGCGCAGGGCGTGCTTGAAGGTCACCTTGAATTTCGACAGCCCCTTGGCCTTCGCTGTCTTGATATAATCCTGGCGCAACACCTCCAGCATGGCCGAGCGGGTCATCCGGGCAACGATGGCCGTGGGGATGGTGCTCAAGGTCACCGCCGGCATGATGAGATGCCAGATGACATCCCGCAAAGCAGCCCAATTGCGGGTCAGAATGGAATCCAGGATGTAAAAATTGGTGATGATCTCCAGATCGATGTCGATGCTGAGCCGGCCGGAAAGGGGCAACCAGCCGAGATTAAGTGAAAAGATCAACATGAACACCAGGCCCAGCCAGAAAATCGGCATGCTCACCCCGGCCAGAGCACCGACCATGCTGAGGTAATCGAAAATGGAATATTGACGGGTGGCGGATATGATGCCGAGGATCGTTCCGGCAAAACAGGCGATAATAAGTGCGAATACGGAAAGTTCAATGGTGGCCGGAAAGCGCTGCTTGACCTCGATCCAGACCTTCTGCCGCGTCCAGATGGTTTCCCCCAGATCGCCTTTCAGCAACCGCCCTAAAAACAGGCCGTACTGGACGTGCAGCGGCTCGTTTAACCCCAGGTGCTCTCTGAGCTCCTCCAGGGCCTGCTCGGTGGCCCTCTCCCCCAGAAGCAATTCGGCCGGATCGCCGGGAGTGATGTGCAGCATCATGAAAACGATGATCGACACGCCGAGCAGCGTCGGTATCATGATCAGGATGCGGCGAAGAATGTAGGCAAACATAGGCGCGATGGGTTGCCTGGTCGTTGAATTCCGTCAGTGTCGGCAGCAGCTGTTTGTGCTGTCGGTTTCGGCTCGTCAGCGTTTCAAATAGCGTCTTCGTGTCGCGAACGTCGGATGATCAACCGGTGGGGCAATCCGCAACGGGCACGGTTGCCTTTTAACAGCCGGCACCGATGAAATACCGATGCCGGTTGGTAATAGGGGGAAGGACGTTGGTCCTTCCCCTTTCGGATTGCATGGGGCTACTTGAGCCAGACGTTCTTGATTCGGACCGATCCGGTCGGGTGCAATTTGAAATTGACCACATTTTTCCGGGCGGGCCAGATGACCGTGGAGTGCGCTACGGAAATGACCGGGCACTCATCGAATATCAGCTGCAGCGCCTCCTTGTAAATCTTGGCGCGCTGGTTCTGATCGATGGTTTCCCGTCCTTTGATCATCAGTTCGTGATAGCGCTGGTTGTGCCACTGGGTACGTATGGATGAAGAGGCCAATCCATCGAACAGCACGGCCAGGAAGTTGTCCGGATCGCCGTTGTCACCGGTCCAGCCAAGCTGGAACAGATCCATTTCCTCGGGTTGCTCCCGCTGGCGCTTCAAATACGTTCCCCATTCAAAGGTGACCACCTTGGCGGTGATGCCGACCTTGGCCAGATCGGCAGCCATGGCTTCCCCGATCTTGATGCCTTCGGGATTGTAGGGACGCGGCACCGGCATCGACCACAGGGAGATTTCTCCCAGACCCTGTCCACCCGGATAGCCGGCTTCGGCCAACAGCTTCTTGGAAAGGGCAGGATCGTATTTGAAACCCGGCACATTCGTATTGTAACCCCACATGGTGGGGGGAATGGGATTTCTGGCCACCTGGCCCATCCCCTGGTAGATGTTGTCCACGATCGCTTTGCGGTTGATGGCATGGGCGATCGCTTTGCGCATCTTGACGTTGCTCTTCCAGGGCTCCTTTGTATGGTTGAAAGAAAGGTAGCCGATGTTCATACCCGGCTGGGTGGGCAGCCACAGGTTTTTATCCTTACGGGCCAGCGCAATGTCGGCCGGGTTGGGGAATTGGCAGATGTGAATGTTACCGGTTTTCAGTTCCAGAAACCGCACCGAGTTCTCCGGGATGGAGCGAAATACGATCCGATCCACGTATGGCCCGCCGCTTTTATCCCAGTACTCGGTGTTTTTGGTCAGAACGATCCGATCGTCCTTGATCCAGGCAACGAATTTAAACGGACCGGTTCCCACCGGATTGCGTAAAAACTCCTTGGGATTCTTGGTAAAGGCGGTGGGGCTGATGATGTCGGCGAAATCCATGCCCATGTTGGCCAGAAACGGCGCCTGCACCTGTTTGAGCTTGAAAACCACCGTGTACTCGTCAACTGCCTCGATGGAATCGACGATGGCATCCATTTCCATGGACACCCAGTATTCCGGCGGACGTTCCTGGGCCGGAATATCCCAGCCCTGGCCGTAAAACTTGACCTTGCGATCCTTCATCATGCGGCCGATGGAAAATACCACCGCATTTGCATTAAACGGCGTACCGTCATGAAATTTCACCCCTTGGCGCAGATAAAACGTGTACTGCTTCCCATCCGGAGAGATCTTCCACGATTTGGCCAACCCGGGCTCCAGGGCCGTGGATTCGTCTTTGTAGGCAACCAATGCTTCGTATATGTTGTCGCAAATCATAAAAGAATTGCCATCCGTCTCATAAGCCGGATCCAATCCCACACTGTCGCCACCGCGTCCAAAGACAAGCGTTCCGCCGTGCTTTGGCGCAGCAGCAAAAGCCGTACCCACCAATGCAAAGGAAAGTACGGTCAAAAAGACTACGAATCTTTTCATCATCTGTCCTCCTTTTAGTTTTGGTTGAATGCAGGAATGAGATGTGAATCTACTATTGCTGGGTGTGTCATTTGTTCTTGCTTGAAGCAGTTCATCCGTTATCAGAGTCGTATTCGCATGTCAAAAGATAATTACCACGAAGGAGTGGATGCGCGTCAAGCTTGCGGCAGACGGGTTCGGACCCGGGCTACCCCACCGGTTGCTGCGCCAGCGCTCGCATATACCGGTCCAACACGTCGTAAAGCTCGATGACACTTTCGATCACCAGGTGCTCGTCGGAGGTGTGCTGGCTCATCTCTCCTTCGGCTCCCCACACGATTCCGTTCATTCCGTATTGGGATAGATATCGTGCATCGCTGGCCCCGTGCTCAAAACCGGTCACCGTTTGCGGTCGCATCGCCAGTAGCCTGTCCAGGTAGGGAGATTGGCCGCTTTGAAACAATGGTTCCTTCTTTTCCACCTGCACCTGCCCCCGGATACCGGCGCGAATCTGCTGCACCAGTTCATCCACGTCGTCGTTTTCGGTATAGCGGATGTCAAACACCGCCTCGGCTCTATCCGGCACCTGGTTGAGGGATTTCCCTGCCTGAATGCGGCTGAAGTTCAAACTCCGGTGCCAGTGATCGGGAGCCGACTCTTCAAAAAAGGAACGCAGGATGTGATAGTCGGCGATCAGGTTTTCAATGGCGTTTTCTCCCAGCCACGGACGGGCCCCGTGGGCCGATTTGCCCCGGGCGATCAGCTTCAGGTGCAGGATTCCTTTTTCTTTCACGACGATCTTGTCGAGATTTCCGCCATCCAGGGCAATACAGAATTCGGTTTTTATCCGCGAAAGGGCATGGCGTGCGCCGCTGGCCCCTCCGACCTCCTCATCTCCGGTAATCAGCACACCGAAAGGCAGATCCTCCTGGCTGCCTCCCTGCTGCCGCAGCCTGATCCGGTTCTCCTTCAGCAATACCAGAGACAGCGCTGCTGCGTATTTATCGTCAATACTGCCGCGACCATACAGATTGCCTTCTTCAACCCGGGGCTCGAACAGTTCATCCGGTCCCTCCACCACATCGATGTGACTCATCAGCAACACAGGAATGCTGCGGTGCTCGGGGGCAACAAGGATCGAAGGAACGTTGTTGTGGTCCAGGCGCCGGTACTCGATACCGTGGCCTTCGAGATACGTTTGAATAAAATCGATGCAGCGATGGATCTCTTCGGGATGACTGTGGGTGGTTTTGAAACGAATCAGGTCACTGGTAAGACGGATGATTTCTTCCATCGAGTGTCCCTTTCTATGGGCCGGTTTCACGCGACCCATAGTATATATAGATTCCGGCAGATTTCAAGGCGGGATCTCGCGTTCGACGGTTATCCCGCAAATCTAGACAGCTACCGAGCCGGAAACCGGCAGCAACTACTGCCAAAGGGCAAAGGGGGCAGGAAAAGGTCTTTTATTCGGTGCCGTCTTGTTGACACTGATTATCATCCCCTATATCTTAGTTTTCACTTTCGCGGCGTCGCTTTGTCGATCGCCATACAACACCCGACCGTGCGGAACTGCCGTGACCGACCGGCGTCACCACCGGCCGGTCAAAGCCCAAACCGGCGAACCAGTTGAAGATAGAAAAGCCCGAAGGCCCACGGACGCTGCAATGATCTCAGCCGCTGTCATTTCCGGATTCGCCCTGGCGTTGTTTGCCCCCGTCATCCACCGTTTCAAACCGGCGTGGAGCGGGGGTATTTTAGCGTTGCTGCCCCTATCCCTGTTCATCTTCTTCTGCAGCTACATCGCTGAAATCTCCAGCGGCATAGAGATCGTCGAATCCGTGGCATGGGCGCCGCAAATCGGTGTGGCCTTTTCCTTTTACCTGGACGGCCTCAGCCTGGTGTTTGCCCTGCTGATCACCGGTATCGGCGCCCTGATTATTTTCTACGCAGGTGGATATTTACACGGACATCCCAATCTGGGCCGTTTTTACACTTACATGCTGGGATTCATGGCGTCCATGCTCGGCCTCGTACTGGCCAGCAACGTCATCAGCCTGTTTATCTTCTGGGAACTCACCAGTCTCAGTTCCTATTTCCTCATCGGATTCGACCACCATCGGGAGTCGGCCCGTTCGGCCGCCCTCCAGGCCCTGCTGGTTACCGGTATCGGTGGCCTGGCACTTCTGGCAGGGTTGATACTGCTGGGACTGGCCGGTGGCAGCCAGGAGATCTATCAACTGCTGGGACAGGGAAACGCCATTCGTTCACACCAACTCTTTGTCCCAATGTTGATCCTGGTGCTGGCCGGTGCCTTTACCAAATCGGCCCAGGTGCCGTTTCATTTCTGGTTGCCGTCGGCGATGGAAGGCCCGGCACCGGTCAGTGCGTATCTTCATTCGGCCACCATGGTCAAAGCCGGCGTTTATCTGGTTCTTCGTCTCAGTCCGGTGTTTTCCGGATCAGCGGCATGGCATACGTCGCTGACACTGTTCGGTGGTGTCACCATGATTGCCGGCGCGTGGCTGGCGATCGTACAGACCGACATGAAAAAGTTGCTGGCCTACACGACAGTCAACGGGCTGGGTATGCTGGTATTTCTGACAGGTGTCGGAACACCGGTCGCCCTGCAGGCTGCCGTGGTTTTCCTGATCGCCCACGCGCTCTACAAGGGCTCCCTGTTTCTGTCGGCCGGAGTGGTCGACCACGAAACCGGCAGCCGCAACGTACGGGAGTTGCGAGGCCTGCGTCGCCGGCTGCCCCTGATAACCGTTGCCGCCGTGCTGGCCGGCATGTCCATGGCCGGTCTTCCGCCTCTGGTCGGATTTGTCGGCAAGGAGCTGATCTACGAAACGGTGCTGGCATCACCGGGACCCGGTCAGCTGACTGCGGTGGCTGCCCTGCTGGCCAACACATTGCTGCTGGCGGCCACCGGTGTCCTGCTGCTGCGCCCCTTTTTCGGTCGACCGGCGACCGAAGAGGTTGATGGCGATACCCATCGGGTGTCGGTCGACCTGTGGCTCGGACCGGTACTGCCGGCCGCGGCCGGCCTCATATTCGGTCTGTTCCCTTCAATGGTGTCCCATTGGCTGGTTTCACCCGCGGCTTCGGCCGCAGCCGCCCAGCACATCGAGACCCATCTGTCCCTGTGGCACGGCTTCACGCCCATGCTGCTGATGAGTCTGGTGACCGTGGCCCTTGGCTGCGTTTTCTACTTGGCCTTCGTATCAACGGAAACACGCATCGACCGGTGGCGATGGCTCGGAACGATCGGACCGGATCGCTGGTATGCCATCGGATTGGATGTACTCAAGGGATTGGCGCATTGGCAGACCCGGTTTCTGCAGAGCGGTTATTTGCACCATTACGTGCTGACCATCGTCCTTACAGCCATCATACTGACGGCCGTCACCATGATCCGGCTGAAGGGATTTTTCATACCGACGACCGATCTGCAGATCGGCTTGTTCGAGGCGGTCATTGTCGGGGTGATGATCCTGGCAGCGCTGGTGGCTGTTATGTCGAAATCCCGGCTGAGTGCGATCGTTGCCATGGGCGTTATCGGATATGGTCTGGCCCTTATTTTCGTCGACTTCGGCGCGCCGGATCTTGCCATGACCCAGTTTATCATCGAAACCATGACGGTGATCCTCTTTGTCCTGGTGATTTACCGACTTCCCCGCTACAGAATCATTGCCAGCAGAAGCAGCCGTTTATTCAATGCGCTGGTGGCCGCAGCCAGCGGCGCATTGATGACCAGCCTGGTGCTGGTGGCACACGGCGTCCGGGAGGGCTCACGACTATCACAGTACTTCGCCGACAACAGCCTGCTGCTGGCCCATGGTAGAAACGTGGTCAACGTGATCATTGTCGACTTCCGCAGCATGGACACGTTAGGGGAGATCACGGTGCTGGCGCTGGCCGGTATCGGCGTCTATACCCTGCTCAAATTGCGACCCCACCGAAACGACGAACAAGCCGAAGATCAAACCACCGCAGCGGAGTTGGAACAATAATCGACAGACAACTAAATGCAACCGGAGAATCATCCACCATGAAACCCGTTATCCTGACCACTGCTACCCGCTACCTGATGCCGATGCTGTTGCTGTTGTCGGCGTTCCTGTTGTTTCGCGGGCACAACCTGCCCGGGGGCGGCTTCATCGGCGGCCTGGTGGCAGCCGGTACGTTCATTTTGCACAATTTTGCATTCGGCGTTCAGGAAACCCGGCGGCTGCTGCGGGTAAACCCCCTGACGATCACCGCTGCCGGTTTGTTGATCGCAATGGGAAGCGGTGTCGTCGGGTTGCTGACCGGCAAACCGTTTATGACCGGAAAGTGGATTAAGCTGACCCTCGGAAAGGGAGCGGGGCTGCACATCGGCACACCGGTCACCTTCGACATCGGAGTCTATCTCGTCGTTATCGGAGCGACCCTTACCATCATACTGTCATTGGCGGAGGGAGAATAGATTGAATACACTGATTGCGGTTTTGGTGGGCGTTCTGTTTGGCGCAGGCATATTTCTGATGCTGAGCCGTACACCGGTCAAGTTGATCATCGGGCTGGTCTTTCTGTCCAATGCCATCAACCTGCTGATCTTCGACGCCGCCGGTTTGCAGCGGGGCATCCCACCGATTATTGCATCCGGCGCGGAAAAACTCACGGGTTCGTATGCCGATCCGCTGCCCCAGGCATTGATTCTCACGGCGATCGTGATCTCTTTTGGTGTGCTGGCGTTTGCCCTGGTGCTTTTCAACCGCACCTTCAAGACCCTGCCAGCCAGAGACTTGAGTGATTTGAAGGCCACCGACACATGAACATCCTGCTGGTTCTGCCCATAATCATACCGCTGGCAACCGCCTGCTCGTGCCTGCTGGCCTGGCGATCACGGTCGATTCAACGCATCTTTGGTGTCGCCGGATCCACCGGTCTGCTGACCACCGCATTGATCCTGCTGGCAACCGTCTGGCGCGACGGTGTCATCGCCACCCAGCTGGGCAACTGGCCGGCACCGTTCGGCATCACCCTGGCGGCGGATCTGCTGAGCGCCATCATGACGGTGCTCGGTTCTTTAATGGGCTTTACCGTGATGATCTATTCCCTTGGAAGCATCGATCGGCGTCGGGAGGCCCATGGATACTACACGTTCTTCCACCTGCTGTTGATGGGAGTCAACGGCGTATTTCTTACCGGAGACCTGTTCAACCTCTACGTCTGGTTCGAAGTAATGCTCATGTCCAGCTTCGTGCTGCTGGCCCTGGGCGGAGAGAAGGCCCAGCTGGAGGGGGCCATCAAGTATGTGACGTTGAATCTGATTTCATCGGCATTCTTTCTCACCGCCCTGGGGATTCTTTATGGGATGGCCGGCACCCTGAACATGGCCGATCTGGCGCTAATGGCGAAAGACGCAAAGTTTCCCGGTGTGGCAACCACCCTGTCGATGCTCTTTCTGGTGGCCTTCGGGATCAAGTCTGCCATCTTCCCGCTGTTTTTCTGGCTGCCGGCATCGTACCACACGCCACCGGTGCCGGTTTCCGCCATATTCGCCGGCCTTCTGACCAAGGTGGGTGTTTACACCCTGCTGCGGGTATTTACGCTATTGTTCATTCAGAATCCCGGCTACACCCACACCCTCATCCTGGTGCTGGCCGGTTTGACGATGATTACCGGCGTTCTGGGGGCCATGTCGCACAACGAGTTCCGACGAATTCTCTCTTTTCACATCATCAGCCAGGTGGGATACATGGTCATGGGACTGGGACTTTTTACCCCGCTGGCCATTGCCGGATCGATTTTCTACATCATCCATCACATCATTGTAAAAACCAACCTGTTTCTGATCAGCGGGGTGGCCCAGCGTATACAGGGATCCTTCGAACTCGACGAGCTTGGCGGACTTTCACAGAAAGCCCCGGTACTGACCGTCGTGTTCGTGATTTCGGCCTTTTCGCTGGCCGGCATTCCACCGCTGTCGGGTTTCTGGGCCAAGTACGTGCTCGTGCTCAACAGCCTGCAGATCGAATCGTATCCGATTGCCGCAGCCGCTCTGGTGGTCAGCCTGCTGACCCTGTTTTCAATGGCGAAAATCTGGGCCGGTGCATTTTGGGGAGAAGCACCCGATCAGCACCCTGCGGGTGCGGAGCAGTCTCCCACACCGAGTCTGTTTACCAAAACGGCCCTGTATGCACCCATGTTCCTGCTGGCCGGATTAACCCTGACCATCGGGCTGATGACCGAGCCGTTCATGGCTCTGGCGGTTCGAGCAGCGGATCAACTCATGAATCCCGCCCCGTATATACAGGCGGTCCTGGAGAGTCGACCATGAAACAGGTCAACACCTATCTGGGCACCATCATTTTGCCGCTGATCTGGATGTCTTTGACCGGCACCTTTACACTGCTCAATTTTGTGGTGGGGTTGGTGCTCAGCTCGATGGCCATCTGGCTTCTCGGATCGCGGTCAGACGTTGCCTTTGTCGTGTATCTCGGCCGGCTGTGGCAATTCCTTCGATTCAATGCCTTCTTTATCAAGGAGCTGGTGAAAGCCAATATGCGGGTGGCCTGGGAGGTCATTACCCCCACACACCACATGCGCCCGGCGATTATCGCCATACCGCTCGACTTGGAAAGCGATCTGCAAATCACCATACTGGCCAATTTTATTACGCTTACACCCGGCACCCTGAGCCTGGAGGTTTCCCCGGACCGCAGGACGCTTTATGTGCATGCCATGTATGTCGACGATGTGGATGCATTCCGGCGGGAAATCAAGGAACAACTTGAAAAACGCGTCATGGAGGTGTTTTCGTAATGCTGCAATTTACCATTCAATATATCGTCTTCCCGCTGTTGTGCGGCGCATTTATCCTGGGATTCATCCGGCTGGTGATCGGACCGACCCTGCCGGATCGGATCATGGCCTTCGAGCTGGTGTCGATTAGCTCCGCCGGCATCATCGTCACCTATGCGGTTTTCTCCAAGGGGTCGGTGCTACTCGATGTCGCCAGCGTCTGGGCCATTATTTCATTTTTAAGCGTGATTGCCTTTGCCTTTTACATCGAACGCTGGAGAGGTGAACCATAATGGAAATACTGGTTTGCTTTTTGATGATCACCGGCGCTTTTTTTACGTTCGTCGCCGGACTCGGTCTCGTACGCATGCCTGATTTGTATATGCGCATGTCCTGCAGCACCAAGGCAGGTACCATCGGTGTGGGTGCACTGCTGCTCGCCCTGGCAATTCATTTTGCCGATTTCGCTGTGGCGGCCCGCGCGGTGGCCACCATCGGTTTCATCTTTCTGACCGCCCCGGTGAGCTCCCACCGCATCGGCCGCATCGCATACCTTGTGGGCGTGCCGCTGTGGGAAAACACCATTGCGGACGAATTCAAGGATGTCTACCCTGCCGATGCCTGCAGCAAATTCGGAAAAGAATGCGTCATACCGGACATGAATGCACCGGATTGATGAGCCGTGGACGAAGACCGACGAACCGACACCGCCAATTGATCCATCGCCATAACCGACGGTACAGAGGAGAGAGCTAAAAGGATAAAAAAATGATGACCGAAATTATGAAAAAATTCGAACGGATCGTGGTGCATGCCTTGATCGTCATGATGATGGTGGTCGTGGCGCTGGCCACTGTCGAACTGGGCTGGATCATCGTCAAAGATATCATATCGCCACCGATCTTTTTTATGGAAATAAAGGAACTGCTGGAAATATTCGGATTCTTTATGCTGGTCCTGATCGGCGTGGAGCTGCTGGAGACGATCAAGGCCTACCTGGTAGAAGGAATCATTCACGTGGAGATCGTCCTGGAGGTGGCCCTGATCGCCGTTGCTCGCAAGATAATCATTCTGGACCTGGAAAAATACGGCAGTTTGACACTGGTGGGAATCTCCGCCCTGGTCCTTGCTCTGGCCGTTGCCTGTTACGCCGTCAAGCGGCGCTTCAAGAAGCCGGAATCCACAGCGGCGCATGTGATGGATTGAGGTTCAGCGGCTATTTTGCTATATTTAATACCGGTTCAACGCAATCAACTGGCTCCAACCTATCGAGAAGTTGGATGCGAAAGAGGCCAATTCCGGTACCCGAAGAAAGCAGGACTGGGCGATGGGGAAAAGGATAAAACACCGGCAGACGCTGGCAGCGTTGTTGGGCTTTGCCATGCTGCTGGGCGCGTTAGCCGGGGCGACGCATTCTGCCGCAGCTGCCGACCAGCGAACCGAAAACATGGTCACAGCCGCTGAAATCGGTCTGATCGAAGATGTCAGATCGGCTCTGGAGAATGGCGTCGATCCGAACAGCCGCAATGAATCGGGGTGGACCGCGTTGATGCAAGCCGCCATGAACGGTCACGCCGATATCGTCAGACTGCTGATTGACCAGGGAGCCGATGTTACCATCAAAGGAGATGCCGGCTGGGAAGCGCTGATGCTTGCCGCCCAGTTCGGTCACCTGAAGATCGTTCGTATGCTGATCCAGCAGAAAGCCGATGTCAACGCTGTCAGCCGCAATGGATCCACGGCCCTGATGTTTGCTTCCAGCAACGCTCATATCAAAGTGGTGCGGGTCCTGCTGAAACAAAATGCCACCATCGACGCCAAGGATTATCTGGGCCGAACCGCTCTTTTGTTTGCCGCATCCGAAGGCCATGTACGCGTGGTCAAACAGCTCACGGAGGCAGGGGCGCTGATCAACTTCCAGGACCAGGAGGGAAACACGCCGCTGATACTTGCATCCCGGGCAGGACACGAAGGTGTTGTGCGTGTCCTGACGGCAGTTTGTGCTGATCTCGCCACGACAGACGCAACCGGCAAAACCGCCCTGCAGATCGCTGAAGAAAAGGCCCACACCCGGATCGTCCAGATTATCCAGAACGCACCTGCGTGCGAATAACCCTGCCGATTTTGATTTGCCGGCGCAACTCCCTGCGCAGCCTTCCCCCCCGGATACTGACAATCCGCATGACCTTTCATATGTTGTATTTGTGGCCAGGTCGTGTTGACCGTATATTTTCAGGGTGTTATAATGTACTCCCTGTCGACACGTCTACAAGAGCGGAGGCCTCAGGGCGTGAGTATATAGCAGGCAATATTGTGAGAAGAGGAATAAAAGGTTGAATACCATAGAACACGACTACGAGGACGAAACACGCATTACCGCCAGACTGATCGACCTCATCTGCGAGATGACCATCGAACAGCAACTCGATCTTCTACGAGAACTCGACACCAGAGACTACCGCGGTGGTAGATCGGATTACCGCCGAAGCCGGAAAATAGCGGTGGACTATGAAATCGACAACTGCATCCATCGGGATTTCATCCAGGATATCAGTGCTGCCGGCGTGTTCATCGAAGCCCAGAGCCCACCGGCTGTCGGCGAGCGGATCACCCTGAGTTTTTCCGTCGCCAAGGGCAAAAAGCCGGTTACCATTACCGGTCGCATCGTACGCAGCAACGATCGCGGATTTGCGGTCGATTTCCGGCGCAGCACCCGCGAGGAGACTTCCGAGTAACCGGTATCCAGCCCCTGCCGGACGCAAAAACCCACTGCCCGCCCATTACACGGTCGATGATTCTGTGAAGCACAGAACAGCAGGGAACGTCGCCGACTGAATCATACCCTTGAAAAAAACCAGCCCCACTGTTGACTTTCTGCTCCTCCGCACTAAGTTATCCTAGCTTTTTTGGAGGTCACCCCACAGATCTTTGCGGTGTAACAAACCAACTGCTTGAAAATTCAGCAAAATCTTGCCTCACGCCAGGCAGCTGTCAACGGCTGTCCAGCCTGATTCGAAACCTGCAGGATGTTTTCAACCGGTTGCACACTGTCCGGACGAGTACCTGTTTCGTTTGGTGCTCTGCCTTGGGTACTTCCCTGCGAGAAAGTATTACTTTTTTTTCACATCCCCCAGGCGGCGGCCTGGCAGACACGCATTTAACTATTTGATATATAATTAAATATCGATATAAAGAATCCTTGCACGCTTTTTGCTAATTAGTATGCAAAGAGGCCGATTGCAACAGAGATTCTACACATACGGATGACTATGAAAACCAACAGACGAACCAATCCCAGTACAAAGATGCTATTCCTGTGGTGCATCGCCGGGGCAGTACTCCTGACCTTGATATTGAGCCCGACAGATTATGCGGCCACCACCCATCTGCTGGATCGATCACAAACTCGCCTGCACAAACCAACGCTGCCGGTCCAGATGCCGGACGCAATACTGTACTTTGACCCGGTGCACCACCTGTTGCGACTGCAATTTGATGCCGATCGCCTTAAAAAAGCCACGGTGGCGATGGTCGATGTGGAGTACGAGGTGATGTTGCGGGGAATCGAAGCCGCGGCAAACAACGCATCGACCCATGGGGAAACCCTTTTTTATCCCATTATATTCGAAGCGGCGTACCGCTACGAGGTCGATCCGGCCATGGTCAAGGCCATCATTCTGGCCGAATCGAGCTACAACGTCCGGGCTGTATCCAACAAAGGGGCCGGAGGCCTGATGCAATTGATGCCGATCACTGCCAGGGAGATGGGTGTAAAGAATATTTTCAATCCCCGACAGAACATTCATGCAGGCACGGCATATTTCAAGAAATTACTGGATCGTTACAACGGGAACGTGAAGCTTGCCCTGGCGGCTTACAACGCCGGCAGCGGCAAGGTAAAGCAATACAGGGGGATACCGCCCTTCAAGGCCACGCGAACGTATATCGAAAAAGTTCTTCAATATCATCGCATATATTCTCAGCAAAGCCGCACCAATAGAATTCATCTTACCAAAAGTTCGTAGCAGCCGGTCCGTAGCAGTTCACGCCGATGTGTCGGTTGATTCGAACTGTCGTAGCTTACCTGCGCAGCGGCGAAGTATTGCATATGATGGGCAGGGCTGATAACAGTTGACGCCTGATGGTCAAACTGATCTCAATCGGGCTGCTCTCGGGTCTGTTTTTCAGCTCAACGTTCATCCTGAACCGGCTGATGAGTCTGGAAGGCGGACACTGGCTGTGGTCTGCTTCTCTTCGCTACGCCTATATGATTCTCTTCTTGCTCGGCTTTCTAGCCGTTTCCAGAGGGGTTGAGGTAATCCGCGAATTTCTGGGGTATTTTTTCAGACACTGGAAATTCTGGGTGATTGCGGGCAGTATCGGATTCGGCGGTTTCTACTCTCTGCTCTGCTTCAGTGCCGACTATGCACCAGGCTGGGTGGTCGCCACGACATGGCAATTTACCATCATAGCGACACTGGTGGTGCTGGTTTGTTTCGGCAAATCCTTTCCTGCCAGGACCTGGCTTTTCTCTTCCATTGTATTTGCAGGTGTTCTGGGCGTAAATGTGAGCCAGGCAGGCGAAGCGAACATCAGGCAGCTGCTGCTGGGAGGTGTTCCGGTTCTGGTTGCCGCTTTCTGCTACCCTACCGGCAATCAGTTGGTGTGGGAGGCAAGCAGGGGCAACCGCCGGTTGCCAAACATTCAAAGTCCGTTTCTGGATAACCCTTTCCACAAGGTCCTGCTGCTGTCACTCGGCTCGCTGCCATTCTGGCTGATTCTGGTGGTCGTTGTCTCGCCGCCGCCGCCATCGAGCGGACAGCTCATCAACACGGCCCTGGTCGCTTTTTTCTCCGGCATATGCGCAACCAGCCTCTTTCTTTATGCCCGCAGCTTATCCAGCCGCGCAAGCGAGCTGGCAGCGGTCGATTCAACTCAGTCCAGCGAAGTGATCTTTGCAATGATCGGTGAAATCGTCTTCCTCGGCTCTGGCCTGCCCAGCGGCATGGCACTGGTTGGAGTTGCTTCGGTTTTGCTTGGACTTTCGCTGTTTATCTGCTCCCAGGAAACAACCGAGTGAACAAAAACCCCATCGAAGGAAATGCACAACTCGGACACAACGTGCCGGAACGATCGTGGTCTGGAACGCTATAGATACGTGTGGGATCGATGGTGGCAAAGGCGAGTTGGCAGGCGGGCATCCGGGAAACCGGCGGCGTCGGCAGGGCAGCCTAACGGAGGTATTTGGCGATTTTCAGCTTTTCCAGGCAGACACCGACCCATTTGCCGATTCTGACCCATCCGTCTCTTCTCTCAATCGGTGATCGCCGCTCTTGGCTGAAGCGACGCTCGGCGTCCAGTTCTTCTTCCTGGCGCAACAGGCGCTGGATGCGCACTTTTCTCCGACGGTCTTTTCCGGAACGGCGATCCGTCGGCGATCGATCCACCAGAGTCATATTCGGCCTCCAATCGTTTCCCGGCCCATTGAGTGCTTCTGTAACGATGATAGCGAATTGACCGGCTATAAACAAGGAATACTTTACACAGCGGGGTTCTTCTGCATCCAGGCCATGCACAGCCCGGACCGCCGGTTGACGGTTGCGTGGTTGACAGCGAGGCGGTTCTTGGCAAAGATACCGGC
>JAAUYE010015636.1_pt1 | contig 20061 bp, 18 predicted proteins | sample 7278081 | NCBI WGS metagenome assembly JAAUYE01 (sample SAMN14350131, study PRJNA611818) | marine sediment metagenome | isolation source: surface marine sediment (0.6m) | place: French Polynesia: Moorea | collected 2018-08
AACCGCGTCACAAAATTCGGTACAGAGACCGAACGCAGGGTCAATTGTTCGCCGAACAGGGCAGACAAGCCGGTGTTCATAAGCTATATAAAGAGATCAATCGGCTGCCTGCTTTTTAAGAACTTAGCGTTAATGCCTTTGCTTAAATCCCTGTTCAAACGGACCTGGTTCATCGGGTTGATGATTACCGTTCTGTTTCTGATATTTTCGGAGGCAGGATGGTTTAGTGGGCTCGACCGCCAGGCCTATAATCTCGGGGTAAAGTTTTCCGCGGCCAGGGATCCGCATGAAGACATCGTCGTTGTCGCCATCGACGACAAATCGCTGCAAAAGCTCGGCGCCTGGCCATGGTCGCGCGACGTACTGGCCAAGACCACGCAGCTGCTGGCCAAGGCCAAACCCAGGGTTGTGGGTTTCACGATGCCGTTCGACAGTACGCAATACGAAGCGGGGTTGGCATCGCTGGCCAAGCTACGCCAGGTCCTCAAAAGAGAACGCAAGCTGAGCCGGCGCGTTATCAACGCGCTGGTGCAAATCGAAACGTCACTCTACGGCGACGCTAATCTCGGCAAGAGCTTCAAGTCCGGCGGGCGCATCGTGCTCGCGATGCACTACATACCGGGTGATAAATCGGCGGGCGGGCTTACCGCGTCGATGCCGAAGTATATGCAGAAATTCGCTCTGCCCAAGGTCAGCATCAACGGCAACCATCGGGGTTTCGGCTGGCCCAGTCCCGACGTGACCCAGGCCGCCGAAATCTTTCCGCCGATCCCGATGCTGGCCAAGCAGGTCGGTGGCGTGGGCGTGGTCAGCTTCGCCGAGCACATCAACAGCGAACCGTTGATCGTGCAGCACAACGAAGAGTTTCTGCCGTCATTCGCGCTAATGCTGGCGACGCGCAGCAAGGGATTGTCGATGCAGCACATCGAGTCACGCACCAGCATCAGCCCGATGCTCGGCGGCAAGGATCTCGGCGCCGATATCGATTTCAGGATTTATCCGCGCTTCTACGCGGGCAAGGACGGCAAGCCGCCGTTCAAGCTGTACTCGCTGATCGACGTGCTCGACGGCACGGTATCGCCCAGGGTATTCAGTAACAAGATCATTATCGTCGGACTGACTTCGCCGCGCCTGGTGCAGCCGCGGCTGACGCCGCTCGGCGACCTGGTATCGCCTACGCTGGCGACCGCGCACACGGTTTCCAGCCTGCTCAACAACGAAATGTACCGCCTGCCCGAATGGGCGGCCTGGGCGCAGCGCGGATTAATTCTCGCGATCGGCCTGTACCTGATGTTCATCCTGGGCCTGTTCAGAACCAACATCGCATTCTTCCTGAGCCTGTTCGTGATGCTGATGATCTTCAACGCGCATTTCATGCTGATGAGCACGCAGGCTACCTGGCTGCCGATGATGTCGGCGGTGGTCATGCTAATCGTCGGTCACCTGGTTATCAGCACGCGGCGCTCGTTCAACGTCAGCCTCGGACAGGCGGAAGCCGAGCTGTCGGCGGCCAACCGCCAGCTCGGGCAGTCGCTGCACGCGCAGGGCAACCTCGACCAGGCCTTCGAAAAATTCCGCACCTGCCTGGTCGACGCCTCGCTGCTGTCGCAGGTTTACAATCTCGGCCTCGATTACGAGCGCAAGCGCCAGTTCAACAAGGCGGCCGCGGTATTCAAGTTCATCCTGCAGCACGATGCGAAGTACAACGACGTCGAGGAGCGCATTCAGAAAAACGAACAGGCCTCGAATACCGTGGTCCTCGCCGGGCGCGATACCACCGGCCCGGGTCCGACCCTGATCTCGAGCAAGGACGGCATATCCAAGCCGAAGCTGGGCCGCTACCAGATCGACAGCGAAATCGGCCGCGGCGCGATGGGCATGGTGTATCTCGGTCATGACGACAAGATCGGCCGCACCGTCGCGATCAAGACCATGGTGCTGTCGGACGAGTTCGAGGACGATATGCGCGACGAGATCCGTAACCGTTTCTTCCGCGAGGCCGAAGCCGCGGGACGTCTCGACCACCCGAACATCGTTACCGTTTACGACGTCGGCGAGGAACAGGACCTGGCCTATATCGCGATGGATTACCTCAAGGGCAAGGATTTGTCGGCCTACTGCACGGCGAAATCGCTGCTGCCCGTAAGCGAAGTCTTCGAAATCATCATGAACATGGCGATGGCGCTGGACTACGCGCATCAGCAAAAGGTCGTGCATCGCGATATCAAGCCGGCCAACATTATCTACGACAAGCAAAAACGCGTGGCCAAGATTACCGACTTCGGCGTTGCCTGCCTGACCGACGCGAGCAAGACCAAGACCGGCACCGTGCTCGGCAGCCCCTATTACATGTCGCCCGAACAGCTCGCCGGCAAGAAGGTCGACGGCCGCGCCGATCTGTTCTCGCTCGGGGTGACGCTTTACCAGATGCTGACCGGCGAACTGCCGTTCCAGGGCGATTCGATCGCCAACCTGATGTACAACATCGCCAACGAAAAACACCCCGACATACGCCGCTACCGTTCCGATTTGCCGAACTGCGTCAACAACGTCATCAACAAGGCGCTGTCCAAGGAAGCCGCCAGCCGCTACGCCGGCGGCAAGCAAATGGCCACGGCGATGAAACGCTGCCAGGAGCACATCCGAGAAATGGAAGCGGCCTGACCGGCCCTGCCGTCTAACTCAATGCCTTGAATCGCGCCAGCGCGCGCTCGCGCGTCGTCTTCAAATCCAGCATCGGCTCCGGGTAATCGCGCCCGAGCTTCAAACCGGCCGCGTCGAGCCGCTGCTGCCCGGCGGCCGAGGGCTGATGCCGCCATTTTGGCTCCAGCGCCGCGAGCTCGGGGCAATAGCGCGCCAGGTACTCGCCGTCCGGATCGAACTTCTGGCTCTGCAGCAGCGGGTTGAAGATGCGGAAATAGGGCGCGGCGTCGGCGCCCGAGCCGGCGCACCACTGCCAGCTCGCGCTGTTGCTGGCGAGATCGGCGTCGACCAGGCAGTCCCAGAACCAGTTCTCGCCGTGATGCCAGTGCAGCAGCATATTCTTGATCAGGAAGGATGCGACGATCATGCGCACGCGGTTGTGCATATAGCCGGTTTGCCAGAGTTCGCGCATGCCGGCGTCGACGATCGGGAAACCGGTCAAACCCTGTTGCCAGGCCGCGATCGCCGCAGAATCCGGCTCGAGCCAGTCGAAACCATCGAATTTCGAGTTGAAATTCTGCCGCGGCAGCGCCGGGAAGTGGTACAGCAGGTAGTAGGAAAACTCGCGCCAGCCGAGTTCGCGCAGAAAATGCGCCGGGCCGTCGCCCCCGGTTTCGAGCGCTGCCTGCTCGGCGCGATACCAGGCCTGCCGCGGAGAAATTTCGCCGAAATGCAGATGCGGCGATAACCTGGAGGTCGCCTGCAGCGCCGGAAAGTCGCGCCCCTCGCGGTACTGGTTTAGCGTATCCGTGCAAAACCCTTCGAGGCTTGCCGCCGCCGCGTCTTCGCCGATGTCCCAGTGCGCGAGCATGTCCCGGTGCCAGTCCAGGCGCGGCAACAGCTCGAGCGCGGATAATCCCACGCTGCCCGGTACCGGGTCGTCGATGCAGTCCAGCGGCGCCGGCGCCGGCAGCGGTTGGCCCGGCGGCGGCGCGCCAAGGCAGCCTTTTTGATAGTAAGGCGTAAACACGCGGTAGGGGCTGCCGTCGCCCTTGCTGATCTCCCAGGGTTCCCACAGCAGCGAAGCGTTGAAACTTTCGACATCGATCCCGCGCGTGCCGAGCTGCTTCTTGATGCGGCTGTCGCGCTCGATGCGCCACGGCTCGTAGCAGCGGTTCCAGTAAACCGCGCTGATCGGCAGGGCCTCGGCCAGTTGGTCGATAATCCTTGCCGCGTCGCCGCGAAACAAACGCAGCCGGCCGTCGAACGCGCGATCGAGTGAGTCCAGTGACCGGTGCAGCCAGGCGCGGCTGGCCCCGCCCATCGCCCATTCGCCAGCGTTGTCATCGTCGAGTATGTAAATCGGCAGCAGCCGCCCGCGCGCGGCGGCGGCTCGCAGCGCCGGATTATCGGTCAGGCGCAAATCCTGGCGGAACCAGACCACCGATAGGGGTTGCGAAGACACCTGAGCGCAGCCTTGCTTACAGCGAGTTCAGCAGCATCAACTCGTCGGGGTGCGGCTGCATGTAGTACGAACGTTCGATGTATTCGTTCGGGTTTCGGCGAAAGTGGTGCCGCAGCAGCGTAATCGGCACGATCAGCGGCAGCAGCCCGCGGCGATACTTGTCGATGCTGTCGGTAAGCTCCTGCTTGTCGCTCTTGTCGAGGTCGTGCTTGAGGTAGCCGCGGATGTGTTCGAGCACGTTCACGTGGTTGGAGCGTTTGGCGAAAATTTTCAGGATCGACATCATGTCGAGCAGGTAACGCTCGGCGTATTCCTCGACCGGCTGGCTGTGCGCCTCGGCCAGCTCGCGCCCGAGTTTGCGCCCGAGATCCTGGTTGTGGCTGTACAGGATCAGCTTGTGGCGTGCGTGAAAATCGGTCAGCTCGGCCCAGCTCAGGCCGCGCTCGAGCATCTGGTGCCAGCGGCGGTAGATAAATACGCGCTTGACGAAACTTTCGCGCAGCACCGGGTCGCCGAGACGGCCTTCTTCCTCGACCGGCAGCGCCGGGAAGTTTTGCATCATGGCCTCGGTGTAGAGTCCCACGCCGTTGCGCTGCGCCATTTCGCCGGTATACACCCGCACGCGGGTCATGCCGCAGCTGGGCGAGTCTTTCTTGACGATGTAGCCGAAGATCTTTTCGTGCCAGTCGCGCTGGCTATGCGCGCTGTCGACCAGGGCCTCGGTGACGTCGAGCTCGGCGGTCTTGTTGCCGACCGCGCGCACGCGGCCGTTGTCGTCGATCAGGCGAATGGTTTCCCGCGGGACGCCAAGCCCTATCGCCATCTCGGGGCAGTAGGGCCGGAAGCTGAAGTACTGGCCGAGGGTGTCGAGCAGGTAGCGGTTTTGCTTGTGTCCGCCGTCGAAGCGCACTTTTTCCCCGATCAGGCAGCTACTGACGCCGACCAGGATTTTCTCGTGCCGGGCTTCGTCACCCACGATGGCGGGAACCGGGTTCAGGCATAACCGCGGCGCAAAAACGGGTTCAGCAGCCGGTTGAAAAAGCCGGTTAACTGCACCGGGCCCTCGGTTACCGCGAGACAGATACACTCACGGTCCTTGGTGGCGACCGGCGTGTGGCGATCGCTCTCGTCGCGCACCAGGAAGTCACCGCGGCGGTAAAGGCCGGATTCGTCGGAGAAACTGCCCTCGAGGATCACCGTATACTCGTCGCCGAGATGGGTATGCGTGCTGGCGCTGCCGCCGGGCTTGATCTTGAGCAGTTCGACCTTGGCGCCGTTGCTGTCGCGGCACAGTTCGACACTGTGGATGTCCGCGGACACGCGCTTCCAGCGCAGGCTTGCGTAACCCTTGTCGATGAACTGCCGCAGGCAGCGCGGAATCGATGCATCGGCGGCTTCGGTTTTCACCTCGGGCTCATCCTCGGTCTCGGTCAGCGAGTCGAGGCGCTGCATCAGCTTTTGCTTGAGCGCGTCCGATGCGCGCGCGGGCTTGAGCTGTTGCATCAGTTCGCTGCCGACGCGGTTCAGGCGCTTGAGCTTGGTTCCGCAGCTTGCGCAATGCTCGAGGTGAGCAGAGATACACAGGGCCTGGCTCAGCGGCAGGCTGCCGGCGGAGTAGGCGGTCAATAATTCGTCGTAAGGATGGCTGTATGATTTTTCCATAACTATCTCGCTACCAGCACTTCGAGTTTCTTCAACGCCAGGCGCACGCGTGATTTCACCGTGCCCAGTGGCAGCTTGAGTTCGTCGCTGGCTTGTTGGTGGCTTTTTCCCTCCAGGTATACCTTGGTTAATATTTCTGCTTGTTCGCGCGGCAGTTCTTCCAGACCTGCTCTAATGCTTTCCTCGGCGCGGCTTTGCTGCGCCAGCTGAAACGGTCCCGGACCCTCGTCTTCCATTTCATTGAAAATGTCGGTCGGGTCGATTTCGGTCACGAAGCGGCTGTTGCGCCGCAGGTAGTCGATACGGCAGTTACGCGCCAGGGTGAAAATCCAGGTGTTCAGGTTGGCCAGTTTAGCGTTGTACTTATCCGCCTTGAGCCACACCCGGGTCATGACTTCCTGCACCAGCTCGTCGGCGACCAGGTCGGCGCCCGGTTCGCGGGCGAGACTGTAGGCGCGAATTTGCGGCGCGTAGTGGTCGAACAGCTCCGCGAAAGCGTTTTTGTCGCGGTCCACGGCCACCCGATCCATACAAGCGCCAAGATGGATTAGCTTGTCGCTGGGAGCCTTCGTGTTGGTCATGCGTGACATTATATATGCTCGAAACCGTTTGTCTGGCATATTTACGCGGCCGGGAAGCGACTGGATCACCGTGATCCAATTCTTCGAGGGTGGCGTATTAAGCCCCCAATAACTGTAAGTTTTAACGAGAGCGACACTCCTGATGAAAGCCAATTCGCCTTTAATCGAGCGATTCAAGGACTACTTCAGAGTCCTGCACGAATCGGATCTCAGCCAGCTGCGTACGATTTACGCAGATAACATCGTGTTCAAGGACCCGGTACACGAAATCCGGGGCCTGGTCGAACTCGAGGATTATTTCACCTCGATGTGCGCGGACCTGTCCGACTGCCGCTTCGAGTATCTCGACGAACTCGTCACCGACGATGCCGCCTACGTCAAGTGGATGATGCATTTCAAGCATCCGCGGCTGGGCAATCGCCTGATCAGCGTGCGCGGCGTCAGCCACCTCAAGATTGGCGACAAGATCGAGTTCCACGAGGATTTTTACGACATGGGCGCAATGCTTTACGAACAGCTGCCGGTGCTCGGCAATGTCACGCGCTGGCTGCGCATGCGTCTCGCGAGCTAGGCATGAGCACGGGTAAACAAGCGGTTGTCTGGATTACCGGCGCGAGCAGCGGCATCGGCCGCGCCCTGGCGCTGCAAATGGCCGCCCGCGGCAACCGCGTGATCGCCAGCGCGCGCAACCGGGGCGAACTCGAGCGCCTCGCCGAAGAGGATGCCAATATCACCGCGCTGCCCTGCGATATCACCGACCAGCGGTCGCTGCAGGACGCGATGCAGGCGCTCGCCGAAATATCGCCACACCTGGACCAGGTCGTGCTCAACGCGGGTACCTGCGAGTATCTGGACTTTCCCGACCCGGACTGGGGCGCTGTACGGCGCGTGATGGAAATCAATTTCTTCGGCACGGTCAACTGTGTCGAGGCCGCGCTGCCGCTGTTGCGCAAGCGCCCGGCCGGCGGTGCGCATATCGTCGCGGTGGCGTCCCAGGTCACCGCCGCCCCGTTCGCGCGCGCGGAGGCTTACGGCGCATCCAAGGCGGCAATGCGGTACTTCTTCGACAGCCTGCGCATCGACCTGGCCAGCGAAGGCATCGACGTGAGCGTGGTCAATCCCGGGTTCGTCGATACGCCGCTGACGCGCAAAAACGATTTTCCGATGCCATTTCTAATGGACGTCGACGAGGCCGCGAAGCGTATCGCCGGCAACCTCGAGTCGCGCCCGCGCAGCTACAGCTTTCCACTGCGCCTGTCGGCGCTGCTGTCGCTGTCGAAACTGATGCCGCGCTGGTGGCAAAAAATGGTCGCACCGAAAAACGAATATGCAACGACTGAATCGAACCGGGGAGCGGGGAAATGAAAATTGCAATCATCGGAGCCGGAATATCCGGCCTCACCGCCGCCTATTATCTGCGGCGCAACCATGACATTACGCTGTACGAGTCGGAGGCGCGTATCGGCGGCCACACCGCGACCATCGATCTCGATTACGCCGGCCGCCGTTATGCCGTCGATACCGGTTTCATCGTTTACAACGACTGGACCTACCCGCGTTTCATCGAGCTGATCGAGGAGCTGGGCGTCGACACCCGGCCCACCGAAATGAGCTTCAGCGTGCGTTGCGACGCCAGCGGCCTCGAATACGGCGGTAACAACCTGAATACCCTGTTCGCGCAGCGGCGTAACCTGCTTAAGCCATCGTTCCATAAAATGCTCGCCGATATCCTGCGCTTCAATCGCGAGGCCGTGCGTGACCTCGAAAGCGGTGCTATCGACGCCGACACCCGGCTTGGCGAGTACCTCGAGACAAACCGTTACGGCGATGCCTTTATTTACCAGTACCTGCTGCCGATGGGCTGCGCGATCTGGTCGGCCTCGACCCGGCGCATGGCGGATTTTCCGCTGCTGTTTTTCACCCGGTTTTTCAAGAACCACGGCCTGCTCAGCGTTAACGACCGTCCGCAGTGGCACGTCATCCGCGGCGGCTCGAGCAGCTATCTCGAACCGCTGACGCGCGAGTTCAAGGACGCCATCCGCCTCAACGCCAGGATCACCGGCGTGCGCCGTCGCGACAACGGGGTCGAACTGATCATGCACGACGGCCGCATCGAACTCTACGACCAGGTCGTGTTCGGCTGCCACAGCGACCAGGCGCTGGCGCTGCTGCGCGATGCGACGCAGGCCGAGCGCGACAATCTCGCTGCGATTCCGTACCAGATGAACGAAGTCGTGCTGCACACCGACGACAGCCTGCTGCCGGCGAAGAAACTCGCCTGGTCGAGCTGGAACTACTGGCTGCGCGAGCGTTACCAGGAGCGCGCGGTGCTGACCTACAACATGAACATCCTGCAGGGACTCGACGCGGAAACGACGTTCTGTGTTACGCTAAACGCCAGCGAGGCAATCGCGAAGAATAAAATTATCGATACCTTCCATTACAGCCACCCGGTGTTTTCACTGGAATCCGTCGATGCGGCGGCGCGGATCAAGGCCTTCAACGGCCTCAACCGGACCTGGTTTGCCGGCGCTTATCTCGGCAACGGCTTCCACGAGGACGGCGTGGTCAGCGGGCGCAACGTGGCCGATGCGATCAACCGGCTGCCGCAGCCGGAAACCAGGGAACAAGGCTCGAGGGAAATCGCGTATGCATAGCGCGATTTACCAGGGATTTCTGCGCCATCGGCGGTTTACCCCGAAGCCGCATAAATTTACCTACGAGGTATTCATGATGTACCTCGACCTCGACGAACTCGAGCAGGTGCTGTCGCTGTCGCCGCTTTGGTCGCAACAGCGCCGGCGCCCGGTGCAGTTTCGCCGCGGCGACTACTACGGCGATCCGGCGGTACCGCTCAAGCAGGCGGTGCAGGAACGGATCCACGCCGACACCGGCAAGCGTTTCGACGGTTCGGTGCGATTGCTGGCGAACCTCCGCTACTACGGCTACGTGATCAACCCGATTGCCTGTTATTACTGCTTCGATAGCGAGGAAAAGCTGCGCTACATCCTGGTCGAAGTGACCAACACGCCGTGGAACGAGCGCCAGAGTTACCTGCTCGAGTGCGACCCGGACAAACGCAGCCAGCGCATTCGCTTCGGCAAGGAAATGCACGTGTCGCCGTTCAACCCGATGGACATGACCTACGACTGGTGTAGCAACGATCCGGCGAAACTGTTGAGCCTCAACCTCGAAACCTGGCGCGGCGCGGAAAAGCACGTGGACGCGACCATGGCGTTGAAACGGCGCGAAATCAGCGCCGCCAGCCTCAACGGCATCCTGCTGCAGCACCCGTGGATGACGGCCAAGGTCGCCGGCGCGATCTACTGGGAGGCGCTCAAACTGTGGCTCAAACGCAATCCCTTTTACGATCATCCGGCTACGGAAAAGCCGGGTGAGCTGGACGATCCAACTATAACGAGACTGAAGACGAAGACATGAACTCGATAAATCCATCTGCGCTGAACGCGCCCGCGAAAACCGGTTGGCTGGGCAGTTTCGCCAAGTCGCAGCTGCTCAAGCGCCTGCAACAAATGCCGCGGGGTTACCTGCTCATCGAAGACGGCGATAACCTTTACAGCTTCGGCAACCCGGACGACCCGGTCGGCGTTAGCGCAAAGATAATCATCGAGGATGCCGGCGCCTACCGTGATATCGCCTTCGGCGGTTCGATCGGCGGCGCCGAAGCCTACATGCTCGGCAAGTGGAGTACCCCGAGCCTGGTCGACGTGGTGCGCCTGATGTCGGTCAACATCGATTTTCTGAACGCGATGGATGACGCCAAGCCCTGGCTCATGCGCTTCGGCGACAAGCTGTTCCACTGGCTCAACCGCAACACGCAAAAGCAGGCGCGGCAAAACATTTCACGCCACTACGATCTCAGCAACGAATTCTTTTCGCTGTTCCTCGATCCCGAGATGATGTATTCGTCGGCAATCTTCCCGCACCAGAACGCCGGCCTCGACGAGGCCGCGCTGTACAAGCTCGACGTCATCTGCCAGAAGCTCGACCTGAAACCGAGCGACCACCTGCTCGAGATCGGCACCGGCTGGGGCGGGCTCGCGATTTACGCGGCGAAAAACTACGGCTGCCGCGTGACCACGACCACGATATCGAAAGAGCAGTATGAAAAGGCTTGCCAGCGGGTGCGCGACGAAGGCCTCGAGGACCGCGTTTCGGTTCTGTTCGAGGATTACCGCAATCTCAGCGGCAGCTTCGACAAGCTGGTCTCGGTGGAGATGATCGAGGCCGTCGGCCACGAGTATTACCAGCAGTATTTCACGGGCTGCGCGTCGCTGTTGAAAAACGACGGCCTGATGCTGCTGCAGGCGATTACGATCCCCGACCAGCGTTTCGAGTACGCGCAGCGCTCGGTGGATTTTATTCAGCGCTACATCTTCCCGGGCGGCTCGCTGCCGAGCCACGAGGCGATCTTGTCCACGGTCAAGAAACACACCGACCTGCTGATGGTCGGCATGCAGGAGATCGGCGACGATTATGCGCGCACGCTCGAAATCTGGCGCGAACGCTTCCACGCGCGTCTCGACCAGGTCAAGGAGCTGGGTTTCGACGATTACTTCATCCGCATGTGGAATTACTACCTGTGCTATTGCCAGGGCGGTTTCGAGGAGCGCGCGATCGGCACCTCGCAGATTCTGCTGGCCAAGCCCGACTGGCGCAAATCTTCGTAGTCACGGGGTATGCAGGGCGCTGTCGCATGAAAAAGATACTGCTTAACCTGGCCCTGTTCCAGGTCGGCTGGCTGGTCTGCGTGCTCGGCGGCAACGCCTGGGCCATCGGCTACACCCTGCCGGCGCTGCTGCTGCACGCCTGGCTGGTATCGGAAAATCCGGCGGAATGGAAAATGATCGGTGCCGCGGTCGCGGTGGGCTGCCTGTGGGATATTTCGATGGCCAAAGGCGGTATTATCACCTATGCCGATGCGACCCTCGTCGGCATCCCGGTGTGGCTGATCTGCCTGTGGTTTCTGTTTGCCACCACCTTCATGCACTGCCTGCTCTGGTTGAGCCGTTATCCCCTGCTCGCGATTGCGCTGGCGGCGGTTTTCGGCCCGGCAACCTACTGGGCCGGCGCCGGTTTGTCCGACGCCGTGCTCGCGACGCCGCTGTTCGCATCGCTCGCGGTGATGGCGCTGGGCTGGGCGATCCTGTTTCCCTCCGGGCTTATCTATGCTGGAAAATTGAACCATGAATATGCAAAAGAACTCGAAAGGCGCGCGGTTGCGCCTGGCAGCGCTGCTGCTTAGCACCGCGCCCGCAATCGGTTTTGCCGCGGAAACCGTCGGCGAGGCTTACGACCTGAACAGCAACGAGCTGCTGTATCGCGAAATCCACTGCCTCGACGCGGCCGGTGATTCGCGCGAGGTGATTTACCGCAACGATCGCGACGAACTGATTGCACGCAAGCGCGTCGATTACCGCAGCGGCCGCACCACGCCGTCCTTCGTGCAGCACAACCTGTATTCCAGTCAAACCATCCAGGTCGAACTCGACGACGGTATGCTGACGATGAAAGTGCTCGACGCGGACAAGGGCGAACCGATCGAGGTCAAGTCGACCGAGCCCGGCGACAGGCTGCCGGTCGTTATCGATGCCGGGTTCGACGAATTCGTGCGCGCCCACTGGGACGAGCTCGTCGGCGGCGGCAAAAAATACTTCCTGTTTCCGTTTGCCTCGCGCGCGGCCCTGGTCGAGCTGCGCATCCGTCCCCTGTCCTGCAGTTACGACAGCGAAACCGATCAATGCTTCAGGCTCGAATTGTCGAACTGGCTTTATCGCATGCTCGCCGCGCCGATCGAACTCGGTTACGACGCCGAGTCGCGGCGCCTCATGCGTTACCGCGGCCTGTCCAATATCGGCGATGGCAACGGCGGCGGCCTGGAGGTCGACATTCAGTATCGCTACCAGGACCTGCCGGCGCAGGCCTGCGCTACCAAGGTCGGCAACATGAACGGTAGTCAGGCCCGGCTCGACCCGGCAGCGCCGCGCCGGGATGGCAACGGCTGATGCAAACCTGGCGCACAGTATTCCTGCTGCTGACGATTACGGCCCTGACCTCCTGCTCGTCGGTAACGGTGCAGCGCTACGCCGATAACGAGCCGCGCTTCGTCGCCGAGGAGTTTTTCAACGGCAAGCTCAGCGCGCACGGCGTGGTCAAGGATCGCAGCGGCGAGGTCATCCGCTATTTCAGCGCGGACATCGACGCCTGGTGGGCCGACGGCATCGGTACCCTCGACGAAAGGTTCGTGTTCGATGACGGCGAGCGCCAGACGCGCGTGTGGAAGCTGAAACCGAACGGCGACGGCAGTTACATTGCCACCGCGGGCGACGTGGTCGGTGAAGGCACGATGCAGGTTGCCGGCAACAGCCTGTTTCTCGACTACGTGCTGCGTATCCCTTACGGCGGCGACACCATCGATTTGCGTATCGACGACCGCATGTATCTCGTTTCCGAGCGCGTGTTGCTGAACGAATCGATCATGACCAAGTGGGGCTTCGAGGTCGGCCAGATAATGCTGGTCATCGAAAAGCAGGGCGATTCCGGCGAGCTCAGCGCGGGCAGTTGATACAGATACAGTCTTTAGTCGCGCGGCGGCAGGCCGGTGTGCTGGGTCAGGATTTTACCCTTGCGCGCACGCAGCGACTTGTTGCGGGAACTGTTCTTGCGGCGAGGGCTGTGGTAAGCCCCGGCCTGGCGCGGCTGATGCGCCGGCACCAGCTGATGCTTGCCGTTACCGATCAGGTCCTCGCGTCCCATCGCCTTTAACGCCGAGCGCAGCAGCGGCCAGTTGTCCGGATCGTGGTAGCGCAAAAACGCCTTGTGCAGGCGGCGCTGCTTGTCGCCCTTCGGAATGGTCACCGTTTCACTGTCGCGGCGCACGCGCCTGAGCGGATTCCTGCCGCTGTAATACATCGCGGTCGCGGTCGCCATCGGCGACGGGTAGAAATTTTGCACCTGGTCGGCGCGAAAGCCGTTGCGCTTGAGCCACAGCGCCAGGTTCATCATGTCTTCGTCGCTGGTGCCCGGATGCGCGGCGATGAAGTAGGGAATCAGGTATTGCTCCTTGCCGGCCTTTTTCGAGTATTTTTCGAACAGCGCCTTGAAGCGGTCGTAGCTGCCCATGCCGGGTTTCATCATCTTCGACAGCGGCCCGGACTCGGTGTGCTCGGGGGCGATCTTGAGGTAACCGCCGACGTGGTGGCTGACCAGTTCCTCGACGTAGGCCGGGGATTCGATCGCGAGATCGTAACGCAGCCCGGAGCTGATCAGGATTTTCTTGACGCCGTCGATGCCGCGCGCCGCGCGGTAAAGTTCGATCAGCGCCGAATGGTCGGTATCGAGGTTTTCGCAAATGCCGGGGTAAACGCAGGACGGCCGGCGGCAGGCGGTTTCGATCGCCTTCGATTTGCAGGCGATGCGGTACATGTTCGCGGTCGGCCCGCCGAGATCGGAGATCACGCCGGTGAATCCCGGCACCCGGTCGCGGATGGTTTCGATTTCGCGCAGGATCGAGGCCTGCGAGCGGTTCTGGATAATCCGGCCCTCGTGCTCGGTGATCGAACAAAAGGTGCAGCCGCCGAAACAGCCGCGCATGATATTGATCGAAAACCGGATCATTTCGTAAGCCGGTATGCGCGCATCGCCGTAACTCGGGTGCGGCCGCCGCGCGTAGTCGAAACCGAAGACATAGTCCATTTCCTCGGTGCTGAGCGGCAGTGGCGGCGGATTGAGCCAGACTTTCTGCCCGCCCTGGTTTTGCACCAGCGCGCGCGCGTTACCGGGATTGGTCTCGAGATGCAATACCCGGCTCGCGTGCGCGTACAGAACCGGATCGCGGCTGACGTCGTTGAAAGAAGGCAGGCGCACGACGGTTTTCAGCCGCGCGGCCAGCTTTTGCTGTACCACGGCCAGCTTGCCGTCGAGCCTGAGCTCGGCGGCGGGCGCGCGGTCGTCGTCGGGGCTGGTTTCGCACACGGTTTCGTCGACGATTTGATACGGGTTCAGCGGTTTTTCCACGCGGCCGGGCTTGTCGACATTAGTCGAGTCGATCACGGTCCAGTCGGGGGGAAGGTCGCTCACGAAAAACGCGGTGCCGCGCACGTCGGTGATGCTGCCGATGTTCTCGCCCGCGGCGAGCCTGTGCGCAACCTCGACCAGCGCGCGCTCGGCGTTGCCGTAGAGCAGCAGGTCGGCCTTCGCGTCGGCGAGGATCGAGCGTCGAACCTTGTCCTGCCAGTAGTCGTAGTGCGCGATGCGGCGCAGCGACGCCTCGATGCCGCCGAGCACGATCGGGGCGTCTTTATAGGCTTCGCGGCAGCGCTGCGCGTAGACGATGGAGCTGCGGTCCGGGCGTTTGCCGCCTATGTCGCCCGGCGTGTAGGCGTCGTCGCTGCGAATTTTCCGATCGGCGGTGTAGCGATTGATCATCGAGTCCATGTTGCCGGCGGTGACGCCGAAAAACAGGTTCGGTTTGCCGAGCTGCCTGAACGGCTCGGCCGAATGCCAGTCGGGCTGCGCGATGATGCCGACGCGAAACCCCTGCGCCTCGAGCAGGCGGCCGATGATGGCCATGCCGAAACTCGGATGATCGACATAGGCGTCGCCGGTGACGATGATGATGTCGCAGCTGTCCCAGCCAAGGCTTTCCATTTCCGCGCGCGACATCGGCAAGAACGGCGCCGTGCCGAAGCATTCCGCCCAGTAAAGCGGATACTGATTGAGCGGCCTTGCCTCTGAGCTGATTTCGATTTGCATGACGGTTCTGTTCGGTGGCGCGATTCTACCCGAACGCGGCTGTTTTGTTTAGCGCCCGCCGCGGCGGGTTAGCTGACCAGGTTGAATACCGCCAGCGCCAGCAGCGTCGATATCGCGCCGCGGCGAAACAGTTTTTCGCTGGACTTGTTGAACGCATGCGAACCCAGCCAGGTACCGAGCAGGTAGGTCGCCGCTCCGGGCAGCGCGGTGACGACATCGTCGACTCCGGTGGTGCCGGTTACCGCCGAAATCAGGGCGAAGCCAAGCACGCTAAAAAAAGTCCACGAAATAATCAGCGTGCGCCCCTGGTTTTTGTCGTAGGGCCCGAGCAGGATGAAAACCACCGCTACCAGCGCGATATAGCTGCCGCCGAAGACGATGCCGGCGCAGATGCCGACGAATACGAGCCAGCCGCGGGTCATCGGGTGGCGGTAGCGAAACCCGATCAGCATCAGGATGCAGGCGCTCGCGATGATCGCGGCCATGATGCGCTTCATCCAGGCCGGGTCGATTTCGATTAACAGCCAGTGGCCCAGCGGCATGAAGATCAGCGTCGGCAGGACCATGTAGGCGGTAGCGCGCCAGTCGATCTGGCGCAACACCGCCCTGAACAGGTAAACGCTGGAAAAGAAATCGACCACGAGAATCTTGGACACGATGCTTACCGGGGTAAAAAACAGGGTCAGGATCGCGAGAATGAAGGCGGGGCCGCCGAAGCCGGTAAAGCCGCGCACGAGCCCGGCGCCGAAGGCGACCAGCGCGACGATGGCCATGCCCGGCTCGTCGCTCAGATCGATTGCGAGAAAGTCCACGCCGCGGCCGCTTACCGGTCGAGCCAGTCGAGCAATTTATAGAAACCCATGCCGGCGCGCAGGTACTGCCGCCGCAGCGGCGCCAGCGGAAACTTCGGCGGACGTCCGCGTACGATCGCCGGCAGGTGCATCGGCAGCAGGCTGTTGCCCGAAGCGCTGCCGGCGAGCCAGCGCGCCAGTTCGCGCCCGCTCCAGGTCGCGCTGTTGACCCCGTTGCCATGGTAGCCGTAAGCGAAATAAACCGATTTGTCTCTCGGCATGCGCCCGATCGACGGGCGAAAATTCATCGCGAAACAGACCAGTCCGCGCCACTGGTGGGTGTATTCGAGGTCGGCGAACTGCGGCCACATACCTGCGATCGAGCTTTTCAGCGCGGCGTAGGTCCGGTCGGCGCCGGCGGGATCGCCGATATGGTTGGCGCGGCCGCCGAGCAGGAAACGATTGTCGCTGAGCAGCCGGTAGTAAAAAAACATATGCCTCGAATTGATCGTCGGATTCTCGGTAAACCAGCGTTTCTGTTTCAGCTCGTCGTCGCTCAGCGGCCGGCTGACGACGATCGCGCTTTGCAGCGGCAGCGGCCGGCCGCGCACGCCCGCGTGCAAATGCTCGGGCATGAAACCGTTGCCGGTCAGGATCACGCGCTCCGCGTCGAGACTGCCGTTCGCGGTTTCGAGCCGGTGACGCCCGTTTTGCTTGACCCAGCTCAAAACCTCGCTGGCGGCGTGAATTCGGGCGCCGCGCCGTTCGGCCGCCGCCGCCAGCCCCAGTGTATAGCGCAGCGGGTGCAGGCCGAACGAAGGCCGCAGCGCGATCGCGCCGTGCTGGTGCGGCGCGTCGTAGCCGATTTCGCGAAATTCGTCCCGGGCGATCACGTCGACGTCGAGACCGAGCAGGGTTTTTTCGGTCTCGGACTGTTGTTTCATCGCGTCGAAATGCGCCGGGCTCTCGGCCACGGTGTATTCGCAGTCGCCCTGCGCGAGAAAGTCGATCTCCTCGTCGCGGCCGAGTGCGCGCACCAGGTTAACCGCGTCCGCCTGGCTTTGATAAAACGCGCGGGTTTCCTCGACGCCGAATTTTTTCAGCTGCTGCTGAAGCGACAGCTTGGTCATGCCCATGGTGCAAAAACCGCCGTTGCGCCCGGAGGCGCCCCAGCCGATATGCCCGGCCTCGAGCAGGCAAACGTCGACCTGGTAGTCGCGCGCGAGGTGCAGCGCCGCCGACAGGCCGGTGTAACCGCCGCCGATAATCGCGACCTCGCAGCTTTGCTCGCCCGACAGCGGCGCGGCCCGGTAGCGATTTTCGCCCGCGCTCGCTTCCCAGTACGACGGCTGCGGTGTATCGAACTGGTACAGGCTGGGGTGGAACAGGGTTTTCATGACGATCGTGATTAGTAACCGAATGTCAGGGTCGCGACTAAATCGCCGCGGCGGTTTTTTTACCGCTATGCTGGTGCATGACCGGTCTTTGGTCAACCGCTGATTAGTCGGCTGCTGTCGTCAGCGCGCGCGAAACGCCATCACCACGCCGGCCATGATGAAAACCGACGCGACGACGAAAACGAACGACAGCAGTTCCGCCAGCAGCAGGAACGCGAACACCACGCCCGAAACCGGTTGCAGAAACTGGAACAGGCCGACACGCGCGATGCCGCCGGTGCCGAGCGCCCAGTACCAGAGGATGTAGGCGACGATGGTAACGCCGATCGCCTGGTACAAGAGGCCCGACCAGGCGTAGCCGCCGGCGCTGGCCAGGGTATCGAAGTCGAGCACGAAAGGCGCCAGCGGCAACAGCAGCAGCGCAAACAGGCCGACGCCCCAGAAGGTCGTGCCGCGCGACGAGTAGCCGTCGCGCTGCAGGCGCGCGCCGGCGACGTAACCGAGCGACGCGAAGCCGCAGGATATCAGCACCAGCAGATCACCGCCGATGGTAGCGTCGGCGCTGCCGGCCGCCGGATCGTAGATCAGCAGAATTTCGCCGGCGAAGGCAAGCGCGCAGCCCAGCCACCACTGAAGTTTCGGCCGCTGCCGATCCCAGGCCATGGCGATGGCGCCGGTCAGCACCGGCAGGATCGCCAGGATCATCGTCGCGTGGTTTGCCGTGCTCAGGCTGACGCCGAAGGTGAACAGCAGCGGGAAGGCGATAAAGCCGCAAAAGCCGGACAGCAGCAGCAGGCCGACCTGGTGGCGCGATCGCGGCAGCCGAATGCGCATTAGCAACGCGAGTATCATCGCCAGCGCACCGCCGATGATCGTGCGCAGGATCGCGACGTCGATCGCGCTGATGCCGCTGACCGCGATCTTGGTCGCAACCGCCGATCCGCCAAAGATAAACACCGCGCCGAGCGCGGCCGCAAAAACCATCCAGTTCATGAAACCGGCAAGTTGCCCCGTGGTGACGTGGTTATTCCGAGGACGGGTGATGTCCCGCCTTGTCGCGTTGCAGGCTGACCTCGCGCGACTGGTAGACGCTGTCGATAAAGTTTTCCCAGTTGTCGCTGATTTTGCGCTTGAGTAAAAAAGGCAACAGCCGCTGCAGCGCCGAGCCGCCAACCTCCTCGAAACCGTTTACCGCGACCAGCTTGCCGCGCACCGCCGAGGTTTTGCGAAACAGCAGGCTGCGCAGCGTCAGGTCGTGATTGAACAATACCCGCTGCTGCAGCATTTCCTGGTAAAACTCGGCCAGGCTGGACTCGAACTCCTCGATCGGAAAGCCGAGCGCGAGGTACCAGCCCAGCGGGCGCGCGATCTCGCCGTCGTAGTTGCGCACCAGGTCGACCACCATGCCGTCGCCGAGATTGGTTTCGCAGAGCCCGTGAAAACGCGGCAGGTGGTTGCCCAGCAGTTTGCTGGTTTTTTTCAGCTTGGCGTAAAAACCGATCTCGCGCTGCATTTGCGCGTCGATGCCGTTGTTGCCGATCTTGATCGCAAGGCGCGGGTCTTCCGGGTGCACGTAACACATGCGCCGCTTGCCCATGGCGAAGGGTTTGTTCGATATTTGCAGCATAGATCGCAGCTTGTCAGTCGAAGGCCTGGAGCAGATTTTCCAGTATCCGCGCGAGGATAGCACGCAGTTTTTCGGCATCGGCGTCGACATAGGTCCACGGCGCCTGCTCGAGCATGTAGTTGCATTGCGCGAGTTCCATCTGGATGGCGTGGATGCCGCCGCCGGGATCGCCGTAGCGGCGCGTGGTCCAGCCGCCCTTGAAGCGGCCGTTACGGACCGTCGAGTAGTCCGGCGCGCCGGCGCAGGCCCGGCCGACCGCGTCTTCGATCGCGGCGTCGCAGCTCGAGCCGTCGTTGCTGCCGATGTTGAAGTCGGGCAACTTGCCGTCGAACAGGTAAGGCACCTGCGAACGAATCGAATGGCAATCGTAGAGAATGGCGTAGCCATGCGTTGCGTGCAGGCGTTCGAGCTGTTCTGCCAGCGCTTCGTGGTAGGGCTGATGATAGACCTGCCGACGCGTCTCGATTTCATCGGTGGACGGCGCCTGACCCGGGTTGTATATCCCGATGCCGTCGAATGTGGTCGTCGGGCACAGGCCGGTGGTGTTTTGTCCAGGGTAGAGCGAAACGCCGGCCGGATCGCGGTTGGCGTCGATCACGTAACGGTGTATCGGGGTGCTGACCACGGTGGTGTCCGGCACCAGGTTCCGATAGAGCCGCGAAATGTGCCAGTCGGTATCGGCGCGCTCGCGGCCGTGCCGGTTCAGCCGCGACCAGATGTCCCCGGGGATATCGACACCGCCGTGCGGCTGCGCCAGCAGCAGCGGGCTGCCGCCGGGAAAAATCTCGGCTTTCATGGCTGCAGGCGCGGCAGCAGCCCGGACTCGTCGAGCGCGACTATGATCGCGCGCTCGCTGACGAGGCCTTCGATTGCGGCGATATCGTCGGCGAGATAACGATCGTCCTCGAGCGGCGCCACTTCGGCGCGAATCGCACTCATCACCCGCTGCAGCCGGGCGCTGGTTTGCATCGGCGCGCGGAACTCGATGCCCTGCACGCCGATCAGCAATTCGATGGCGACGATATGTGCGAGATTCTGATTCATCGGCCCGAGCCGCCGTGCCGCGTGGCAGGCCATGGATACGTGGTCCTCCTGGTTGGCGCTGGTCGGGGTGGAGTCG
>JAAUYE010172583.1_pt1 | contig 20060 bp, 22 predicted proteins | sample 7278081 | NCBI WGS metagenome assembly JAAUYE01 (sample SAMN14350131, study PRJNA611818) | marine sediment metagenome | isolation source: surface marine sediment (0.6m) | place: French Polynesia: Moorea | collected 2018-08
ATCCAAAAATCAATAGTCATCCACTTCCCGCGCAATGCGACAACTTCCTCTGTCTCAAATGCATAGCTAACATTTAACTTGCCGGTATTTGTATCTCCATTAGTTCGTTGGATCCTGAGAGAATATGCACCTAAGCCGTTAGTTCTTGCTGATTGCCTGGATACTGTCCACCCCGTTTGATTAGATTGCCTGAATACTTCCCACAAATCCGCTACATATGTTCCAACTGTTGGCGTAAACGACGTCCCTTCCTGCCAGCTTGGGAAATCGCCGCTGTACAACAGGTTTGTATTATTAACTTCTACGACATCGATATCCGCTGTTGATGCATTAATACTTAAACCACCCGCGTGCGAAATCGAGCGGACAAAATAACGAGTGGTAGAGCTAACTGGAGGGTCTAAATCAATAATTATTTCGGAATCAATTAAATCAGAAACGAATGTCATGCTTGACCAGTTGGATACGGTTTGTGATGTTGTCCCGCGACGTACTGCATATGCTACAACGTTCGGATCATTGGGCGCGCTCCAGGTTATCTTTACATCGTTTGATACTTGGACCGCCGCCGCTGACGACGGGTCATCTGGTGTGACTGCTAGCGATGCCAAAAACGTTTGTACCGATACAGCCGCGCTGTTGCCATACGGCCCCAACGTGATAACTTCGGCTCGATATGATACGCCTCCCTTAATATTCGGCGTGACAATCGCGTAAGTATTGCCCGCTGTATGCGGGACAATGATATCTAAAAGAAAATCAGTTTCCGATGTCAGTTTAAAGGTAACGTGGTATCCCTCTGCGAATGCCCAGTCTGCTGCAGTAAAGTTTATCTTAGTCCGTAATCGAGTAATTTCATCTGCATCCGTATAGACTCCTTGACTGAGAGACATACCTGTGACTTGCACCGGCGTCAACGGATCCGGCAACTGCGGAGTCGGCGCCGGTGTCGCTGTCACATCATCGTCGGTGTACGCGTTGGCGTCATAAGTCAATCCCCTATGAAACCACACGCCCGGTTCTGACATGCGCACTTGGATGAGGCGAATATCATAGGCGCTCAGGTTTCCAATCGGGTGGGTGATTTCGACGACGTCACCGGGCGTGTCTTTGGCGCCCTGGGCTGTGGTTTCGTATTCAATCAGTAATGAGTCCAGCAATCGGTGGTTGGCCCAATCCTTGCCGAACCGATAGGCGCGCTCATGCGTGTCGAATCCGCGCATGTAGATTTCAGTGATGGCATAATCGCCGGCACTGCGGTCATACTCGGCATATCGGTCTTGCCACGGCTCGCTTTGTCGGTCTGTGTACCAAACGCGAACGTGCGATGGCACGGGCTCACGTTGCGCCATGCGAATGGAGATAGTGTCGGCGATTTCGTTCTTCGTTAGCGTGCGCGAGACAGAAGCAGGTCGGTCGGGGACTAAGTATGCAGTCGACCCCTCGACACGCACAAAACATCCAGCATATCCGCGCAGCGCTTCAATCAAGGTGTCAAGAGAGTTGTTCTCCTGAACAAACAGGCCGACTTCGTGTCGCTTTTTCCCGTTGACCAGACCATCATTGATGTCCGCCATTGCATCCACCGAAGTCCAGTCTACCGTCAATCCAGCACCGAACTCCGGGCTGTACAGCACGTTACCGAGGATAATGCTCGGGTTGGTTGTGTACTCCCACGTAGTCGGAGTCGCCAACACGTGCCCTGCCTCGCGCGGGTCGTAGAATCGCAGCCCTTTGATGATGGCTTCGCACTCCGGGAATCCGTCGATTTGCGCGCTGTACGGCAGCTTGAGCACGCTGTACGCGTCAGCGACGTTGTTTGCCGTGTCAGGGTGCACATAGACGCCCGTGTCGTCGTAAGTGACGTCCGCGGCCAATATGGCCGAGTCCACGGTGTTGTAATTAGCGGCGCCAGGCTGACCGGTGTAGTGTTCCCACCAAGTTGTCTCGGAGGTCTTGTCCTCATCGTTGATGTAGACCTTTTCAATTGACTCAACGCCCGTGCGCCCACCGAAGGCCCATCCCAGCAACACAACAAGTAGGTTGTTGGTGGAGTCATCCCATACACTGAGAAGACGTGCACCAACGCGCACGCGGCCGAACGGAAGACCTACAAGAGCACCGTCCCCGGCCAACTGTAGAGATTGCTCTTGCTGCGTCCTACGAGATACGCGGTTGATTGTCGAAACGCGCGACGTGGTGGCTGGAGGTCGTTTGCTAATCCAGCCAATCGCGGGATCGTAGTCGTATCCCGCCATGCCCGCACGGATACGTTCAACCTCGTGCTGCTCAGGCGTCAGCCCGCGAACGAGATCAGGAGTCGAGGTATCATCTGCGATAGGGTCTAGACTCGGAGAGGGAAATAGCGGATCGCTGGTGGGTGGGTCGAACGAATCGACAAAGTCGTCCCACGAGCTTGAAGATGAGTCTCGAGTTCCTGATGAAGGCCGAGGGTCTCGTGGAGGTGGAGACGGCGGACGCGGAGGGGGAGGTGGCGGATTATCGGGAACGGAATCTAGACTAGGAGAATATAACGGAGGTGCTTTAGGAGGGGCAAACGAATTCTTAAAATCGTCCCATGATCGGCTGCGTGACGATGATCGTGCCCGCGACTTAGACGAGGATGCCCGTTTCGGCTTGTCGGTGGCAGCAATATATCGCCGCACCAAAGAATCCATCGACATAAGTCAGCCCCTTTCTATTTTGTACTTTTGTTGTTTCCAGTTGACAATAGTCCCCGCCGCGACAACGTGATTCCATGCCGGCGCCCCCCACCTTGACCTCGGTGTTCTCCTTGTCGAGTTGATTTTGCCGGTTAGGTTGAGAGTAAAATAAAGGCCTGCGCGGTCCAGATCTCCTGTCTTTAGCAATCCATCAAGTAACAGTTTAGTTTGTCCCGCGCTTTCGTTGTAAAACCACAATTTTGCAACTTGGTTGTCAGGAGGTTCGGATAGAAATACGCCCTCATATCCCGCCGCGCCTAGCACAGTTTCTGAGTGCGGGATTTGAACAGATGCGTTTTGTCCGCCGTTGATGTCTTCTTCGTAGCTGATAACGTCAAATCCACACGCCGTCCATGTCTGGGCATCGACTGTCTTGTTTGTGGGCCACCCGCTGTATAGCCGCAGCGTCGTTGTATAGTCGATCTGTAGTAATGCCCGTATTTGGGTGACGTCTCCTTCCAGGGAATTCGTTAATGCAGAGAGAATAGTTCTCGGCATTTAGGCCTCCCACGCCACAATTGATGAGTAAATGTAGTATGTCTCTGACGCGACATATTCCCATCGAGGCCGACTCTCGAAAAACGCAGTGTAGTTTGTTGGCTCTTGCACCATTTCATCGTCGCCCATGTACGGCAATGTAAACGTCACATTATCGTTGTTCTCGTAGAACAAAAGCACTGTGTCAACGTCGTCCGAATCACCTGCCGATACAATTTGACCGCGCCACATGTCGACGTCATGTATTTTGCGTGCGTTTGGTTTCCCGCTTGCCATACGGCGCCATCGAATGCCGCCCTCCGGAGCGAGATCTGAGCGAATCAAGTGCTTGATTGCTACTGGCCACGTTGCCATGCACAATTACCCGTTAATTTCTGACGTGTCAACATTTACGTTGACGCTGACATTGTTCAGGTTGTTGGCGGCTGTGGTTAACGCACGCTCGGAGTTGCGTGCTGCACCGACGATCTCATCCGCGGCCCTACCCATCGCTGTCGTAATGCTATTCGCCATTTCATTGTGGATGCCTTCCATCCGCGTTGTGACGCTTTGAAACGCAATGTCGGACGCAGACTGCAGGGCGTTGAGAAACTGCAGAGAATCTTGCTGGGCCGCCGCACGCTGTTCTTGCGATAGCGCGTTCCACCCGGTATTGAACAGCGAGAGTGCCTGATTAGATGCGGCCTGAATAGCCGCTGGATCGGTGTATCGGCCCGCCTGTAGATTAGCAAGGAGTCGATTGGCTCCAGCGCTTGATTCGTTCCAAATCTGGGCGCCTGTCATCCCGCTGTGGCGGACGTTGGTAATGGCCGCCTCAATTGAATTGGCCGTTTCTGCTCGAGCACGGCGTAGTTGCTGTGCAACTGCAAGTTCCGTGCGGCCGAACTCGGCGAGCGCAGTATTCAGGTCGCGAGTCGATTGTTCGGTCCCATCGAACATGGCGATCGCGGAGCCGAGGTCCTCCGCAGCGTCTTGGAATTGCTGCCACGGTGTGCGCTGCAAAGCAAGGGCCATGTTGTCGATGTCGTGGAACGTGCTTTGCGCGAACTCCTCAAACGTTGACAGAATCGCAATGAGTTCTATGAACGACTGATTGGCCATGTCGAAGTCTGCAGCAATTGTTCGTGCGGACTCACCAAGCGTCGTCAGGATTCCAAGGCTATTGATGAACGTCTCTAGCGATTCTTGCGTTGGCTGGAACGTATCCCAAAGTTCCTCTAGATCGTCATCCAGGACGTCGAATATGCGACGGAAGCGCCACCAGATTGTTTGCGCTGGATCGAACGCTCCCGCACCAGTGATCTCTCCGATGCCAGCTTGCGCCGCCCCGGCGCGACGGATTTGTTCTGGACTCAAAAACCCAGCGACAATTTTATCAAGATTCTCAATGCCGCGAATAATATCGAACATCTCGCTGGTGCGCGCTTGTCCGTCGCGTCCGCCAATCATGAATTGACCGAACGCAGACTCCCCAAGCACGGATCGCTGTCCGATCGCTCCGCGACCACCTGCGAAGCGTCCAGACGGATAGAATCCGAAGCTGACTCGTGGCTGTTGGTCTTTGTCGAGCAGCGATTGAAGTGCGCCGCCGCCGAAGAAGCCTGCGGCGCCGCCTGCGAGAGCAGAGAGACCCGCAACAATGGGGATTGCTAGGCCTCCACTGCCGAGAGACCCAAGAAGGCCAAGCTGGACAAGCGGGCCGAGAAACGACGTTCCAAGTGCATATCCGCCAAACGCGCCTAATGCAGAACCTGCGATTGCGCCTGTATTTCCGCCCAACGCTGAGGCTCCCGCCCCAGACAGTGCGGGGATTAGAAGTCCGGGATTTGATAATGCACCAAACAAACTTGGAATTGCCCCAGCAATACCTATTCCTGAACTCCCGCCCAAGCTAATTCCGAAGCCCCCTAAAATAGTCTGCAACGACGATAAAATGCTGCTTGCACCTCGCGCCGACTGGCCAAGCGTCTGCAACGCATTATTGTGCGCAAGCGTCGCTGCGGCAGCCCGCTCCATGGCTTCGCCTTCAATGTTCGCAACATCCCCCAAATCACGAACATTGACCGTCATCGTCTCTTGCAACGGCACAACAGCAATAGCCGCTCTGGTTCGCTCAAGGGTGGGAAGAAGCTTCTCCATTTTTGGAGTTACGTTATTGCCTATTTCTGCCCCAATGCTCCCTGCTGTAGCTTCAAAATCCTTTAAGTTTTTCTCTCCTTCTGCTAGCGCAGCTTTCATTCTCTCTATTTCTTCGCGCAATCCCTTAACTGCGCGCGTCGCAGGAGTCTCAAGTCCTACTCCCCCAAACTCTCCAAGAGGATCCTCTACCGATAACTCAACCGATTCAGCCAGTTTAAGATTGGCCTCCGCTTCTTTTAGCGTCTGTTTTGTCCTTTCGATTGACGCTGCAATCCCTGTTCTCGTAAGCTCTAACTGTAGTTTGTTCTCTTCTCTAAGCAGTCTTAACGCTCTAGTATGTTCATTTTCCGCTCGCACAATTGCGGTTATGCCTCGTACAACACGAGTTGCAATATTAGCTAAAAACGTGAAAAACGATAAGATACCGCTTTCTCCAATTGCTTGCCCTAGCTCTATTATCGCGTTTTTCATCCGCGTAAATTCGGCGGCCGGAACCGACAACGACGCTTCTAGACCTCCTTTCGTTAATCCCCTCAATCCCTCCGCAAGCTTTGGCAACATGTCTTCCGCGAGAATTTCTCCCTGCGAAACGGCTTTTGAGAATTGCTCTACTGTCATCCCCATGCCGCGCGCCGCAACCTGCATCGCTCCAGGAATTCGCTCGCCAAATTGCTGTCGCATCTCCTCCATTGACACGGTGGATTTACTTATCATCTGCGCAAGGGCACGCATCGCGCCCTCCGCGTCATCAATGCTCAAATTGAATACCCGGGCCGCCTCCATGGTGGCAGAGAAAATATCTCTTACTCCTGCCCCCTCCAGCTTTGTGCCCTGCGCTGCGGCCGCCAATTTTACAAACTGGTCTGTCGCAGACGTGACCGAAATGCCGAGCCTGTTTGACTCTTCTTTTACAAAAGCGATTTCTTTCCTTGCGGCATTCAATGATCCCGTCACGCTCAACATGCCCGCCTCCCAGGCTTGGGCTTTGTTGGTGACGTCAATCATTCCGGACACAAGTGCGCCGAACCCTGCTGCACCGGCAACGCCAAGCAGCACGTTCTGCATGCTGATCAGCTTGCGCGACATGCGATCGAGGCTGGAATTCGCTTGGCGAACGCCTCCTTCTATCTTCGCGGCATGCATCTCTGCGTCGATACGCAGTTTGCCTAGCAGGGCGGCAACACTCATGTCAAGGCGTGTCCTTTTTGATGTGTCCGGCAGCTATGCTGCGGAATTTGTTTCGCAATTCGGCATCGGTGGGCATCTTTTTCGTGTCCACCCGATAGGGCATGAAATCAGTGAGTTTCGGTCGTCTACCTCGGCTTGTTGTGTTGACGTCGACAATGGCTTTCGCGACGGTAGCGGCACGCATGTCGGCTCGGTCGGCATCCCACGGGGAGATCATGTAGAGCGCCAAGAAGTCGTTCCACTCCCGGGTGGTGAGGGTCTCGCTCAGTTCATTAGGCGTTCTGCCTAGCCGAAGACATAGTTCTAGGAATAGTCTCCTATCGTGCCGCTCTCGAAGTTTCCCGCGTTGGCCTTTAGGTCTTCTTCTGTCTCAGAGTTCATTTCTTGCGCTTTTTTGGCAAGACGACCTGAAATAATGGCTGGGATTCGAGAAACGACCTCCATGTGATCTGTTTTTTTGTACTCATACAGTGGCTCTCCTTGTTCGTCGCACAGCGACATTGCAAGCAGCATTACTTGCAGCCCGCGCGGCTCATTTTTTGGAAGTCCTTTCATAACTGCCGATTGGTATCGCTCCCACAATCCCTGCGGTAAATAGCGAAGGTAGAACAGGTGTTTTTCTTCGCCGAAAATGTCTCGGCAATCGCACTCTTCAAATCTCGCGGACGAGCCAAATTCTGCGATGGTTTCTCTGATGCCCATAACAAAGTGCCTCCTGTGTTATGGCGGGTTGGGGTTAAATGTTGGTGAAGTCGGTGGTCGGCTGCAGGCCCACTTGAGCCATGACCGCATCGTCCATCGAGGCCGAGCGCGAAAAGCTCGTGATGATGGCGGTGAAAGCCAATGTTTCCGACGGACTGCTGTTGAACACCAGATTGAAATTACGTTCGACACGATTGGTCATGTCAGAAACGAGACCGTCTTGCGATGTGTCGGCTGGGTCATAGCGCAGCCCGAGCGTAATCGGCGTCATCGTGGGCATGCCGTTGATGTACCTTCTGACGGAATCGTCGAAGGCCGTGACGTCGATCGGCGGTGCTTCTTTGCCCACGCCGCCCAGGTCGTAGAGCCGACCGATCTTTGTGAATACTTCAGGAGATGCCCCGTCCCCACGTCGGAGTTCGGTGCCTTCTGCCGGGATGCCATTAGCCATGGTTTCCTCCAGAAACGAAAAAACCCGGCAGAGGCCGGGTGGTTACAGGGTTTGGTGGGAGGGTTGCTCCCGGTGTATGGGGCTATCCCCAAAGTGATCCGTCGACCGACACGTGGAACACGTCCGGCTCTGTCTCTTGCTCGATGCCGCCATCGCGCATGGACTGCGTGTGGTAGGTGAAGTCCGCCGATGCGCCGAGCGCGGTACGCAGTGCGCTGGCAACGGACCAGGCCTCGGCGATGGTCTTGGCGAAGATGTCGAACTGGTAGATGCCGTTATCAAGCGCTAGGTCACCATCGAAATCGGTAAGCGGGGACCCGCCGACTCGAGAATACGATATGCACGGGTAGACCGGCGTCGGCGGCAGCTCGCCTGGGTAAATGCGCCCGCCAGCCACGCTGGTCGTCGCGTCGACAATCGCTGTATGCAGCACGGTCATATGAAGTAGTCCGCCCCGCGGGCGAGCGCCGCGCGCGTTTTCGGAAGATGCTTGGTGACACCATCCCAATAGGTGCGCATCATCAGTCGTGCTGCGGGTTTCTTTTGCTCATGCAGCGCTGGCCGCAAGAAGGGTTGCGGCGGCACCCAGGTCGTGCCTTTAGCGTACTGTCGAACGCCTCTGACGCTGACTGGGCGGCGCGTAGTCCGAGAGACACCGCGTCTCGTGACTGTCCGCGATCGCCGCCCAACCGCAAAGTAGCCGGTCTCATGAAATCGCAAGTAGAACCCGCCGCGGTTGACGCCGATGCCGATGGAGCTCGCCCCGGGCGCCGGCGGTTTCCCCGTGCGGTGCTCAATCATCCGCCACGCACCGGTGGCTTTCTTGCGCCCACCAGTATAGTTGCCCTGCCTGCGCTTCTTGCCCGGAGCCGAGGCAAGGAATCCCGCAGAGCGTGGTGCTTTTTGCTTGGCCGATCGGACGATCAGTGCCCCCCCCTTCTTAAGAGCGCGAAGGCGAAGCCGAAAGTCGTTCTTGTTCTTCAGATGAATCAAGCGCTTCTTGATTTCGGCCATCTCGCGACGATTCCATTCGAACGTCATGAAATCCTTGCCGCTTTGATAGTGCCGAGCACCACCGGAGCGCGTCAACGCGGCACGAGGAATGGCGGCTGTCGCTAACCGAAAAACAGGCATCAGGAGATCACCTCGCCGCAGACCATCTGAATCCATTCGTGAGATTCCCGCAGATCTCGAACGGTAGCGATCTGAAATATCCGGGCCTTGTTGATACCCCGGGCATTATGCAGCACGCGGTGCTCAGGCGTGATCACGCGGGTCTTGCTGGTGTAGCGCACCGTGATTCGCACGGTCATCGTGGAGATCTCCTGCGCGGCGACGTACCGCTCACGACCGACCAGCGGATCAATGCGCGCCCAGGCCATAGTCAGCGTGTGCCATGTTTGCACCGGTTGGTTGTACTCATCGGCCGTTTGCACCGGCGCCTGGATGACGACGCGTTTATCGAGCTGCCCAATTTGAGGCATGCAATGCCCTCCAGCCTGTCATGTCCTCACGGACTTGCGGATATGCTTCCAGGCAGCGCCCGATGTGACCTCGTTGTGTTGCCATTGGCAGTAACCGAGGTTACGACACCATTGCGTTCGATCGGGCGTGATCAGCGGATCCTCTATTCGGCGTGACGATACTTTGTGCGCCATGGATCCCAGGTCATAGGCTACGGTCGGGATGCCGGCCAGAATTGAGTCCACCCCGCTGTTCGAATTGTATGTGACCACTGCTGCTGCGCCGGCTAACGCATCCTCTAGCGTCCCGGTGAGCAGCTCTGCCCCATCTACCGTGCGCTGCAACGATAGCGGATGAGGTCGGTACTTCACTGGCATGTCCGACTGAGATCGGGCCTGATTGGCCACTATTGACGCCCACAACAGGAAATCGACGTCGCGAACTGCAGCATCGCCAGGACATTGCCCCATGATCAGGATGTAATCGCCGCCTGTGCGCCACGGCTTCACTTCGACACCGTGCTTGTCCCAGCGATCTTTGGGCGACATGTGACTATGAAAGTCTGCGCGCCCGTTCAGACCGTTCGCTCCGATCGACATAAACGCGCTTCGGTCGCCGAAGTAACCTTGCTCAAGCACGATATAGTCCATGCCAGTTTTCCGCTGGTTCTCATGGATATGTGGCAGGTTGTGGCCCCAAACGACAGCGAGCTTTGATGGTGCGTAACGCGACGCTGGCAGGATTTGCGCCTCGACACCATGGGCGCTCAGTCCTTTCTGGAACAGATCCATCGCCTGGTAATGATGTGCCCGATGGGGGTTGTCTGACCAGTAAAGCCTGATGTCGCTCATGATTTTACGGCTAACCATGTCTCCGACCGCCGAGTTCTAGACACCTTGTCGACATCTGCGGGCGACCAGATTTCCCTCAATAGGGAGTCCCACTCATCATAGGACCGCCTATTGACATGGAGCACGCCAACGCCTTCAAGCTTCGATTCTTCATTGGATATCGATACAAGAATGACTTTCCGCGACACCCTCCATAACTCTTTGAGAGCACGTTTGGTGTCGTCTGGCGGGAGATGCTCCATGACGTCAAGACAAGTCACTACGTCGAATTGGCTATCCTTGTAGGGAAGCGAAGTAATTTCGCCTTTATCTATAATGCCTCCGCACAGCCCGTCGATGCATTCGACGCCGCGCACTGGCCAGAAACCGATCGACACAGCAGCGCGAACAATTTCGGACCGTCCGCACCCTACATCAACCAGTGAACGTAGGCGGTTCGAGCCGTTGCCGGCATGAGCATTAAAATTTTTGGCGATTGTTTTTAAGTTCGTGACGGCATCTTTAAATCGATCTTCACCCATTCGATAGTGAGAATGCTCGTAACACGCGACGTATTTGTTCTGTTCTTTCTCTCTCTGCTGCTGAATGCTCAAGCCCATGTGGGCAGCCTTGTGCGGGTGAGTACGTACGTCTCGCCTGGCGCGGGTCGAGCCCACGTCGGGATTCGCGTGCGCGCCAGTGGGTACGGGTTCGACTCCTGTTCGGTCAATTTTTCGGCCAAGTCGTCGGCAAGTTCGCGCGTCTCATCTACCGTAAGGGAGATTAGCGGTTCCCCGCGGATCGATATCTCAATCATGGGTTGCCTCCTCTATTCAGGACCGCACGTGACAATGGGCCATGATGGAGCGGGATACACCGGCAAGTGCTCACGCTCAACATAAATTGGCACGGTCGCCGGCCCGCCGAGCAATCGGTTCAGGTCTGCCTGCAGTTTGCGCGCTTCCATCTCTGACAAGCGCACGTTCATGCCGTCTGGCAGCGGGATCTCTATGATCATGTGTCTTCTCCGTCCAGCACCGCCATTTCGGGTGGCAAATGGTCCCCGGCATGCTCCGCCAATTTTTTCATTTCGACAAAATGAAAATTTTCGACCGGGTGGAACTTGGCGATCTTGCGCCCTCCAGGCATGAGTACCGTTACCTTCAGAACGCAGCGCCCAGGTGCATCGCTTTCTGACACATCCGGAAGCTCCGGATTGGACACGAGAAGCTGCAGCGTCGCCTTCTGAGGATCCCACTTGGCGTCCAGAATCGTGGTGTAGTCGGGCAATGGGAGGTGGCTTTCAAGGACAGGCCCAGGAATGTCCACAAACGCTCGGTGAGACGTCATTTCAGCACCTTTCGCAGAGCCGCCCTCGGAATCTCTTTGATCGCGGTCTCCCGGGAACAGTTGATTAGCGCGAGGCCTATCTGGGGCGCCTGCGCCGCCGCGACCTTGTAGCCCTGCCTAAACATCTCGTAGGGCGAAGATTGATTCAGTCCGGTCCCGTGGGGATGATCGCCAAACCAGTGTTTCTCGCCATTGGGTCCTAGGCACATGTCGTACCCAAGCAGCAGAACCTTGCGGCATCCAAGTTGATATGCCACCTGGATCGCCTGAAAGCCCGAATTGCCGCCCCAGTGCAGCGTCCCCTGCTCAGTCGATAGGGTGTACCCAGGGATACCGTGGAAAACGAACACGTCGTGCTGGATTTTGCCGGTCTTGCCGTTGGAGTCCTGCGACACCTTGTGGCACGGTAGGTCGCGCACCTTGTCCCAGTGATAATCCCACCACCGCTTGTCGCCGGCATAGAGCATGTCCGCCCACAGCGCCAGCCGGTAATTGTCGTTGATGACGAGCACACGGGCCTTTCCGCGGCAGTAGTCAACGTCCTCCTGTGTCAGTGAAGGCCCGCTGGCAATGCAAACTACCGTGTCGCCGGTCCAGTCTGTTAGCGCGGGAATGCCGGCATACCGCCATAACTGCCTGGCGGTCAGCACACCCAGGTCACCCGGTGCTGATTGAGTAGTGCTTTGGCCCCAGCAGGCAATTGGTGGAACTGAGTCGCCGAGACATCAGGCAATACGGTGTCCTCTCGGTGGCGCTCGTAGTCGGCCGCCATCAGCAGAATAGCGTTGAGGATCCCCCTCGGAATCGCCGTGTAATCGGGCGGCGTATCCGTCGTACCCGCGTAGCCGGCGATGAACTGCACCTGCACGGCATTCATGATGGTGCGTGTTACTGGCCAAATCTCCTCGTAGGCCGGGATGATCCGTGCCGGCTCTGAGGCGGAGTCCGCCTGGTAGAGGCTGGAGTCCAACGTCTGCACGTTGCCGTCAGTGTCGGTGTATTTGATGAACACGACGCTCGACAGTGGCGACTTCGGCACCATAATCATTTGCGGAAAGGCGTCGAAGTACATGTCCCAGGTCTGCAATACCAAGGCCCGCCCAGTTTCAAGCTCCGCCCGTGCTCGCGCGATCTGGATGTACGTCTCAAGAAGCGTGTCCTCGTCGTCGCTGTCGATCCGAGCGTGATCCCTGAGCGTAGAAACCGATATAGGCTCTGTCGCCGGTGGCGTGTTGATCCGCAGGCCTGTGTAGCTGAACATCAGTGGATCCTAGGGCTTGCGACGTCGGCCACGTCGGCCGGCAAGCTTGAGTGTTTCTGCAGACGAGACCATCTTGGGCCTCGATTCCGCCGGGAACGTCGGGAGGTCATCGCCGTTATCCCTAGCCTCAAGGACGCGTAAAAGCTCCTCTCCCTCAAGCCGCGACATCGTGCCCCTCTCGATGCCAAGCAGGCCGACTGCAGGATTCACGTCGATAACTTCGCCTTGACGATTTCCGACGCGCTGAATGACGAGCATGATCGTGTCTCCCCGTAAAACTGGGGTGCCCGTCTCCAGGCACCCCGAATGCCTTCACCCATTGAAGGCCGCAACGTCTATCTGCGTCAAGCGCCCTGTTACGTCAGAACTGTAGCGCTTTCTGCCGCACCGTGACGAGCACCGGTGAGCAAGGCAATCACGCACGTGAGCACCGCAGTGCCGCCGGTCAACGTGACTCGCACGAACGGTTTGTCCTCGGACAACTGGGCATCCTCCACCTCAATGACATAGAAGATGTTGTCGTTGGCCGATCCAGCGAACCCGCTGGTGGTGGCCGCCGTGACCGCGCCGAGCACGTCACCGCCATCGGTTGTCTCGGCAGCGTATTTGAACGCAATCGCAGCGGCACCGGTGCCGGCAGAATCACTGCACTCCTCCACAGTAATGCCAGAGAAGGCAGCCGTGGATGTGCCGATCGCGACGATAAACGCCACTCGAGAGTAGTTCTTGAGGCTGACGCCGGCGCAAGAACCGGTGGTTTCGGACTGAGGCGGCAAAGCGTTGACCACGTGCGCGCCCTCATACAGGGAATATCCTCTCATGGAAGTAATCCTCCAAATGGATTTAGTAAACGATGGCAGCCTGATGTTTAATAGCGAGTCTTAAACATCAGGTGCCGAGGGAGCGCGGATTACGCGCGAGCCGCGAGAGCGACAAACGGGGACTGAGTCGAAGACCCGTTTTTCGGTGTTACAGGCACACGCCAGGCCGGCTGGCCGTCGACGCGCCAGATGCAGCGGAACGTGTTCTCATCGTAGATGAAACGCACGTGCATGCTGGATTCCATCTCACGCTTGGCCTTCTCGATCCGTAGATACTGCGACATATCCGCCAGGATGATGTCGCCAGCATCGCCGAGGGTGGCGCAGTACTCAATGGGGAACACGGGCCTCCCACCGAGCGTGCCGTACGGGGACAGTTCCCCGGGAGCCCCGGTTGCAGGCCTGAACAGCAACACGACCGCAGTGCCGGAACCCAGCGTCAGACTCCACAGTTGATCCATGACATCCTGATTCACAAACCAGACTGCATTGCGAATGGACCGGATAGGCAGTCGCTTGACCATCTTCTGAACGTTCGCCGTTACGATGGTGTCCGCCGTCTGCGAAGTCTCCTTTGCCACGGTGACCAAACATCCAGAGTTCAGGATCCCCAGCGGCTGACCAGCGCCAGTGCCGTTGATTACGGCGTCTTCGAAGCGAAACACGAGCTCTTCGGCAAACGCAGTCGTCGCTACAGCCTCCAACTGCACCGCATCGACCAGCACCTCATCGGTGGCATACATCAGAGCGATGAGTTTCTTGAGGTCCAGTTCAACCAGACCAAACCGCGGCTTAGTAGCCGTAGCCGTATCGGCCTCGTTCTTCCAGTAGGCCTGCACTCCGCCGAACCGCGAGCCATTGACGCGACTGGTCTCGTCAACACACGGCAGTTTGGTGCCGTTGGAGTTCTCGCCCAGCGGGATTTCGCGGCAACGACTGTAAACGTCACCCATGTCGTTCATGCGATCGAGAAGCGCGGAGCTGAAGTCCTTCTGGACCAAAAACCCGCCCTCGGAGGCCGTTCCTTCGTTGGCGCCGGAAGCGGCCATCTCAAACTTCAGCCTCGGGTCTGGGGCCATTCCACGATTGACGCCGGCCTGGACGATGGCCATGAGCTGCTCGCCGAACGTGGAAAACGGACGATCCGCTTCGTTGTTGTGGCCGACCACGACCTGACCTGCGTACGGGTTTGGCTCGTCGGTGGAGATAGCCGACTCGACGTCGAACGACAGCGCAGCCTGACGCTCCAATTGCTCCTGCTCGCGGGCAACGGCGCGCTCAATGGTTTTCATGTCCTCACCGATGGCGTCGTATCGAGACTGCTCCTCCTCGGTGAAGTCTCTGTTTTCGGCAGTCGCCGCATCCAGCAGGGCGTCGCCCTCGGAAACCAGCGCGGCCTTCCTTTCAAAAAGGGTCTTCAATCTGCCTTTCATGGTAGATCTCCTAGTGAATGTGATCAGAAATAGGTTCGATCCGCTGCGCGCTGTACAGGAGGCAACCCTACCTGGAGCCACGCCCGACATGGTCAATGGACGCTATCGGTGCGGCCCGGACCTTGGCCGCGAAGGGGGACGTTTCCGTGCTAACCGGTTAGCATGGAAACGGGATCAGACTGAATGCAGGTGGAGCCGGCGCCTGCGCATCTCGATGTTGCGCGCGGCAATGGTTGTGTCGGTATCGGTGGCGTCAGTTTCTTCGGTGTCAGCCGGGACGGACTCAGTGACATCTGTCTCGTCTGTATCCGCGTGAAGCCCAGCGAGCGCGGCATACGCTGCGTCGATGCCCGCTTGGCAGTCCTCAGCCTCACGCTCTGTGATGCACAGCGCATCAGCTTTTTGCTCGGCGTTGGCAAGGGCGCCGTCGATCAGGTCGGAGTTGCCGCTTTCGACGGCCTCCTCCAGTTCTTTCATGGCCAGTCTGGCCTCGTCGATAGGATCTAGCGCCCAGCCGCGGTCTTCACGGTCAGCAACCACCGCCATCGCCCGCCGGCGCCGCTTGCGCCCGCACCCGGCAATCAACCGGTTGACGGTCTGATCGAACGTCTCAACACGGTCAGCGAGGCCCACTTTCACTGCCTGTTTCGCCAGCACCATGCGGCCTTCGCCAAAGTCCTGGCGCACGGTCTTTTCGGTAACGCCCCGGTTCTTGGCAACGTCCTTCACAAACATATCATCGTAGGCGAGGACCTGGTCCTCGAGGTGACTGCGGTACTCGTCTGTCATCGGCAGAAAATCGAGACCCTCTCCCTTGTGCGGCGCGCTGGCAACCAGCGTGTAGTGCTCGCCGAGCCTCGCGTACTGCTCAGAGAAGTCCTCGTGCACCGCGAATACACCGATGGAGCCCACGTCGCCGCTCGGGGTGACCGCAATCTCGTCGGCGGCGGATCCCAGCCAGTAGGCAGCGCTGGCCATCATGGTGTCTGCCATGGCAACGATCGGCTTGTCGCCGCGCATCGCGCGGATATCGGCCGCCGCCTCGGGAACACCGCTGACTGTGCCGCCCGGGGAGTTGTAGTGATGGATCACTGCGCCGACCCGGTTGTCCCCGAGGGCCTCGCGGGTTTTCTCGACGAGATCTCGAGACGACGTTGTCCTGCCGCTCATCGCGTCGATGCCTGATGCCCGGTGGGTGATTGTCCCGCCGACCGGTATCACGGCAACACCCTGCTCGCGAAGCGTTGCTCGGGTTTGTGCGGCCTGTTTCTCCGCTCCACGCAAGGCATCGGTGATGGCATCTGCGTGTACGCCGTTCGCCCTGGCCTCCAGGTAGGCGAGAATTACGTCGAGACGTGCCGGCAGGATCGCCCACGGCTCCTTGAAGATGGCCGATCGAATTCGAAGATACAGATTCTGGCTCATTGGATAGTCCTGAATATGGCCGACATCAGTCGGCGTTCGGCGGTGCGTGCCCACTCTTGGGCCATCTCGGCCTCTTGGCCGTCCTCAATGGCGCGAATGGCAGAGAATGCCGCGTAGCGGGCGTGCTCCTCGGCATCCGATTCACTGATGTGCAAGTGCTTGGTCATTTGAGGCACTCGCTTGCCGAAGTAGCCTTCGAGTTTTGATATGCGCTCGTGATCAGACATCTCGCCATTGAAGTGTGCGCGAAGCCAATTCACTTCGTTGGCAACGTGCCGAGCAACGGTGTCCTTGATGAACTGACGACCGAGGGCGAATTCGCCGGACGACATATCGCCGGCAGGCTGCATGTTCACCGGCTGCCAAATCGTGTCTCCACCATCGATCGGTGGCATATCCTCTTTGGCCCGAATTTCATTCGAGGTCAAAATGCCCCATTGTTTGCCGATGGCATAGACCTTGTAACGCGTCTCACTGTCTGCCCGCAGCAGTCCTTCGGTATGGTACTTCGGGTAATACAGTTGCTTGACCGTAATCAGGTCGCGAAAAACAGCTTGCTCAACGCGCGTCAGCCAAGGCCGCAACGTGAACTTCAGAAACCCGCTGGTAAGGTCGGCCATGCCGGTACCCCAGGACGAGTTTTTTTCTGTATGTCCAACGAGATGCGGCGGCACTCGAAACATTCGACAAGACTCTTCGACGTGAAACTTTCTGGAATCAAGGACTTGTGCGTCTTCTGGAGTCATTGATGTGTTTGCCCACGTCATGCCTTCCTCAAGGATCAGCGGCTTTCCGGCGGCCCCAAGCCCTTGGTTCTCCATCCACTGTTTGCGCAGTTTCTGCATGGACTCGTCGCCCATGGGACCCGGATGCTGCAGAACGCCTTGATGAAGCGTGCCTTGCCCGTAAAGTTGCTGGGCGTAGGTCTGAATCGCCACTACTAGACCGATGGTCGGCGGATGCTTGTGCATCACGCCCTGACCCGTGATGCCGCCATCGATAGAGTGCCCGGAGCGGATGTGAAACATCACATCCTCGTCGATCATGCGCGCCGGCTTGCCAGGTTCCCGGTATTTGTACCCAATGGACCCGTTCGAAAGGACCTTGACCTCCATGCAGTCCGCGCGCAACGGGTTGAGACGGCCTATCCGCTGTCCTTTAGCCGGCAGGCCTTCTGCATACCCGTTCCCCCAAAACAACAAGTCGAGCACTCGGTTGGACCAAAAATCCACCGGCGCTTGCCACGAGTTCGGTTCTTTGTTGACCAAAATAGAAACGGGATGCTGTTCGGCAACTTGCCCGACCATCTGGTCTGGAACATTCTGATAAATCGGCATCGGAAGCGATGCAACTGTGTCAGAAATCAGGCTCACACACGCATCAATGGCGGTAATCGACACAGCGGCGTCGCGTGTGACATTTACCCCGGTATAAGAGCGCGGCCCCCACGGTCGGTACCAGAAATCGTCGTCCGGCGATGGATACGCGCCGGGAATGCCGGCCACAAGGCGCCCCATTTTCATGCGTGTCGCCGAAATCCAGTCTTTCATGCTCATTACAGAGACCTGAATCCTCGACCTTCTCGGTCATACACGCTCTGATGCTTTACCGGGCCTGCCATGGCGCGTGCTATCGCCATGATCAGCGCCACGGCGCCATCGATCTTGTTTTCTACTACCTCCTTTCGAGGGAACGTGTTTTCTTTGGCGTCTAGCTTCGCGACGACGTTGGAAGTCATCCAGGTCAGCACAGGGCACCTCCCGTGGGCCAGCTTGCCATCTATCACGAGCGCTTCGGTTTGCTTCATGGGCTCACTTAGATGGCGAACCTGCTGCGGAACCTCCACCGCCGGCAGTCGCTGTTTCTGTAAATGAGTGACCAGTTGTGTGGCCTGCATAGGGTCGTAACCGATCCCGCCTATCGTGTGGGTTCGGCACAATGCGACGATGTCCTCCTCGATCACATCGAGGTCGATAATGTTGCCCTCAGTCAGCGTGACGAGGCCTTGCCGATGCCATCCATCGTAGTGAGAGTGCGTGTCGAGGCGGTGCTCTTCGACCGTCTCTTCGGGGATGTAATACTTGCCGAACACGTGCCACAACGGGTCGTCTTTTTCGGGCGGGAACACCAAAACCAGTGCGGCGACGTCGATTTTTGAAGCCAAGTCAAGGCCGATATAGCCGATACGATCGCGCAGGTCATCCAGCGGACGACGCTCGGGAGACCGGTCCCAGGCAATCATGTCCATCCAAGCAGAATGCGCACCCACCCAAATGTTGTGATGCTTGGTTTTGTAGACGTTCTGCTTGCTTGCTGTCGCGCACGCAGCGCGAAGACGCGTTTCTAGGTACTCTCGACTGACCGAAACGCCGATGTTGGGATTGCTTTTCTCAAGCAACTCCTCGTCGGTCCAGTCGTCCCCGTCGTCCAGCGTGTAGATCAGGCAGAACAGGTCCGGATTCTCCATCGTTCCATCGATGGACTTGATCATTTCCAGCCGTTTTTCGTAGCACGGGCCGGCGCGGTTGTTGCCGGCCGTGGTGATAATCAACGTCAGGGGCTGTTCCCTTGCACCCATGCCGGTGACCATTGTGTTGTAGAGCTCGGGCGTCTTCGCCTCGTGGAACTCGTCGATGATCGCGCACGAGGGCGACGCGCCATCGCCCGGGTCTCCAATTAGCGGCTCAAATTTCGATGAGTCCCCGGGGATGCTGAGGTTCTTGGCGTGCACCTCAACGCCGAACGTGTCGAGAAACTCAAGCGTTTGCTTGGCCATCAGCCTTGCCGGAGTGAAGACCATCAGCGCTTGCTTTTCGGACTGGGCACCGCTGTAGACCTCGGCGCCGGGTTCGCCATCGGCCGCAAACATGTACAAGCCAATCGCCGCCGCCAATGCCGATTTGCCGTTTTTGCGCGGCAGCTCTATGTAAACCTCGCGGTACCGACGAAATCCGTCGAGGTTTACCCACCCGAATATTGAAGAAACGATGAAAAGCTGGAACGGAGACAACGTCAGAAGCTGTTTGCGCCGTGCCCATTGCCCCTTGACATGGGGTAACAACTGAATGAACCGACACGCGCGTTCCGACTTCGCCGCATCGAACTCGTAGCCTTCGACGCCACTGTCGAACTCTTCAATGTGACGCTCACACGTCCACCGAACATACCTGCAGACGTTGATATTGCCGTCTGCAACGTCCCGCGCGTACTGGTAACCAGCGTAGGTCAGCGGAAAATCGTCGGCCCAGTTGGGTTTCACAGGGCAGCGAAGCTGGACTTCTGTTTGTCTTCGCCGACAGCCGCTATCCTGGAGCGCGAGGCGGGCGTCATCCCGAATTCTTGCAGCATCTTGCGCAAATTATCGAAAGACCGATTTCTGATCGTTAACCAGATAGACTGTTGTTTGTACTTATTGTCCGTTTCGTAAATGATATCGTCTCTGTTTAGGTTCTCCACGGCCTCTTTCCATGTGGAGTACTCCACGACGTACATTTGTAGTGCCGGTATATCAGCCTCAGTCAGAATTCGGTTTTTCGACAGCATTTTGGCGACTCTGCGCCACTCTTTTTTGGCTTCTGCGTCCAAAAACGACGGTGCCGGCGGGCAAACGACCTTCGGTTTCGGCTCGTTTTCGTTTAATCGCTTGCCTCCAGGGTTGCCCTGGATGATTTTCAGCGCTGTAGGTTTCGGTGCCGGACCGCGCATTTTACATATCCCCAATCGAGCCGATTTCGTAAGTTATTGAATCCCCGTAGGTAAAACCCTCCGGAGCGTG